>OLQH01000020.1_pt1 | contig 183945 bp, 222 predicted proteins | sample 1672671 | NCBI WGS metagenome assembly OLQH01 (sample SAMEA3136712, study PRJEB25190) | human gut metagenome | reverse complement strand
GATTCGTTACAAAAGCATACTCGTTGAAGTAGGAATGAAACATAAAGGTTTATAACTTTTTATAAGTTTTCAGTAACGGTATGTATGAATTTAAATCAACTATACTATTTTCAAAAAGTTGCACAATTACAGCATTATCACCAGGCAGCCAAAGAATTAAATATCTCTCAACCAAGTTTAAGCCGTTCGATCGCTAATCTTGAAGAAGAATTAGGTGTTTCCCTATTTCAAAAAAACGGACGAAATATCGAACTGACCAAATACGGCTCTATCTTTTTGGAACATGTCAATCGTATCATAGATGAAATCAAAGTCGCAGAAAATAAGATGAAATCTTTAGCCGGCAGTTCCAGCGGTCATATTGATATTGGATATGTATTCCCACTTGCCAAAAGTTACATTCCAAGACTTGTACGAAGTTTCTTAAATCAACATGAAAATCATGAGATCACGTTTTCTCTAAGTCAGGAGATCACAAAAAATCTAATTGCGGATCTGAAAAATGAAAAATATGATGTCGTTTTTGGTTCTCTCGTTGCTGATGAACCAGAAGTTGAGTTTGTTCCGGTTGTTAATCAGGAAATGGTGATCATTACCCCTCCAGAGCATCCTTTAAAATATAAGAAGAAGCTCGTTTTGGAAGATCTGCTGGATTATCCAGTCATTGGTTATGATAAGACTTCTGGTCTTGGACGTTTTACTAATTCTATATACAAACAAAACCATATCAAACCATCGATCGCTTTTGAATCTTCAGACGAAAATGCCATCGCTTCCCTTGTTGCAGAAGATTTTGGGATTGGTTTTGTCGCACATGTAGAATCATTACAGGCATATGATGTGGAAATCCTACATCTTAGTAATGTAAAACCTTACCACACTGTTTATATGGCTTATCTTAAAAATATACCGATGATCCCTGCTGTCCGTAAATTTATTGAATTCACAAAAGAAACAATAGATATTTTTTATTGATTCTTCAAAAAAGATTTATTTGTTAAATAATTAACCGTATGTTATACTAAAGCCATCATAAATCATTCACCCAATTTTTATGATTCTAACAACCTCGGATTATATGGAATTTAATTTTTTGATTTTTTGGATTTAATTTTTTGGAGGTTCAATTCTAATGAAAAGCAACTATAAAAACATTTTCACACCATTAACAATTAAGAACATGACAATGAGAAACCGCATCATGATGACACCAATGGGAACTAACTACGGTGAACAGACAGGAGAAATGAGTTTCTTACACATTGATTACTATACAGAAAGAGCAAAAGGCGGAGTTGGTCTGATCATGGTTGAAAACGCAAGTGTTGATTCACCACTTGGATCTAACGGAACAACTCAGATCCGTATCGATCATGACAACTATATGCCTCGTTTCTTCAAATTATGTGAAACATTACACGCTCACGGAGCTTGCGTTGGTGTTCAGTTAAACCACGCTGGTGCTTCTGCTCAGTCTAAGAGAACAAACATGCAGCCAGTATCTGCATCTGATATTCCTTCTAAAGCAGGTGGAGAGATTCCTCGTCCTCTGAAAGTAGAAGAAATTTATGAAATCGTTAAAAAATATGGAGAAGCTGCTGCTCGTGCACAGGCTTGTGGATTTGACTGCGTTGAGATCCATGCAGGACATTCTTACTTATTAAGCCAGTTCATGTCTCCTACAACAAACAAACGTACAGATGAATTCGGTGGATGTCCAGAAAACCGTGCCCGCTTCACAAAATTAGTTGTTGAAGAAGTTCGTAAACAGGTTGGACCTATGTTCCCTATCTTCGTTCGTATCAGTGCTGATGAACTGATGGAAGGTGGAAACACATTAGAAGATACTTTAGAGTTACTTTCTTATTTCCAGGAAGAAGTTGATGCATTTGACGTATCTGCTGGATTAAATGGTTCTCTTCAGTTCCAGATCGATGCCAACTACTTAAAAGATGGTTGGAGATCTTACATGGCAAAAGCTGTCAGAGAAAAATACAACAAACCTTGTGTAACTATGGGTAACATCCGTGATCCTCGTGTCGCTGACGATATCTTAGCTCGTGGTGACGCTGATATCATCGGTATGGGTCGTGGACTGATCGCTGATCCTCACTGGGTGAAAAAAGTTGCTACAGGACATGAAGACGACATCAGAAAATGTATTTCTTGTAACATTGGATGTGCTGGAAACCGTATCGGAGTTAACCGTCCAATCCGTTGTACAGTAAACCCTACTGTAAACTCTGGATTTGACTATAAAAAGAAAAAAGTAAATAAACCTTGTAACGTTGTTGTTATCGGTGGTGGTACTGCTGGTCTTGAAGCTGCTTGTACAGCTGCTGAAGTTGGATGTACTACATTCTTATTCGAAAAGAATGATCACCTTGGTGGATTAGCTGTTGAAATCTCTAAGATTCCAGATAAAAAACGTTTAAGAGACTTCCCTGACTACCTTGTACACCGTGCTTCTAAATTAACAAACCTGTTTATCTTCAAAGGACAGGAAGCAACTCTGCCATTAATTAAAGCACTGCATCCAAACATCATCGTGAACTCAACAGGTTCTAATCCTTTACTTCCACCAATCAAAGGATTACATGACCATATCGACAAAGAAGGATCTAAAGTAGCTTCTATCACAGGAATGATCAACCACTTAGCTGATTATCCAGAAGACTGCACAGGTAAGAAAGTCGTTGTCGTTGGTGGTGGAGCTGTAGGTCTTGACGTTGTTGAATACTTCGCTCCAAAAGGTGCGCAGGTAAGCATCGTAGAAATGATGCCTCAGATCGGTAAAGACTTAGATCCAGTATCTAAATGCGGAACAAACACATTAATGAGAGAACACAATGTAAACCAGATGACTGAAACAGCTCTTTGCGAAGTAAAAGCTGATGCGTTCACAGTAAAAGCTAATGGAGAAGAAAAAGATCTTCCTTTCGATTATGGATTCGTATGCTTAGGAATGAGAGCAAACGCTCCTGTTCTTGATGAAATCCGTGAAGCATTCGCTGATACTAACGTTGAGATCATCAACATCGGTGACAGCGTACGTGCTAGAAGAATCATTGATGGTGTTCAGGAAGGACACAACATCTTAAATGTACTTGCAGATCATGAATATCTGTAAAATATAACCTAGCAAAATATATAACAAATAAAGCAGTTTTAATTTTAACTTGCTATCTTACCTACCGTGACATGCTCCCCCCCCACTTAAATCCCTGATTTTGAAGTGGGGGGCTTCTTGCTCAATGGCTCTACTGAGCCAAGTATCTACAAGCTATCCTCGCGTGCCCCGCGATTCTTTTGCCCGGACACGGGCATATTTTCTTATTATCCAATTGTCCGGATACGGACAGTTTATGCTGTCAACATCCTTCTTGCCTCTTCACGAATGTTGATCGCTGCATTGCGATCTCTGTCCATCTCATTTCCACATTCACAGTGGTAGACTCTTTCGGATAATCTCAGCTCTTTCTTTATCCTTCCACATTTACAGCATTTTTTACTGGAAGGAAAGAAACGGTCTACCTTTACCATTTTCTTTCCCTGCCACACCAGTTTATAGTCTAACATTTCCCTGAACAGTCCATATCCATTATCCTGTACGCTTTTTCCGAAGTGCAGGCACTGACCCATTGCTTTCATATCGATATCTTCCACCGCAACTGCATCATAACTGTCTGCGATCTTCCGGCTGAGTTTGTGCAGATGATCTCTTCGCTGGTTTCGTATCTTTTCATGACATCTGGCAACTTTCTTTTTCTGCAGTTCATAGTTATGGCTTCCTCGTACGCATCTTGACAACTTTCGCTGCTCCCTCGCCAGTCTTTTTTCATTTTTTCTGAAAAAACCTGCTTCTTCCGTCTCGATCTTTTCTGAAAACACTGCCATCCCCTGCATTGCATAATCTATTCCAAGTATCTTTGCAGTACTATAGTCTGGTTCAGCTGCTTGGTTTTCACAGCTGTATCCTTCATACAGCAGACTTGCAAAATATTTTCCGGATGCTTCCATACTGACAGTCACTGATTTCAACTGAAGACTTTCTGCTGGCTCCCTGTGCTTTTTCATGGCGATCCATTTTAATTTCGGAAGTCGGATCTTCTTACTTTCCACCAGGATATTTCCATTGACCACATTCGTTGTATAGCTATTTCTGGAATGATGTTTTGACTTGAATCTTGGAAATCCAGTCTTGGGATCCCGAAAAAAATTCTTATATGCCTTTTCCAGATGAAGCTGGACATTTGCCAGTGCCAGCGAATCTACTTCTTTCAGAAATGGATATTCCCTTTTATACATGGCTGGTGTGTGTTTTAACATTTTCTTTGTCTTTTCATACTCTCGAATCTTATCATTAAGCATCTGATTGTACAGAAAACGACAACAGCCAAATGTTTTGCCAAGAAGTATCTTCTGTTCTTCTGTCGGATAGATCCGGAAACGATATGCTATGTTCAATACTTTTTCTCTCCCTGGGTTTCAATGTATTGACGGATTACTTCTAACTGGAGCGCCTGCTACTGGCACTTTTATAAGCATTGATAAATTTACTAAGTTCTGTTCTCGGCTGCGCACGGAACATTACATGCACATGATCAATGTCATGATTCTATTATACCATAGCTTGCATTATCGAACAAGTGTTCTTTTTTTCATTTTTGCGCAATTCATCTGCCACCTGCAGAGGAAGGAGAATTCTTGCTATATTATGTTAAAATTAAATATAAAGTTGCAAAAATCCCTGAAGAATTCGTTCTTCAGGGATTTTTGTTATTGCTTATCTTCTGTATGGATTATGGTTTTATTTCTATTTTCTGTCCTTCTTCTGTTTTTAGGTTATAACTAATCTCTTTTTCGTCTAATTCGTAAGTCAATTGATCATCATTCTCTCTCGTTCCGTATAGATATTCATCTCCTGTAAATTCGTCAAAACATCCTTGAAAATAGACTTTATCACCTTTTTGATTTGTTCCAGTCAGAAAAATTTCCTCCTTCTTTAACTTCTTCTGCCCTTCCTTTGGCACTGTGATCGTGATGATCTGGTCAATTGGAGTTACGATCAGTTTATCTAACTGAATCATCTGTCCTTTTACTTTTATTTTCTTCCCTATCTTTATTGTTTTCTCTGCTCTCTTAAACTTCTGATTCTTTAATGTGAATTTAAAATGATACAGGTTATTTTTAATTCGGATTTGCAACGAGATCTTAGGATTTAGCAGCATTTCCTGATGTTTGTAATTGACTGACACAAAATGCAGGTTCCCAGTTTTTACATTTTCTTTTCCTAAGACTGCATATCCTCTGTTTTCTTCTGGTTCCTTATTGTTTATTTTTATATCTTCAATTTGAACATCTTTTAATTTCGTCTTTGTTTTATCCTTATTCGTTACCAGAACAGAACATCTCAACTGCTGATCGCTTGCAATGACATCTTTTAATGTTATAGTTATATCTTTGCCTTGTTTTTCCTGATCTACATGCGTTACATAAGTATCTTCTTCTGTTTTTCCCAAATGTTCGCCAATTCCGACAAATGATTTTAATACTTTTGCAAATGTTGTATTCCCAATTGGTGTAATTGCCACACACAGGCCGAATGCCACACATGCTGCAGGGACGTAATACCATTTTAGATACTTCTTCTTTTGTTGTATATTTGTTGTAATCCCTGCGCTTTCATAGAATTGTTTCTTTATATGCTCTCTTTCTGTTTTGGTTAGTTTTTCTTCGTCTTCTGGAACAAACTGATTCCAATCGACTTCTCTATATTCTCGTTTCATTTCCTTCACCCCCGTGATCTCTGTCTTTAAAAAATTTCCGAATCTTTTTCTTTCCTTTCGAAATCCTTGAATAAATGCGATCCCTGTGTAATCCTGTCTCCGATGAAATCTGTGTGATTGACTGTTCTTTTACATATCTTCGATAGAACAGGTCCTTATCTTCCTCTGACAGACATTTTAACAGCTTCTCTAATTCTTCATCTGATGCATCTTCTTCTACCTGCATAAATCCACGTTCTTCTTGATATAGCTGCTTAATTTCTTTGATCGATTCTTCTTCATATAAGCTGATTTCTTTTGATGTTCTTTTTAATTCGCTTCGAAGCAGATCGATCGCTTTGTATTTTGCAATCGCACATAGAAAAGCTTTAAAGTCTCCTCTTTTCCCATCAAATCTCTCCGGATTGTTCCAAACCGCTAACAAGCAATCATTCAAACACTCTTCCCAGTGGTCTTTCTGGTCATAGAGATTTTTAAGAAGCACAGTTTTGATCAAGCCTCCATATTGATCGATGATATAGTCAATTGCCTGCGGATTTTTCTCCTTTAATTGTTTTATCAGATTTTCTTCTGTAATCTTCACATACTTACCTCCATGTCTTACTGTATACAGTACTTTTATTTACCGGTCTATTTATTACTTCGTATTTGGAATGAAAAATCTGTCCATTTTTATTTATTTTTCTATGATACTTTTGATACTCTCATCATTATATCTTAAGAAACATGAAAGAAAAAATATTAATTTGCATAACGTAAATTATTGGAATATTATAAAAAAATACCCGGACAAGCTTATCCTACACTTATCCGGGCATTTTCGTTTTAAGGTCGAGATTATATTATATTTTTTAGGAAAAATGACATTTATGTTTTAATTTTTATGTTTCGCAAGAAAATTTAATCCTACTGTACTGCTTTAAAAGCTTCCTCTAAATCTTCGATGATATCATCGATATTTTCTGTACCGATTGACAGACGGATTGTGTTAGGTTTGATTCCTGATCCTAATAATTCTTCTTCAGTCATCTGAGAATGTGTTGTAGATGCTGGATGGATGACTAAGGATTTCACGTCTGCTACGTTTGCAAGCAGTGAGAATAACTCTAAGTGATCGATAAAGTCTTTTGCTTTCTGTGCATCACCTTTGATTTCGAATGTGAAGATAGATCCACCACCGTTAGGGAAGTATTTTTTGTATAATTCCTGCTGCTCAGGATCGTCAGATACTGATGGATGATTTACTTTTTCTACTGCTGGATGGTTTTTCAGGTATTCTACAACTTTTAATGCATTCTGTACATGACGCTCTACTCTTAAGGATAATGTTTCTAATCCCTGTAAGAAGATGAATGCATGAACTGGAGATAATGTTGCTCCTGTGTCACGAAGTAATAATGCTCTGATCTTTGTTACGAATGCAGCTGCTCCAACGTCTTTTGTAAAGCTTACTCCATGGTAGCTTGGGTTTGGTTCTACTAATGATGGGAATTTTCCTGATGCTTCCCAGTCGAATTTACCACCGTCAATGATGACACCACCGATTGTTGTTCCGTGACCACCGATGAATTTTGTTGCTGAATGTACTACGATGTCTGCTCCGTATTCGATTGGTCTTACAAGGTATGGTGTTGCAAATGTATTATCTACGATCAGTGGAATGTTGTGTTCATGAGCGATCGCTGCTGCTTTCTCGATATCTACAACATCTGAGTTTGGATTTCCTAATGTTTCGATGAATAATAATTTTGTGTTATCTTGGATTGCTGCTCTTACTTCATCTTCATTGAAAATGTCTACGAATGTTGTTTCGATTCCGTAATCTGGTAATGTATGCTCTAAGAAGTTATATGTTCCACCGTAAATGTTTTTCGCTGCAACTACGTGATCTCCTGCTTTTGTAATATTTTCAATCGCATATGTGATCGCTGCTGCTCCAGATGCTACTGCTAATGCTGCAACTCCACCTTCTAGTGCTGCGATTCTCTGTTCAAAAACATCTTCTGTTGGGTTTGTTAATCTTCCGTAGATGTTACCTGCATCTGCAAGTCCGAAACGAGCTGCTGCATGATCGCAATTTCTAAATACATAAGATGATGTCTGGTAAATAGGTACTGCTCTTGCATCTGTCACTGGATCTGGCTGTTCCTGTCCTACGTGTAACTGTAATGTTTCAAACTTATAATTTCTTTCTTTACTCATAATTTCTATCTCCTTTGTTGACTTTTATTTTGAATTTTGTATGTTGTCTTTCTTGATTACAAACTTATCTTACCATTAGATTTCCTACTTGTCCAATATGAAAAGTCAACATCCAGTTATAGGATATCCCTATAGCCACGGAGATTATATATCATTTTTCAATGTCTTAAATTGCTTGATTTTACTAGGTTTCCGATACATCTTTTGACTCCTTTGAAATGCACTTGACTCCTTTTTGACTCCTTTTTTATCAATTCATGTCTAACAATATTTGCTCTTTAGTTATGTGTTGTTTTGGATATGCTGCGTTTAATTTATCGTTTTGTGATTCAATATGATCTTGTAATAAATGAACATAAATCTTTTCGGTAATCGTTACATTTGCATGTCCAAGATATTTTGAAATGACTACCATTGGAATTCCTGCCTCAAAACATCTTGTCGCAAAAGTATGTCTTAACCGATGAACGGATACTGGCAAAAGATAATCTTTTTCATCCAATTGAAAATTAATTTGTTCCCTTGCACTTGCTAATACAGAATTTAGTGTTTGATTCGGCATTGGAGTATTGTATGGTGTGGTAAATAACAAATTTTTAAACTCAGATGATACATGACGATCTGCATATATAGATTTCTCTACACGTTGTTTTAATACGATTTGCTGTTGGAAAGCCTCGTATGCGACATCATTTAGTGGAATTTCTCTCACACTTGAAGGAGTTTTTGTATCGCCAATATAATATTGATATTTGCCATCAATTTTATTTTTCTTTAAGGACTTTGTAATATGCACCGTCCTAGATTTCATATCAAAATCATTTATTGTAAGTGCGCCAACCTCTCCGTATCTTAACCCAGTTGTTAAAAGAAAAACATATAAATTATAATAGAAATGTCCATTCAAATAGTTAAATAACATTTGCTGTTGTTTAATAGTTAATGCCAGTACTTCATCTGAGAAAAGCTCTTTCTTTTTCTTTTTAACTTTGATCATTGTTACTGGGTTATAAGGAATACAATGTGCTTCTCTACTTTTTTCTAAGGTTTGAGAAATTATATTTTTTGCATTATCAATAGTTTTATCACTATATTTTTTCTTCAAAGTTTGAAAAAATGAATCTAATGTAAATTCGGTTATATCTACAACTCTAATATTTTTCAGACTTGGTGCAATGCAATTGTCATAAATCCATTCATATTGTTCCTGAGTATTTGGTGCCAAGTCAACAAATGCTATGCTTTTCCAACGAAAATACCAAACTTCAAAAGTGTCAGTGCAATGTTTTGCATTTACTTTTAGATCGTCTTTTGCTCTTTCTTCTTTCAACCATTCCTTTACTTCTTTTAAACTTTTACTTTTTGTTTCGATGCGTTCTCCAAAACGATTCGTAAACCTTGCTTGATAACGTCCGTCCTTCCGCTGAGACAGGTACGTTCCAAGTTCTCTTCCTTTTAAATCTTTTCCCATGATTATACGTCCTTCCTTTTGTGTATTCATTGGAAAAGAATCTAAATTAAATTATAGTACAATTACAATATATCACATTTAGATTCTAATTCCTATCAATTGCATAAGTATCTTCTAAATATTTTTCAAAAGCTTTTCGTTTAATAAGTCTTTTCTTGGTTCCTACATATAATTTAAATTCACAGTCTGGATCATCTAGCATCTGATAAATTGTATTAATACCGATACTGCTATATGCCGATGCTTCTTCTGGAGTTATTGTAACTTTCTCCCATATTGGTACTATATATTTGTTTATAATATATTCCTCCTTGCAATAAGAGAGAGAATCTAATAATAGAAACTCTCTCCGTATATTATTTATCCATCATCAAATAAGGATTTTAAGATATTTTCTTGAATCCTTGAATATGTTCTACAAGGTCTTTAAAATATGGTACATTGTCTAACATCCACTGGCAGAAGATTCTCCAATCCTTTACTGGATGTGTTTTTCGTGAAAAATACATATTTAAAAGCACTTCGTAAGTAAGAGAAAGATTTGCTGTGATATTATATCCCATAGGTAGCATTTCAAGAATTGCATTCCAAATATTTTTATCCTTCGTTGCATTGTACTCATCTTTAAGTTCATTTAGTAACTGAATAGTATTTTCTGTATGTTGTTTAACTTTATAGCCAAGCGTGTTTTCAACGTCTGAAATATTACTTTCATCATGGCTTGATAATGAGAATTCCTCAATTACAACATCAATACCTTCATGAGAAAAACTGTCTAAGTCAAATTCTTTTTTATGAATTGTGTGCATCTTAGAGCAACTACATCTTGTTGTTCCAACTTTATATGTATCTGCCTGCGCCCACCATGTGTGATGAGATGTAATTCGTAATCCAACTGGCAGTGACCGTAAGGCTTTTCTGTGATCCTTTCCTGCTCTTGTAAGTCTTTTAAATAAACCTAAATCCTTCTCTCCCATGCAAAAACATGGATGCCAGATTTCTACGTTTCTTTCTTTATCATATTCTGTTGTATGTCCAATGTAGCTATCACTTAAATGCCAACTATCGTATGCGTTTCTAGCTCCTTCAATAGCAAACATCCACTGTTCTGGACTTGGGAATACTGGGTGTTCAATCTTAATCATATATAAATCCTCCTATTTTAAATATGAAGAGAATACTAATTTCTCTTTGTCGTTATCATCAACTGTTACATATCCGTAGACATTAGGCGGATGCCCTGACCAACTGATGTAGATTTTATAGTAATATCTCGTACAATCAACATATTTACGTGTCACAATACAGACATATCCTTTATTCATGAAGTCTTCTAATACTGCAATACAAGAATCAAGTGACTTGTCAGTATCGCAAGACATTGATTGTGTTTTACGGTATGTTTCTGTTCTACCATTCATCTGTGCAGTTTCCCATATGTCATTTACTAAGTCGTCATATAAGTCATCAAATATTTTACTTAATTGTGCATTGGACTGCTGCTGTGAATACTCTTTCATATCCACAGCATTGATCAGTCCTTTTGTTTGTGCAAAATAATTCATTTATTTACCTGTACTTCCAATTCCGCCAGTTCTTTTAGTTGTTACAGCTTCTTTATCGGCTACACCATAAGGTAGAAAAACTCCTTGTGCAAACGCATCGCCTTTCTTGAGTTTCAGTGGTTCATTGCCATGATTCTCAACCTTAATAAAGATATGTCCTTCATTGTCTGCGTGATAGTAGTCACCGTCAATTACCCCTGTACCGTTACCAATTCTAGCCTGTGCTTTGATACCCAAACTACTGCGAATAAATACTAATAACACCCATCCTTTTTCAATCTTACATCTGATTCCTGTAGGAATAACTCGTGCATCTCCTGGGCGAATTGTAATATCTGCTGGACTAATAAAATCATGTCCTGCGGAGTCAACTGTTTTACGATAAGGTAATTTTAAACCACCATAGATTGATTCTTCTGGGTATCTAACTACCTGTTTCTCCCAGTCCTGTACGAACTGGTCAAACGATACTTTCTCAAACTCTGCAACTTTCATTAATCCGCTTTCTGTTAATAATCCCATATATGTATTTCCTTTCCATTTTCTTTGTGCAATTTTCACAAAATTTTGTATTTCGTTATCATGTTATGTAAACTATCGTTCACTAAGCATCAGAGGTAATCCAACTTCGTTATAGTAAGAATCCTCAAAAGTCATTTTTGGTTCATCTTTGTACTGCTCTTTTAATTTTTCAACCAACAGATCTTTCTGTTTTTTTACTTCATCTTCAGTACCATGTACAATCAACGTCACATTGCCGTCATACACACCGTCATTAAATGTTTCAACTTCAATCATGTATAACTGACGATCTGTGTTAAGACTTGATTTTTTAGCCGCCAGATACAGATAATCTTTTGGCAATTTATATTTCTTGAGCAGCTTGTCCACATCTTTAATGAAGTCAAGTTTGTGTTTTTCTTCTTTAATCTGCTTCTGTAAGTCTGCGTTTCCTACGTTTCTTTTATCGTTTTCAGTCATCATTACATTATTTGTATTCATAGTAAATTCTCCTTGCGTAGTTCGTTTTCTGTGTATCGGCAATATTCATCCCATAATCCTTTAGCATGAATATAATTTTTGCCTTTCAATCCCATCTTCTTCTGTTCTGCTTTCAAGTCTTGGAATGTAAACTTGCGTGAGCATATCTTTCTTGTCATAAAACTTTTTGCAATATGACCTACCTTATACATGTCCTCACGCTTCAAATTTGCAGTTAATTTCTTGTAGGTACTCAATTCATCATCTGGAATTTTATAAGGTGTTTTTGGCAAGTTTTTCGGTGAAAAAGGTGAGATATATTTGTAAGTTCCATCGTCACGGATTCTACTCTTCTGTGCCTTCAGCAACTCGGCAACAGTATCCAGATGTTTCACATCAAATCTAAACAGCACTTCTTTATCAGTTTCTTCTATATAATAGGGAATATCTTTGTCTATCTCTCGAATTGCCTTTATAACATTACGCCCTCTTATTAATGAGGGGATATAAGCTACAAGGGTATATTCGCCTCTATGCTTGCCTTTTCCGTAGTAATATATCTGATTACCAAATGAGCATTTTATGTACAAATCATCAAAGCTAGGATCTATTAATCCTGCATCAGTTCTAGGGAAATCATTAGTATCCATGTTATATGCTGCTACAACACGATACTTCCCAAAATATTCTTTACGCTGTAAGAAATTAGCCGTAGTAATTCACTCCTTATTTAGTTGATTTTGATTTAGTTGTCTTAGGTGTAATACCTGTTGGCGGTGCATCATTTGTATTTTTGTATACATCACGCACCATCTTCTGAATTGTTCGCAGACTCAAGCCATATGAGAGCTGTAACTCAATAACCGCTTTGGAAAGTTCTTCCATTACTCTTCGTCCTCCTCGCCTGTAATAATGTCATCATTATCTTCATCAGACTTATCGTCTAATTCATCGATCTCATCATCAATTTCTTCTCGTTCCTGTTCGAGAAATTCAATCTTTGCTTCATTGTCATCAATCAATTCCTGGAGTCTAGCAATATCAAGTTTGCGAATAAGGAATCCGCCTGCTACCATAGCACCAAGAAATGCGCCAATGGCAACAGTTCCAAAATTGCAAAGCATAAACTGCCATAAGTGTAATTTAATCATCTTTATCCTCCTCGTCATCTGGATAATTTTGTAGTTCAAACTCTTCCTCTAACTCAAACTGCTCAGAATCGTAATAGCAAGGGTCGTTCAACTGAGCGCCTGGGTTAGGTGGTTTATACATACTCTTCAACATATACATTCATTCCTACATAAGAATCATTGTCACGTCTTGTAGAAATTGTATAGTCATAAAATCTATACCAATCATCATCAATCTCAAGCAATTTAACCTGCTTGATCAATTTGGAAAATTCTGCTACATTCTTAATCTTTTTGCATGTAATAAATTTTGCCTTGCTATAGTCGTATTCTCCGATTTTCTCATCATATGTATCTACGTCTAATTCTAAGAATCTTACTTGCATTTAATCTCCTTTTAATCATGGATATCAATTACTGTAATAAATCCATTCATGTTATCTTCCAATGCTTTCGCATATTTATCATCAAAATTTTTATCTTCTATAAACGAATTGCCATTCCAACTGCTTCTTGCTACCGCAGAACCATCTGGTAGGATATAGATATAGCATCCAAGATCATCTAAATTTAAAACATCTTTCAGTTTTGCTCCATCAACTCTAATGTATCCGTCAGAAATTCCTAAACTTGAAAACCAATCTTCTTCACTGTACATAAAGCTTGGTGTTATATGTTTCTGTAAAGTAGACAATAAACTACACCAGAATAATCTGCCATTTCTTGGATTGTGTTCACACCACATCCAATTATATGTATTGTCATTTTCATCAACTTTTAATTTTAGTTGGGCTTTATATCTGCCGCCAATCTGATACCAGTCCCATGTAAACGGAAGATGTTCTACTTCCTCATATGGCATATCTTCTTGGTATATTCTCCCAAATTCAACGCCATTATATGGCTGCAAAATTTCTGCAATTTGGTTTTCGGTTGGTAGTTCTTTTGTCAATAAATGTACACAATAATGCAATCTTGTATCTCCTTTTCTTATTTCAAAGTCAAATTTTATTTCTTATATTCAAGTGTCATTTTGTGATGTTCACTAAAACAAATTGTTTGATATCTTAATGTTCCAATCATACTGATGTACGACCCTTCATATGGTTTAGTTACGGTTTGTTCCATGTCAACCCTATTGTGACCTGCATTTGAAAGAAAAGTATTGAGTAAACCATTTCTTTTAGCACACTTGTTGCACAAACACAAATGTTTGATTGTGACATCATCTGGATTTTCTGGAGTATATCTACTTGTGTATTTGTTTGGTTGGGCAAAAGGCAATACGACATCATAATGCTCATTAGGGCATTCAACCCCACAAAAGTCGCAACAGTATTCTTCAATGGTTTTTGTTGTCTTCACATTTTCTCCTTTCTGTGCTATAATAAATTTGCACATAAATCAACTTAGTTAGTTTGGAAACGGTGTAATTTTGTATACGAGATACCACTTCTTAATTGAGGTGGTATCTTTTTTTGTACACAAAACATTTATTTTATGAATCCTGTTTTACTGGAACCCATTCAGTTACAGGAACCATTTTATCTACTCTCTTCACTTCGTATGGCTGATCATAGAATTCATCTCCCTGCATTTCTGTCAGCCCCTTAAACCAATCAATCGCAAAATACTTGTCTCGAATTTTAATAATGCTTGTCATTGGCTTAACCCATCTCAGGTCATCTCCTGAAATCTCATCTACATGTATGTGCCGATAATCATAAATTAATTCTTTAAGCTCGCCTTCCGTTAAATCAATTCCTTCTGTAATTTTGTCGTACATGATTTCTTTGAAATTTTTGCTATAATAGTTTTCGTCATCCCATTTTGTTTTATCTGTAATCATTCTTCTATCTCCTTTTGTCAAATAATTATGATTGATCCATTTCTTTAACTTATCATTTGCATTCATGAGTGCACTCTCTCTACTAGTACATCTGATCTAAATGTACATACTGGACGAATGTTAAAAGACTCCGCACAATAACATTGTTTGACAACACCACATGTATCAACAGCACAAATAGCTGAACAATTTTCTTCTGATACAGCAGTTAATAATACCCATTCAATATGACCTGGAAATTTTGTTGGGTACTCTAAATGCTCCCTGTATAGCCTATATTCGTCTAAAGTTAGTAAAGAAACTTTATCAATACTTATTTCATTCGCCATTGTTCCATCAAGTGCCATTAAATCACGTTCCATATACTGCAACACATCATGATGACAATTATCTTCAATTTCACATCCGATATATTTTAAATCGTGACGAAGACGACTAGGTTCCCATCTGTTACAATATGTGTCGAATGGCTTTGTATCACTCAAAAAATCTTTCATGATGCAAAAACAAGTTTGAGCATATTTAAACTGATTTAATACGATCCATTCATACCCTGCTACCTTAAAGGTATCACCAGCATTTAATGTTTGAAGCTCTACTTTTTCTGATGTACAATCATTTTCTTCCGACTTCATCATGTCTTTATCTTCAATTACTTTTACGACCGCCTTGGCAATGTCATAAATATCTTCTTTATCTAACGTCAAGTTTTCTCTCCTTTACAAATTTTCTATATTGTTTTGTATACTCATAAGAATCTTTAAATATATTACAGATACCGTTATACATTCTTGGCTCAAATTGTTTGACGATATCAAGTTCGTTTTGATAATCTTTACCGAACGGACACCCACAACAGCCTGTCCTTTTTAACCCATATCTGCTATAACAATCCGAGTGACTAATCTTAAAATATGCACAATATTCTGATTTGTCGCTATCCAAATACCAAAAAATTGGTCTATATTGATCACACTGCCCGACTTTTTTATCAAAACAGCTTTTATAGCTTGATGCCCTTACTCCGCCTTCGGCTTTCCGAACACCTATAATACTTAGATCGTATCCATTGTCTTTTATTGCTTTATGAGATACATCTTTCTTAGCATAGTTGCAACACTTCCCAGAAATCTTAAATTGCGGTGGGTTCTGGACTATAAATTCTTTTAAAAATCTGTTATAGTTAATGTTAAAACTACTCAATCTTTTGCCATTATTTAACGTACCGTGTGAATCACACCACCACATAAGAGCAGATTTGCACTTCGGATACTTCTGATATAAATCATCAAATGATTCATCTTCCCATTGGAATCCGTGACTTTGCAATCTATACATCATTTCGCTTACATGCTTGGACATAAATGGTTGCCCATATATCTTGCACGATAACGGAATTGCTTTGATTGCTTTCTGTCGGATGATCTCAATACCATATTTGGTTTCAAGATATTTCAGATGATCTTTAGTTGCTTGATACTCTAAACCAGTATCAAACCACATGTAATCAACCTTGTTATGTATGTCGCATTTCCATATAATGTCTAGCATCACATCACTGTCAGCTCCGCCAGAAATTGAGCATAAAATCTTTTTATAATCAGTTCTGTTTATAATTGACCATGCCCGAATCATGTTGTCACAAATTGTCTTGTTTACAGGGCATGTGTCCAATAATTCATCAATATTCTTAGGTTTCTTAACCAAATGTACTTCCTCACGAAAATTTATTTCGTTTTCCGTGAGGTAAAGCCATACTTGGTGAGTGTCTTTTTACATCACTATCACATTACTTTTTCGATACAATCTAACCAACGATCCGTTGAATCATATCTTCGTGAAAACCTTTATATTCTAAAGGTAATTAGCACAGATGGTTGAAGCCTAACCAATCGGCAGCACAGCGTCTCCGATATATTTCATATCTAAGATTTTGCAATCTTTCATTGGATGATCTGGATTCTCATTGTTATAGTCCCGAACAAACATATCAAGCCAAAAATCAGAATACTCGTTATCATCTTTTGAGTTGAATACCGCATATCTGTATGCATTTTTATAGTTTCCCTTTGCTGTAAAATATGCTAGTTTGATTTGATATACTGGCAATTCTATTCTTGTTTTAATAAAGTTCTTTGGGTGTGTATCACGTAGTTTAGATCGTAATTCTTCATCAAAAATTTCAACCGTATCAATTCCTGTTCTGATACCACATTCATCAAAAAATCGGTTAGGATGCACTGCTTTTCACCACCTTTCCTTGCGTTAAGTTACTTTACAATATAATTTTATGACCACACTGTGGACAGTGAATGAATTCCACATACCCACTACAGTAGCTGTATCCGACAAGTTCAGATTTAATATCGGATTCATCGAATCTTAATTTGGCGCCACATCCATTACACTTCACTTTGCGTTTAGTTCCACCTTTTAAAATCTTAATCATCTTTCTCTACCTCGACTTCGATTGGATGTTTGCACTGTGGGCAGATAATATAGTTTGGTGGGTATACTGGTTTGAGAGTTCTGAAATCAATCGTTCGCTTTGGCTTATCTTTAATATCATTTTTCTCATAACTCAACTCCGCACCACAATTTTCACAGGTACATTGTTTGCGTGTTCCTTTTTCTAAAATTTCAATCATTGGTCTCGCCTTTCCTTCGTATTTGGCATACTCCATCATCAACATTCTCAGTTGTAATTTTTGATATGTAAGTAATTGAATGCCAAAATATTCTTCAATAAAAGCAACTATATCCATAGATACAACTACCTTTCCTTAATTTTCTTCATTTTTCTAAAATTTCCTAAAATCGCATCGACCAAAACCCTTGTAAAATAAGGGTTTTTTGACGGTCAATTTTGCGATAAAATATTTCTTTTATCTAAATTTCTTGTCGTCAAAATCGTAGTAAAACAAACGATTTTTAGCATCATATATTTTGATCTTTTCGCAAAAAGTTGAATATTGCTTTAGTTGGCTTATTTTTTGCCTAAAAACATGCCACAAATGGCTATTTTACGTTACCATATTTTGTAAATTTACTATTAAGATAAAACAACCATTTTATTTACTCTTTTTAGGAACCCATACAACTACATGAATCGTTTTATCATATTCATGTTTCTCAACTTCTTCTGGCTGATCGTAAAATTCATTTTCCTGATATTCTGTTAATCCTTCTTCCCAATAAATACTGAAATATCTTCCACATAAACAAACAATACTCTCCACATCTCTTGTCCACCTACGGTTTTCTCTGTATTTACGTTCAATCTCATAGTCACAAATGAGATCACTAAGCTCACTTTCGCTTAATTCTTCTCCTGAATCAATTTTTTCTAAAAATTCTTTTTCGTATGTATCGTATGTTTTACTCATTTATTTAAACCTCCTTCAGCAATCTGAGTCTTCCTCAACCATATATACTTCGAATCCTAACTCAGTTAAAAATTCTGCAAAATCATTAACATCTAATTTATGGTTTTCTATTTTAGTCCCATTGATTTCAATAGATTGCTAGTCGTCAGATTTAATGATCGTAATTGTATTTTTTTCTTTTGGCATTTTTATTCTCCTTTATATAAAAATTTTGGGCTAAATGGACTTGACTTTCGGTTAAATCTTTTATCATAAAATTCCTGCACAGTTTTACATCCTTCTTGCCTATTTGATGTGAATAACTGACAACATTTGCAGTCACAAATATTAGATTTAGTTAATTCTGAATCAATCTCTTTTTTGGTGTAGTCAATTCCATATTTGTATATCATTGCAGTATTGTTAAAGTCTGTTGTTTTATTTGTTAACGCATCCCCACAACAGCATTTTGATGTACTTAAATAATGCAAATCATTATCTGCAATACTATATGGAATAGAATATTGCTGTAATTTCTCAATTAACGGCTGATATAAATTTAACCTAATTTTTGGCTTCAAATTTAATAGTCCCATTTGTGTGAAGCTAGATTTGTCTAATCCAGTAAGTTTTAATAGGTATTCTTTATGTTCCTTATTTTGTGGAACAATTTTTAAACCTTCGATAGTAAAATGATCTGCGTCATGAAACATATCAATAATATCTGTAGATGAAATTCCTGGAATGAATGGTTGGATTCTAATTCCTACTTTAAATCCATTGTCTTTTAAATTTCGATATAATTTATATCTTTCTAAGATATCTGGAACATTTGGCTCTATTGATTTGTCATTAATTACATTTGTTACAGACATTTGGAAGGTGTGTAAATCTGGATCAACTTCACAACCATACAGTGTTGAAGATTTTGTACTAAATAAAATATGAATATTGTATTGTTTAGTAATATCAATTAACTGTTTTGTAATATGGAATTTCTCTTCCGCTGGCTGGAATGGATCGCTCATACCACCACAATGCCAATCATATCGTTGAGATATTAAAAAATCTAAAAAATTCGTTTTATCCACTTTATTATGAACGAAAATTTTATCTAATCGACGTTCAACGGATTTAACATTACCAATTTGTAAATTTTTATCAAATTCCATTATCTTCCTATAATTAGAAAAACAATATTTACATCCAAAACTACATGTTTTATATGTATCTACTCGAATAGGTAATCCGCATATTGCAAATTTACTACTTACATTCAGCGGATTGAAAGTTTTGTTTTTATTTTCTGTCATTTAAACCTTATATTTACAAGGCAGCGCACTGCGTTTTACCTAGGATTACTTGATAAAACCTTTCTTATGTATTTGTTTTGTATTGTTTTACCTACAAAAATTAAAACGTAGACAAAAACAAAATTTTAAAGTCATCATATGGAAGAAATAAGACATGTCTAATCTATAGATATTTCTCCTCGAATAGTCATCAGAAATGTAACTAGAAATGTTACATTATTATATATTTATTAGTATTACGGCAACTCCTAAAACAAAGAATCCAATTAAGTATGCCAATACTGCTGATTTAAACCAGAAAGAGACATGCTTGTCAATCTCTTTCCCATGCTTGAAGAATAAAATATTACATATAGTTGCTGAAATGACGCACCAGCCAATCAGTATCCATTCAATTATGCTCAGTACCATAATTATTACTTTGAATATACCTCTACACCAACCTTCCTTAATATTTAATCAAAAATAAAAATCCAATTGAAATATACATGAAACTCAAATACCAAGGCTGCTCTTGTGGAAATACACTATACAATGGCTCGATAAATTTGTTTTTTACACTTAATACAATTGCAATGATTAGATACACTGCAAAGCCTACAAGCCCAATTGCTCCAAGCGTCAATGCCAACTTTTCACAAATATTGCAGATCAATGTCATCTGCATGATTTTTCTCCTACTCTTTTAAATCTGTATTTCTGTTCCACATCAGGGTATTTCTCGTGATCAACTTCACTCAGAAACATTTCTACTGGTCTAGCGTAAATATTGAAATCACCATACATTGCCTGATAAATTACCAGTTTCTCATTTGTTTCTGTATGTGTTGCAAGGTCAATTACTCTGTAGAAATGTCCTTTGAAATGTTTGTAAATATCGTCTTTCTTTGGTAAATCTCTGTTATTCATGAATATCTCCTTTCTAAAGTGTCTCCCACCATAGATCGTGTACTTTCTTATAGCCACCTCGACTTGACACATCTAATACTCTGCGAACTTTCTTGTTAGACAGTCTCTTATGAAATCTGTAATCATCCCAATTGCTGATATATAACCTTTTATAATAAGGTTTCTTACGAGGTATTTCATAGAACTCACAATAATACTTGTCTACATATTGCGCAGGTTCAGGATACCCACTGATATTTTTAAGTCTCGCTAACCTTTGATGATAACTCTTCCTACGATTTCTTTTCTTTAGCATTGTCTTACGATTCTGCTGAAATTTTGTAGGAACATATTGCAGAAAGTCCGTATCTTGTGGACAATCTTTTGATTTTGGCATAATTAGCACACTCCTTTCTATAGTGGGATAAAAGTGGAATTTGAATTATTTATAAATTAACTAATTGCACATATAATCAACCACAAAACTATTGCAATACATGTACTTACTGCCATAATTTCCCAACTTGACACCATTAAATAATCTTGAGCATCATTCCATGTAGTAAACAATGTTTTAATATTTCTTTCACGAATAGCCTCGATTACACTAACTACTCCATAAAGTATCATTTCTATTGCAGAAAATAATGCAATAATCACAGATGCTTGACCCAATATCGTCAATATTCTTACTACGATTTCCATAAAACCACCTCATCTTTCTCCAATGATTTTTGCACATCAATCACTCTTTGATTTGTTGATCCTGCCCACGGATATGACATATCTTTCAATTCGTCCACATACTGTCCATCTACGAGAATATCTATATATGGAAAAATTTCTTTTCTACAATAATTTGCTAGAGGATCACTATTCAAATAATGCAAGTCCAAACCAATGTCTTCTGCTTTATTCCCCGTATATACCCAGATTTTTTTACCTGGTATAAATTCTCTAACAAATCTACATATTGCAGAAACACCTTCAATGTTTTCTTTTGTCAAAGGTTCACCACCAAGAATACTCAATCTTGTATACTGTGGATTAGTTAGTGGACGTAACAATTCCAACACGTCCCACGTTGTCATTTCTTTGCCACCATTAAAATCCCATGTTTCTTTGTTAAAACAATTCTTGCAATGGAAATGACATCCTTGAACGAAGAGGGCTACGCCAAGCCCTTCTCCGTTGCTAATGTCCATTTTTCTTATTGAAGCGTATCTCAAAATTATTCCTCCATACTATGATCATCTACATGAACATATCTACTCTTAATCTCTGCTGTACGTCCTTGATTCCAGAACTGGGTGCCGACGTATCCACATGATCGTCTGGCAACATTCATCGTATCCTGATCTCTGTTACCACAATTTGGACATTCCCAGATTAACTTTCCATCAATATCAAGAATGCTAATTTCTCCATCATAGCCACATTTCTGGCAATAATCACTCTTTGTATTTAATTCAGCATACATGATATGATCATAGATAAATTTCATGATCTCAAGAACAATATCAGTATTCTTTGTCAGATCTGCACACTCTACATAACTAATTGCACCGCCTGGACTTAATTCTTGAAACTTGCTTTCAATATCAAGTTTTGTGAAAGGATCAATCTTTTCAAATACTGGGATATGATATGAATTTGTAATGTAATCACGATCCGTAATTCCTTCAATAATACCAAATCTTTTCTTCAAACATTTTGCAAATTTATATGTAGTTGATTCAATTGGAGAACCATACACACTGTATGCTAATCCTTCAGAATCTTTCCATTCATTACACTTATCATTTAATCTCTGCATAACTTTTAAACCAAATTCCTGTTGAATAGAATGAGATTCGCCAGTCATGTATTTTACACATTCATATAATCCTGCATACCCAAGAGAAATCGTTGCATAACCATTTTCTAATAGCTTGTCAATTTTTTCTCCTTTCTTAAGTCTTGCAAAGCATCCATGCTGCCACAAAATAGGTGCAACATCAGAAGATGTCCCTTTTAATCTTTTGTACCTACATTTTAATGCCTTGTGACATAACTCTAATCTTTCATCTAAAATTCTCCAAAACGCTTCCTTGTCTTTACCAGAAGATAAGGCTACATCTGGAAGATTGATTGTTACAACCCCCATATTGCATCTTCCGTAATATTTTGGATTTCCATTTTCATCCAAATAAGGAGTCAAAAACGATCTACACCCCATACAAGGAAAACAGTTTCCATTTCCATTCGCATCAATCTTATTCTTTTTCATAATCTTTTCAGAAATGTAATCTGGAACCATTCTTTTAGCAGTACATTCTGCTGCTAATTTTGTTAAATACCAATACTCAGAATCCTCACAAATATTATCTTCTTCTAATACATACAGTAATTTAGGGAATGCAGGTGTAATATAAACACCAACTTCATTCTTTAATCCTTTAATTCTCTGTCGCAAAAATTCCTCAATTAGTAATGCTAATTCTTCTTTATACTCTGTTGTTTCATTCAAGTACATACAAACACTGAGAAATGGAGCTTGCACTGCTCCGAGTTAGACTATATCTTTACCCTCGTTATACGTTAGGTGAGAATATATAATTCTCAAAAGTAACTATATTACTTTGTAGATGGCACTTCCCTACAATGAATTTCACATTATAGGTAAAGATTTCATAGGCATATATTACTACTTAGCCTGTATATCTTAGTCGTTTGACCTTTATAAAAATTTCTCTTTATCCTTGGCACTGGATTGCTCTTATCCGTCCCAATGCTTGTAAATTATATATAGTATGATCAACTCTTTTGCTCGAAAGCACCGATAAGAGTTCCCCAGTTAGCATAACTTTTATCACCATTTCCTGTGATCCTAACCGTAAGTCATACACCCTAGATTTCTAGGTTCACCATCTGTTCACTAACATGTTTCTATGTTAGGCAGCCATTTGACCGTTTGTGTTGGTCATACTATTTACTTGATAGTTGAATGTCTGAACACTATCTTCGATTTCTTTCTTTAAATCTTCTTTAGCATATTTTTCAACTAAATCTTCTGTAAAACCACGTCTTCTATATTTTTCTACATAAATGTTATAACTGTCTCTGACAAATGGAGCTAAATGCGTCAATGTAATTGTTGCACCGCCATAAGTAGAAGACGTTACTGCTGTAATAATCTGTGTTGCGATTGTTGCAGCTGTAATTAATCTATGAGGTTTTTCAATCATGACCTCATTTACAACTGTCCCATTCTGCAACATATCTTCAAGATTAATTAACTCACAATTCGTAAGTGCTTTCTGTCCAAAATAATCCATGTCATGAAAATGTAAGATACCTGTATCATGAGCCTGTACGATTTCTGGTGGGAGTAAATATCTGCGAGTCATATCTTTGCATACAATACCTGCCATATAATCTCTCTGTGTTGTTACAAGTTTTTCATTTTTATTAGAATTTTCAGTATTCCAATATTCGCTGTCTCCACTAAGAAGATCTGAAATTTCTGCATCAATAGTATTTTCATTCTCTCTCTGAAACTCTCGAACACTGCGATAGCCTTCATAAGCTTTAGCAGTTAATTCCTGCCCTTTCTCAACAAGTTTTTTGAATACCATTGCTTCAATTGCAGAAATGTCAATTTCTTCTGGTAATTTACTGCAATCATTTTCGATTTCCCTTGCAATCTGTTTTGCAATATCTTCCTTAATTAATCCAGATCCATTCTTCATTGCTTTCATAATTGCTGTGTAAATTTTGGTCTTGTCGAAATCTACAACAGTACAATCTCTTTTAATTACTTTCAATAAAAGACCTCCAATAAATTATGTAATAATATCATCATCTATATGTAACGCACCCGTCTCCTGCTTTCTTACAGTTCAACGTATATCGTGCATCGTTACCATCACCATCAATCTTTTCGGTTGATACGCTTTCAATTATCATGGTTTTACCTGTTTCTACATCTTTCACAAGTACCTCTTTTTCTATATGTAGTTTAGAAACTAAATTTCTAAGCTGATTAATCGTTCTGATCAACTTCCTTTGTTGTCGCTCCTTCCGTGTCTCTAATCTGTCTTTTGAATCTTTCTAGCTCAGCCATAATATTCAGACAAGTCATAGACAAACTTCCTTCATTATTAATAACTGCATCACATAAATCATAAGCTTCTTCAAAAGCAGATTCGTCTTTTTTCATTCTTTCATCAATTGCATCACTTGTATCTCCACGATCTTTCATTCTCTGAATACGTGTAGAACTTGGTGTATCAATACATAATGCCAAGATATGTTTCTTATGATAATTTTCTTTTAACTGTTTTAATCCTGGAACATCAACTACATATACATCCGCATCATCACACTGACTCTCTGTAGCACAATACCAATTGCCAGTATAATGATTCTCTGCAACCTTGCCTGTGATTCTTGAATACTGAGCTAGGTTTACATATGTATGATCATCAAGTTTATCTGCTCTCTTCTCTCTGGTAGTGTATGATCGTAGATATTTCAGACCGTAAATGTCTTCCAGATACTTCGCTGAGACACTTTTGCCTGCTCCAGATCGTCCAACCAGAGCGATTAAAACATTACTTTTATCTCCTGCCATCTCTATAAGTCCTTTTCTAATTTCTTGATTCTTCTGTTGATTTTTGTTACGATTTTGCCGTTATCTTTGCCTCTAGCGATTAAGACGGCTTTTCTATCCTTTAATAAATTTAACTGCTCTAATTTTGTCATATACTCATTTTCTCCTTAGGCTATATTTTAGTTTTCAGTTGCTGCTTCTGTCGATTCCTCTACAACCTCGGCAGAATCATCATCTACACATTCAATATCTTCTTCTTTTACTTTTGTTGCAGGATCAAGTCTTTCATAATCCTCTTCTGTGGCTGGCTCTGTTTTAACAGTTCCACATTTTTCGCAATAAGTTGTCCAATGATATCCATTTTCTTCATCGTATGCAATTGTTTTTTCTGCCCACACATGGTCACAGGTTTCATCTGCGTCATCTGGGTATTCTGGTTCTGTATAATCTGCATCGTCTGTATCGTCTGCGGTAGAATTTTCAGTATTTTTTTCTTCTTCTGTTGTTGCCGATACATCGTTTATTGTATCTTTAGAATCTTCTTTGACGGCATTTTTCTTATTATTTTTCTGCTCTGTTGTGTTCTTTGTAGTTTCTGTAGTTGACTTACCTTCTGTTGTTGCAGAAACCTGTTTATCAGTGTTATTATTTAGTGTATCTGCATAAATAGTATATGCTGAAACGCATCCTACTGCTGTTAACATTAATGCTCCAGCGATTAATAATTTTTTAATTCTCATAACATATTCTCCTTTTAATCTATCAATCCATAAACGATGCCATTATATAGATGGCGATTGCCATTAATACAATTGCAACAATTACTACTACACCGATTGGTATTACAATACTTGTTATCATCCAAAGTACAAATGCAAATACTCCGACAGATATGAATATTGCAAGAAACCAGATAATAATTAATGCAATCGACAACAAGAAAAATTTTAAGATTTTCTTTATGATATTGAATCACCTACCTTATGGCATTTCATTGTAAATTTTGCTAACATCATCTAATAATTTTTTTGGCAAATATCTTTCTAAGATTTCATTTGAATTATCAAATGTCTTCTTGTAGAAATCTTCTGCAATACCACCACCAATAGCAGCAATCGTATCTGTGTCACATGGCAAAGATAATACATTTCTTAAGAATGATTCATAATCTTCACTCTCTAAGAAACATCTGATTGCCACAGGCACACTATCTTGAACTGTCGCAGACCAAACATAATTCTTTCTATAATCTTCAAGTGGTCGATCAACACCATATGTATACTGGTTAGATGGATAATTTTTGAGCGCATATTGATAAATTTCTTCTTTTGATCTACCCCAACGAGCCATAAAAGAACAACCTGCCACAACCGATGCTCCTTTGTAAGATTCTGAGTGGTGATGTGTTTTCTCACATGTCCATTCGGCTAAATCTATGTAATAATTCAGTACATCTGGACGATTAGCAAAACCATTAAAATACATCGTAATTGGCGAAATTCTCATGGCACATCCATTACCAAAGCTTTCATTAACACGACTACCATCATCGTGTAACCAGTCTTCGAACATTGCGCCATATCCCGTACCAGGATATTTCTTGCCATATTCTAAGTAGAACTCCCAAGGCTCTTTGATATGTTTGTGTTCATCGTCATCATCCAACAGCCACATTCCTGTTGCAATACTGAGAACTGTATCATCTGTAAATTTACATTTATCTGTAAACAATTCACAGTTCTTCCAATCTAAATCGTGAGGTCTGCGGAACTCATATTGAGAACCGCAAATATCTCCTAGAATCGCTCCAATTAAAGCCATTTAATCACCTCTTTCTAGTTAAACATCCATTCTACGATTGTAAGAATAACTGCAATGATCCATTTTGTCTTCACTGGAACAATTAGCGGATTTGCCAAAATAAAATGTAATAACCAAATAATTAAATTTACGATTGCAAAGTTGATAACAACCGAAATAACCAATCCTAATATAAATGCTAAAATTGCAACCAGACATCCATTGTCGTTTGTCAATTCCATCAGTAACTTCTTCATCTGTTTCCCTTTCATCAAAGATTAATTTTATCTATTCTACGATCATCCAGTCTTCAGCCAACATATCTGTCTGACTTGCGAGCCAAGGAACTACATTCCCCTGTGCTGTTTTCATTGCAATATAAGCACCATATTCGACTAATCCGTCTTTATTTACAATGCTTTTAGCAATATCTGTGCATGGCGCATAAGCTCCTGCTGGAACATAATATAAAAACATACCTTTCCCATTCTAACCTTTTCTTGCTACTTTTCTTTTATCTTTCATCGCATCAATTGCTGTTCCAAAATCCATAGTAAATTCTCCTTTACTCTTTTTTATATGTGTATTTTACATAAGTCCCTTTGTGGTTTACACTCACAACATCTTTTGACTTCCTCTGTTCTTCTTTTCTTCTAAATTTTTCTAAAAGATAATCCACTTTGCCATTGCATATTTCGGCATCAGCGCCATTGCAAAAATAGTAAATATCGCACTCTGTACATTTCGTCGTTATAAACTCAAACGCCTGTTGTCGATTGAAATTTGTAACGTCAATAAGTTTACCTATCATGCCACGGCACCTTATTTACTCTCTGTAACTTTAAATGGAACAATTGATTCTGGAATATAATTAACTTCATATTTATATTTGTTAACTTTAGCCCCACCTAAATCTTCGATCACATACATACTATCTCGGTTCATGTGAATGATATGTTTCTTATATGAACCATTTGCCGTTTCAACAATAAGTTTTACCTTCTTGCTACCTTCATCTTCTAAGGAAAATGCTCCGACAATTTCAAACTCTACTTTGTCTGTCCTTGTATTAATTACAGCAAATCGTCTCAAGACGTTAAAATTGTCTGCTTCTTTAGATACATTAGTAGATACTTTATCTGCCTCTGTGCATCCTGTCACGATACCACCAATACTGAGACATCCAATTGCAGCAATAATCGCCATTCGTTTTTTAATGTTTAATTTCATATATTCAATTTTCTCCTTTTAAAACTTAGGTCATTTAATTTCTTTTTGTTTTGACCAATCAATTTCTGAAGGTTCTACACCTGTCTGCTGTTTGTAGAATTCATAATCTTCTGTCCAAAACTCTGCATCTTCATCTTTAACGAAGTAACTCTCGTCAAAAACTAGATCCATCTCGTCTGGAGTAGCAAGATATTTTACTTTACAACATCTACCATATTTGTATGTTTCTCCGTTATAGCAAATTGAACACGGCTCCCAGATGCGATATTCTACATAATTGTCTTTTACAACAAACCTTTCGATTTTGCTTTCTGGGATTCCCTGTCTAACAAAACATTCGTAAATGGTTAGTTTATTCACTCGTATCTCCCTTCAGAATCTTGATTAATCCATCTTCATCAATGATCGGAATGCCTAACTGCTGTGCTTTTTTATTTTTACTGCTTGTAGAATTCACATCATTGTTTACAAGATAATTCGTATTTTTTGATACAGATCCTGCGACTTTGCCACCTCTGGACTCAATTTCATCCTTGATAGCATTACGATTGGTAAACTTGTTTACCTTACCTGTTACAACAAAAGTCATTCCTGTGAGATCAACCATTGATTCTTTTTTGCTTTCTGGCATCTCAAACTCAAGTTCTTCGGCTAATTTCTCTACCATCTCAAGATTTTCTTTAAAATACCCATCCATTGATAACGAAGTATAGAAACCAATGCCATCAATACGACCAAAGTATTTTCTTTTTTTGATTCTTTCGATAAACACATTGTATGGATTTTTGTTATTTGATAGAGAAATCTTATCAATAAACTTGCAAATATCCTTTGCTATTGACTTACCAATAAGCTCGATACCGAGTGCTGTTACGAAATTAACCAGTTTACACTTACGACTTTTCTCGATGCTATTTAATAAGGAAGAAACACTCTTCATTCCAAATCCATCAAGATTCTCCATCTCAGATTTATGTTCTGCTAAATTATAAATATCTGGATAATCTTTTAGCCATCCAAGATCAATAAATCTCTTCAATGTTGCCTCAGATAACCCTTGAATATTCATTGCATCTCTGGAAACAAAGTTCACAAACTTGCTAAGTAGTTTTGCTTTACAATCAGGATTCATACATTTCAGAACTTTACTACCGTTCTCATTGATGATTCTTGCTTCGCCACCACAGGTTGGGCAAGTATCTGGAATCTTGAATGTATTACTTCTTGTCAGATTATCGTGTACTTTTGGGATAACCATGTTGCTACGATAAACCTGAATCGTATCACCTACGCCAAGTTCCAATCCTTCAATATAACTTATATTATGTAGTGTAGCTCTTGTGGTTTCTGCGCCATCAAGATCAACTGGATCAAATACCGCAACTGGATTAATCAGTCCTGTGCGAGATGTATTCCATTCAATATCTCTGATTGTGGTTTCATAGAGATCATCAGCCCATTTGAGAGCCATCATATTGAGTCCGTGGTGTGAAGTTGTTCCGAGAGATTTGCCATACTGATAATCGTTATAGGTGAAAATCAAACCATCAACAGGATATTCATATGTCTCTGGATCAAACTTTTCAATATATTCTTCAACATTATCTCGATCAACAATCTGATGCTCAACTACGTCAAACCCCTGTACTGCCAGATACTCAAAGCTATCAGCAATGCTCGGCATTTCTTCATCAGATACGCCATCAATCTTAACAAGTTCAAATGCTTTGTAAGCAAGCTTTCTTTCCTTTGCTACATTTGCATCTAACTGTCTGATTGTACCTGCTGCCAGATTTCTTGCATTTTTATATTTACCATGCAGCACTTCATTGATTTTCTGGAAGTCTTCGTAACTGATAACTGATTCACCACGAACTTCTAGTCCACGTTTTTCAGGGATCTCAAGAGGTAGATTGAAGATCATACGAGCTGTATGAGTAACATCTTCGCCAATTTCACCATTTCCCCTTGTAATTGCTTGTTTTAAGCATCCATTTTCGTAACGAACAACCACCGTCAAACCATCTTCCTTCCACGATAAAACACCAATTTTATCCGCAAGAAATTTTTTGACCTCATTGACATCCTTCGTCTTCTGAGCTGATAACATTGGGCGTGTATGCTTTACTTTAGCCAGAGAATCAATTATAAATCCTTGAACGTGGTGGATGGGCGAATTATTCAAAACAACGCCAGAATCTCTCTCAAGTCGTTCTAAAGCAGTGCATAAATCGTCAAATTCTTTATCTGAAATGATCGGATTATCCTCTGCGTAGTACGCATATGAAGCATCATTGATTCTGTCGATCAAGACATTCATTTCTTTCACATATTCAGTTTTCATAATTTTTGGATTTTCCTTTTCTTGTTTATATTGTTTAGTTAATTATTTTAATTTGTGTTTCTATGTCTTTCAGTAACTGCCAATTACTTCACTACATATATTTTTCTGTGCTGTTGCACATTGATTGTTTCGGAATGTGTTGATTTGAACACGTCTACATGCATTCCTTTTACTTTGCCTCCACAATCTTCTGCCACAAAGATTGTATCACCGTATCCCTCAATCTTAACTCTTGTTCCATAAGGGATAATGTTTTTATCAACCGCAATCGTATGATACGGTCGAGCAAATCTATGCCCTGCATGATTCCAAGCAATCTTAGATCCATATCCTTCAGAACATTCATAACATGGACAATATGCCGTGATCAAAAATGTTCCAAGTGAACTCTTTTCAAGTTCTTGCTTTCGCTTCAACCGTTGTCGTTTAATTCGCAATCGTTTCTTTCGAAGTTTTTCTAATCGAATCTGCCTTGCTTTCTCCTCATCAGCTTGCTTACATTTCTGATAATGCTCATGAACGTCTCTTAATTCAACGCTTTGACTGATTGGATTGTTTGAAATCACATTGCCTTGCTTATTTTCCGCAACAGTTGTCTCTGTTGATAAGGTTGAAGTCTCCACCGAGGGTCGCTCCTCTGCTTTAACTGTGTGAGTCATAAAGCCTGAACACATTGCTAAAAAACTAAACGAAATAACTTTCATTAAAAATCTTTTTCTCATTTTTGCATCTCCTTTCATTAACATATTGGTATCTTATCATACTTCTTGCACCCTGTCAATAGGTGCAAAGAATAAAGTTAATTTTTTAAGCTTAACCAGGTGCGCCTCTTATTATGATTTGTTACGATACATCTCTTAAACGCTTCTGGCTCTGCAAGGAGCGCAAATCTTTTCTTAGCTCGTGTTAACATCGTATATAGCATACAGTTATCAAGCAATTTGTAATGTGTGTTGTCAATGATACCAATTACAGTTTGAGCAGCCGATCCTTGAAGCTTATGCGTTGTTAATGCATATGCCAATTGAAGTTGTCCTAACTGAGCAAAAGAATATTCGATCATCTTCTTATCCATGTCTGGATTCATCATGGCGTGAACAACTTTCTTATCATAATCAATGCCAGTAATGTATCCAATATCTCCATTAAATGTGTTTCTTTCATAGTCATTACTGGTTTGAAGCACTTTATCTCCCACATAAAACTTCTTTGTTTTGCCATATGTAACAAACCTTGCATTGGATTTATTTTTATACAATTCTTTCTGAATTGCTACATTAAGTTCTTCTGTAGAGTTTATGCAACCTGACTTACGAGGAGAGATTACAACCACATTATCCATACCGTCTTGTTTAACACACGTCATGAACTGCTTTACAACCAAATTAAAAATATTCTCACGATTATTTCTGAAAATGTAAAACATATCATGTAGCTCTCCATGAACTTGTTTAGCACTAAAATCCTCAATTGGAGAAATTGCTCTACGCACTTTTCTAGCATCACTAAGAATACCAGACTTTTCTGCTTGTCTCATTGGCTTCGTTAATTGCACTGAATCTAACTCATCCATTTTGAGTAGATCAGAGAAAATGTTACCATATCCAATTGGTGGTAACTGCATATGATCTCCGCTAATAATAATCTTTGTACCTGGACGAATTGCCAAAAGTAATTGATAGAACAACCCTGCATTAACCATACTTGCTTCGTCTAAAAGAACTACATCAATTGGTAATGGATTGTTAGCATCGTGCATAAACGAGTCTACGCCTTGTGCTTCAAGTAATCGATGAATAGTTCTCGCTTCTAATCCTGTTGCTTCTTGGATTCTCTGTGCTGCTTTCGCAGATAATGCACATGCAGCAATGCTGTAATTTCTTTTCTTATAACATCTGATGATCGGCTTTAATAAAGTAGTTTTACCAGTTCCAGCTTCACCACTGATCAAGACAACATTTGTTTGTAATGCAGTATAGATACCTTTGTTTTGTTCTTCACTAAAAGTAAATCCTTCTTCTTTTTCAACTTCAGCAATAACTTGTCCAATTTCGTTTACAGTGATTATCTCTTTCTTCTTGGTAGAATTAGTATCTCTGCGTTCTTGCAACAATGCCATTATATTCATTTCTGTGTCATGGTACTTTTTCAAACCAATTAGTTCGCCACTAACATAGATGTCTGGAGGAAAATCATTTTCAACATAATCGTCAAATATATGCAGACACTCTCCAACTGTTGTACTAACTTCTGATCGCAATGTGGCAATCGCCATATATGTATGTCCGTCACTTTCGCCAAGATTCGTTAAATAATACGTCATAAAATAATCAAGTCGATACTTAGAATCTCTCAACTCTGGACGGATCTTTAAAGCAATATCATCAACTTTCTTAAATCCAAGACCTCTGATCTTAGTTAAAATGTAAGGATTTGTGTTGATTTTATACTTTAACTTTTCTGGATCTGGCTCAGCTTCTACCAATTTCTTAATCATATTAAAAGTAATGCCATGAGGCTGTAGCATAACTACAACCTCGGAAATCACATAATTATTAATGATCTTCTCTCTGAGCTTCGCCCATGTCTTATTGCCAAGTCCTTTAATCATAGATGTATCAATCGTCTTGCATTTGCCTGCCATAACATCTTCAATGATATTTGGATATTCAGCAAGTAAACCTTCAGCAATTGATTCTTTCGCTTGTGTTTTTAAGAACATTAGCTGATCAGTCTGTGTTTTTGGAACATCTGCAACAACCGAAATCGGTTTATATTGATATTCATGATATTTTTGAGAATAAATACATGTCGCTTTTACATTATACTTTGTCCCAATATATAACTGTTGAACTTCTCCAACAAGTTTACTTGCAACATATTCTTTATCTCCTGAGTCATCAAATTTATTATCATTGTATGGACTGAATTGTGGTATCTGGTCTTTTGTACAAAACGCATAGATACCAAACATTGATTCTTCATTATAAAATATCTGATATGTAGGAATCATTTCAAACTCGCATACCTTTCCGCATGTCTGACTCTCCATTGTTTAGGCAGCACCTCATTTCCCTTTTAAATAATTTTTAAAGTAATACTCAAAATATAATCTAATAAACAGCCCAGAATATTTATTATCTGGCATGAAGAATATCGGCACATTGTATTTAAACCAAAAGCTGTGCAATGATCCAATGAATGATTTCTTGTTATACTGCGTGTTGTAATTGCCATCTGCAATATCTGAGTAATTGGCGTTTTCAAGCAGAATAACTTTTGTCTCTGGTGCAAGACTTAACTCTTTTTCAAATCTGGCACGATCTTTTGATAAATTGCCACTGATTTCTTCAAGACTTCCTTTTCGCTCAACACATACTTTGCTGTCAAAATACATATCTCTCTGAATACCAAGCTTCTCATTTGCAGGAATCATGAAGCTGTAGTCCCCATAATTCAATGCTTTCTTTTTATGATTTACGCTTTTTCTATCGAAGTAACCTATGATATGATCAGCCTTTTGCTCCCTTGTGTCGACAAGGATTGTCATCGAGCTGACGAGTTCTTTGATTTCCTTGTCGGTATATTTGTAAAATTGAATTATACTAATTCCTCCTTTGCGTCATTTTTAATAGTGAAATTCTTAAGCCAAAACTCAAATTTATCTGGTACATCTTTGTAGATTTTCTTTCCTGTTTTTGTATTGATCTCCCCAGTTGGTTCTTTTTTATGTTTCTTCTCAACTGATTTCAGATATAGAATATCTCCTTCATCGAATGGGTTCTTCTTATATTGGTTTGTCCACATTTTTACTTTCTGTGTTTTTCCAGAGTAAATTTCATATAACTGAATGTTAACGATGGATTTTTTAACATCAAGATCTGAAACATAATATAATCGTTTATTAACTTTTACGTTAGCATAGCTTACAATTCCGAGAACATTTCTCTGATTGTCTAATTTTTCTTTCAAAGACAATTCTCTGTATGGAATATTTTTTATAGATTCAATAAGTAATTGTTCTGAATCTAATTGATTATAAAGTGTTTTTGTCTCATGACCATACTTCAAAAGTAAATCAGAAGAAATGTGATATTCTATCGCCTTTTCTTTGGACAATTGCTTTTTCCCATTTAATAATTCATAATATTTAACTGTTTCTAATAAGGTATTCGCATCTCCGAACTCTACAAAATAATTAATTTTAATTAATTTGTCTATCACTGTTTTATTGAGATGATTCTGCTTTAATACATTGATTACTTCTATGAATGAGCTGTATTTAGCCTGTCCTAAATCATATAGTGAATTGGCGACACCTTCTCCAAATCCTTTAATGCTTGATAAATTGGGATATATAATTTTATGTTCTTCATCAATCGTGACTTTTCTATTGTCTGCTCCAAACCGATAATCTCCCAATTTATATCCCCAAAATTTAATGGCTTCTTTTACTAGAGCATCAATTTTATCTTTCTTATTTTTTTCTTGGTAATGATTAATTGCTACTTCATAGAACATTTTCGTATAATGAGCTTTAAACCATGCCTGATAGGCAGAATCCTCAGCCATCGACCAAGCATGCGGAGAGTTGAAGGCGTACGAAGCTGATGAGTCTATAACTTCCCATATATTATTGAAATTATTAAGTTCTCCAATTTCAATTTGCCAACCATCTTTTAATCTTTCTTTCAGTTCTTTTAACTTTTCAGGATGAGCTTTATATTTTTTTTTCGAGATATTTTTAATAACTCCATACGTTTCGCCCATCTTCAATTGCAGGAAAGATAATACCTTCATAATTGACTCTTGATAAATCATAAAATGTGCTGTATCTTGTAACAACTCATCAATTTTCTTTTCGCCTGTTGAATATGGTTCACGATTTAAAAAAGTATTTAATAAAGATGCAAATCCTGGTCTAATTGCAGCAATGAAACTACTTAATTCTGCTAAATTTTGTGGCTTATATTTCTTTGCTCTATTTGTTGTCGCTTCTTTTTCACATTGGTTAACACAACAAGTAATTCCTTTTGCATAAATATCCCATGTTTTATGATCTCCTTCTATCATCTCTCTCAGTTCTTCAGATGTAGGAACCTCCATTCCTATACTGTGAAAAAATTTATATGTAAGATAAACACTATCTACAATAAGAAAATCTTCTTTTACATATCCAAATTCATCAAGATAGCCACCTTCAATGGCGGCACAAATTGTTCTTTTCCCAGTCGTTTCTGAAACAGCACTAATTAATCCTACTTCTCTACGAATATCTCCGTCGAATATAAAATGCCCACAAGCATGTACTTTTAGATTGATAGTAATTCCTTGATATTCGTTGCTTTGTTTAAATAAATCAACGTATTCTTCTGGAATATAATCTTCAACATGAATAAAATCTTTATCTTCTTCATCAGCATATTTTAATGCTTTATTATAGTCATCAAGATATTTTGAAATTCTGTTTGCATCTTCTGGACTAACATCGTTAGCTCCAGCATATAATTGCCATGCTGCTTTCTCTTTTAACTTTTCTATAGCCATTAACGGATAACATCCATGCTCTCCAAGAAGTTTTTTTGCAGCTTTCACAAATGGTTCCTGAGTAGCTACATTTAGGTCAATCCTTGATACCCTCGGTTTCCCGATATTTTAATAGGGGAGTAGACTATACCATAATCGTCGATATTATCTCGGATTCCCATTGGTAGTCGTTGCGAGCTTCCCATATTGTATATTTAAACAACTTAGGGCTATCTCTCAGGATTATCCAATCCTTGCCGCTGTTACCATATCATTGCAGTTAACAATGCCACATTTTGATTTCTCTAATGCTTGGTGGACAAGGTTTTAGGACTTCCCCTGATATTCTGGGTTTTCTATATATATCACTACATATAGCGACTATTATAACAGTACATATTCTACGTTATTTACATTGAACTTTTCTTGTTTAAGAAATTGTTTTAGTTCTCGTTGAGTGCAATTTAGTAGTGGATACAATTTTTTCATCATATCTTTCAACAAATAAAATCTTTTATTAGTCATATCTGCATAGATTTTTCGTCCGACATTACATTCGCACAAATACTCGAATTGATTGTTTAATAAATATTCATACATTTCTTTTGTATATAAAACAAAATGATAACCATAAGCTAAATTTTGTTTATTTAATAAGCACCTTGATATTGATGATGTATTTTTAATATGTAATTCTTTTGCAGCATCCTTTTGTGTCTTATATATTTTTAGAGTTTCAACACATATTACAGACTTGGCATTTGGGTTATTTTCATTTAAATTTTTCCCAATCTTTTTTTGAGATAAATTTCTTTTCATTTCTTCAGTCCATTTATGCCCATAATTTGGGTTATTCGTCCCCATAACCATTCTTCGCATTTTTTCTCTATATTCATCTGTAGGATTTGGGATATAACATCCAGATCCACCACCATTCATATTGTAGCCATTTTTATATGTGTTTAATTTTTTAATCCAACTCTTCTCTTTCTCATCAAGATCTTCTCTTTTACACTCTTCTAAAATATAATGTTTAAAACTTTCTTCACCATATTTATTAAAACTACGTTGCAAATAACAATTTGCATGATCGTTTCTTCTTAAACTATTTAGATGATGTTTCCATCGATCATTTATATCTACACTTTGTCCAACATATTTTTTATGATTTACAATATTTTCAATACAGTAAATACCTGTAATAAAAATTCCTCCTTTACTGGTTTATATGCACTATTGTTTTAATCGGGCATCTGACCTGCTAAAACACGGTCTTTTGTTAAAAAGCGTTCTGGATAAATAGGAATATCTGCATTGAATCTATCTACCGTTGTTAATCCTAGCAACTTATTTGTAATGAATGATGCAGCGCTACCTCTTGACGTAGTAGTTAATATTCCACCTTCGCAATTTACTGCATCATCTACAATTGCTTTACTTGTTAAAAAGTAATCTACAACTCCTGAATCCATGACTTGTTTTGCTTCATACCTAATTCCATCTGCTTTTTCTTTTGATTTTTCTTTTTCTTTAGCATAGGCTTTGTTTAATATTTTCTTATAAATAGCACATTTACCTTCATATGTTTTATCTTTATGAACGCTTGGAATTTTAAATTTTCTGTCAAAAACAATTTCTTCGCATTCTGACATGAACACATTTGTGTTCATAATAGCAGTTAAGACTTCTTCCTCAGAAAGAACTCCTTGCTCTTGAAATCGCTCTATAACCGTTGTTGTGTCTGGATAATCCATATACCATCCAAATTCTTCTGGATATTCAATATGCTTGTACTTTAAAATCTGATCCCTTTTTACTGCCGTCTTATCATCAATGTAATGACTATCAAGCCCACAAATGATCTGAATATTGTGTTCTTTTGCAAGTTTTAAGATTTTTCTGTTAAGTCTTTTTTGTGGATCAGTATTATGAGCCTGCACTTCTAAAAAGAAATTATCGCCAAAATAGTCATGTATTTTTAACCAAATGTCCTCTGCATCTTTATAATGCCAACCAGATAAGCAAGCCGATGTAACAATTACATTCTCTTTTGGAATATTAAAAAGTAATTCTAAGTCAATTCTTGGTTTGTAATAATATCCATCAATATTTGCCATAGAAAGGGCGAAGTTAATATCTTCTCTCCCTTCAGCATTTTTCGCAAGTATCATCATATGACAGTTTGCTTTGTCTTTTTCTTTTCTATCTTTCACCCAGTAGGCTTCAGCAGAATGAATATATTTCAAATGCTCCTTTTCAGCCACTTTATATACTTCAAACTGGTTTCCTTGTGACCCATGCTCCCCTGAATAAAGACATTTTGCACCAAATTCATGAATACGTTTTGCATAATTTTCAATTGATTCTGCACAATCTGGAGTTGATGTATTACTAAAATCTTTATGACAATGGTAGTTTTCAAGATATAGATTTCTTCCATAATCTTCAACAGAATATGGAAATTTAAATTTTAATGTTGGGATAATTTTTGCAATTAAATCTTCATACATAATCATCCCACCTCTTCAAGTGAATCACACACTGCTTTCAGCACAAACTTTCTGCCAAAGAACCCACAATCAAGAGTAGTTACAGCACAAAACTCATCATTCATCATAGAATGGTCTTCCATATCCTCAAACGATCCATCATAGTTCCATTTAATGATCCACAATTTATCATTGTTACATGGTTTCAGGACAAGATGTTTATAATTGCTCATCTGACCAATGTCATAGTCGTCAATCTCTTCAATATAAACTCTTACAGGTTTAAATCCTTGTCCAGAAATACGATCAATTTTCTTAATCATGTCAACCATTTTTCTTGTGATGTCTGAAATATCAAGCATAATATCGACATCAACTGTTGTATCTTCTGGCTTATCTGGAAGAGTTTCTTCTATATAAGAGGTGAACTCAGCAAAGTTCTTTCTAGGAATTTCAATACCACTGGCAAGTTCATGTCCATTTGCTTCAGCCAACTGACTGTTATTACACATCTGTCGGAAGTCTTTTACACCAACTGCTCGCATAGATCCTGCATATGTATCTTCATTTTTCTTTAGCACAAGAATCGGCTTCTGGTATTTTTCAAGCAATTTGTTTCCAATTAACCCAGAAATACCATAATCAGTGTCGATAAAAGTTGTGATCATCTTTTTATCACTCTGAGCTTCACACTGTTCCGCAATCATTGGCATCAGCTGTGCGACCTCTGCATTTTGGTCTTCTTTGCATTGCTTTAACTGTTTAATATATCCTCGTAACTTTTTATTGTCATCTTCAAGGAAAGCATTTAGAGCAATTTCATTCTGATCCATTCTGTTTGCAGCATTAACCAACGGTGCAATACTAAAAGCAACTGCTGTGCTGTTGAATTCAAATCCACCAATAATCTTCTTAATCGCAGGATTTCTAATTTCTTTCAAAGCTTCGGATACAATGTAACGATTCTCCATTACTCTCATATCCATCATATCTGCAATCAGCCCAACGCCTGCTAGATCGACCAAATCATCTGCATAATCTGTACCATTCTGCTCATCAATATACTTGCAAAACTTCCAAACAACACCTGCGCCAGATAGCTGTGGATTTTCATATTCTCTCTGAGAAGAAACTAATGTGCAATAGTTGTCATAAGGAACATCTGGATCGATGGCATGGTGGTCTAACACAATCACATCAACTCCTGTTTCTTTTAAATCCTTATACTGAGTCTCGTCTTTATCTAAACTATCAACGACAATCAGTAAATCATACCCATAAAACTTAGCAATGTCCTGATTTACTAATCCATGCTGTTTGCCTCGGTTAATGTATACATCTACTGGATTTTCTGTCATGTTTTTTAAATATCGTGTCATAATGGCACCAGATGTGATGCCGTCAGTATCTGTGTCAAAATGTACTGCAATACGTTTATCTTTGTATACTGCATCTACCAGAAGCTTATATGCTTTATCAATATTTTTTAAGTCATCAAGAGGAAGTAAATCATCTTCCGTAGGATTTAGAAAATGCTCTGGATCGTCAATACCACGCTCCTGCATGATAATTTCAAATACCTCATCTTCAAAAAGTCCTCTGCAATCGTTCAAAATGTTATATTTCTTCTTCGACGTCTTCATCCCCTATCATTTTTATTTCGTTTTCTAATATGTAATTTAACTTTTCTTTTCCCATATCGGACGGTGATGCCTTATTGGAATACTCACTTAATTTAAAGTCCCAGTATCCTAACTCAATCTCAGCAAATCTTGAATATCCTTTTACCATGTCAATATTTCTCATGATATTCTTAATATCATAGCCAACGTCATGCATAAATATTACTTTTTTAGGATTTAATTCCAATAATAATTGCACCTGTTTCTTGCTGATTGTTCCACTGCCAAGTGCCACACAGTTTCTAATTCCATATGTAAAACACTGCATTACAGATTTCTCTGCCTCAAATATTAACACAACACCGTTGGCTAAATACTGATAATTCTGAGAATATCCATATAATGTTTGAGACATTTGACACGGAACATCGTAGAAATATTTCATTTCACCATCTTCAACGTCATAGTTAAATCTTTCTTTTACACCAATTAATTGTCCTAATTGATTTCTAATCGGAATTGCGATCCCTTGAGATGATGTATCAAACCGAATGCCAAAAGTTCTTTGTGCTTCAAGTGATATATTATCTTTAAGGAATCTTAAATTCCCTACATTATTGTATTTATCTAATATAGATTCATCATAAGTTTGGATTCGAACTACATTGTGATTTCTAATCCTTTCATAAAATCCGCCAAAAATACCTTGTCTATCAAAGAAATCATAGTAATCAGTAATCCCTAAGATGTTTTTAACAACTCCTAAAACCTCTGCAAAATCAACTCCACGTTGCTGCATAATATATGAGAACAAATCTTTTTGGATTGCTCTAGCATAATCATGCACAAACAACGCTTTGTTATTTTTCAGATTGATTACTATGGACTTCTTTGAAGAGACCTCATCTCGACCAAATGACATATATGTGTTTCTGATCACTACATGACAATAATCAAAATGCTCCAAGACTTCTCTTATTTTTTCAGGATTAGACAATAGTTCTTTTTTTATATTGTCTAACATATATCACACCGCACATTTTAATTATTTGATCTCTCCATGTTTAAATCTTGCCTGCGCAACCTCTCTAAAGATACAATGATCACCATCGAATTTAAGTAGATAACCAACTCCTGTATCTGATGAGTTTGAACCGCTTCGACATTTCTCAACAAATAAAGCTCTCCATACCGCAGTGCGGTCAGGATGATATTCTTCCTCAATCCATTTATCGTTAACTTTTTTTAGCCTAAATGGACGGCAATAGAATTTGCTCTTTTCGTCAAGCTCTTCATCATACACGGTTCTCATTAAGAAAAGATTTTCTAATACTTCTTTGATCTGCTTAGAGTTTGAAAGAACAGAGCTATCAAGAAATAGCCTTCCTCTCATATACTCTGCTAACTGCACAGATGCCAGCATGATAATGTTGTATTTTTTTGCAAGTTTATCTAACTCTCGACTGTCATGAACCAAAGATAAATCAGTACGATTACCTTTAAAATCTCCTTCTTGAATCTTAAAAGTGTCATACAACACTGTGTCATATCCGTAGCGAAGTACATGTTCTCTAATTTTCTTCTTGACAACAGTCATATCAGCATCGTTGATAAGTAAGAATTTCACTCTACCCTTATACTGTTCTCGCCATAACTGTTGCACGTCTTTTAGTTCTCTTCGGCTTGCATCATCAATCTGTCCAGACATCATTTTCTTTTTTGTCAACTTAAAATAACGATTATGCTTCGCCAAAAGCCAAATCATAAACTTGACTTTAAATTTCTTTACTTTTTCTTCGTTTGAAATGATCAATACTTTCCTATCATAATTCAGCAATGCCATAAGCAAAGTGATAAACCATGTTGATTTACCTGCACTACTGAATCCACCCATCATAGTAAGTGTTCCCTCAAGAATACCCATGATCTGTCTGGATAAGAACGGAAAGCAGTTCATTTCTTCGCCATTAATATCAATCCCTGCCACATCAAATGGAACTCCATTTTCTTCACCTTCCACGCAGGAATCAATAAAATCATCATCAAAATCAATTTCTTCTTCTTCCAGAATCTTACTGGAATATCCCGTACCATATGTACTTAGTCTTGCATCATACCAATCCGTAACTTCCTCGGCAGTCATTCTTCTGAAAAGTGTTACTGGTACGATTTTCTTGCCGTCAATGTCTATCTCTTTGAACAGGTTAAATCCATCATCATACATCTTCAGCATAGTGTTTTCTCTATACAGAATGTCGATATACACATCAAAATTCTGTGTGTTGATAATATCTATCTGATGTTGAATAGAATCCCATCCTCCCATGTCAGTGTATCTTTTTATAGCGTTCTCAGACAGATTGGATAAAATCGTGATTTCATCCAGAGAATAGAATCCCTGTTCACGTAATTTTTTGAGCATAGAAAAGTAAAAAAGTCCATCTTTTGTAATGAAATCGTGCTGTTCGAATATCGTGTCATCCAAAAGCAACATATCTTTAAAGAAACAACTAATTACATTTCCCTCTGCCTCCATACGACCTTTTAATAATTTTGACGGATATTTATCTTTAACTCCTGCAACAAAATCCGCTATTCTTTCTCACCAACTTCCGTCAAAATATCGTTAATACATCTACGAGATTTCTTTTTCTTCTTGTATTTAGTTTTTTCAGCTCCGATATTTTCATTGATCTGCTTGCTTACAACATGATGTTTAACAATAGCCTGTTGTCTCTGTGGAACTTCATCGTCTGAGTCCCTATAATCAATCAGACTATTTTTTAAAATTGCTGAAAAATATTTAATCTTAGCAAATTCGCTATTGTATTCTCTCCCAACAATTCTTGTTAAATATTCTTGATTGTCATGCAAGTATTCTAATATCAGCTTAAAACCGTAAATCTTGCCAAGAGCATTTACTTCCTTATTTAATACAGTGTTCGTTACCGTATAGCCGAAAATATCATAAATACAATAATATGTATCATTCCTATTTTTGCGGTTCTCCATCATTTTGTTATACTCAGCTTCTGAGCAGTAGTAGGCATTTGGTTTACCTTCTACTGCTACTTTAAAAGCTTCGTTTCTGTCTACTTTTTTGCCGCAAATTCTACATTTTACAAGCATTGCTCAGACTCCTATTTCAGCAGATCATACATTTCTTTTAATCCATCATCGTCGACTTCACTAAGTTTTCCATACTGCTTAATGATTCCTTTGACTTTTGTTTTTAATTCTGCGTCTTCACAAGTTTTACATAACTCTTTTACATGTTCTCTTAAATCTTCTGGATAGTCGTCTGATGTATCTTCATCAATATCATCAATGACATCTTCCATTAAATCTTCGTCAGCTTCTGTAATATCGTCTTCAATAACATCATCAATGTCTTCCTCGATCTCATCTTCTAGCTCTGGCTGAGGATTCGGCTTAACAACTGCATTTTTAACAACTTTTTTCTTCTTTTTAGAATTCTGAATCGCATCTTTTAAAGCTTTGATCAACTCATCAGAATCAAGTGGAATTTCATCAACAATTCCTGAAAATCTTGATTTGCTATCTACTGAATAAGAATCATCTCTAAATACAATTTTACGTTTTTCATCTTTGATCTTATTTACCGTAATCTCTTTTTTAGTGATAATGTCTTTTCTTCCTGTTCCTTCTGCCTCAATAGAACGATCAAGGCAGGCTACTCCGACAATATGTACTTTAGTTTTAAAATCATTAAAGTATCTCTGAGCAAGATTAGATGTTAATGTCGTGTAAGAAGCACTTGTTACTGGATCTACGATATCTTTTGTTTTTGAATGACATGTATACCATACTCTTACTCCGACTTTTCTTAATGCTCTAACCTGATCATAGATCATATTAAATACAACATCATATCCTGCTCCGAACCCACCTTCAACACTGTTTAATGTTTTAGCCTTTTTAAAGTTCTTGTTTTTCATATTTTCTCTATTCCAATTTTCAATAGCCTTTTTCTGTGTTAGGTCAATTAACTGATCAAGAGTATCTATAATCATGACCTTTAAATTTGGATATTCTGTTTTTTTATTTTTAATAATGTCATTACAGATTTCTACAAACTTTTTGAAATTTGGAACATCTTCATATGTAACGTCATCAATAGCGGAAACACCTTCTTCATCTCCTGTGTTTAATAATAGATATCCATCTTCTCCAAATTCTTTTTCGCAAACCTCACTAATAACTGTTGTTTTACCGATTCCAGATTCTCCACAGATCATAAGTGAATAATCATATAAATTGTCACTAATTTTACTTCTTTTACCGTATGCCATATGTATAATTTCTCCTTTTAAAGACAGTATTTTGTTTTATAAATCATCAAGCGAGTAAAGAGCTAAAAGCTCTAAACTCTAATCGAATAAGTCATCATCGTCATCATTATCATTATCGATTGATTCTTCTGAGAATAAATCTTCATTCTCATCAATCTCTAATGCAGGCACTTCCATATCTTCTGCTGTATAAACAGTGTCCTGAACGCCTTCTTTGATACCGTTGCGTGATGGTTTAATTAGCTGATACTCTTTGACTTTATCCCCATAAGCACTTCCGCCAATCGCCTTTTGAATCTCCTCCATAGTAATGATTCCACATTCAAGGTCATCTCTCTGTTCTTCTGAGAGCATGTCCTCTGTAAGTTCTACACGCTGAGAACCATTGATCATATCTACGACAATGCCGTATTCCATGTATTTATCTTCGTCTTCAACGATGAATTTTCTCTTTAATCCATTGGCTTTCTTATATCCGTTTTCGTCTTTTTCTTTATTAGGAACTGGAATAACAATTGTTGTTGGAACGGCTATTTTTTTCTTTCTGCTCGGAATGTATTCAAAAACAAAACCATTAACATAATATTTACCGTCTTCCTCAACGCTTGTTTCATCTAAACTCTCAGCTCCAAATACAAAACTCATTGTTGCTGTAGAATATGGTTCATCGTCATCTGCTGCGAGATAAATTCTGTTAGGGATCAGATTCTCATAAAATCTTTCTTTGTCATCAGAATATGAATAATCTCCACGTCCTCTAATATGGAAGTTGCAGTCATCATATTTGCCACTATCAATGACTTTTTTGATGAATTCTACGTAATCCCATTCAGAAATAAATTCATGATGTCTTTTCTTGCTTTTCTCATACTCTTTTTCAAGTTCGTCTACAGATGTTAATCCAACTTCTGCAAGATCTTTATCTGTAACATCTTTACCTTCTTTGATTTTTTCTAAGGCATTTTTTAATTTGTATCTTCTTCCTGGTTTTTCTAGGTCAAAAACAAATTTTCTGAAATCTGATACTTCTGCCAGCTTTGGAGATGTTAATCTGTCTTTAAAAGGAATCTGAATTTTTTCTCCATCTTTGATTTTCTTACCACTTGAGTCGTATTCTGGTTTGGAATATGTATAGACATCACCGTGTCCATCTTCGAAACTTCCTGCATCAACAGTTAACATATGTCTACTGTCACCGCATGTCACATTAAATAACAGTCTTCTTCGTACCCAGCCTGACTTTTCATATTTTGTCTCGCTGTAAGGGTGAAATTTTTCTGTGTCCTTGCTAATGCTGAGCTTTCCTGTCATTTCAAAATTCATTAAATAGAATTCCTCCTCTTGTTATTAAATTTGTTTAGTTAGTTTTTAGTTTGTAGTTTGTAAATAAGTCATCAATTTATATCCACTGTCAACTCTGCCAAAGCTAACAGGAACAAAAAATAATTGTATCTGATCGTCTTATATTGTTATAATCGTTCTAGTACATTTATAACAAATGCGTCAAAAAAATAATAAAAGCAAAAAGCTTAATTAATATCTGGAAGTAATTTTGCTTTAAGTCTGTTCATTTTTTGTTGTACTGCTTGTCTAGTAACTCCAAACCTTTTTGCAATTTCATCATATGTATAGCCAGACATTCTTAAATCAATCATTTGCTTATCTTTGTTCTTTAGTGTATCCATTCGATCTTTAAAAAGCAACATTGTAATTAAATTTTTTTCAAAATTTTTATCAACCAATAAAACATCTTCCATTGTACTTTTGAAATTTGTGTCTGTATTACACAAAATATTATAAGATAAAACATGTTTGTTAAATTGATTAGACGCAGATTTTTCGGATCTAAATTGTTTATATAATTCGTTTTGGATGCACGAATAAACCAATGTAGATAGTGTAGTATTTTTACTTTCATCATAATATATGGCAGCCTTACATAGTCCAATTGCTGCCACGTCGTAATAGTCATCAAATTTCTCGTTGCGTACACCAAATTTCCGCATAGCAGAGTAAATCAAATTATGATTTTGTTCCACTAATTTTCTCTGTTCGTCATTTAATTTCAACGACATTTTCTCCTTTATTTACTTGTGTTTATGTAATTTATCCTTTGTAAAAAGGTTCCCATTGTTTAGGTGGAAGTGGATTTAATGCCCATTTTCCAGGACAACCGCATGATACAATTCGACATATTTGTTTTGCTCCTCCATCTTGTAATTCTAAAAATGGACATTCCACTTTACACCCACAAACTCTTTTGTTAAGTATACAAATATCTTGAATTGTTTTTAATGCAACTGCAACCGCTTCATCTGTATACTCTCCATAATTTTTCTCATCCATATAAACACCTCCTACTTTCCAAATGCTCGCCACGTAGTATCTGGATCATCATCAATCTCCCAAATATAAGGATCAGAATCTCTAATCGTGCAACTTGGCGCCCTCCCTGTCATTGTACATAATGGGCATTTTTTGCAATCTTCATCATTGCCATGAAGATAATACTCACATGTATCCTGAATTACATGCAATGCATTTAGAATCTCTTCAGGCGTATGTAATTTACTTTTCTTTTCTTTCTCCATTATATTTCTCCTTGATTGCATCAATTGCAAACTGCAACGCCTCATCTTGAATTGTTGTATAATCATTTACGGAAATCATATCATTTAATACATGGATGTACTGTGCCGCATTGGTTTTGGTAGATAGTAGCTTTTCAGAATCTCGATTCTCTATGTCGTTCACAGTCAATGTATCGCACGCATTAATACACGAATTCACCAATTCGTTCCATAGCGAAAAAACAAAATATCTCGCTGCAATCGGCTGACATTTCAGTTCATCAACTAGTGGTTTAGTCAATTGAAACGCATCAAGTAAACTACATATATCATAATATTTTCGAAGTATATGATCTTGCCTATTTGATCCAACCTCACCCATTGGAACTACTAAACTATCTCTTAATTCTTCTAACTGCCAGTATGTAAATACTTTATTATTTTCTTTTTTCACTCTGTCTTTCCCATTCCTTTCTCCAATAATCATCTTCTTTGATATTGCCAAGTTTAACATATTGACTGGGCTTGATTTCCCCTAAGTCAATCATATCAGAACCATAAACAGATAACATCTGCCACGCCAAATCTTCATCACTATAAATAATCAAGTAAGTATCTTCGTCGTTATCAATCAATTGTACTACATCATATTCAAACTCATTTTCTCTGCCTGTTGATCTACAGATAGACTCTGGCTTAATTTGACATCCGTATACAGTAGCATTATCTTTTCTTGGGAATAACAACCACTTATTGCCGATATATGTTCCGACAAACCATTTATTATCACATTGGTTTTGTGCCCGACAATACATTCCATTGTCTTGATAAAGCTTGTTCATTTTCAATCACTTCCCTAATTCAATCCCACAGATTTCTTTCTTCATTATGTTTCTCCTTTTATTTCATAAAAACTTTTGACCCACTGAACATTGGAATAACACCAAACTCAGTATCATCAAGCCATTTTAATCCAGATTTATCAGAAAACCATAAGTCGGGCACAAAATATTCTAATTTGCTAGACGGATAATCTTTATTATTATATCTGCGTAATTCTGTGCTCTGATATATTAGATGCTGAATAATTGGCTTCAGTAGTTCTAAGTCCTCTTTCGATTCTGGATACTCTTCTCTACTTTGAAAATGATAATATAACAAATTACAAACTCCATATATATCGTCATAAAAATCGTTATCGCCAACAGTTACTACCAAGTATTTTTCACTTTTATAATCTTTACTTTCATTCATATTTCAATCACTCTCCTAACTCAATACCGCAAATTTATTTCGCCAATTCTCTTGCAGTAACACGACTTACCCAATCTGTCTGCCAACCATTTATATGTGGCGACGACCAATCTGTAAGATCATTGTTATACATAAATTTCAGCAAATCTTCTAAGCTATGAATATCTTTCTTAACTTCATTCACCTTTCCATAAAACTCTCGTTTTAGAACCGCTTTTATTTCTGATTCAGTGCGATATATCTCATCTAAAAGAACCATATATAAACCATGCGTTATACTGTCTTGTATCATTATATATATTAGATCGCCAAGACATTTAATCTCCGTAATGATTCCAGACTTAACAGTATATGGTTCATCATACCAAGCAAAATACATCTTGTCTCCAACCTTAAAATCGCACATTTTACATCACCTCTTTCTAGCACCAAGTCCACAAAATTATTCCAATTAAGCATGATACATGGAACATAACCCATAAGAAAAATATCCTACATTCAGTTAAATCCCAATTATATGAATCATCACGAGCAGTAATTATGAACCAAACCCAAGCAGCTACATACAACAATACGCACACAGCAATTGAAAATATTCTGATTGTTAATTTAACATTATCTATCATTGCATCCTACTATTCATTGACTTCAACTGGCTCTAATTTGTCTTTATTTTTAACAAAATCCAACATGACTTCTTCTTGTATATCTTCATATAATTGACCATAATATGATTTCTGTAATTTGAAAAAAGCAACCTTTAAATCATCTTCATAAAACTTACCTCTTTGCCCATTTTTAATTTGCCGATAAGGATTTTCAGGATGACAATACTCCACAGAAATTGTTCCATCATCTCCATCGTATGCAGTCTCCATCAAAATACTACCGTTCTTAAGCGCCCGATATTCAACCTGATATCCGTCAATAAACCCATATGGATGCCACTCATAATCATCTGGTACAACAGCAGGTTCAATGACATCAAAATATTTTTCTAATTCATCTCCCGACATCACGCCAATATGCACTCCATTTGCTCCAAATCTAAAATTGATAACATTTTCATCTGTATCAATCTTAACAATCTCACATACCTCACCAAGATTATCGAAACATCCCATTGGTTTCTTTAATTTAATCTTATGGTCTGTAGTTAATTCATTAATATTAATCATGCTGCCACCTTACCTTTCTTGCTAAAATGTTCATTCCATGCATCGACCGCTTCTTGCTGATCAGCGGTTAGAGGATCATTGAATCTTTGCAGCGCTTGTACGATTCGTCCATTTTGTATTTCAATCGTCACTAACGATTTGTTTGGTTCTTTTACTCTTCTCAAGAACATAATATGGCATTCGCCATCAATGACTCGATCTATGTAACTTGCCACACAATTATTTTGCTGCACCGCTTCGTCTTTAATGTCTTGAGTGGAATCTGGATAAAAGAATCTCAAACCTTTATATGTAAATTCGTATTCTTTATTAATACGTTTCTTGAAGACTTCTTCCGAAAATTCCTTTTTCAATCTCTTATAATTTCTTGTAACAATATCCATTGTTGTTTTGAAATGCCTTGGATATCTATCAAATTTATGACTGATTGCGTCCATCATACGAGCATAATCATATAATTCTTTGAGTAACCAATTCATAGCATCAATTGCTTCAAACGTCATTATCTTATCCATATAAACAAATACATCTGCGAGATTATATTCATAATCCTTATTCAAAGACGTTAATATATCCATATAATAATCTGTGTTACGATTAGCAAAAAAGAACATCAAGTCGGATTGAATCAAGGTCATATATTGTGTCTGAAGAATTGTTTGAACATAATCTGGATATTTTTTGTAAAAATCAACAAAATCATTACTTAACAATCGTCTATTCTTCACACCAAGACAATAATTTCTCAACCATTTTGGTACTTCATTAATTGAATATTTAAAATCTTCTGTGACTTGTTTGTGTGTAAACCCTATAGCAAAGAACTGCTCGCACATAGAATATTGACTTGCATATTTGAATAATGTTCCCAAATTATAATCAATAAAGCCCCACGTAGTTCTACCACATTCGCAATTTCTTCGCCAGTTTACATATTTTAGAAACTCTGCATAATGTGGATCGGACACAAACAATTTATCCAATTCATCAGCTGAATGTCCAGACAGAATATTGTTCAAAGCTTTCACTTTCCTGCCACTCTTGCCATAGCAATCACCATTTGATAAATCATATTTGCAAGTTTTACCATCATCCAGATGGAAAATAATAAACTTACCTTGTTTTTCTGCCGTGATAATGTTTCAACTCCTTTCATTTCGCCTCAAATTCCTATTTTATCAGCACGTTATGTATCACACTATAATGTTCCATTTTGATATAAAAATCCACTACATATGTGCATAATGTTTCAAAATCATCAAATACCCTATCTGCCATTTCAGTCCACCAAGGATGCAATTTCCTGGTTCCATCATTTAAAATCAATATAGGAATCCGATGCTCATGGGCAATTGCAATCTCCATAGAAGTTCCAATACTTTTAGGGTCGTTTGCATTAACAATAATTAAATCGCTGTTTCGTACAAAATTGGTATCAAAATTCATAACTTCTTTTTCTGTCTTATGTAATTTTTTATCAAAATTATAATAATCTACAGGATTGATAATATTAACTGCTTTGGTGTCTACATTAATTTTATAACATTGTATCATGATATTATCGCAGAGTTTTTCTCGCCACTCATTCTGTTCCTCAAAAGATAAATTTTGCATACCACCTGCAAGATAAATCTGAAATACGTCACTCACTGCTTCATTTCTCCTTTCACAACATATGATTCAATCAATCCTTTCCTTAGTCGGTCATTCATATCCTGAATGGCTTCCTCAATTGTTTTAAATTTACATGAACAAATATGCTCTTTTGTCAAATTAACAAATGAATATGTGCCATCGAATTTGTTCTTAAAAATAACCACCACTGATTCTTCCTCATTTGGTTTTTTGACAATGAATCGAAGTGAACCTTTTGCTGCTTTATTCGGCTTCTGTTTTTGATATTCAATACAGATATTATAATCCGTTCTTGAGCCTCTACGGACTGCATATGCCTTTTTAATCTTATGATCTTCATTGTCTGATGCAACATAATATCCTGCCGTATCATATTCTAATTGTTCAATACGCTTCGCATTATCATAAATATTGATACATCCCCAATCCCCAACTCTTGTTTGTATCATTTCTTCAATAAATTCTTTAACGGTATATTCCTTGTCAAATTTTACATCACTTTTCAACAAATTAAACATCTCTATCACCTACTTTCTTATCAAATGTTTCTTGCAAATTTAACCAGAACTGTCCATCATTAACAAACCCATAATGGTCTGCCATTGTTTTCGCAAATTCTTTTGTAACACTTTGTGATCCGTTAATCAGCCCTTGCACATAATCAACATCTATGCCAATTTTACTCGCAATCTGATAAGGAGTCATCCTGCAAGATTCAACAAATTCTTCTAAGCATTCGCCAGGATGAAAAGCAATTTCGTCTCCAATCTTTACATACATTTTTACACCATTCCTCTCACAATTCGTTCATTTGTTGTCATCAAGAAGTTATTGATACGATCCCAGTCTGGTTCGTCTGGCAAAGTTGTAGTTTTAAATGCGTTTTCAAAAGCTTGATAAAAGCAATCAAATAGCTCCCCAAAATCATTAGATGGAACAAATCGTTTGATTATATCATCAGTCGCTCTTCCTTTGATCACCATACTACTACAATAAGCTCCGTCTCTCAGTAATAATAAACTTTGCCTGAGAAGCTCGAAGTTGTAAGTTTGCATTGTAGATGTTGTCAATAACGCTGTTCCATTGTGTATTACTCTAATTACATGCATCATCGCCTTACAAACCTTCTTCTTTACTAAATTAATCTGATCTTCTGTTAAGATAGTTTCGTCATACAATCTGATTGTTTGTTCTTCTAAAGCCTGTGAATATCCGTTAAATGCATACCAAATTTTCTTTGATAAAAACATGTCTCGATTTTTAATCAACTCCATACCAATATCGGATACATATAAATAGCATTCTGGACGATTATACAACAACTCTAATGCTGTAGGATTCCCTTTGGCACATAAGTCAATATATTTTTTTAATGCATACATTACAGTATCAGTGTCTTTGCTGGCGTCTACCGATTTCATACTATTATTCAACAAAATCTCTCTTTTATCACTAAGGAAAACACCACGTAAATCAATGTCAGAATCCTCTGTATTTGTTCCGTAGGCATAACTTCCACCTAACGTGAGAAAAGCGATTTTGTGCGGATAATCTCGCAAAAAGTCATACTCTGTAGACGAGTTTATGTAATCCTTTACTTCTTCAATTGTCATGATCTCACCTCTTTTATCCACATAATGCTTTCTTAAACTGTACAATATTTTGACTAACCCACTGATGAGTGATTCCAAGCTGACTTGCAATTTGTCTTTGTGTTAAACCTTTCTGCTTTAACGTGATAATCTTTTTATTTCTTGGTGCCAATTTATCAAACTCATTTTGAAAATGTACCTTTGTAAGCACCTCATCCTCTACATTATCTTTACTCATCAGTGTTGTTCCGATTGTAATATCATCTTCTGGTTCGTATCCTGCCAATGGCGTATCTAACGATTCGGCATTTCTATTCATTTTTTCTGTTAGTCTATGCCATTTTGCATAATATTGATTCACCTCTGTTTGCAATACCCACCGAAAGAAAGTACCAAAAGTTCCTTTTGACTCATCCCATTTTAATGCTGCTTTGCAGATTGCCATACGACCAAGATCCATATATGTATCAAAATCTTTAAATTTTGTAAAATACTTTTCATGTAAATGCCAAATCAAAGAATAATTATCTTCAATCAGCTTTCGCTGTTCATCATTTAGTTTCTTCACATTTCTTAGCCTCCTGTTCTTTAATAAAGTTATCCATATGTTGTTTTAATCTTTTATTAAAATCATCCATATTGGGTTCGCCTACTATATCTCTTTCTCCAATTAATCCACAACGAATTCTAATGTTTGAAATCTTTTCGTCCCATTCCATTCTCATTGTTTGATTAAATTCTTCCAATGAGTCCTCTAAATATTCTTCTGAAACATAAAAATTATCTCTTTTATATATATCTTTCACTAATATGTCGTAAACAATATCTGCATTTTTACTAATCTTTGGAACAACTTTTTTAATTTCATATTGATAACCAAGAACATTAATTGTAGTAATATCTTTGGTTAATATAGAATTCAATAAATTTACTGGCATACAATAATTTTGAAAAATATAATTTATTTTATCCGTTTCAACGTATCCAATTTGTAAGTTGTGCGTAAAATAATTAACGTAATTCATATAGTTATACACTTTATACATCTGTTTATGTATAAAATTCACTTTACAAGATTCCATACATCACACTCCTAACACATATTGTTCACTTCTGAACCCAGCTGCATTTGGGTGACCGCCACCACCATATCCCACAGCAAGTTCATACACATTAACCTTGTCTTGTTCTGCGGATCGTAGCTGATATTCCCACATACTTCCGTTAAAAGAGAAACCAATAAACATATCGTATTTAGAAGCATCAATAGATTCAAAGAAATCAGAATTGATTAAAGCTCGGTTGATCGCATAGACTTTATATCCCTCAAATGTGGTTTCAAATCCATATGCTCTAAGATACTGTTTTGCATTTGCTGCTAAATACTCAATAATTGATAATCCATCTTTTATCATATCGTCAATGAATTTTACTGCTTCATAAATTCCTTCATCTCCGTTTAATGTATTTAACAGTGGACTTAACGCATCAAAATCATATGACTCAAACGCATAATGGAACGCCTTGATATATTCTTCCGATTTTTTACTCCACGAGAACGTATCCCACAGAGCTGTATATTTTGCCAACTGAGGAGTATTTTTAGAGAATTCTCGTAATAAAGACATCACATATTTCTCATCCGTCCTCTCAATTTGCTCCCAATCTTCGTCACATATATATTTGAAGTATAGCCATGTCAAATTCGCTCCTGAAATACCTTCTCCAGTGATTCGAATTCCTTTTACATCGCACTTAAAATCTTCATACGCTTCAATCGTAGATTGGTGATGATCAATCCAAAACACATTCTTTGTGATACTTAGCAGTTGCCACATTTCTTCTGGCTCAATACTGTAGTCTACAATAAATACAAATTCATCCTGTTCAATATCATGAAACGGGAATTTCATGCCGTAATTAATTTTTCGGAAGTCCTCTGGTTCAAATGATAAACCTCGCTGTTCACAAGCTTTTCTAACGTAAAAACCAGATACAATTCCGTCTTGATCAACGTGATAAAAACATTTCATTCTTCTTTCTCCTCTACAATTTTTACTTTATGACCGAGTTCTTTTTCGATTTCTTCAATCGTCATTTCTTTTGGCGGGGATAAACTCATATTTAAACCATCGATATCAGATTCCATATTCCAAACGCTTCTGTAGATCAATCGTCCTGTCAAAATACAAATTGCTTTCTTAACTTCGTCTGCCGTCGGTGGATAATGATCTAATGATGAAATAATATGTTTGTAATTTTCTTCATTCAATAAAACACGTTTAGAATCGATGGATGTATTCTCTTCTTCCCGTGATTCAATATATAAGAAGTGGTTCATTATATCTCTCCTTTCTCAATTTCTTCTTTAATAATTCTATATGAAAGAGCCTCTTTGGACTCTTTATCATTGATTCCATTTCTTTCTAACAGTGCGTCCAATTCCTGCGGACTCAACCGATCAAAGAATCGTTTTATCTCTTGTTTTCGTTGTTGTCGCGATTTCATTTTTTTGTTTAAATTCCTTTAGTTCTGTTATTTTTTATAGTTGCCAAACATTACATGAAGCATAGAAAAATACCATATAGTTTTGTACCCATGTTATTTTTGATAGTTGTCAAACCCCCAAATAACATAAATCCGACAAAATAACATAGATTTTAGTGAGTGCTATAACAAACCTCACTTTTGGCGTACTCAAAAACTATTTGAGCAGAATATTTTTATATTCCCAAAACACACCAAATATTTTAAAATTTTTATTTTGTTTCTTAGCCATATCTACTTCACTACCTTACCATCTGGCATTATAAATTCCCAATACCCATCACTATTTTCAACTTCTTTTGGCTCTTCTTTATCTATTTTCTCCATCAACTTCTGCGCTCGTTCAATATCTTCTTTTGTCCAATTTTCTACTTCGTCAATCAAACCTTGCAAAAACTTCAATGATTCTTGTTTACTCATGAGTCTTATTCCTCACATTTTCTACCATATAGTAAGAATCCAAGATCTCGTATTCTACCTATCTTACGATCATCCTTGTTTTCAAAAAATTCTAAAGAGTAAATATCACGATTAGAGATGTTTACTGGTTTGTCAAATTTAACGGTCATATATCTATACCCATATCTACGACCAATCTCATCTGTTCCGATGCGAGTAATTGTACCTTTGTCGTTATTTCTAACCAAACCTCCTTTAGCCGCTGGCTTCATTCTATAAATATAAACTCTATCTCCGACCTTTAGCATTTACTTACCTTCCATTTCTTCATAAAGCTCTCTAAATTTTCTAAAATCATCCGCACTACCACCATTGTCTGGATGACTTTTCTTCATTGCATACTTCACTGCATCCTTAACATCTGAACGAGTTTCTTCCTTATTATATGTACCATTTTCTTTGTCGTTCGCATCAGCCATGAATGACATTTTATCTAAGATCAGATTTACATTTGTCTGTCTCATCCGATCTAACTTTCTTTCATATCTCAGGAATACAATCACTCCAACGATACAAAACCCGATCGCATAGCCAATAGCAAACTCAATATTAGCTCCCATATTAATTACCTCACTTTACATTTTTTCTAATAACACAGTAACAGCATCGTCAATAGCCTGATGCATCTTTTCTGCCTGGTATTGTGACTCTGTATACATACGATCATCTCCGTATATTATTGGTCTTTCAGGTAACCAATGGTTTTGAATATCTCTTAATATCCTAATAACCTGATCATCAAACATCATATCTAATTGCTTCATATCATTTTCTGTCCGAGTACGCAGTGATACATCATTATCCTTGTGAAAATCACTAACACGTTTATCTTTTCGATACAAACTATCAAATATTTCGTTACCAATAATGTTACCAACAATCGTTCCCAATATAATCGCAACTATATTTATCATTCCTCATACTCCTTTTCTTTCTTGTATATCTCTGGATAATATTTTTCTACAAGATTCTCAGGATAACCCACCATTCTATGTGTTCTATAAGGTTTCCACATTAGATATTCGCACCAATTAATGCTATTCTTGTTTATCCAACTAACATCTTCGAGCATTTGAGTATAAATTCCTTTATCATTTCTAATAAGTTTATTTCTGTTCCATGCTTTGACTTCAATCATTACATCTTGGACACTAACTCTTTTAGCAAGCCGACATAGCCATTTTTGTAATTCTCTATATGTTTCTTGAAATTCTCTGTCTCGCAAACTGCCTTCGACTAACAAATAATATGTTCCCTGTGTTTCGAAATTTCCTCTTCTACCATTTCCCAAATGAGTTCGTTGTTCAAATTCATTACATGAATCGCTCATATCATATCCTGCTTTTTGAACTATATGTATATTCATATCGCTTTCAGACCCTGTTACTCTAGGCAAATGATTCAATGCAGTTTCAAGTATGTATCTTTCCTCTGCCTGTGTTCTTCCAAATGGTCTAACTTCAACAATTCCCTTTACATATGTCCACCAACTCATTTCTCATCATCCTCTCTTTACATAAAACTCAGATTTTACGTTCTATATCTTTTTTCGCAACCACATTTTTTACAACGATAAACCTTTTGCCTACCTTTAGTTGTAATAATGTCGTACCATTTACCATAAGATTCTTCTTCATACCTGCTATCAAATATTAACTCCCAATCATGTTTGCAAAAGCAAGACCTGATATACCAAATTAATCTTCTCATTTAATACCTTGCACCTCATATTTCACTCAGTAATCCTTTTACGATTTCTCTATCTTCGTCTTTAACCTTTTTTGATTTTGTTGTTGCCATGAACTCTAACCACTCTTTTCTCATTTTCTTTTCATCGTCATTTAGGTGTTCGATGACAATTAATTGCTTAGAATTAAGTTTGTCGTGACTAGAAATATAGTTATTCCATCCGTCTTTCCAAAACAGCTTGTTTGAGATAACTAATGCATATCCCATCAATGTTTCTCCATTTACCATTCTTGATCTAAAACACAGATTTCCATTTTCAATGGGATTATTTCTCATATCTTTCATTCTTCATCATCCTCTTCTGGTCTTAACATAATGCCAAGACCTGTGCACATACCTGTAAGTTTCTTGTCCATTGCCTTAATTCTTTTGTAGTTGTAATAGGTCATATATGGTACTCCAATTCCAATTGCTACGATCACCATAAACGCCAATATCCAAATTATGTAAAACAAAACGTCCATTTTATCTTTCTCCTTTTCTACGACTATTTCCTAAAATCAAACCACCATACTGTGTAAAAATTCTTCTGAAAATATGTATCGTCTCCATCATCAAGTTCTGTGAAATATTTTCTGCCTCGTTCTTTGACATCGTCTTCATTGAAATAATGATATGCCCAACCTGGAATTGTGTAAGATTCCTTATCTTCTAAGCAGAGATTCAACAAATCTTTGATCATCATCTGCAATTCTTCTTCATCATATCCCTGCGTCATCACATCAAAATATGGGATATATGCCATATATGGAACTGAGTCATTTTCATCTTTCAGAACTACGACAGGGAATGTTAGATTGTAATTCATATCAGCCTTGCTCCCTTGAATTGTAAATATTATTTTTTCTTCATCAGTTGTATCGTCACTAAGTGCAAATAGCGAAACATCTCTAAGTGCATATCTAATATTGTTTACGCCCTTTCTTCTTATGTTTTTTCTTCTTATATGGTATACAATAATCAGAAGATACCCATACCCAACTATTTTTTATATAGATTAAGAAATCTGCACCCTTTTCATAGTAATAACCTTGTGTGTATGGGCTAGGGCTTACCCCATACACTTTGTATGGCTTACCTTTATATAAAACTTTCATACTATTCATCCACCTCACAATCAACATCAAATAGATATTTCATGATACGTTTTGTACCGATTTTGTTGGCAGCATCCTCTGCAATTTCTGGAGAAGTAAAATAAATGCCATTGATTGTTTGTGATGCATATAAATATGCCGTTGTTAAATCTCTATCTACAATGTCATACCTAATACAACAATGCTCATTTTCACCATCCCAAATTAGTTTTTCCGAATTATTGTGTTCGTCAGCATATCTCTGCAACTCAACATTAACCTTCTGTTTTTCAATAGCAAACTCTGTATCCTTTTCAGTCTTAAATACATTACCTAAAGCTAATCTTCTCAAATCTGATGCTCTACCTTGCCATTTTGCAATACCGATCTGTCCATCATTAGTGATGTAATAATACTCATCTCCGTTCTTTAACCCACATGGATTTGTTTCTTCTTTCTGTTCTGATTTCTCGCAGAACTGCTCAAATAATGATTTAAATAAATTCTGCTGTGCTTCAGATAATTTTGAAATATCAATTGTCTTTGCTATACCCATTTTCTTTCACCTCACTTTATGCTCCAAAGATGTATTTAATGATTCTGTCTCTTCCGATTGCTTCAATTGCATCAACTAAAACATCTTTTGATGTAAACATAACTGTACCCTGTATTTTTGTTGTAGCCAATGTATCGCAAAGAAGTCTTTTTCCGTCTTCTTCACATCGAATACAATAACAACGATTGGCAAATTCTGTGCCGTTGTGTTCCTTTGCATACCGCTCAAGTTCAACTTCTACTTTTCTTTTCTTTCTTGCAAATACTGCTTCTTCTTGTGTTTTAAATACGTTGCCTAATACCCATCTACCGTTATCGACAATGCTATTAAACCATATTGCGCTATAAATAGATCCGCTACCATCAATGTAATGATATCTTTCACCGTATTTTGGTTTCCAAACTTTAGACCCTGAATTAGTTTTTTCTTTTGGTTTCGCTCTTTCACAACATTTATCAAATAATGCTTTTATTAGATCCTGTTCTGCCTCTGGCAATACTGAAATGTCAATTGTTTTTTCTGTACTCATTTATTTTCCCTCGCTTTCAAACTCTTCGATTTCTTTCCATGCCAGAACACTTTTGTCACTATAATAGCTTGCCCTTTTAGCTGTCGCATTTCTCCATCCATAAGAATCATGCCATGTTCTGTTTACGCAACCGCCTTTTACGGTTACTAAAACATCTTTGCTATCTTCTGGCAGATCATCAGGATTTTTTCTTAAATCATGCCATCTATACTTTTCTTTATATTCTTTTAGCTCTTTGAGTTCTACCAGCCACTTTGCAAGCTGCTCATGATTTAAGGCGCAGCCAATAAGCCTGTCAAGTTCTTCATCGTCTGGATTCGCATGACACAACATGGCTTCTGTGTATTTCTTTGTTGCCATATCATTTGCGCATTTAATAGTTTCTTCTAAATTCATTTGTTTCTCTCCTCTCTAATCATCCACCAATATTCGGACAAATACATTCCCATTTGTAATCGTCAAAATTAATCTCTTCGTCTTTTAAAATTTCACCATTTATAATTTCGACATTTCGATTGAACTGCATTCCTTTTTCAAATCCATATATCTTCATATCCACTAAATACTTTTTAGATGTTTTTAACAGTTCTTCTGAATCAATATCATGTGCAAACTTTGAGTCAAGCGCTACAGTGACAATATCTTCATCTTGATAGTCAGAGAAAAATTCATCAACTCCCAAAACAAAACCTCTATAAGTATTTTCAATCCAGTATGTTTCATCAGAAGTAATATCTCCAAACTTATTTAAAGATAATGAATGCCCAGCACCAACAGGTTTTAATCCTTTTAACATAAATTCAATCACATTTTTCTTTTTTCCTCGGACTTTTAAAGTCCCTCGACACCAATTTGGCATTTGCCTTCTCCTCTCTAATCAATTTCTGCGATACTTTCTACGAAGCAGTTGTAGTAAATATATCTCTTACCTTTGTAATCAAACTTGACATATCCACCGTCATTTGTATCAATATCAATTTTTCCTTTATATTCAGCAATCTTCTTACCGTCTGCCGTGTATACTGTAATGACTCTATTCATACCGCCATTCCAATCGCTTTTCATATCAACGATTTCTCTTTTGAATCCTGCGCATCCTGTCATTGATCCTAAGCAAATCGTTACTCCTAAAACCGTTGCCAAAATTTTCTTTCTCATTTATTTTTCTCCTTCTTCTTTATAGTAATATCCATACAAGCAACAATCTCCAGAATCCCATGTGTCGTAATAACAACCGTCTGAAATTGCAACTACATGATTCGCAACATTTACCAAGTAATTGCCTTGTTTGTGATCTTTTGCAAAACTTTCAACTGTTGGTCGTTTAGATCCTTTTCGGTTGCTAATACCTTGATAAGCAAACCCATTATCGAATAAATATTCTTCGTAACATTTTCGCTCCGATGGCATACACTGCATATCCCTTGCGTATGGTAACAAATCATCAAATGTTGTTAACCATTCTTTATCAAGCACTTTTGTTAATGCTCTAATCACGCAATCTGAATGATTGTCTTTTGTATCTTTATCGTTTGGTTGATAATATCTGTAAATTTTATTTGACATTTTTTCACTCCTTCATATTTCATTTCTTAAAGTTTATCTCTCACTTGTTGAATATAATATACCACTTCTTGCACATAGTGTCAATACAAAATCTTCAACTTCTTGAATATTTTATTTTACATCCTGTATGTAATATGCTACAATATAGATGTGGAGGTATATCATATGATAAGTTATCAACCGCTTTTCGTTACTTTAGCGAAAAAGAGTATGACAAAATCTGATTTGCGAACCGCTTTAAATATGGGGTCTGGTACAATTGCCAAGATGGCAAAGAATCAGTATATCAGTCTCGAAAACATTGACAAAATTTGCTTATATCTTGATTGCAAAGTTGAAGATGTTATCGAGGTCATACCAAACGATTAACCAAAAAGACTTTAACCATTTAGGTTGAGGTCTTTTTTAGTGGAAACAACAGGAATCGAACCTGTGTCGGCAATTTATATGTGATGAAAAATTAAAATGTAAATAATATAAAAATACTTATATGGAGGTAGAAAAATGAATGTTTATGTATTTGCCTGCTCTACCAACTGAGCTATGTTTCCATGACTGGCATTATATTTCAAATGCCAGTTTTATGTTTGTGAAATTAATTTTTGTAGATGAATTTATTCGTTATTTGCGAGCATTTTTCATCTGATCTAATATGACTTTAGCTTCTTGCTGTCGCTCTTCTTGCTCCATATGATAATCCAATGTTTCTGCACTAGATTCATACGCAATAGCAACGCCTTTGGCTTGTTCGCTAAGTTTCTTTGCTCCTGCTCGAACCTCTTCCAAACCTTCCTGAGCAGCATTTGAACTATTGTATTGGTCTAAATTTTTCTGCAATTCTGCAATCTGCTGATCTGCTTCCATCTGGAGAACCACAGTATCTTTTTCACCTTTTAACTTAATGAGCTGATCATATGCTTGGTTTTTAATTTCTTCTTGTTTATCTTTTGTCGCTTGCAACTCTGGGATTTTCTTTTCGTACACTGATTTCTGTGCCTTGAGCGTGGCTAATTTTTGAGCATAATACATTGCTTTTTTATCATCATTGTTATCAATATACTGGTTGATCATTGCCTCGGTTTTAGAAATTTCTTCTTTTGTTTCTTTGAGGTCATCTTCCATTGTTGCCAATCGACCAGCTACCATTGTGTATGTACCCATTGTTTTCTGGTAGAAATCCTGCTTATCTTTAATTGCAGTATTATATCTGGCTCTTGCTCCCTCTGGAGTCATTGCATTTTCTTTGATTTTTTCTGTAACTGTTCCAGATGCCACATTTTTAATCTGCTTTCCATTTTTAGTAAATTGTAAATATGCGATAATCGCTACAATTACACAAATAATAATAATTGTCATAATAATTACTCCTATTAGAACTCACGGTAATCTGCTAGCTCTGGTGTTCCAAGATTTTCATTATCTGTAGATTCTACTTCTTTATCTTCAGAAACAAAATCTTTTAGCATCTTTGCAAGATCAACACCTGTAGATCCTTTAACACCATCTGATACCTGATTCACAACATTCATAATATCTTTTGTTAATTTTGTTGTATTTCCTTCTCCATACATAGTGATACTTCCTACGTTTCCTAATGGCGCAGCTGCATTTTTAACTGCTTCTGGGAACATCTGGCACATCATTTCTACGATAGAAGCTTTACCCATCTGCTTCATAGCTTCGGCTTTCTTTTCGATCGCTTCTGCTTCAGCAATACCTTTTGCTTTAATCGCCTCAGCTTCTGCTACACCCTTTGCACGAATACCTTCAGCTTCCTGCTCCATAGCATATTTTGTAGATTCAGCTTCTTTTTCTTTGGCATATTTGTTAGCTTCAGATTCTTTCTGTTTCTTGTATAAGTCTGCATCTGCTTTCTGCTGTGAAGCATATCTTTCAGCCTCTGCCTGCTTCTTGATCTGTGCATCTAATGTCTGCTCTGTTACCTCAACGTCTTTGCGTTTCAGTTCAATTTCCTTTTCCTGACGCATAATATTAGCATCCGCAGTTACAACTTCAATTTCTTTACGTGATTTTTCTTCCTGGATCTTGTATGCTGCATCTGCCTCAGCTTTCTTTGCTTTTGAAATCTTTTCAAGTTCAGATTTTTTAATCTCCAGATTGTTATTCTTTTCTGCAATCGCTGTTGCTGACTCTACCTTTGCATCATTTGCTTCTTTTTCAGCCATTGCTTTTGCTTTTTCAATATCTCTTTCGCTTTCAGCTCTGGAAATCGCAGCCTTCTTCTTGATTTTAACAACATTATCTACACCAAGATTTTCAATAACATCATTATCATCCATAAAATTCTGAACATTAAAACTAATAATATCTAATCCCATTGCAGCAAGATCTGGCTTCGCATTTTCTGTAACAAGCTGTGCAAATTTCTGACGATCAGAAACCATTTCTTCGAGACTCATCTTTCCAACGATCTCTCGCATATTACCTTCAAGGACTTCTCTTGCGACCTGTCCAATATTGCCTACTGGCTTATTTAAGAAGTTTTCTGCTGCAAGTTTTAATCTTTCTGGATTACTGCTAACCTTTACATTGACTGCTGCATCTACATTGATATTGATATAATCTGCTGTAGGCACAGAGCTTGATGTCTTAACATCAATTGGAATTAACTCAAGATTAAGGTGATCTGCTTTTTCAAAGAATGGGATTTTTAACCCTGCCTTACCAATTAATGTCTTAGGTGTCTTTCTAAGTCCAGAAATAATATAAGCTTTATCTGGACTTGCTTTGACATAACCGCTACCGATAATAGCTCCTACGCCACCTACCGCAATAACCACTGGTACCACTGTTCCAATTACTTCAATCATAAATATCTCCTTTGTTATAAAATTTATTTATCACAACACCATATATAGATGTCATAATCTTGTTATTAAATACATCCGCCACAAGAATTAGTGCGAAAATCCTCTTCGTTGATTGCCTTGAAAATCTGACGCTGAGCATCAATATCTGTTGTAATTTCATCTAACCAATACTTATTAGCCTCAATCCACTCATCTTGTTTCAGTCCGTCATAATATGATTCCCATTCTTCAACCCATCCCTTGAAATACCATCGCTCATATCTTTTATATGTATTCATAGGTTCTGTGCGTAAGTCTTCTGGAATCTTATCGGTAACATCTTTACCATCAACATAAAGCTTCCATTCTCCAATACAGAGTGCAAAACCACGACCTGTCCATTTTGCTTTAACTTCCATATTTCTCTTCCTTTAAATTACTGTTTTATGTAACACCCACCCGTCAAATATGACGGGCAGGCATATTATCTTAATCTTCTAAAGAGTCAATCATTGCACGTAATTCTGCTTCTGACATCTTTTCAATAGCTTCATCCTGTTTCTTGGAAAGAGCATCAATATATTTTTTCTGTGTTAGTTTCTTATTAATGCGTTCTTTCTCAGCAAGTTTCTCATTGCGTTTTGTTGTAAAGATATATCTTACAATACCAATCGCTACCGTTAATTTTTGATCAACATTTGCATCATCCAACAGACTTTCTTCTGAAGATTTAACTTCCTGGTCTTTCAGATTTTTGTATACAACATCTAAATCTTTATCGGATAAATCCCATAAATCTTCTACGGATAACTCACCTTTTGTAGATGGGAATCTCATCTTGTTTCTTGTTGCAATTTCAAATAAATTTTCTGTTGTCATAATTCAATCTCCTTTGTATATTAAAATTTAATTTTAAGAACTCTTTCAGTAGCGCCTTTGACCTTGACGATCATATCATCTCGTTTTGTAGAACTAAATCCAATTCCTGATAACTGGTTCGGATCATCTGCGACATGCATCTTACTTCCTAAAGCCTCGAATACTCTCTTATGCTGTACTAATTCCTGCTTCAAAAATTCATTGAAGAATCCGTTTGGAGTATCTTCATTTACACATCCATTTAGCATGAACAGATAATGTTTGTGTCCAATTCCTGTCTGTTCATCCCAATAGTTAGGCGAATAACACATCACTGTTACTGGAACAAACTGATTTGTATTGATACCCCAGATTTCTCTTGAAGATGTTGTTGATGGAAGTTTTTCTTTGATTGTGAATACTCCATCTTTTAATGTAACTGTAGCCACTGGTACATTTTCATCCTGTCTTAAAAGTTTGTCGTACTCAAATTCGTAAATCTGACCATCAAATTCAATCTCTGCTGTAAATCCAGATGTACCGTTCACATGATGATAATTGTGTACAAAAAATTCATAGTCTCCATCAACCATCTTGGATTTGTCTGCCCATGTGATATTTTCTACGGCTGGTTTCCCTTTAATCGGATCAATTACATCAACATCAAGTCTGCCTCCTGTTTTTCTATCTAGCATATGACTAAAGAAAATATGCTCACAAGGTGTTTTGCAATGTGCATCAAAATCATCTCTGTTCCAATCTTTTCCTGCATTCCACTGAATTGAAAATCTTAAAACTCCATCAACTGCACCACCTGCGTTCTTAACTCTTTCTTTCATTTCACTGTCTGTCATATTTCCTGAGTATGCCCAACTGAAAGGATTTCCCCATTTCATCATATTCTTAGCATCTTTATTTACAGGTGCGATCAGTGAAACCATATTCTTCTTGTGACGATTTTCAAACAGAACTTCTAATTCTTTTGCCGTTGGTAGAACATCTGATACAAATTTCTCTGCACTAATCTCTTCTACTTTAGAAAATTTCTTAGGATTTACAGCGACTTCTTTACTCATCTCGTCAAAAATATCTAAGCCACCCTGAATACGTGGTGCTGCATCACGATTACAAAATAGAATGTTATTTACAGTAATGTCATCAAGTCTTGCAAATCTACGCTGTAATGAATCCATATATCCTAAATCGGTTACAGTTTTCTTTGCATCCTCAAGCATTTTCTTTGTAAAGATTGCTTTTGGTCGTTTGTAATTAGCAGGAGCTACAACATTTTCATAAGCTTTTACTGCATTATCTAAATCCATACCTTCGCTGATATTCACAAGTAATGTACCGATGCTATGGTTTCTAATACGACCAATTACATCTCCGATTGTCATGGCTTTTGCCCATGTGTATGTATCTTTCTTTTCATCGGATAAACCATTGTATTCTCGCTGATATTTTCTAAAGTCCTTTAAGACTCTCTCCCATTCCTGTCCTCTATAAAGAGTATTTGAAGCGATCAACTCTAATACTGTATCAACAGCTTCTTCTGTGATTTCATCAAGTGATCTTTTAAATACATTTTTTCGATCTCTGACTTTTGCTTTTGCTGTAGGAATATCAGATTTTCTCTCTAGTAATCTCTCTGGAATTGGCGTATACATATGAGTCCATTTAATAATCTGCTTATCTTCTGTATACTCATTTGTACTTTTTACTCCAACTGTATTTGTGAAATGTCTCCAAATATCTTTGATTGGTTTTGATTCTACATATGTTCTTAAAGCATCAACTACTGGCTGAAATACAGCATCCTCAGTGTCGATCTCCCAGACTGTATGAATCTTGCCATCAACAATTGTGACAGCTCCACCGATTGTTTTAATGAAGTTTCGGCAATGCCCACAATCGTACTCTCGTCGCTTGCGATACATTTTGTTGGTTCCTTCGAGAAAACTACTCAAATATACTTCCCAAAGCTCATCCTTATCAATGTCGGTTTCATACAATGTAGAATTGTTTCTCTCTACATAGTCGAGCATTTTATTTAAACGCTCTGATAATTTGTTTAAAAAGTTGCTCCAATTTTCATTCATTGGTGTGCACATAATTTATCTCCTTTTCATTTTGTTATTTAATTGCAACAAAAACTTCACCATTCTTATTGTCATTAATATAAATTTCCTTGCCTTTAAGCTCTGGGAAATATTTCTTTACAAGTTTTTTAAACTCATTTGCAAGTTTAGAATCACTTGGAGTGTAGTGTACTTTGTCACTTGAGAACTCAGCAATACAATCTACTGTTGTTCTTCTTAAGAACTTCGCATGAAGTAAACCTTTTCTTTCCTCTTCTCTCCGCTTGTCCTTCTCAAGAATCTCTTCCAATTTACATAAGTTTTCTGTGACCTCAATACAGCTGCTTGGATATTTCACATATTTGTTTGTCCAAAAATCAACTGCATCATGAGTGTCTGCATTACCAAACAGGTATTTTAATACACAAGTCTTGAAACCTTCTTCTCTGTTAAATCTGTCGAACCTGCTTGTATAAGCAACAGTTTCAGTACCGCAGTTCCAAACCACCTTAACCATACCTCTGTAAAATTTAGCCTTAGTTACTGGTTTACCACCTCTTTCGAGTGGCTTACCATTACTATCTAAAACAGGTTCCCTAACTGTCATCTCTTTGTCTACATAAATAACTTTTTTGATTTTGTCTTTTAATTTTTCTGTATACATATCTTTCTCCTCTTCGTTTCCTGCAAGTTTATTCATGATTTCATCAATTTTTTTTGGCGAGAATGTTAAAGTTGCACTCATTTCACCATTCCAATCAATATGTGTTGGTGCGTCTGCTCGTAATCCACGTTCAGTTTCGGATCCTCCACAACATTCTTTCCACCAATTCTTTTCTGCTTCTGACGTTGCAGTAATTGGTTTTTGCTGATAGTGTGGCAGAGTAGACACTCTTCTTTCTGAAAGTGGTGGTGGGGCTAATGTTCCAATTTTTATTTCGTCAGCTAAAATCGTACCTGTATGAATCTCAAGATCCTCGTTCATTGTTTGAAGTGGATAGGTCTTCCATGCTGTCGGTTCACCAAACAAGATCGTTTCCATCTTATTCTGATTTTGTTCATAAAAGGTAATCATTGCTTCATCTGAAGAAATGCTTTTTGTTCTATACTGACTTTTATCATAATCAAACGGAACAATAATCACTGCTGTACCGTCTCTCAGAAACATCTCTATTGGTTTGGCATCGCTGCAATCATACGATTTCCATATATAGTTATCCTTCTTTCCAAAATACATTGGCTTAATTTGGTAATTGATCATTGTAAATGGAAGTTTTTGGTACGATATATTTTCAATTCTAAATGTAGCAATCATACTAGACGTACCAACAATAACTGCGTCTCCTACAATTCCTTTATATGTACCATCTGCTTCTTTATAAGTGTACGTTCTACCTTCTAAGTCCTGTATCCAAACGCCCGTTTTATTTTCATCCATTCTTTATCTCCTCTCTAAGCTGACGCACTCTGTGAGGCAAAATATTCTGCTAATTTCTTTGCCAGATATAACTGTCCTTTGCCAGTCACATATGTCTTAGTGATCAACTTGCTTCCATTCTTAGTTTCTACTTCGCTTTCTGTTAACTTGAAGATGCCCTGCTTAACATATCTTTCATATGGTGTGTTATCTGACATGAGATACCCTTCTTTTCTTAACCACGCAAACAATTTGTTTCTACCCATATGAATATCTTGATTTTCTTTCTCAAGAAGCTTTGCCATTGTTTTCATATCAACCATTGTTGGTGTGGCACTGACCGTATTGGCAAAATCGACAAGTGGCTTCTGTTGACTGATAACTTCTTCTTTCTGAGCTAATAACTCGTCCTTTTGTGCCAAAGTGTTTTGCATAATATTCAGTGCTTTCGCCATGATGGTTAAATCATCATCTTCTTTTTCAATCGGAATATATCCACCTGTTTTGCGTATCTGCGGAAGAACCTCGGATGTAACCCAGCGTTTAAACCGATGAAGCTTCTCGATTCTTTCTTCAATAAGGGGGTCATTTTGTGACACCCCCTTTGCTTTTGCAGGTTGCATCATAAATAGTAATGCATATAATCCAGATTCATTAATCACAGTCATCGTCTGCTTTCCACCAGCTGTCTGAATTTTGATCATCATCTTATCTGAACTATCAATTCTACTTAAACTACGTTTATGATTCGTGTCTCCAAATTGTCCGCAAATATCTTTCCCGACAAACCAAGGTTTCCCATCAATTGATACACCTCTAATATTGTTAAACTCATCGTTGTTAAAAATAATTGTGTCTAACACTGTTTGTAATTCATTCTTTTCTTCTGTCATTCAATACCTCCTAAGTTATAATTTTACATTTTAATTTTGCACAAATGCCTGTGCAAGTCATCATATATAATAATGAAGAAACTCTACCCAATTATATTCTGGATCAGCTCATAATACTTTGTCCTGCCGACATACGACTTATGTTCTGCATCTTTTAATTCTTTCTTCAAAGTACATATGTCTTTCTGATTATCCATGCAATTCTGCATCACTTCTATGTATCGAATACAATTCTTGATCTTTCTATGCAATTCTTGTAAGGTTTTAAGATACCCAACAATCACTGCACGTTTCGCAGCATCAATCTTTTTAAACTCAATCGCATGAAGAATATCACTTCTGGCAGAATCGGCATATGATAATGCCTGTTCTAACTCAAACTTCTTTTCTCCTAATTGATCTGAGTCATATGCTAAAAGCCCTACTATAGCTCTTTCCTCAGTCTCTATGTTGTCGATCAATGTATTATCACATTCCCAATCCATAAAGCAATTTCCATTACCTTTACGCATTATTTCACTAGATTCCATAGGTTTTCCAACTTTACCTAGCTCAATTTCTCTGGCATGAAATCCGTCTTTCATCCACGTATATTTATGCTTCAAACCTAAAATGTGCTTTGCTTGCTTAGAGGTAAATTGAGTAGCTTCAGACTTACGATTATCACGAACGTATTTATTTCTTGCATGATCTCTTTTCACATAGAACTCTCCATTCGTAATTATGTATTTCATACATCACTCCTGTATTTAATTGTAGTTTTTTGGAAAAATTTTCATATTGACGAACATATTTAGAATTGTTATAATGATTTTAAGGATAATAATATCCTTATCTCTTAAACAATTCTAAATATCAAATTCGATTTTCTATCGTGCTGCCAACACGGTAGATTCAAAAAATCTTTTTTTGTTATCTATGATTTGTTTAGTTGAAATTTTTAGTTTGTGTGAAAGTAGAAGTTTTACCAAAGACTTCTGCTTTCTTTTTTATTGTCTGTATTTTTATTCCAACATTGTATCTCTCTTTGTATGTAAATTGCAGGCATTTGATTATGTCAAATATGTCGTCCTGCCTAATATGAGAGAACAAATTCTCATCTTGAATAAATTCGATCCAATGATATGAAAGATCTTTATCTTTGCCATAGATCTTCATCTTTCTATCATCTGCTCGAATCTTATATTCACTCAGAAACCACGATGACATTTCTGATGAGTGTAAATCAAGTACATCAATATGCATTTGATTTGATTGATTCGCTACCAATGTTTTTAATATTTGATTGTCCATACATATACCTTCCTTTATTCTGTCATAATTTGATGTACACGATAATTCTTATAGTCCTCATCTTTATATAAATAACCAATAGTTTTACCAATTACAGTTTGACGATCACTAAATTGTTTCTTTTTTAATCTATATGATATATAATAATTATAATAAAATTCAATTGCAATTTCACTAAATTGACGTGCGATTATAGATCGTGCGATTCCTTCTTTTGATTTAATATAATATAAATCTGCAATTGCCTTGATATCCATTTTAGATTTTAAATATTGTATAAAACCAGAATTAATAACATCAATGGTTGTCAATTTCTCATAAGATAAAGTGTTACCAGTTAATTCTAATTGAGACTGCACATTATTATATATCCTCTTTTGCTCTGCTTGATATTCTTCTATATTATTACATTTTTTTCGTGGTATTAATACAAAATCATGATATATATTCGTATCTCCCATTTTCAATTTATATTCATTCAATGTCTCGATAAAATCTTTGGAGACTGGTTTTCCAAAAATTGTTAAATCATTTTGATTAATATCTGAGAATTTTAGATTTCTTAACTCCTTTCCATTTATCCCATTATATAAACTCACAATATGAAATCTAGTATTCAATTTGGTATCGGCTGATGCATTGCACGACATCAGATTCGAAATAAACGCATTTATTTTATCTGGTGTAACATAATTAACATTAACTCTATTTGAAAAATATATATCAACTGCTAATTGCAAGTTTATAAATTTATCATTAACAAATGGATTATATTTAATGTAATTTTGTTCATATGCATAAGTATATAGTTTAACGAGCTGGTCATATCTTTTTTTAATAGAATTCATACTTTTGGTTTTTTTACCTCTAGTATCTGATAATATAGCCTCTTGGATTGTACCTGGTGCATACGTTAACCCAGATTCATTGTCGTCCGCAATATCAGAATCTAACAACCAATTCCATGTTGGGCGACGTGATTCTGATACGTGAGAATCTATATAATTTTGTATCAATTCTTTATTATTCATAATATTCTCCATTTCTAGGATGCCATTGCATTCATGTACGATAACATGCCGTTTTGTATTAAAATGCCATGTCCTATTTTTAACATTAAAGATAGATCAGATATTCTTCCCCAATACTCTAAAAGATTATTCTTTGGAATTGTTCTTCCTTGCTCTAAATACACCTGTGATACCATTTTTAATCCATTACTGGTATTTGGATAAATGGTTACATGTGTCGGTATCCAGTTCCTTAATTTTTTTGTAATTGGATACACGTTAATCTCTGTGCTCGTATTATTACAAATATTATTAGAATATACGATGACTGGTCTTTTCCCATGCAAGATATGACTACCTTCAATTTTCGGCAAATCTGCAAAATATATTCCCCAAACTTGAGGATTTTGATATTTGCCATATACATATTCTTTTCTTTTTCTGTTATCGTTTCCTTTTCTTTCTTTGTTAGTATATCCGTTCATTTTTACGTCCCTCAACTTTCCCCAGTTGCATTTTTTGTTTTCATGAATTAAATATACCATACTTTTTGCACCCTGTCAATAGGTGCAAGAAAGAAAGTTAATTTTTGTTGTGAACAAAGAATCTCTACATTTCTTATTATAATGCTACCATAGAACAAAATCAAGATATTTTTCGAACAGATGTTCTCTTTTTGTTCGAACACTTTACTTTGTGCTTACTTGGAAGGGGGAAATACTGTCTAACTTTATGAGGCTTACTCAGTTTCCACTTCTTTTCCTCAAAGTCATAGTCGCAAAAATCAAGCACTTCGCCCACACATCCATCATTATATTGGTAATCCACGATAACAGGATATGTTTTATATCTCATATAACGTGATGCATTATCTGGTTTTAGTGGTGGAATCTCTGCTGAAATCCACATAAGATTCTGGTTTGCTTTCTTTTCTTCCTTATTTTGTCTAATCGTATTTATCTTCATACAAAATTCTCCTATAAAATCCTAATAATTTGTTCGTAAATTGCAATCGCATTATCTTCTGGAAAGTTCTGGTTCACATGCATATGCCCAAAGAACCATTTTTGATAAATCACTTTGCCTTTTATTTGCTGTAAATAATCCGTTAACTTGTCAGATTTGTACACTCCTGATCCTTGATCCATTTGTCTTAAAACAGATGTGTATGGACTATGTGTAATAACGTAATCTACTTGGAAGTCATTTTTCTCTAAATTCATCACACCTTCTGCCATCTCTTTATCAGATGGCAATTCTTCTTTCCACCAGCTCACATGATTAATCCTAAACATTTTGTCATAATCTCTGTACCATTCATTAATTCTTGGATCGTCTGGCTCTAAAATTCCATCTTGCACATCATGGGAACTGGCACCGCCAAATGTAAAGAATTTCTTTCCTTGAATTTCAAACACCTGTCCACGCATAAGATGAAATACAGAGTCTTTGATCTTGTGAATCTTTCCGCCACACCATTTCTCTACAGGATATTGATATAAGCGGTCGTAATTTTCATGATTCCCACATACAAACAATGTAGTAAATGGCTTGTTATCTAACCATTCCAGATTATATCGTTCTTCTTTTGTGTCATGCCACAGTCCAAAATCTCCGCAGATAATCACATAATCATCTTTGGTTAACTCAACTCCCTCTGGGAAAGAACGACTGTTTAATCGAGTCATCCAATCCCCATGTGTATCTCCTGTTACAAATATCATACAATTACTCCTTCCAATAACTCTTCTAATGCCTGCATATTATCTTCATGTACTCTATCATCTTGATCTGCATCATCTTTGCCAGTCTTATAAGCAAACTTGATAATCTCCATAACTCTATCATAACTCACATTAACAACATTTTCCTTCAATCCGTTAAAAGCCCCACTGATAATTTCCTTGTATGTCTGCGCAATATCATCAAACAATACATGAGTTTCTTCCTCTGTGATTGTTGCATACAGAAATGTCATTGCAGGGCTACTATGATTCAATAATCTCATAAGTGTATACAATACGTTCTGATCATCTTTATGATCGACAAGTGTCCAATACACAAAGTTCTTTCGTAATGTATGCGTACCAATATTGTCCTCAATTCCAACTGCTTTAGCACCTTTTTTAACAAAATCCAAAGCATTTGCTTCAGTCATGTGTCCTGATCCAGACTTACATGTTCCAAAAACATAATCATCCATTGGCACTTCGCCATCAATCTTGACATCATATTTAGTTCCTGCAACAGCTTCAAAGAAAATATCCACTGCTTCAGTTACCAAATCGTTAAAGTATACAGTTCTGAATTTCTTTGTTTTCTTTTCCTGCTTACGAGTCTTATCGTCTAATAAATCGCCCCATTTGAGTCTAACAATATCAGAGATACGATATGCTGTATTGTTTCCAACTGTAACCAAAAGATTGTTTCTGGCAGCTACATATCGTTTGTACTCTGTGTACGATTTATCAATCTGGTCTCTAAAATATGCATTAAAGGCTGCAAATTGTTTTCTGTCCTTGATCGGATACACTAAAGATGATACGCCTTTTTGTTTGTTAGATCGAGTCCATTTAGGACTTCCATCCTTACGTCTTTTAATCTTTGTTTCAGATTCTTCTGCGTTATTATTGTTTACTGTTTCAATAACTTCAAACTGTGTTGCTGCCATAATAATCTCACCTCTCTTAGTTATTCTTACACTCTCTTAATTACTTTTTCTATTTCCTGTGCCAGCAGAAAATCATTTATTGCATTTTCATCGTCAGTAATCAATGTATATTTCCATACTGGTGAACCATGATATGATATATCTTCAACCTTAAATAATCCTCTTTTACCAGTGTTATTTTCTCTATGATCTGACTCCAATAACTCTGTATGAATTCCCCAACTATCATATAGATGTCCATCGTATAGTATTTGAGCCGCAGCTATTAATATATTATATTTACTCACATCAACCTCTGTATTCACTGTTCCGTATAATTTCATTGTTCCAATCTCCTCTCTAATTATTGCACTGTTCACGTACTTCTGGTCTAATTTCTACTTCGATTAATTCCATAATTCTCACTCCTATTCTCTAAATTTAGGCAAAACAAAAAGAAGCCCATAAGCTTCTCAATCTCATTCTGTTATTCAATTTCTACAATGGTCTAATAATATCAGGATTCATGATCAGAATACTATCACAATCCCAACCGTAAAGCTCATAATATAACTCGTAATCACCTTTTGATAAATTAAGCTTAATTGCATCAACTCCACCTTCGACCATCTTCTCAAAATCTGGCACAACGCCCATTTTATCAAATAAATATTTTGGGAGATAACCCGATAGATCTTGAGTTGGAACCTGCTTTAAATCGGCTTTCTCTGTCCATTCAACAATATTTGCCGAATCATCCAATGTAAATTTAAAGTTTTTGTCCAGTTTATCAATTCTAAAATCATTATCAATACACCATTTCTCCCACGGCTGATCCGCCTTTATATCCGATGCCCATAAACCGCCAAATGGTTTGTTAATCATGTTTCTGTTCACAATTGACATAAACAACTCTTTCTCAAACTTATCACTGCCGTAGTGAATATAAATATTTTCTGACATTTTTCCATCCTTTCGTCAAACTTATCCCGTCATCTGCTTTTCAAAAAGCTGTCTTTCCAACGCACCGAAATCATAGTCACGATCACACTCCAAACGTGCAAGGTTTGTTACCTTGGACTTTTGTTTAGCGTTCTTCTTAGCCTGATTACGTTCCCAGTTTCGTACTGCTGCCTTCCAGTCTTGCATTTTGCTATTGCCCATCATCCAGTCTTTGGCTGTGTAATAATCCACAAACTCTTCTGGATCAATTCCATTGTGTCTCTGCTGGCAATATCTGGAGACTTGCTCGCAATCAGGCGGTGTGAATCGCTTTATATTATTATTATTATATTTATTATTATTTTTTACTTTCTTTTTATGTGTCGCTTCTGTGTCGTTTTGGTGTCGTTTCTGTGTAGCTTTTTTATCCACAAAACCTTGATAAACACTGTAATTTACTATGGTTATGACTGTCTTTTTAGTGTCGCTTTTTACATGTATGATACTGTCGTTTTTCAGTGTCTTTAAAAATTTGACAACCTTTGAATTACTCCATCCCCATCGATCACACAATCTTCTGATCGAAGTAACTACCGATCCTAGCTCAACTGTTTCTAAATTTCCATCAATGTATTTCGATTGATCATTATATCCTGCGAGAATCAGTAAGTCAATCATTGCTTGCCCTCTGGCAAATGGTTTATCTTCCCATAACCAGTGATCTGTAATTTTTCGATGGAGCTTAATCCATCCTGTGTTACTCATGGCATCACTCCCATCTATATGTGGAGATAAAATTCTCCTTTAATACCTGCATATATTTATTAATCTTCAACACAATAATCACGTTTAAATTCTTCATAAGTCATGACATGTTTCCTGCAATTGACACAAACCATATATTTGTTATGCTTATAAAGGCTTGTAATGTCTTCTCCATCTTCTTTTCCATTAAATTTGTAGAATTCTCTTCCTGATACATTAAAATCATTATATAATCCATCAGAACTCCCACAATATGGGCATTTTGTTATTACCATTCATTCCACCACCTATCAGATTTTCGTTTTATTCTTCATCAAGTTCCATATGATTTACGTCAACAGGATTCTCTAATTTCAGAATATCTTCCTTCTGTTCTACTAAAGCCTGTTGAGCAATTGCATTAATTTTATTCTGGGCAAAGGCTTCGATTTCGCCTTTTGCTTCTGTGATTGTTTTATCCATTTGTTCTTGAAACTGGTCGAAAATAAATTTTGATTCAGACTCCATTGATTTAGTGATTCTTCCTAATTTTTCCAGAATCATTTCTTTATCGCCCTTACTAATAGATTTCTTTGTGCTAAAAAGTTCCTTTAGTTCATTGTAAAATTCCTGTGCATCGTTCATATGCTCGTTCATAGAATCTTTAAATTCATTAGTAATCTGCTGCCTTTTATTAATAAAATCCGCTTCGTTAATACGTCCTTTGCCTTGTATGTATTTAATAGTACAAGGCACACCAGTTCCTGTATTCATTGATGTAATAACTTCTGCAAATTGAGACTGAGACATTGCAACTTCAACAATTTCATGTCCACCAACATACCAGTCCTCATTTAATCCTCTAATGACCTTTCCTTCTCTCAACACCATATGAATTGTATCATTATGCTGAATACTACTACCAAATAAATTACTATGCCCACCATGAGTACGCCTAAATGACAACATGCCAAATGATGGGTGTTTATATGATGTTCCAAGTGCATTTTCTGAGATTTCATAATCTCCTTCTTTTTTGATATTTTCTTCCATTTATTTCCGTTTCCTTTCTATCAAAGTTTCATTTTATTCTTTGCAAGCTACAATACAAGTTGGAGCGTTATACTTTCCAATATCCGCATAAAAATTATCCAATACAGATTCTAATTTCGTATACACCCCCGTCCCTTCTCATTCCATTTTCTGTCTTTACATTAGAGTATACAACAATATAATCAATAGGTTCATACACAACTGTCTCCATGTGTTTAATATACTGTCTAACACTACTTTCTACAGATTTAATATCGTCTGTTTCTGCACAAATACAACCATACGGAATCCAACTTTTAGAAACATTCTGTCCTTTATAAATAATCATTAAAGCTCGCTTTGATTCACATTCATTCATTAACTGCATTAACAGTTTAGATTTTCCGTTACCCTTTAATGTTAATATATTCATTTTTCCATCACTCCTTCTGATCAAATATTTGTTTCATTACTGCATCAGTTTTAGCCATTGATTCATCAATATCTGTGTCACACATAAGTTGGAACAAATCTTCATAACATTTTGAGCACAAATAAACTGTATGAGTTACAACATTAAACCCTAACTCATGTTCAAATAAAATTCTTTTCATACATCTATCGTCCTCAAAATGCTTTCCACATTCAACACACGAACAAAATTTATCACTTTCTCTAAGTTCTGCTACATTGTCAATTTTCATAATTATACCACACCTCTCTATTCTTCTGAAATAATTTCCACCGCAGCTTCATAAAATCTGTTGTATAAAGTTGCATTAGTTTTAATAAGCTGAGATTTAGGAATGCCATGAGCATATTCATCCCAGTTAACGCCATTCTCTGTCATCTTAGTGTAGATTTTCCGATAAACAGACGTTCCACCTTTAGATTTATTTCCAATATGATTAGCATAGTTAGTAATCTTGATCTTCATTTCTTCCCAATCAGGCTGTGCGTTCTCTTTACGGAACTGTCGCAGAAGTTTTTCCAATGAATTAACTAACAGATCAGGATACTTGTCATAGCAAAGATCAATCGTTGGCACATTACCTCTCTCGCTAATATTATACTTCTCTTTGTATTCTTTTCGATCCTGTTCCCACACAATCCCATATGTGTTAGTAAGATACCTATATGCCTCTCTAAGAATATCTCTAGTAGTGGTTCCTAGTTCGTCAGATTCTTTTAGAATATCATCAATGATAGAGTAGACATTAGATTTCCATTCATTAAGTTTGTATTCTGCGATAACACTTTCCGTATCCACTACTGGAATATCTTTCGTAGGTTTACCAATCTGCTTATACAGTTCTTTCCGCTCAGCTTTCATTTCTTTAACAATATCTGCCAACTGATTAAATCCCTTGATAGTAACCTTATACAGGCGTTCGTTGTTTCTTTCCATCTGCTTCATAAGTTCTGTCTGCTCTGTAAGAAATCGTTCTACTGTCGTTACAGGAGTTCTTGTTCTTAAATTTCCATGACGATAAACTTTGATAACATCCCATACCCAGTCTATAAAGGCGTTTGCCTTCGGTTGCCTGCTCCATCTACAAATTTCCATCACACCACGTTCGTTATAGAGAACTACTTGCCTAGTCTTATTATCAAGGGTTACCAAATCGGTAACCTTTGATAATTTATCTAGCCTATCTTTGTGTGCTGTGTGAATTTTGCTAAGTGCGATTTTAGGATCACTGTATTCCAGTGCCTCTCCGATCTGCTTTCTTGTCATCCAAATCTCGTCCTCAGCACTATAAAAATCACACGCTATATCGTTAAATTTTTCCGTTTTAACTAACTGTAGGTTCATTCTTCATCTTCCTTTCTAAACTGTCTTATTTTTCTCTACACTCATTATTTTTGTATAACTGTATTCCGTAAACCAATAGAAATAAAATCAACATTTAATTCCAACTATTAGTGTGCCAATCCTAATAGAAACCTATTCTATTCCTATTAGCTCTCTATGTATTAACACCCTATCCTATTAACAATTCTATGTCTAGTTAGTTATTAGTTTGTGTATAATAAATTTGACAAAGAACCGACCTGCCAAATCGGTTCTCGTCAAATATTTCCGTAAAATAAAAAGAACCTTCCGTTCGGTTCTTTGCCAAAATTATTACATGAAATTAAATCAGTTGGTAAATGAGCATTCCGAAACCCACAATAACCCATAATGTCGTAATTACTTTCATAGGCTTCATAATAGCTTCTAATATTTCCTCTAATACGTCTATATATTTGCTTAAATATACCTTATTATGTTCACGATTAATTTTTCTTAGCGATAACCAAGCTAGGAAAATAATCACATATAACACAAAAGATATTCCGCAGAACTGTTCAAAGAAATGAACAACCTGTTCTAATTCCATACTTCATCATCCTCATCTTCATTATCATATAAATTTTCCACTGGTGCTGTCTGCTGAAACATATCCGTTGGAGATAAGTTTCTTGCTTCGCACATTGCACAAAAGACTTTTAATACCTTATCCCACTCATGCTCCTGAATCCACTGAAGGAATGGTTTCTTTCCACGTTTCTTAACATCAATCTGGTATTTGTATTGTAAGTTCTTATATAATTCATTCCACATAACAGAGAATTGTGTTCCTGTTACAGCAGCCAACTTCCTAATTCCAGCGTTCATCTTATTGCGATCATCCCATGTTAAAATTTCCGCTGCTAATAGCTTATTATCATTCTGTAACTTTTGATTCTCTTCTTTGAGTTCTTTGTTTTGTGTTCGCAGATCTGTTACCATAGCAAGCTTGACATCTTCAGAGAATGATGGAAAATAGTGTTCAATGAACTGTGACTCTTTCCCAAAATCAACTGCACCGCCTGTCTTACGAATGTTTCTAAGATATTCTTTAATCTGTTTCTTCATCTGTTTTGCAATCGGCTTGCGTGACTGCATACACACTTCATAGAGTCCATCTTCTGTAAGAAACCAAAACACTGTTTTTGTCTTTCCATTACTATCTAACTGACCTAAATTTTGAGTGCTAACATTATTAGCACTTAGAATTTTAGTCTTATATTTTTCTTCAGAATCAATTGTTTCTAACATTTTATCTGTACGATATTTTCCATTATCTCTCTTACTATAATCAATCCATTCTGCGACATCTCTTGCTAAAAATAACGGATCTTCAATACTTCTATACAGATCAATTCGTCTGCCTAAAATTTCCGTTGTGTCAACAAGCTGCACACCTGCATCTACCTGTTCTTGTTCTCTCTGTTCTTCTATCGTGATATAATCGTTGATAAAAACATAATATCTAACACTCTCAGCAAGGCTTGAAGTTTCCATCAGCAAAGATAATCTGATTAAACATTTAAGTGTGAATACCTTAGCACCCTTATAACCGAATGAGATATTCAATCCGTTCGGATACGTTACCATGATTCTTCCCTTCTGTTTTTCCGTTGTTGCGTTCTGACCGTCAATGATCTCCTGTACTGTCTTAACTTCCATTCCATCTTCCAAAAATTCTTTACGATACTTCGTACACAATCGTTTGACTTCCTCAACATCTCCATCAAAGAATCGTGCTACCTGTTCTGTAGTGATATAATCTCGTCCAGGAAGCCACGGAATCGGCTTGATCGTAACCTGTTTCAAAAGTTCTGTGTTCTGTACCAGTTCATCTCTCTTTGCTTTATCCAAAATTGGATCGCAAGGGATTTCCATTTCGTTTAGATTCATAATTAATTCCACCTTTCTTATGTAAAAATTGTATTAAAAAAGACACTCTGGAATTTTCCATAAGTGTCTTAGTTACCTATATTAATTTGTATTCACTCTGATTCTAGTTCATCAATTTCTGGCGTATCGGAATGATCCATATCAAATAATATTTTCCATTCTATCTTCCATTCCAAAGATCGGAAAAGAACTTATAAATCCCATACAGAATAGCAACAAATGCTATAACCATTAAAATTCCATAACCACCACCTAAAATAGCTCCTAACATATATTCCAAAGTGTCCTCTGGAACGATAAATATAATTATTAATAATAAAACCAATGGCATAATTTACTCTCCTTTGCTCTGTTCTTTAAGTTTTTTGTTTGTCTTGTATCTCAACTAATATGTATATATTATCATCTTCTCTGACTGTAGTAAACAGTCCATAAAAATTACACTTCGCTTTCCTCTACCTCACTTGCAAATAACTCGTACTCATAGTCGTAACCACCGCCATCACAAGGAATATCAATATCTCCTGTATTAATCTTTTCCGCTACAATATTTCTTGCTTCATCCTCTGTTTCTGCTTTAATTTCAACTGATCTCTTATATGTTTCTACAACATCTATTATATATTTTTTCATGTAAATTTCCATCCTTCCTATTGTTTTTCTAGTGCTTCAATAAAAGTCTTATACATAAGAATATCTTGCTTAAGACAGTTCTCAAAGACCACTTTGCCTTTTTGATTAAGAAATAAATCAGAAGAAAGATTTTGTAATCGTATTTCATAATTTTTCTTTCGTCTATTTAATTTTTCCAACAATTCTTCTCGTGTTCCACATTGTCGGATGTCGGGACCTAAGCTACTATTTAATTCCATATCATTTCCATACCAATAGAAATTTCTTTTTGAGTCTGGGCTGCATACCAATTTACATACTACACCAAGACCATCTGGTTTGGTCGTTGTTCCATAATTTGATTCTACTAAAACTCTCATGATTATTTCCATCCTTCCTACGATAAAATTGACATTTAATTAGTTAATAGATCCATCTGCATTGACTAATCTATTTTCCATTTCTGTATTGTTATCTGCGATATTCTGCAACACGTAAAACAGTGAATCATCTTCTTTGGCTAATTTTCCACCGCTTTCGGATAACATTTCCATATCGTCTTTGTAATCATCTGCAAACGTGTCATAGTCCATTCCTAAAGACATATTAAATAAAATGTTTGCGATTCTTTTTACTTCATTATTTTCCATAACTAATCACTCTCCTATTCCTTAATCTCGTTTGCAATGTCGTTTCTTGTGCCTCTAATAGAGCATCCTTCTGTATCATGTCTCATCAGGATCTCGTAAATCTGTTCTTCCTCTTCCTCTGTTAAGGAAAAGCCTTCCCAGTATCCATAATCATTCTCTCCGTGGCACATAACAATTCCGATAATTTCTTGTCTTATTTCTGTATTCATAATTTCCGCTCCTATTCTGTCATAAAACTTTTCTTTTAACTCAAAAAGCGGTATCTATATCAGACACCGCTTTATACTATTTATTCCATTGACTGTCTTAAAGTTTCAATATTTTCTAACACCTCATTTAATGTATCAATCAAATTAATATTCACTGGCAAAAGTACAATAGCGTACCCATTATCAATAATTTTACATGGTGCTTTATTACTCATAATTTCCAGTATAAACGTGTCATTCTGAATAACTTTTAAGGCATCCAACATGAAGTTAGGATTAAATCCAATCATAAAATCTTCTGTTAAAACATTGTTCTTTGCATCAAGAAAATCCATTGATGATTCCTTATCTTTATTTTCACAATAAGACACTAATTTATTTTCTTTGTTATGTAAAAGCATTGGAAATCTTGAACTTTTAACATGATTTACATTATACTTTGTAATTTCCATTAACTCTTTTGTTGTAAGCTCTACTGATCCAGTCGGTTCAATTCCTTTTAAAATTGCATCTACATCAAAATACTTTCCAGTAACCATCTCTACAAAGAAATAAAAATCATTTCCAACAAACTGTACATAATCTTCATTTGCTTCGATCTCAACATTATCTTTATTCCCTTTTAGGCAATTTTTAAGCATATCATATGCTTTTAACGGAATATTAATTTCCGTAAATATTGTATCTCCAAACATATATTCAGATAAATCTTTCTGTAGGAATCTATACCCATCTAACACTGTCATTGTCTTGTTTTCAACATTCAGGTTGAAACAGTTCATCATTGGCTTTGCATCTGACCGTTCTTTATTAAATAATGAAAGATTTTCCATCATTTCAAAAAGATCGTTTCCTGGAATAATAGCAACGTGTTGTAATTTTTTCAGTCCATTGTACGTTACGTTGACTTCTGATCCAATAATACTCTGTACCTTCTTATCGGCTTTTACAATAAGCTTTCCATCATGTCTATGAAAATCAAAAGTAAAATCTTTTGCTTTCAATTTTGATATCTGTTTTAATTTAGCAAATGGCACAACGAATTTTCCAACATCGTCACAAGCACTATCTTTTACGACAATCATTCGTGCATCTGCTGTATTTGCAATAAACACTACCACGTTTCCACCCATAGATACAATACAATCATCTGTTACGCTATTCTTAATTGTTTTTTCCAGTTTGTTTACCACGTCTTTAAAATCCTTTGCATTTAATGTAAATTTCATAATCTATATACCTCATATCTTTCTATTAAATCTGCATTTTATTATCCAACTAATTCTAAGTATCCAGCTTTCACAAGATCTTCTTTTTGTGACAGTGGCTGCGGTACATACTGCATACCCTTTTCTCGATCATAGTCGTAATACCACACACCGTATTCTTCAATCGGTTCCAGGATATGAATTGCAAGGCTAACTTCCATCACGTTTACCGCCTGAACGCAAGCGTTCTTCATATCTTCTAAGCTACATAATGTACTGTATTGTGGTTTTAATTTTTCCACAAAATCTTCAAAGTCTAATCTTTCATATTCTTCTCTACTAACTTTCATTCGTTCTTACCTCGTTTCTTTCCATTAAAAAAGGAAGATACATTTCTGCATCTTCCTAGATTACTTTGTTTTATATTAAATTTTCCGTTAGTCAATCAATTCGATATAATCTGTGTCGATTAAATCTTCTTTATCTCTAATCGGATTCGGTTCATTTAATGTTCCCATTGTATAATCATAGTCATAATACTCTGCAAAACAATCTCTTAATGTTTCCAATAAATGAATTGCTAAATTATGATCTGCATTATTAACTGCATCAATTACATAATTTTGTAAATCATCTGCGGTACAAATACAATCATGTTCCATTGCTATTTCCATTACTTCTTCAAAACTTTTTGTTTCAAAATCCTTCTTATTAATTTTTAATACCATATTTTCCACCATCCTTATTCACATTCTTTTTTTCCGATAAGCTGAATAATGCAACCAAAATCTCCAGCACGATATACTCTAATTTTGTCTGCCTTATAATCTGCCATCAATCCTACATCGTCATAGATTTTTAGCCATGCCCTGAATCCTGATGATGTTTCAAATTCCATCTCTAAGGTATAGTGATCTCCGATCTTTGCGTTCTCATCCACAATATAAGCATTATATCTTCCATCGGAGCCAAAATTTAAGATGTTCGCCTTCAATCCATCTTTTGTTGTACCTACAAAAATTAAAGCTGCAATATCACTATCCCCAATAAATTCTCTATCGTATTCTTTATATGATTTCATAATTTCCACCTTCCTATTCTTCATAATTTTCTAAATCCCAATGTTCTTTTAAAAGCTGGATCGCAAACTCAGGATATCCCATAAAATAATAACTATCGTATGCTGATTCTATCTGATCTTCATCCCAGCTTTCGTCATCATATCCATTTTCGTCTGCCCACGTTTCAAAATCCATTGCCGTTTTCTGAAAATCTTTAACCTTATTACTAATCCGTTGCAAGTCATTCTCTTCAATCGTGATTAAAGGTTTTCCATAATCATCGTAAAGATCTTCCCATAAGTCGTTGTTCCATTGTGACTTTGGCTCGTGTTGGATATAAATGTTTGTTAATCCATTTACATTCCAGCCCGTTGTAGCAACTAATTTTCCAGTTTCTTTTTCCACTCCATAAAACATTCCAGGTTTTACACAAAAACCACCATATGAAGCGTGTCTGAAATGTTCTGGAAGAATCATTTCCTTAAATTCATACATAATTTTATCAACTGCCTTTCTTCCTATTTAGGACTTTAAATATTACTTGTTACTTTTTTAATTATACACGATAATTTCCATCGTGTGAAGTGGTGTGGTAGGAATTGAACCTACCAATAAAAGCACTCTTTTGTCTACCATACGCCACCGTTTTTCCGTTCCAATACGTCACTACTAGCAATCAGTAGTACAGTTTTTCCGTTCATTTAAAGTAACTATTAGCTTCAATAGTCGAGTCTTTCCGTTAGGGTGTATACTCATATCATCATGAGTAGTAAAAGCCTTTAATTGGCTATGTAACTAAATAATTCTGACGGATCTTCTTTTAAAATTTCCGTCATGCCGTTAATTGCTTCTTCTTGCGTTTTGTACTTCCGAAAAACTCCGAACGTATTCTTGAATAGCAAGAAGTATTTACAACCATGTAAGCTATCATCAATTCCAGCGTTCGGAGGATTTTCCGTGTAGTACAGTGTGTTGTACTTTCGTTCAATGTGACACGCTAATGCTTCCATAGTCGTTCTGCGACTCATTCTTTCCACCTACTTTCTATGCCATTGCAAGCTGTCTACTTCCGATAGCATTTTTTCCACTACGTTTACCTTCTTCCCATGATTCTTTTGCGTAGTAACTTCTTGTGTTTAGTCTGTTTTTTGTAGTTTTACAATCTTTTGTTCTTTCCTTAAAGGCTTCTTCTACTTCTTTTGGTGTCACGATCATCAATGCTGTACATTGTTTTTCCAAAATTTCTGCAATACCATCTAAAAATCCAATAAGAAAACAGTTCTTAATGCCTTTCCCGTAAAAACTGATTCCAATTTCTTTACATTCCTTTTTCTTCTTATTGTAAAATTTAGTTGCTAATTTATTACCCATATTAAAAAGATACTTGAAAGTTTCTGTTGCAATTTCTGCATCTGTTTTGTATCCATAAAATACAACAGTGGATTTTCCATAATAAAAATGTTGGCATCTAAAGTTTCTTGCAATGATCGTAGATAATCTATATTTCCATTTGTTCCCAGTTCCTACATTAGTACATTCTTCTGAAATATTTTCAGAATCTTCAATACCGCTGACTTCTTCCATAGAAATATGGTACTCTGCCATCAATTTCTGTGCCTTTAAGGCTGCCGCCTGGGCTTCTTTTTCCGATGGATTGTTCTTTGATAGTTCCAGTACATTCTTAATTTTATTGATAATCTTTTCTGTGTTTTCCATGATTCTCTATTCCTTTCTATTTATAATAAACATCTACATTGTTCTTATCATCGTGTGACCAACTAGATCCAACGTATTTTCCACTGTTACCGCAATCTTCAAGATCGTATTCACAACATAAGTCATTGTATTCATCGGGCGTATTACAAAAAATTTCTGTTCTACCATCGGAATAAGTATTTTTTACTATTATAATTTCCACCTTCCTTCTATAATCTTTCCATCAGTTCTACAGCTAAGATGTACGCTACATACTTCCACACATTCACGTAGCCGTTCAGATCCTCCAATCTACATTGTAAAACTGTATGAATCATTCCATCACAGAATCCTTTACTTTTAAGTTCTGCGATAAGATCTTTCTTTGCGATCGGTGGCAAGGCTGCGACTCTGATTTTTCCAATGTCAAAAGTGTTACGTTCTTCCTTTTCTACTGTCTGAATCACTACCATGTTTGTTCTTGTCATCTTTAAAATTTCCATTCTAGTGTTCCTCCTGGTTATCTTTTTTTGTAATTGTTATGTCGTAGCCTAACTTTTTCCACCATTCTTTTGTTCTTTGTCGAATATCATTTAAGTTATCCCACCACATATCGTTCAATTCTGGTACAATTTCTGCATAATCGTTTATATCTTGAATGACACCATATGATTCGCAAATAATAATATCGGGATATGATTTTACAGAAGGTATTGCCATATTTTCTATATTGAAAACATCAACCAATAATCCTACATCTTCATTATTTTCTACTTTAAAATAGGTGTACGTTCTATCACTGCTCGTATCTTCTACCATTGGCACAAGATCAAAATTTATTATCATTTTGTTTACAATGCTTTTCTTATCTTCCCACTGTTTTGCACGTTTCAATCGTTCTTCGTATTGCAAACAATGACTTTTTGTCGTAAATCGTTTTCCATCTTCTGCGATATATACAGTGTCTTTGATGATTCTTTCTTTCGTTTCAATCTTCATAATTTCCACACTTCCTTTCTATGCCGTTTCTTCTTCTTTTTCGTACTCTTCACGATCCTTATAGTACATATCTAACAGTTCTCTATACTTCTTTTCGCTGTCTGTCATGTACAGTTCGTTGACACTAGACCATTCATTCAAGCCCTTTTCTAAGATCATCACGTACTTTCTTAGCTTGATTCTGCCCCATCTCATGTTATTATTTCCAACATCAAAGAAATAGTTATCTAACATACAGCCTTCAAAACTATCTGCTAAGTAATCATCTAAAGTCATGCAAAACATTTCTACTGTATCATTATCAATAATCGTTCTATAATCTTTCATTTACGCCACCCCCATTGATTCTAATGCAAACATAAAAGCTACAACTTCTCTATCACTAGAAAGAATATCACCCCTATAATTATTAAACTCTTTAACAAAATCTAAATGACTTTCTATAAAAGAATCACCAGCTTCAAGTGCTTCTATATAACCAGCTACTCGATCATAGTTATCATATAAAAAGTCGTATTCTTCATTGAATTTTTCCAAAAATACCTTGATATTAATATTAATTTCTTTTCTCATAGTTCCAACCTTCTTTCTATCTGATTTTCCCATTATCTGCGATCGCTTCTACGTCATCACAGTAACTATTACAAGGATTCCATACACAATAGCTTGTTACGTGCTTTCCCTTGCGTACACGTTTGTTATACGCAAGGTAGTAACCTTTTCCATACGTTCCATGTTTACCTCCGGCAGAAACACTTTTAATAATTTCCACGTAAATAGTATGCTTTACAGCACGTTCACGGATCATTTTATCCGTTAGTTTTCCAGTGCTGATATACTTTACATTATAGGCGTTTAGATCGTATTCATGCCGTATATAATCGTTTATAAGCTGGATATTTCTATTCTTTGCCGTGATTTTTACGATCGAATCATCGAGCTTATTTCTAGTGCCGTGAGTATTAAATTTTACAGTGACAACGGTAGTCCCTGGATAGGCATATGATTCCTTGCGAACTTTCCAACAATAGCCGTCAACCGTGTCAATTGTGCCGTCACTGTTATAAATACCTTTAATTGTTCTGTACTTGCTTCTTTTTGTCTTTGCATACACTGTATTTTCCAGCATTAAAAAAGCCGTAAACATAATTACTACGGTTAATAAGATCTTAATTGTTTTGTTTTTTGTTTTCATTGCGTTCTGTACCTTCTTTCTTAATATTCAAAATTCGGAAATAGTTCGTATAAATCTTCTTCATCTATGTATTTTCCATTAATTGTGATACTAACGACATAGGATACAAAATATTTTCCATTATCATCTTCTAAACCATCATCATCTTCTTGTTTCCAAAAAGAAAAGCAACTACCACAAATACAAATATCTTTTGCTTCTAAATTGTTAATAAAATGCTGATTGATTTCATTAAGAACGAATTGTTCAAAATTGAAATTTTTTGCTTTTGCTAATGTGGATTTTCCCGTTAACCAGTCTGCATCTTTTCCACGTAAAGGATCAATAAGTTCTCCATGTTTATTCTCTTGAAATATGTCGGCAGAAATCCCATACAATTTAATTGTGTCAAGTTCTCTATATTTTTCAAAATTCATAATCGTTTACCTTCTTTCTATTTTCTTATTCTATATCTGTATCATCAAATCCAACGCAAGCAAGCATATAGACAGCGGTAATCATTAATAATAACGCTTCTAATATAAAGGCTTGCGGTATCTTGATAAATGTAATAATAGCCGTTACAATCCATACAATCGCAACGGCTATATCTGTTATAGCTGGTTTATGTAGTTGTGTCTTATTTTCCATTGTTCTTTCCTCCTGGTTTATTTAAATCAATAATAATCGTATTATTTTCGTCAACAAAACTTCCATAAGAAAATCCATTTCCCTTTATATCGTGACATTTTCTACCATTGGAAAGTATAGTAAGTTGATACGTTGCCTTTTGTAATCTGCGGATTAACTCGGTTATATTGTTTTGGCTCGCTGGAAATCCCATTTTCTCACAAATTTCTTTAGCTAAGCCCACTGTTTTATTTTTCTTTTCTGTTTTAACAAAAACATCTTTGCAACCCATCAAAAAGTAAAATCCATTCATTGTATTCATATCTTTCCACCTCCTACTCGTCAACTCTTTCTATCATGAAATTACCACCATGATATAAATTAAGTCCGTGATTTCCAGCAGTAATATACATATCATCATTGATTCCATCACGTTCTATGTCATCATCTGAAACAAATACACCCATATTTCCATCAGATTCTAGTTGATCGATCGCAAGATCTAAGATTGCACAGTAGTCCGTTGTAGGTTCATCAACTGTTACAAGTTCGCTAAAATAACTATAAATCACTCTGTATTTTGTCATAATATCTTTCCTTCTTTCTGCCCTTTACGGGACTTTATTTTTCTTTATAAGTTCAACAAAATAGACAAGCCGTGTTTTGACTTGTCTATATATTCATCAGCATATAAATATTGTTCCATCGTTCAAACACTCCTTTTATAACATTTCTTTTAACTGTGCAACGATAATTGCGTTCGTTGCTTCAGTTGCTAGATAATTCCAATTATCATTGAATTCTTCAATTTCATACATATCAGAAATGACATCGTATCCGATAATATAGTAAAGCATATTGGCAAGTTTTTCGGGATCTGAAATGTCGGTTGTTACTTCTCCGAAGTTTAATTCTTCGTAGTCCTTGACTTTCTCAATCGCTTTAAATACGTCATATTGTTTTAGTGCTTCTTTTGCTTCATAAGTACCGATAATATAATAATCAGTGTTAAATACTTCATCGTGTAAGTCGCAGTAATAACCGTCGTAACCACCTTCTAAACACTCAATAATATCGTTCATTGCTTCTTCTCTTGTAAAATATTTTTTTGTTGCTGTCATAATAATATACCTTCTTTCTTGAAATACCCGACTTATAAAAGCGGGATTTTATAGCTACAATAAAAAAGACACAATCTTTTTTTAGATCGTGCCTTTATGGTTTACGCTATTCCTTCACTAAAAAACCAATCAAGGAAATCACTTGTATATGGTTTTTTCGTCAAGTGAATATCCTTTTCATTCTTTCGAATAAAAGCCCAACATTCAATTTTTGTTTCAAAACTAGTTGAATGTTCCATATTTGTTTTTTTATCGACATAGTCAATATAGTACTTCATTCTTTTCATAGTTGTTTACCTCCTTAATACTACGACCAGCTTTTCAAGGCTGGATTTTCAATAGTTACAATAAAAAAGACACAATCTTTTTTAGATCGTGCCTTTATGGTTTAGAATAGCCCGATATATCCATATTCTCCATCGTACCATTCTTCTAAATCTGCGACTCTTAAGTCGTAGTTATAACCCGTGCTAGGGTATCCTTCTTCCATACATTCATATGAAATTTCTTCACATTCAGCTAAAAACTGATTGTGGATCTTTTCTTTTAATCTTTCAATTGCTTCTTTCATAGTTGTTTACCTCCTTGATACTACGACCAGCTTTTCAAGGCTGGATTTTTCAGTTATAAGTTCATGAATGGATACAAATAACAGTGTCATGGACAGTGGCTTGTCTTTCGAGTGCATACCATGCAAGGCGTTAATTTGTACCCCATCATCGACCTATAAAAGAATTATGAAATCTTAACCAGCGTTATAACTGGTTGATTCATTGTTAATCTTTGGTTATGATGTTTTATTCAAAAAAGATTTAATTAGCACTAACAACCATTAAAAATGATTGGAAATGTTTAAAATTTTATTTTCCGTGTTTCGTTCGCTAGGTGCTTCGCAAGTGACACGGAAACGGTAAAACCGTACACCTTCAAACAGTGCTATTGTGTAATGTTTGCGTATTATATGCACTTTTTATTTTTTAAGGTGGTAACACTTCCACCATGAAATTCATTATTTACACTAACAACCATTAAGGTTTGAAATGTTTAAACCATGCTTTTTGTTTGGAAAGCAAGAAAACCAGTTGCTATTATTAGTTACATAAAAAACAGAGTATGAAAATCATACCCTTAAGTTTGTCCGTTCATTGTAATGTATAGTGTTCTGCGTTGCTGGTGTCTCCCGACATTAGCCATACATACTAACTAATGGGTTATTAGCTAAATAACCTTAATGTCACTTATTGCATCGGGCGACACTCTACCCTATCATCTTTTTTACATGGGTTATGGCGTTACCATGAGTTTTTATAGAAGTATTCTTTTCTTCTTTTATTCGGTTGTGTTTAACCGTTTGGGGTAAAATGTCAAAGAAATTTGACATTCAAGATAAGATTTGATATACTTGAATTGCTAGTACAAGATATATCAATATCTTATGAAGTTCGTTGTAATCATCACGACTATGACGAACTTCTTTTTTATTTACTTAATCGTAACCAGCTTCTTTACTGGTATCAAGTTAATTGAGATTTTAAAACTCAGTCGATCAATCAAGATCACTTTTTGTTTTATGTTTCCCTCTTAACTTGTCTTTATTATATCATGACTAGTATTGTTATGTCAATACTTTTTTCAATTTTTTTGATTTACTTTTTTGAGTAAATCGTGATATAATAATACCAATCGGATTGGACTTGTATGTCTTATCCTTTTGACAGTTATAATTATACAATACTAGTATTGCTATATCAATACTTTTTTGAATAAATTTAGGAGTAATTTTATATGTATAATATTGTAAAAAATCAAGATGATCTTATCTTACAAATAAAGCACTATATGTTAGATAATAAGTTAAAGCAAAAAGACATAGTTGCCCGTACTGGACTATCTAAACAAACTATAAGCAATCTGTTAAACGGTAGGAGTAAAAACATGACACTAGACACTTTTTTTATGCTTTTAAATGCTTTAGATTGTAATCTATCTGTATCTTTAAATAAGAAAGATAATACAGACAATACCAGCAAAGATCAATAGTATCGTTTGCCCTACCGTATGCACTCTACAACGTATTTACAGTCGTTTAAACGTGTTATAACGTGAGTATGCAAGTATAACGTGTATTATATAGAAAGAACTCATACAGCACGTCATTATGGATATAGTGTATTGGTATATGTATTATAGTATTGTGTGTATTGCTTGCGTATGCCATAGGTGTACTATTATATAGTGTTATGTATATATACTATATCTATATATTGTGTTATAGGTGTATATTGCGTATAGTTGTATGTTATACTATTATATGCTATTATATAGTTATCGTAGTTTGGATCTAGTTTTGTGTAGTAGTATGAGATATACTATCGTGTTATGTTTATTAAGTTGTTTGTTTAGTTTTGATAGCTTGATCTTGTATGATTGTTATATATTAATTTGTTTAGTTTATATTTTAATTTGTGTAGTTATCGCAAGTGCTGGAAGTCTGCCAAACATCGAACACTTGTTTGCTTAGTAGTGTAGCATGGTTTGGTGGTGCTGTCAAGTGATATAGATTATGGGTATAGGTAGGTGGTTTGGTATAGAGTTAAGTTATAGGTGGGTAGAATGTTAACTTGTATAGAATTTAGTGGTTAACAATGATTTATTGTGAAGGATTGTGACTGATTATGATTTTATCAGTTTGTTGATGGTGTGGGTAGATTATCCAACATATTATGTAAAAGTGTTGGATAACAGACAAGTGTATGATAAACAACACTTGTTGTGTAAATAGTCGTTTATTGACAGTCCGATATCGGACTATGGCGACACGTACAATATATTGTATAGTTTGTGCATTATGCCGAACAATTATAGTTGCGGTATCAAGTACCCTATTACGTAGTATCCTATACTATGTGGAAATAGTTGGAAATTATCTGTACTCCTGATCCTGATCTGTCTATAAATTATTTACAATCATTTACAAAATCTATTTGATAAAATTATAGTATTTCAAATAGATTTTTACAATTTTAACCATGTAATTTTTATACCACCAGATCAAAAAACGGGGGTAGGTTTACATTTACATTTTTGGAAATAACTGTAATTCTTGCAAGACGTGTTCAATCACCGTGTCAACAAAAATTTTTCGACCACTGCCCCAAAATCATCACTTTCCCAAGCAATTTCCTACACTTTCCTAGATAAACACTTTCTGCTAATCGAAAACATGTCTTCGGAGGCGTCGTCGAGCAAATCGTTTATTTTACTACTCTTTTTTCGACGCTCCAAGAACCCCTTCTTTCAAAAATCGCACTTTTCTCAAAAATCAGCCCCATTTTCCCCTTTATTTTCCCCAATTCTCTCGACGACACGTTTTTGTTTTGCGCCATTTCATGCAAGTTTTACCATCAAAAGCCTAAGCAATTCCTTATATTTTTCACACCAGATTTTACACAGCTTCACACAATTTATCGAAACATGATTTTTGGCTCTTCTCGAAGCACGATTTTGACCATCGGCACCCTCATAAATCCCAGTAAATTCCTACACAAACTACCTCTCAACCTTTGCACAAAATTACTCCCAGAAAAATGCATAAATTCGATCTATCATGTCATAAAGCGATTTTATCTCCACAATCAATCGCATAAAATAATCGTCACTTCTGCTTTATAATCACTACATCTTTAACTATTTTGCCTACGAAATTGGTGACACCATATATCGAAGGTTCTCAACAAAGATATGCACAAAAATATATAAATTACAAGAAACCACTTACAAACACTAAAGAAAACAACAACTACCTCTTCTCTCATATCCCAAGTAAACAAGCAATTTATTGCGCAGTTTAGGAGAGACAGGATAAGCGTCAGCGTTCCTTCTCGACATTGCTACCGCAGGTAATACCACTTACACTCTTCCATTTCTCAGCAGGTCATGCTATACTTCCATTGAGGGATTAGGCAACCCTCGGCATCTATGCCAAAACAGACATAAAAAATGATATTAAGGTATTCAAGTTGGTACCCCAGATAATGTATCTGCAAATGCATTATCAGAATTTATGTTCAGGGAAATTTCTCTGGGCATATTTTTTTTACAATTAACAATCTCTCATTGCAACAAAGTATCTTATATGATATAATCGTGTATATGGCATTGAACAAGACATTCAATGTATTCCATATATCAATAAAAACAATCCCTCGCAAGGCAAAACATTTTAATAAGATGGAATCCCTTGAACTATCAACCAGATTTGTGACAGATAGTGAACACAAGAAATCTATCAATCAGATATTTAACCTTGTAAGCAGGGATTATTTTTATGCAAAAATTTATCTTTCATTCAGTCCTATAAAAAATCGCACTCTACAAATCATAAATCCATTTTACCTGTCTACACTAACAACTCTCCATGACATACCACAAAATCCACATTTGACGGATATACTCTTCTAAACATTGAGAATCGCATATAAGTAGCAGCCACTATCATGTCAGATAATCAGCACATGTCATCTTGCCGCAGATTCATAACCCAGACATCTGCTACAACTCATCTTAGATCAAAGGCAAAAATATCTCTTCATTATACACTTTAAAAAATGTACTCTGAGAGAGTAAATTTCAATTCTAGTATCGTACCCTAACAAGTTATCGCCAGAACATATAAAATGGAATTTAGTACCCGATTTCTCGTCTAAACATTGCAAAAGTACCCTAAGCAATTTCACACATGACCTATACCGTACACTCATACCACATAGGGGGTACACTTTACATTGGAAAGATTATTATCTGCGCCAGTATATATTGTACGTGAAAAAGTACAAGGATATTTTCTATGAAAAAATGCACCTAAGAGATCATAAATCAATTTAACACCTCTCTTCTACCAACAATACCAATTTACCTATAGAATGGAAATTCACAGCAAAAAGATCTTCTAAATGTACGGAATCTAGTATAAAGAAAATTACATTCTATCCAGATAAAAACATAACCAACTTCCCTCCTTGCACCTATTGACAGGGTGCATAAAGTATGTTAAAATACCAATATGCTTAAAAAGAAAATGAAAAAAGAAAGGATATATACTGTGAAGAATATGAATGATTTCAAACGTAATTACAATGAAGAGACAAAATTCTCTTTCAATTTGCCACAAGGTATCACACCAGATATGATATGTCAGATAATCAATCATGGTAATCTGTGTAAAGATTCTTTCAGAGAATATATGTTGGCAGATACCAGAAAAGCAATTGCGATGAAGATTCATGATTACTGGAAAGATCATTCTGAAATATTATATCCAAGATCTTCAAGATCATATATGTGGTTGTACTACAATGAGATAGCAAGAAAAAGATTACAAACATTGCAGGAAGAAAATATAAAACAATTATCATATATGATCTACATGATGAACAAAACAAAGAAAGGAGAAATGAAAAGAGACAGGTGAAAAATCACAAGAGAAAAGAAATGAGCGTTAGCGATCTAAGGAAATGGTGCAACCAGTTCCTAGACTTTACGGATAACGATTTTTGTTTTTATGAATAGTGAACGAAGTGAACTATGAATAAAAATGAAAATCGTTATCCGTAAAGGTTTAATCTTTATCAATTTCCTCTCCCAATGTTTACTCTTATATTATTAGGCTGTTTCCCCCACATTTTGATGATGGAAATTGATATATTTATCTCACATTATTTGTGATAGTATTTTTAAAGCACTCACAAATTTTGTGAATTGTAAGAAACTGTAAATAGCATCACAAAGGAGTATCAATTGAAAATTACACTACCTACAAAACGACCATATTTTAAAAGAATTCCAAGATGTCTGATATACGATTTTATCAGGTTTAACGATTATCGGGTATTATTCTATCTGCTGTTGCAACAACATATGATGTCAAATTCATGGGAAGATAATTGTGTGATATTCATGGATTATAGCAGGGCGTTATCACATATTAATATTTGCCCAGACAGACATAAAAATGCAAACTTGGAACACTTTCGGCATTTTGTCGAAGAATTAATTCAATCAAATGATCTTGTACTGGATGAAGCTACAACGATAAAGCAACCTACTTTGTACGTAAATAAAGCATCTGACTTTTTTTATCCACATGAACAATTTGCGATACTGTATGATTTTGAGATTAATTACATCTTAAGTCAAAGTAAAGACATGTTGTCGAATGGCGTACAGCGCTGGAAACTGTTGTTGGTATTGGCTTATTTAAGATTGAATATCAATGTCAGATATGGAACTGCATATAATACAAAACAGAATCGGAAAGAATATCCTGAAACTTATCATCAATATTTCAGGAATATTGCCGATGATTTGAATTTGCATAAAACCGCAATCTCAAAATGCATTGAGGCATTAACCGAAATGGGAATTATCGCCTACAAACATACGAAAATTTTTACGAATTATAACAAAACAATTGCAGGAAGAACCATTTTTGCAAATCAGTACAAATATGATTTACAGCAAAAAGGATATCTGGATAGTTCTTATGATTTTAAAAAAGAAATCAAAGAATGTGAAATGAAATTGCAAGGAAAAGACAATAAAGGCTTATCGACAGATACGGAAGATGATATGGAACTTCCATTTGATTAATCACTTTGTTGGCAGCATCGTGAACGATTAAACAAACACAAACTAAACAAATAACTAAACAATAATATACATAACGAAAGGATCTAACAAATTTTCATGACAACACAATTAAATACAGAACTCAAAGACTTATTGACTACTTCTGACCGTATCTCATTTGAGAACATGACGCAAGAACAGTTTGCAGTAAAACTTGCAGCACAGAGACTACGCACTACTCCTTCTTCAAAGAAAAGATTAAAAAGAAATGATGGTATTCGAGCAAGAGATAGTACAACAGATGCCGTGGTCTATAAGCCAACACATGACCAGTATTATCGTATTTTCATCAACGATATTTTAAGCAATATTCGATCAGGTGGCACTGATTATTGTTTTAAATGGTATCAAGTAAAAGAATTGCTGCGATTTCACAAGCGCACGTTGATATGCAAAATGGTCAAAGAAAGCACGAGTGCCCGTGGCATTTATTTCAAGGTATCTCTTCCCAACGATTGGCGAAAGATTGAGAAGAATATTATACCAGAACAGTAAGCACAAATTACTGAAATACATAATAAACACAAATTAATAATTAAACTAAACAAATACATAAATAAGGAGACTTTTCAATGAAATCCAGAAAATTTAATAAAGAAAAATACGCAGAACAGAAGGCAATGAAGAAAAAGAATCGTCCACAGCGCAGTTATAAAAGCCTTGGGACAACCATTGAGATTCCGATCAATCACAGAAAGCATAAAATTTTAGCTACTGCCCGACATAATGATGAAAACGGCAAAGAGGATGAAACATTTACTGTAACGCTTTCAATTGCCAAAGAGACAGGGGATTTCCCAATCTGGCATCAGTTTGAAGATGATTTACAGATCACAGCAAAGAGATATTCTCTTAGAACAGCTCTGATGGCTAAGGTAGTTGAGCTTGAAACAGCTGGCGATCTTGACATACATATTGAATCTGCTGATGCTATCTACAAACTTCTTGAGTGCGCAGGTGACTACCTAAGCGGTAAGTCAAATACAGTGGAGGTGTAGTAGAATGATAGTTTTATCTACGATTCTGATTGGCGGTGCCGTACTATTTGGTGTAGGAATGTGTCGTTCTGCTGCTACAAGAGAAATGATTACAGAAGATATTTATTGCCAGATCAAAGCAGAAAGTTTACATGAAAACGCTTTCAGGAAACCAAGAACTGAAATAGAACAGATGACAGACATGATTTTCGAAGAAAGCGAGGATGATGAATAGAATGGCAAACACAGGATATATACCAATTTTAATTGTGGCACAAGATGAAAATGATAAATATATACATATTAAAGATGCAAAAGAAAATATCAATTACTTCTGCCCTTGTTGTCATCAACCTGTAAAAATGAGAGCAAAGTCAAGTAAAAAAGTGCAACCACATTTTTATCACATAACAGAAAGTCCATGTGTAAATTCGGAAACACTTATTCATTGGACGTATAAAAATTGGCTATTTTCTGAAGGATCACTTTTTACAATAAAAGACGATGACCAGATTTATATTGTAAAAAATATTGAAATTGAAAAAAATCATAAAACGAAGTTTGGAATATATTGTCCAGATATTACGGTAATTGATACTACTGGGAAAAGATTTTTCTTTGAAATCAATTATTCTAATAAGAAGAAATACTCAAACTATGCTGATCGTTGGTGCGAGTTAAATAGCCCTGTCGTAGAAATCAATGTAAAAGATCTGATTAATTCTTCTTTTACAGACGACATTCCAGAGTTCGATCTGTTATTTGAAGATGGAAAGTATTATGGGCGATTATATGATAAAAACGACAAAGACGTTTACCTTGAATTAGAGAAAAGAAAAAAGAATATCATTGAATCCAAGAAAAGAGACTTAGAATATGTGAATAAATTAGATTCGGTCTGGAAATACACACAGTTGTATGTCAAACATGAAATTGCTGAAGACGATTTTTTTGTTTTGTCTTGTTTTGAAGATTTGCATTTTGATGACCAACACTTCTTTGCTTCAATTGTGAAAAGAATAAAATGTGTTGATTTGGAGAATATTCTTGCAAAACATATATCTAGTAATTATGTGAGTAAAATTGAGGATGAGGCTATTCGAATTTTAAATCTTGAAAATGATTTTCAAGTTTCTGTCAAGGAATTAAACTCAAGTAAATTTATCATTCACTTAAATTTATATATAAAAAATAATGGTATTACTCTCAGTTTTCCAGATTATAAAAAATTAAAAAAATATGCAAATGGTCTACCTGTATCTATTGATGAAACCATACTAACTGAAGATAAAAAAATGCTAAAAAGATATAAATCTGTAAGTGAGAAATTTTTTACTGGAGTAAATTACTTAAAGAATCACGAATACAAATATATAAATGTATTTTTTGAATTCCCAACACTCATTACAGTTGAGAATAGTCGGTTTAATGTAAAAATAGAATCTTCGTTTTTTGACAAAGAAAATGGAGAATTTATTAATCCTCTGTTGTTAAATTCGAAAATTATTTTCCGTGATGAAATCAGCTTCACAAACAATATAGATTGGACAATGGATAAAATTCAATACATCGATGACAGATATGGTGTATTAAAATCTATCAAAGATTTACGATATATGGTTTCACACGATGAAGAGATAAGACATAAGATCAAGAATATCAATTACAAATTAAGATTGTTAGAACAAAAATATAATCTGAACGAGAACGATATTCGCTTCAAAGTGGATGAATTTACTTCGTATAGTGCAAATGTTGCGTTTACATATAATCATTTTATTATTAGTAAAATACATTTTGAAGATACACCAATTGATATAGATATGTTTAAAAGTGCAATTGACATGACATTTAAAAATTTTGAGAAGCGTTTTCTGGAGTTGGTGAAGAATGATGCGTTTAATCAATTTAGTATTATATGCTCAGACATTAATTGTGCTAGCAATGATTTGTGGACTGCCGAAATCATATCTTCGTCAACAGATATATCTATGCATTTTGAATTTAATGATGTTGTATTGCAGAAATGTATTTATGATATTGAAAAACAAGAGTCATTTATGTTATCTATGGATTTCAAATGGATTATGCGAAATCTAACACATGATAAGTTAGACGTGGACATCCCGTTGATTTCTAGTCATTTGTTCAACTTTGAAAAAGATACTGTTGTTGAAAATACGTTTTATTATCAAGATGATGAAAACAATCAAAATCCATTAATTTCATGGAAACAGTATATTGCAAAAGAACTATCAGGACATATAAGAACAATAAATGAATCAAGAATACCAATCTGGTTTATTGAAAAATACACAAAGGAGAGATGTTAATGATCAAAAATATAAATACAAATCCATTACAAATTCCAAGTATCGATGCAAAAGATTTATATATCTCAAATCACCAAATCGGAGAAAAAAAAGAGAGTATGAAAGGATACTCTCTTCTCCGAAAAACAGACAATGGACTTGAACCAAATTTAAAAAAATACATTAATACATATGATTTCAGTTTAGACTTAATTGAATTGAGAAATTATGTCGCAACAAATGGAAAACATTTTGGTATAGGTAAAAAAACTTTTTCATTTTATGATAAACACAATCCAGACAAAGAGTACAGCAATATGGTCATCAATGTTACATTTAATTATAGCGTTAAGGAATTTAACAGAATTCAAGTTGATACGTATATGAAATTTGGGTATGAATTATCAAAGATGCAATTCAATAATTGTATTTGTAAAAATAGATTAACAGGTGAAATTATTGGAGTGCAAACAAATCAATGGATTGATAAAAAGTACCTATGTGATAATTTGCCACCTCAATTTTCTTATAAGGAAAAAATACATAAGGAAACATCAAGACATATAATAATGTATATTCTTAAAACTTCTGCCAACAAAACAATTGTTGATGTCGCAGCTTTAAGAAATATCTTATACAAAGATGGATTTAAATGTGATGGCAGAAATTATGTGAGATTTAAAAGATCGTCAGGAAGTAGTCGTGTTGGTAAATGTTTATTCATCGAAAAGAATTTATCAAAACATATGCAAAAATGGGGGTTGTGTGGACTTGAAGTAAAGGATGGACAAGAAATCGATCTTGCCGCACTCGAAGCATACATTGCTCTTCCAACAAGTAGTATTATTGATGTTATTGAAATCGACCCAAAGTCAATATTAATTATTGATGATTATGAGAGCGTGTTTAATGATACTGTAATTGAGACAACGATTGGCGACGATGGATGGCTCCATACAAACGAAAAAACAATTGAAATACATAATTCAATTTGGGATGGGCAAAGCTTAATTGATAAATCTGTTATGAGAGAATATTCTTGTTATGGAATGCTTCTTTTAAGAAATAAATTTTTTAAATCATGTTGCTTTAACACGAATATTCAAAAATGGTTTCGAGATAACAACATCACAAAAATTTCACAATTAAATGGTTTTACACTTGCAACCGACGTCTCTGAAATTAAGATGATTACTACTCCAAACAGTGTAAAATATCTTAAATTTGGATCAATGGAGCAATGGCTAAATAATTTACCAAGTATGTTTGGTGTTGTGAAACATGAGAAAAAAACACATTTTTTTGATGGACGAATGGTTCAATGTCATTATCAATTGTTAAACACTCTTCAGTTATCTAAAAATGATGTTGAAGAATTTTTACAACCATCGTTTGATTATATGAACAAACTTAATACCGATATTGACGTATTTAAATATCATATTAAATGCAAGGCGTTAGAAGATAGTAGCCCTCAAAATATGAACGATATAATTTATACAATGTTAAATATATGTCCAGATTTTGAAAACACAGATATTTTTATGCAATTTAAGAAAAACCTTCTTTGGGCATATAGAAAAAATTTAAAAAAGGGGCATGTACTTGTTAATGGAAATTATTCGGTATTGTTTGGTAATCCATTAGAAATGCTTCAATCATCAGTTGGAAAATTTGACGATACAAATTTGAGTTTAAATCCTGGAGAAATATTTAATCCACGTTTCCAAGATGGACAAGAGCTTCTGTGTTGTAGAAGCCCCCATGTTACTATTGGTAATATTCTTGTATCAAAAAATAAATACGTCAAAAGTATTAATCAATATTTTAATCTAACGGATGAAATAGTTTGTTTAAACTCTATTAAAGAAAATATTTTAGAACGATTAAGCGGATGTGATTTTGATTCAGACCAAATGCTGATTACTGATAATGAGACCCTACTTTGTGTAGCCAAAAAAAATTATCATATATTTAAAGTTCCTACATCAAATGTCCATGCAAGAAAAGTGCAACGTAAATATACATACGAGGATCAAGCAGATCTTGATATTAGAACAAGCAATAATTTGATTGGAGAAATCATTAATCTTTCACAACAATTAAATAGCCAATTGTGGAATATGGCGAACAATACTAAAATGTCTATTCAAGAATTATATTATTCTAATGAAGATTTTCGAAAACTTTATTTTGATATCTGTCAATTAGATGTCATGTCTTGTATAGAAATCGATAAAGCAAAAAAAGAATTTGATGTCGATTCTAAAGCGGAAATTAAAAAGATACAGAATAAACATATTAAATTAGATAAAAAAACAGGTTTAAAAACACAAGCATATTTTCTTGGAATAATTTCTAAGATAAAGGGATACGATGAAAAGAAAAATATTACATACAAATCATGTGATACAACTATGGATTACCTTGAAGAAGCAATTGAGAATTTTAGTCCAGCAAGATGCAGAAAAAATAAAATATTATTTTCTGATTTATTTAAACCATCAAATTACAATACAAAATTAGTTTATATTAAGCAGGTAAATGATATTGTACAAAGTTTAGAAAATTTTGTAAAAATTAAAGTTCAAATAATGAAGTTTGATAAATATACTTATTCTTATGAGGAAAAATGTAAGATGGTGGCAATTGAAAAAAATAAAATGTACGAAAAATTATCAAAATATAAAATTAATGAACATACCATGTATCGATTAGTACGATATATCGATAAGGATAAGATTAAAGAAAAAAAATATTTGTTTGAATTTTTATTTTATTATTCTAATTTGATTGGTTTATGCAAACAAAACCAACAGAAAAGTAGCCATAATGTAACATTGCGTATTACAAAAGAAAAAAATGAAAATGACATATTATTGTATGGGGTTAGATATCAAAAAGATTTTTGGTAAAAAAGTGGCGAAAAACTTCTCATTTTTATTTTTGAACACCGCTTAAACCTAGTGTTTATGCGGTGTTGAGAGTTTTTGCTAAGTGCGGGTATAGGAAGAACATGAAGATAAGATTAATCAGAACAGATAAACTCTCAAAATACCAATTTACACTTTGTGTAAATGCTCACGCTGCTTGCAGCTAAAGAAATTTCACACCGTGAGTTCCGAGGTCTATGTCATCAAAAACAAAAAATCAGAGATGGTATCCGAGACTTGCAACTGTTCTATTAATATAGTAGACCTCCAGAGGAAACTGAAAAGCAACCAAAGGAGAAATCATGAAGAAGAAAATTTCAATTATCACATTAGTTATGGCAATGCTACTGGCAGTTGGAGGATTCACTACTTCTACTGCTGTCTCTGCAAAAAATAAAAAAGTCAAATGTTTGGGAACATACAAGATTACTGCATACTGCGGTTGTCGGTCATGTTCTGGTGGTTGGGGAAACCGAACTGCTTCAGGTCGCAGAGCAAAACAAGGCAAAACTATTTCTGTTGATAGGAGAAAAATTAAATTAGGTACTAAGGTTAGAATCAATGGACACTGGTATATAGCCCAGGACGTTGGTGGCGGAGTCAAAGGAAAACATATTGATATGTACTTCTCTTCTCACTCACAGGTCAATAGATTCGGTAAAAAGTACCGTAAAGTATATGTGGTAAAGTAACAAAAAGCTAATTTTATCACACGTAAGAAATATCGCCTATAGGGCATTAATGAAGATATTTTGGTGAGTATGGGACGCCATGCAAAACACAGAGGTATAAAGCTCGTATGTTTGGAGCTTGCGTATAGACATTTACCATAGAATTTACAGAAGTAATATGACTCTGATTTCAAATGTGTTGGACGCCTTTTAATGTATACGCAAATTATTCGTCGGTGACTCATGGACACATTAAGTAGTATGCACCGACCAATGGATATTTTCTCGGATAATTACCGAGCCTCCATTTATTATTCTGGCAGATGGCGAAATGTCATCTGTACATTATATTAAAGGAGAAAATGATTATGAATACAACAGCAATTACAATATTCAATAATGAAGAATTTGGAAATGTGAGAACTCTGACAATTAATGGAGAACCTTGGTTTGTTGGCAAAGATATCGCAGAATGTCTTGGATATTCTCGTTCAACAAAAGCGGTATCTGATCACGTAGACGAGGAAGATATAGATGGAATCCCAATTCAGGACTCCATCGGCAGAATGCAAAATACACCGATTATTAATGAATCAGGCGTTTATTCTCTTATCTTGAGTAGTAAGTTAGAATCTGCCAAGAAATTCAAGAAGTGGGTTACATCTGAAGTTTTACCGTCTCTTCGCAAGACTGGTACATATACGGTAATGGCGACTCAACCGAATACAACTTCTTCTATTATTGTTCAGCCAACAAGTGATATAGAGTTGCCAAAAGCAACAAATACTTGGTATCTAAAAAATAGAAAGCGTCTAAGAGAATTGTGTGATCTTATGAATATTGAGCGTAGAACTTTATATCATCTGATTCTGACAGAGATTGGAAATACGATTGACATTGAGCAATCAAAATCAATTTACACAAGAGATCACGGATTCCCACCAGAATTCATCATGGATGTTGTTGGTTATTTCACTAAAATGCAAGAAATTGCTGATGAATATCTTGACAGATTATTAGAAAAATATGAGTCTTTGAATTCAGATAATGATGAAGAAGATGAAAGTGTATGGTAATTTACCATATTATAAAACATTGCACCTTGCGTGCCCAACAAGAAATGAAGTGATCCGACTAAGATCGGTGGATTTATGCTATTAGCTGATAAAAGAAAACACAAATCGTTGAAAGAGTGATGCCGAAGTACAAGGTGGAACTCGTGTAGAAACTTGCGATACTCTAATCCAAGGTGTTTTGATCGCACAAAGAATGTGTGTCTTTTTATAGAGTGGTCTACAAAAATTACACAATTAAGTGTATGGCATATTCTGGAAATGTTATATTTCGCTTATTGTATGGATAAGTATGCCAAAAGTGAGGAGGAATCACTCACTAAAATTTGTGTTAGTTTTGTTGAAATTAATACAGATACAGAATGTGCATGTGGCAGAGCTGGTTTAATGCACCTGATTGCTAATCAGGCTTACGTGGGAATGCACGTAACAGAGGGTCGTAGCCTCTCATGCACGTTTCAGCTGCGATAAGCCTAATTTTGGTAAGGCAGTAGTCTTGAAAACTACTAGTAGCCGTAGTGATACGGTGTCTCAGTTCGAGTCTGAGTCGCAGCGTTAGTTTGTCCTGTGATGTCTTTCGAGCTCACGGGCTTATATCCCTGTTTATCCCGCTAAGGAGGCGGATCTGACTGTAAATCAGATGGCTTCGGTCACGAGTGGGTTCGATTCCCTCAACAGGGACGATTAGATCTGAGACGCATACGATGCGCAGATTAACAAATATGCGAATGCCCTGATGGCTAGTGGATATTGGAATGTATACCTCTTCTGATATTCTGATGGAGTTCATCACTTCAGTTCGCCCTAGAAAAGCAATACTTACACACTGTTGCTTTTTAGAAATATGTATTGTCTCGCCAGTGTGTATGTATGAGAGGCAAATACATATTCGTTATTGACATGTAACTCAATTGGACAGAGCACAACGCTACGGACGTTGGTGTTGCAGGTTCGAGTCCTGTCATGTCAGTAATATCGCCCTAATAATTTAGTTGGTAGAATGACGGTCTCCAAAACTGTTCGTGCTGGTTCAAATCCAGCTTAGGGTGTTTGTATTTTAAAACATAAGCAACTCGGTTATAAAACGCAATACCATGCGTCCGAGAAATATTCTAGGCACATATGTCGAATTGGAGAGATACATTGTACGGATACGTTCTTTGTGTCTCTTTTTATGTCGGAGTGATCTGATATGGACAAGAGAGAAACTCTCAAGCAAATGGATATTGTGCAGCATTTTGGTCTGGTTAACGCACAGAACTTTTCGCTACAACAATAGACGCTCCTGTGGAGAATAATCCACTTCAATGCGTGCTCTGGCAGGTACGTAAAAGGTGGAAAAGCCAAATAATGTAGTTTGATGTGAAGCTGTTCAAAAGACAGTGTATAAGAAAAGTCGCTGGTATGTCGCTCAAGTCAGTTAAGGGTAAGTTCAAATTCAAAATGAATATATATGCTAATAGAGTATATAACAATAAAACTTAATTCTGAATGGCGGGTTGACATTGCATGTATTGATCATGTCATAGAACTGGTCTTTTAGACTTAGGTAAGAAGTTAGAGGTCGCTCCTCGAAGCTCAGACTTATCTACTATGTTGCAGAACAAACTATTCCACAAATGACTGTAAGGTGAAGACCTGCTTTAAAATTAAAATACATATAGGGATATGGTGTAATTGGTAACACAACAGGTTTTGATCCTGTCATTTTCAGTCCGACTCTGGATATCCCTGTTTTGATTAAAAAATATAAGGAGTGTTACATTATAAAGTCTTTAGTATCACAATATACAAAAGAAGAATTGATGACTTTAATTAAGCAAACAACATGTATGAGTGAATTGATACAAAAATTAGGATATACCACACATAATGGATCTAATTATATTACTGTAAAAAAATATTTAGAAAAATTGAGTCTGCCACAACCCGCAGGATATTATACATATAAACATATTTTATCTGATGAAGAAATATTCTGTAATAACTCTACAGCTTCACAAAGTACTTTAAGAAAACGATATAAGAAAAATAATATTACTCCATATAAATGTGCAATTTGTGGACTTGATCCGATGTGGAATAATAAACCATTAGTATTAACTTTGGATCATATTAACGGGCATCATCATGATAATCGTTTAGAAAATTTAAGATGGGTATGCCCTAATTGCGATCGACAGTTAGATACCTATGCTGGTAAAAATCTTAAAAATGTTAGAAAACATTCATTAAAAAAGAAGCATATTTGTAAAGATTGCGGGAAAGAAATTAGTAATGGCGCAACACGTTGTGTGGAATGTTCTCATAAGCTTTTAAGAAGATCCGAAAGACCTGATAAAGACACATTGCAAAATCTCATTACTACAAAGCCATTTGTACAAATTGGTAAAATGTATGGTGTTTCTGATAATGCCGTCAGAAAGTGGTGCAAAGCATATGATTTACCATATAAATATAATGATATAAAAAAGCTTGTTGGATGATTTTGTAAAAAATAACGCAGAATGGAGAAGTTTGGTTATCTCGTCAGGTTCATGCCCTGAAGATCGGTGGTTCAAATCCACCTTCTGCTATTTTTCTAGGTTTCATTTTATTTTTCATATAGTATCTTTCATTGGTGGGGACGTAAATGTCCTTACCAACATTGCGCAGTGGCGTAGTTTGGCTATCGCACCTGATTTGGGTTCAGGGGATCGTAGGTTCAAATCCTACCTGTGCAATCAAAGAGCTGTTTGGTGGTCAGTTCTTTTTTTAACAAAGATTTTTTCATTGTTAGTACAGGCAGATGGATTAATATTCGTCTGCCACTCCTTTCTGGCTTGGTAGTTCATTGGTAGAACGCAATACTTTTAATATTGTGAAGCGGTTCAAATCCGTTCCAAGCCATTATGCCTCGGTAGCATTAAGTCAGGTAAAGGCACAGGACATGACCTGAAGGACAGCTGGTTCAAATCCAGTCTGAGGCTTTCTTATCCAGTAAATATGTACGACGACTGCCATGTGCAGCGTCAAGCATCACTGGAAATATTTTAAGAATGGAGGGATCTTCTATAATTAAGATCACCAAAAATGAAGCTTTCTATCTTCGCTCAAAAGGATTCAAGGACAAATCTGATATTCATCAGACGTATTCTGGACATCCTACTTACTATGCAAGTGAGAAAAGAAGCGTAATGAAAGCTCTAAAGAAGTATAGAGAAAGATAGGTGTTCTCTATGAAGAAAAAACAAAACAATATCAGAGTATCATTTGTAGATGAACCTGCTGCAATGGATGTTACTGGTTCTATGGTTTATGTAAAAACAGATACTCACAACATTTTGATTGATGCTGGTTTACATCAGTCAAATAGTAAATATGATGATTTTCTTGTAAACAAGAGAAGATTCAAAGAATTTAAACCAAAAGACATTGATTATATCTTTATTTCGCATTTGCATGCGGATCACGCATTTTTAAGCCCAAGATTGTATAAAGAAGGATGTTCTGCAAAAATGATTGTCGCACAAGATAATTCTCGAATTATGCATCGAATGGCTGAAGATTCTGCTTATATCATTGAAAGAGATATAGAATTAATTAACAATCAACATGGGAAGAATTATGATCCATTGTATACTATTGAAGATGTAGAACGTACAATGAATTATGTTTCTGAATATCCTGTGATGGAAAAGATTGTTATTGATGATACTTTATCATTTATGCTTATTCCAAATGGACATTTGCTTGGTAGTGTGCAAATTTTATTGTATCTCAAACAGAACAATGTTGAAAAGACTTTGTTATTTACAGGAGATATTGGAAATTCTAAAGTACATAATTATTACGTCAATAAGTTTACTCCTGTTAATCATGCAGATTTAGTCATTGGAGAATCAACTTATGGAGATCGCCCAGATTTAAAAACTGGACAAAAAGAAAGAAATAATGATATCGAAAAATTATTTTCTATTATCACACAACAGGTATGCGAAATGCATGGACAGGTAATTATACCAACTTTCGCAAATCACAGACTTCAATTTCTCACAACAATGATTTATCAGGTCATGAAAGATTATGATTTTCCTTATAAAGTATATATTGATACACCGTTAGGAATTGATATTTTCAACGAATATCGCAAAATCTTATCTGGCGATGAATTAAAATTGTTTGATGAAGTCCTAAATTGGGACAACTTGATATTTGTGCGTGACGCAGAATCTAGTAAAGCATTGGTACATAGTAATGAGCCATGTGTAATATTATCTACATCTGGTATGTGTAATAATGGTAGAATTAGACACCATTTGAAAAAGGCAGTTCCAAATTCTAATGCTACTGTTCTATTTGTAGGATTTAGTACGCCAGGAAGTTTAGCTGCATTACTTAAAGACAAAAATGTTAAATCTATCTCTATAGATAATAAACAATATACTTGTAGATGTGCAAGTTTCTCACTCAAATCTCTTAGTGGACATGCTCCATTCTGTCAACTTCTTGATTACTACTCTTCTATTAACACAAATCGAATTGTATTACATCATGGATCAGAAAAAGCAAAGTTAACATTAAAAGAGAAATTAACTTCTGAACTTGAAAAGAAATGCAAAAGTACACGAGTTATTATTGCAAATTCAAGTTTGAAAATTTCATTATAGAAAGGACTGTTGAATATAGAATTCGAACTTCCAATTAAAGATTTACTAAAACAATTTGGTGGTGGACTGCCAGATGTAGTAGATTATCAGTATTATGTAAATTTACAGCAGCGCAAAATTATTGTGAATGAAGCAATTTGCGATACTATCCTTGAAAGCGCTGTTTTGCCACTTATTGAGATGGATAATGATGGCTCTGGAGAACCTATTACAATTATTCTTGATTCACCTGGTGGCGATGTATATAGAGGATTTAATCTTGTTGATGTTATTGAAAAGATTAAAACCCCACTTACGATTCACATTATGAGTATGGCAGCCAGTATGGGGCTACATATTGCTATGGCAGGGCATAATAATCCAAATGTAAAAACCGTATGTCATCCATTTAGCGTAGGTTTACTTCATAGTGGATCAGAATCTGTTAGCGGAACAGCTCATGCTGTAAGAGATTTATTTAATTTTTCACAGAAATACGAAGAGAAAATTAAACAGTATGTACTTTCACATTCTAATATTGATGAAGAAATGTACGAAAAAGTATATCGTCAGGAATTATGGCTTGATGCAGATGAAATGCTTCGCCTTGGAATTGTAGACGAAATCATTTAATTTTTTATACATAAAAATACTTAAACTACCCCTATTTACACTATACCACATTTTTAATCAAGTGTGTAGGGGTATTTCACAAATAATTAAAAAATTCACATTAGTTTAAAGGAGAATGAATATGGCAAAAGCTTTATCATATAAAAAGTCTACTACTGTCACAGTTAAGGCGGCAGGTTATGTAGACATCGAAAAAGGAGTTATTGAAACAGAAGAAGGAAATGTATCTTTCAAAGATTTATTAAAAGACTTTGATGGAAAATATGGTGAATTTCAGATGAAAGAAAAGACTGATGAAGATCTGGAATTAAATGTACCTTCTGACGAAGAATAGATTGGAGTGAAGATTTATCAGCATTAATTTTAAACAAGAATTAGCCAAAATCGGATTAACTCCAGAAACATATGAAGCTGTCTGTGCAGATATTGACTCAAAACTTGATGGTGTAGTTGATATCGACTGGCAGGAAATTAAAGAAAAATATCATGTACAATGTGCAAGCGATACAATTCGCAAGTCCTCTTCTACTCCATTTGGTGGTAGATTCAGAGATGCTTATTTTCGCAGCAAGCAAAAATCTGGTAACGATGAAAAATCTGAAGATCAGTTATTATATGAAAAAATTCGTAAGGAACGACAGAAATTACAGACAGTTAATTTAGAGAGAAATCGTATTTCTCTCCAAGAAAGTCGTTTTGAGCTGTTCAATGAATATGTGGCTGAAGCAATTCAGATGCTACCAAACCCAGACTTCAAACCTTTGAGAGTTAAAGATAAATCTAAAGGATATGTGCTTTCTATTGCAGATATTCATTATAATGCAGTATTTAAGAGTGTTAACAACGAATACTCTCCAGAAATTTGCATTGAAAGATTTCAAAATTTATTATCTAAGACCATTGTGCTGATACATAGACTTGGCATTTCTAAACTCAAAGTCGTCACATTAGGTGATGATATTCAAGGTATCTTACGTCTTACTGACGTTAGGCTCAATGACTCTGCCGTTGTTAAGGCAGTTGTTGATATCTCAAAAATCATTTCACATTTCTTAAATGAATTATCCAAATATGTTGAAATTGAATATTATTGCGTAGGTCGAAGCAACCATAGCCAAACACGACCTATAGGAACAAGAGCTTCTGAATTATGTGCGGAAGACTTTGAATATATTATTGGAAATTATATCAATGAATGTTTGGCAAATAATGATCGTGTTGAAGTCCATCTTGATCTGGAATCTGATTGTATCCACATTCCTATCGCTGGCTTTAATATGGTTGCAATGCATGGACATACCTTAAGAGGAATTGATAGTGCCATTCAAAATATGGAGTCTATTTATAACGAAGATATTGACTTCTTATTGGTTGGTCATTACCATGGAATGCTTGAAAAATCTCTCAGCGAAGGTATTACATGCGATAAGGAAATTTTAGTGTGCCCAAGTTTTGTAGGTAGCGATCCTTATGCAGACAGTATTTTTAAAGGGTCAAAGAGTGCTTGCAAGTTATTTGAGTTCACAGAACGTGAAGGACATACAGCATCATTCAAGATACAGTTAAATTAGCAATTCGGCAGTCATTTTTAGGATCAATCTCTCAAAACAGGTCGGACAGACTGCCTATTATGAGCAGATGATATTACTTCTTCTGCTCCACTTCTATAAATATACGGCTTTCAATTGTACTTTGATTTTTCGTTATCAAGTAGGCTGTTTTCCTACTTCTTCTATTGTAAGGAGGAATTCTTGGCAAAATATTTTACTAAGAAAGAACTGCAACGCTTAGGTTGTACTGATGACGAAATTAAATTGGTAATGAAATACCAAAAGAAACTTCCAGTTTTAATTGAAAATATGGAAGTTAAAGGATTCTGTGTTGACGCACGAACATTACACGAACAACTAGAAGTTAAAGCAAATTATTCTAAATGGATAAAACGTCGTATCAATACATATAAATTTCAAGAAAATACTGACTTTGTTACGGCTTGTCAAAAACGGAAAGCCGTAAATAATGGGTATTTTTATACAACGGAGTATATATTGACGATATACATGGCAGAATCTCTTGCTATGGTAGAGCGTACAGAAACAGGTGAAATTGTTCGTCGTTATTTCATGTTGATGAGAGATATTGTTGCAAATAATAAAGAATGGTGGGAAATACGTATTTCTGAACGATCAAATTATAAACCACTATGTGAAGCATTATCTCAAAATATTTTTAGGAAATGCGGTCGTTATGGTGATAAATATGATTTTGCTAGAGAAGCAAATTTCCTAAATGTTATTGCAACTGGTGCAAAAGCACAGGATATTAGGAATTATCTTATGATCCAAACAAATGAATTAACTAGAGATAGTTTGGAAAAAGATTATAATGAGCGTCTGGAATTTTTACAAGAACAAGATATTTTGTATTTAGGAACAGATATGCCATTAAGACAACGGTTAGAATTTTTGATAACTGTATTTGATATTAAATATCCAACTTGTACTCCGCTTATGTCTTATATGAGCAGAGATGGCATGTTGGCAGAAAGAACAAAAATGTTAAACGAATTAACATTTTAATTATCAACAATTTACGGCTACTCTCTTTAGAGAAATCGTAGAAAATAGTCAAAAACAAAACATTAATTATAAAAAGGAGAATTAAACTATGACAACATCAAAAGATTTAATTAAAAGTATTGCAACAAAGAAAACAGCAACAGAAGGACGCAAAGTAACTCAGATCGAGGCAAAAGAAGAATTAGATAGAGTTGTTGAATGTATCGTTGATGCCATTGTGTCTGGAGAAGGTGTTCGCTTAATGGGGCTTGGAACATTTACTGTTGAAGATAAACCAGCTCATGTTGCAAGAAATCCAAGAACAGGTGAAACAATCAATGTTCCTGCTAAGAAAGCTCCAAAATTCAAAATTTCTGCTTCATTAAAAGATGCGGTAAACAAATAAGATTGGAGTGATTGTTATTTCTTATAAAGATAAATATAACAAATATGAGGATCTGAATATTACAGATTTCGAAGACCAAATTGAGCTTTTATTTACAGTTAACGATCAGTTGGTCGATGGAGATAATTGTGTAGATATCATTGCAAACGCTGAGACAATTCGTTATATATTGTCCATTGCAATGTCAGAACTTGACTATGCTCCACATAAGATTAATATGGAAAAAGACGATGCCACATATTGTCTTGAAATGTTTGATGATGGAAGTCTTAGAGTTTTCTTATATGATAAATATAATGATTCTTTACAGGGAACTTCCATTTATTTATATCAAGAAGAGGTTACTCAGGATATTGTAGATTTTGTATTAAACTTCTACTCTGATTCTGATATCTGGCTTTTTGGATATGAAGATGAAGATGATATTCCGATCAGCAAAGAAGATGTATCTGACTTGGATATCGTTGCTAAAATTATGGAAGATAAACATTTTGAAGTTTTGCCAACTATGTTGCCTTTCGAATATCTGTTAAAGGATCTTTGGAGATTTTAATATTATGAATTATATGCAGTAGGTGAATGATATCATCTACTGTTCTTCTATTATATAAGGAAAGGAGGGACTTATGGCAAGAGAATTAACGCCAGAAGAATTGGTAAAAGCCCCAATGTACATTAATAGAGACGTGCAATTTGAGATGCCAAGGCGATCTACTAGGGTAGATAAAAAATATAAATGCACATGCTGTGGTAAGAGTTGGGATAATCAGAGAAACCATTTCGCTAAATCTCCTTCTCCTTTATACCAGAGTAATGATGGGTATATCAATATCTGTAATGATTGTATGGACTTATATCTACAGAAGTTGATTAATTACTACAATGGAAATGAAGTCCACGCAATTAAGCATGTGTGTCAGCAATTTGATGTAGTGTTTCATGTTGACGCATACAAAAATGCAAAGGTTGAAAATCAACCAATTACATTTTCACAATATCTTTCAAAGCGTAATCTTCATCAGACAACAAAGGTTGGTAATACATATCTTGATGGAATGAAGACGAAATTTTATGAAGATGGATATGATCATGTTATGAGTGCAGAACAAGCTGTAAATGATGATAACATATCTATTTCTGGTTCAGCTACTAAGAGATGGGGAGCTGGATTTACACAGGCGGATTATAAGAATCTGGATGAACATTATAATATGCTAAAAGACAATAATCCAAACATTGACCAAAACCAAGAAATCTTCGTAAAATCATTATGTAATTTATATATGTTGCAAATACGTGCTTTACAAGCAGGTGATTCAAAGAAATATATCGACCTTAGCAGTCAGTATTCTAAAACATTCAACGATGCAGGTCTAAAAACAGTCGAAGAAAAAGATGAAAGTCAGAACACCACTCTTGGAGTAACATTGGCTACTATATCAAAATATACGCCCGAAGAATTTTACAAAGATAAACCATTATATGAAGACTATGATGACTTGGCAGACTATGTGGACAGATTTATGTTACGTCCATTAAGAAATTTACAATATGGATCTTCTGATAGAGATAAGGAATATTTTATTCCTGATGATGAGGATTTAGACGATGAATAAACAAGTAAGTAAAAAGACTGCTGCCAGACGTCTTAGTAAAATGATTGAACAGTTTCCTGCCGATGAATATCAAAAGGAATTGTATAAAAAATTCCCATCTACGCATTATTTAAGTAATCCAACAAATGTTATGCATACACTAGCATGGTGTACGTTTTTTAGGAAAAATTTACACAGATTTGTGCAAGATTACTTAGAAATTCCAATATATCCATATCAACAGTTATCACTATATTATATGGGTGTTTCTAACTCAATTTGTATTGTTGCAGCACGTAATGATGCAAAATCATTCTTAATTGCCTTATATGCATGTTGTAGAGCAATTCTTTATCCAGGATCAAAAGTTGTTATTGGTTCTGCTACTCGTGGACAGAGTAAATTGATTATTACTGAAAAAATTCAAGGTGAATTAATGGAGAAATCCGCTGTTTTAAGAGCAGAAATTGAATACGTTAAGACCAATGGACAAGACGTTGTTGTTAAATTCCGTAGTGGATCTACAATTAAAGTGTTCACAGCGAATGATAACGCCCGTGGTATTCGTTCAAATGTTGCTATTAGAGAAGAGTTTAGACAGATTAAGAAAAACATTGAAGATAATGTCATTTCTCCATTTCAGATGGTACGTCAGCCAGGTTATATACAGCTTCCACAATATAAAGATGATCCAGTTTTAGCGAAAATCTTGCAAGAAGATCCTGTTGATATCTATATTAGCTCATCTTGGCAAGACCCTACACATTGGATGTGGACAATTGTAGACATGAATTATGAATTAATGTTAAAACATGGGAAGGGTATGCTATTAGCATTCGACGAAAGCATATGCCTAAAACATGGATTTAAAACAAGACAACAGTTGATCAAAGAAAAGAAAAAGCAAGATCCTACCAGTTGGAAGGTAGAGTTCTTAAATCTTAGAATCAAGGAATCTGATTCTGCATATTTTACATATTCTATGCTGATGAATCGGCAAATTTCAAAACAAGTCTTTTATCCAAGAAATAATTTGGATGTTCAAATCAATAAGAAAAACCGCTATGCAATCCCTAAACGTGACAATGAGGTAAGAATTATCGCAGGCGATATTGCATTCGTGGCAGGTTCTCAGAACGACAATTCAGTTTATTCTTGTATTCGTGCTATCCCAGAAACAATGACGTATGGAGATAAGCAAATGGAACAAGGATATCGTAGACAATTCCCTTATATAGAATCTAACCAGATAGGTGACACAACGAAACAGGCAATTAGAATACGTCAGTTATATGAAGATTTTAACGCTGATTATATAGTAATTGATGCGAGAAATGGTGGTTTGCAAATTTTGTATTCTTTACAAAAAGTTTTATACGATGAAGATCGCAGTGTTGAATACGCACCATTAAAATGTATGAACAATGATGAATACGGTAGATTATGCCAAGATCCAGACGCAAAACCATGCATCTATGCTATCAATGGTACACAAAACCTGAACAGTGATATTGCTATGAACTTCAGAAAGAATCTGGTTGAAGGAAAGATTGATTTTCTTGTTAATTTTGAAACCGCCAAAGAAGAAATTCTTTCTAAAAACAAGGAATATAGACAAGCCATCGAAGTCGATGATGTATTCGATTTTGAGCGACCATTCTTAGAAACTCAGGCGCTTGTTAGTGAATGTGCAGAATTACAATATGAAAAATTAACCACAGGTGGTATCCGAATTAAGGAACGTGGAAATAACCGAAAAGATAGATATTCTTCATGTAGTTACGGATCATATTTTATAGACCAGTTGGAATTAGATATGGCAACTACAGATGAAGAATACGGATACGCAACATTTGTAAACTAATGGAAGGAGGGAAAATGGAAGAAAATGTAAAGCAAGACACTGCATATGAATACAACAGTTATCAATATACAACAACAGATATATTTAACGCTATCTTTCAATGTGGTGTTTATGATTATTTTAATAAAGAAGAAATACGCAGTGTTTTAAGAAATCCAATTGAAAACCACGAAACCGCCATTAGATTGTCAAATTTTGTGTATACAAAAAACGGAGTTGTTACAAATTCTGTTGACTATATGGTTGCATTGCCATGTCTTGATAGTATATTAATCAATAAATCGAAAGCAAAAAAGAAAAATAACAACAAGGCAAAAAATAACAAACGCTTAATGCGCTCTACTCTTGAGACAATCGACGACAAACATTTCATTAGAGATGCATTACATACCGAGATGTTAGACGGAATTGCGTTTTATTACTTCGAAACCAAAGTAAGACCATCCGATATTGATAATACAAAATACATGAATGATTTTGATGTTGAGCGTATTATGGAGATAAATGACATCGGTGTCAATGTCTCTATTATTTCTTTGCCTTGGCAGTATTGTAAAATTGTTGGTAAGAAAAATGGGCGATTTGTTGTTGGTTTTGACTTGAGATATTTTGATGATTTCACAGACGATACACGAGAAAGAAAACTTAAAAAGTATCCAGAAGAAATCAGGAAAGGGTATTACGATCGCAAGAAAAGTAATGGCGTAAATGGCAATTGGTTAATATTAAATTCGGATAAAACAATGTGTAGAAAAATCAAATGCAAAGACTCAGAACCTTGGGGAAGATCATTGGTTATTGCTGCCCTTGAGGATGTATTATACAAAGACTATTTTACAGACACAAAACGAAATGTTTTGGATGATATGAATAATAAAGTTGTCTATCAGACATTTCCAGAAGGGAAAGAAAAAGGACTTTGTGCTTTAACCAAAAAGCAACAGGAAGCCCAACATAACGATGTTAAAACCGCTGTAGTTAACAAAAACAACAAGGGTGGATTAAGTTTCATTAGTGTTGCCGCAGGAACAAAGATTAATTCTTTAGATGTTTCTACAGATATTTTTAATGATAAAAATGAATCAAATCTTAGCAATCAAATCTCTTTGGATTTAGGTATTTGCGCTTCTTTACTTGGTGCAATGGAATCAGGTAATTTTGGAGCTGGAGCGAATAACCTCGAAATGATCACAGCCCAAGTATATACATGGGTTTATGAATGGCAGAAAGAATTAAATTACGTCATTAACAAAAATGTCATTAAAGATCAAAACAACCCAGTGGAAGTTTACTACTTCCCTACTTCTTTTGTAAACCGCAAAGCATTCTTTGATATGTGTAAAACATTATATTCAGAGGCAAGTGGTTCTTTATCTTATCTTGTCGCTAGCGCAGGAATAAATCCAGAAGCATATTTTAATGTATTAGATGAAGAAATCGAAGATGGTATATATGAACGCTACTTACCTCACTTAACCTCAAGCAATATTTCCAAAGATGACCAAGTTGGCGGTCGTCCAACTACGGACAACCCTACCGAAAATACAATTCGAAGTAGAAATAATGATGGGAACAACATCCCGAGTCCAAGCGACTCTAAATAAATATCAATAATGAAAGGTCGATTTTATTTAATCGGCTTTTTTGTTATACAAAACTTTTTAAAGGAGGATACAACATGGCAATCGTAGAGTTATCTGAAAAGAAATACAAGAATGGGCGTAGACCATTTAAAGCCGTATTGTACGAATTACAGCCTCCTGAATCAGTAGAAAATGGTATCGGAACAAAATACAACAAAAATGGAATTACCTTTTTAGAGGAATATTGTGCGCCACAGCTCGGCAGTATCACAGATATGAGTGTTCGTGTTGAATTTTTAGATGAAAACAGAACAATAATCTGCGGTCACGGAGAAACTGGTGTCAACGAAGATGGCTTAATAACATTTAGAAATGCAAGTGTTGTTGGACATTTTACAAGAGGATATATTGACGACATTGATTACGAAGGTGAAACAAAGAGATGTGTATGCGGTGAAGGATATCTTGATGAAATGTGTTATCCAGAATTCGTTGCAAATCTTGAAGAAGATCTTAACAATGGCGTTGCCGTAGAAGGTAGCGTAGAAATTTTCAAAGCAAAAGGTAATACAGGAATTGTTTATATGAATGGATGGAGAGAAACAGGGAGAATTCCTGTTGAATTCATTCACTCTGGTTGGGATATGGTAATGAACCCAGCTGATACATCTTCTATTGTATTGGAATTAAACGAAAATCAAAACAAGGAGGACAAACAGAAAATGGACGGAACAATTGATATGAAAGAAATCACTTCTGCTATCAAAGAAACAATTTCTGAAATCAATTCTAAAGAATCTGCATTAGAAGAGAAAATTTCTGAGCAGAATTCCGTGATTGAGCAGAAAGATTCTGTTATCGCAGAAAAGGATGTAAAGATTTCCGAACTTAATGCAAGTGTCGAAAAATTACAGAAAGCTCTTGAAGACACAAAGACAGAGAATGAGACAGCATGGGAACAGATCGAAATTCTTAGAAAAGAAATTGCAAAAGCTAAAGTTGCAGAAAAATTAGGTGAAGTTGACGAAGCTTTAAGCGAGTTCAATGAAGACGAAAAAGCTGTCGCAAAAGAAGATATCGACAAATTAAAATCTGATATTAACTCTTGCGAAAATATTGACGAGTTAAACGAAATTGCTTCTGAAGTTAACTCTATCAAATCTAAGATTTGCATGAATATTGTAGCACAGCAGAAAGCAGCTGAGAAGCAGGCATCTGCCGCAGAGCCTACAGCAGAAACAAATTCAGAAAAAGTTGAAGACATCTTTTCTGAGGTATGTGAATCTATCGAAGTTGTTGATGATGACGAAGATGTAAGTATTTTTTAATAAGGAGGATAGATAAAAATGATTAAATTCCGCAATATCTCTGAAATCGAGAAATTATACCCATATGTAAAAGCTGTTGCAGGAACAGATGTTTATAATGGCGATTTTGGAACAGTAACAGAAGGTACATTTGCTTTAGCCGCTAACGCTAAACAGGTAGTAATGAATATTGAAGTTGGTGACGATGAAGGTTTAGATAAATACTTTATCGCAAAAGGATCAGATTTAAGAGTTTTAGATCTTGATAAATTAGATGGACAGGAACTTGAAATTTATGGAAAACAGATTCCTACTGTGGTAGCTAAAGGCGATAAGTTAAAATCTACAGCAACAGGAGATCTTGTTAAGGGAGCTACTGCTGCACCATATGTAGAAGTAACTGAAATCATTGGAAATCACAAAGGCATTGTTGTAGGAGTTGTTGCTTCTGATCCAGCTCCAGTTACACAGTCAGTATCAAAATAGTTAATTGAAAAAGGAGGATAGTATAAATGTATACATTTGAATTAAACAACGAACGTAAGGATGCGAACTTTGCAAGCGGTCGTGTGTCTACAAAATCTCCTGTAGTAGAAATTTTCTCTGCAATGAGAGACGGAAAAGACTTAGCACCTTTCGGAAGAAAAGCAGATCAGGCTGCTAATTATATTAAAGAATTAAATAGCAAAGCTTCTGCTGGTGATTTATCAGCGGTTTCTGAATTAAATGAAATCAGACGTTTCTCAATGGAACCTCAGATTCTTCAAGAAGCTAAATTATTAAGTATCTATGGAAATTATAAAGCAATCGGATATAACGATTCTTGCGAAGTTGAAATCCCAGAATTTGTTGGAAACCCAGCAAACAAACAGGCTTTAGGTCAGGATGTTAACTTCCCAGTAATCAGAAAGAAAAGAACACCTATCGCTACAGTAGCTATTTCTGCTGGTTATGCAGTAGATTATAGAAAAGCTGCTATTGGTGACATGAGCGATGAAAACGAGTTAAAGAATCAGATCGCTATTCAGATCAGAAACAAGGCTGCTGCTTATGTTGTAGAAACAATCTACAAAGCAATCAAACATGCAGATGGAGTTAAATACTTCTTCGAGGGAGACGGATTAACAAAAACTGGTGTTGATGGAGTTATCACACCTGTAAGACGTTTCGGAAAACCAACTATCACTGGTGATTATGCTTTAGTTTCTCAGCTTAATGCATTCGCAGGATATCAGGGAACAACACCTGCTGTTACAGGTATCTCTGAAGCCGTTATGAAAGAAATCCACGATACAGGATTAATGGGAATGTATAATGGTGCAGTTGTTTCTGAATTACCAAACCCATATGATACTTCTCTGATGAATGCAGCTGGAACAGACTTCCAGACAGTATTACCACAGGGACTCGGATATGTAATTCCTGCTGGTGGACAGTCTCCAATCTATACAGTAACAAGAGGCGGATTAACATCTATTTCTGGAACAGACGTATCAACAGGTCAGTTAATCACAAGATATGACCTTGAAGTTGGTGCTTTAGTTGCTCCAGGAAGAGAATACATGATTGGTTTACTTGGAGACAAGAAACTGTCAACAGAACTTGGTGCTTACTAGAATTCATAAATAGTTGAAGAAATGTAGACCTTCTGGGTCTTTTTTATTTGCAAAGATATATGGTAATTCTGTATATCTTTGCAATTAATTAGTTAAATAGAGGACATAGACCATGAACGATATTTACTTTTGCTATTCCAAAAAACTACACTATTTTTTAATGGGGTTAGGCGAAAGTTATATTTCTTCTAACATCAACAAAAATACTGGTGTACGTTATTGGACATTCCAAAAGTCGAAAGATTTAGATGAAAAGATTGAATTGTATAATTCTGTAAAATACAAATTCAAGTAAACGATAATTAGTTGTGAAAGGATAAATAATTGAAAGAGATGGAAAATACAGAAGTTGTAAAAGAGTTAAGCATGGAAACAAAAATTACAGTACGCAGCCTTGCCAATTGGACAACAGGATTTCAGCGAATTGAATCCACAGGAGATGTAACAATCACACCAAATGGTACTACTCGTTTATCTCGTGGAGAAGTAATCTCACAGGTGCAGAACGGGAATATGCTTTTTACTGGAATTGATGGTGTTGGCTCTCATGCAACATTATATATTGAAGACGCTGATACTCGTGAAGAGTTAGACTTTGACAATAAAGGAGAAAAGAAAATTCAGAAGATTTTAACGCCTGAATTAGTGGCAAAATTATTTGCTTATAAAGGGATGTCAAAAACATTTAAGGACAAAGTTTCTGAGTATATTGTTACAAGTGCTGAAAAATCAGCTGTCATGATGATGATTAAAAAAGGTAATTATAACGATTACGAAAAAATTCGATTCATTGAAAACTATACAGGACACAAAATGAAATAGGACGTAGGTGATTATAATGACAACCGCAGATGATGTAATTCAAAGTTTTGAATCTACATTTGCAGATAAAACACCTCTGCCAGACTCTTTAGTTTTTCAATGGCTAAAAAAGGCAATTGCAAGATACTCTATGGAAATTGATGATCTTACATACGATGTAGAGACAAAAGAATTTTCAGAGGATCTTGATCAATATGTCATAGATACAATGGCAGAATATATGCATCAATATTATCAGGAGCGTTACTACTCTCTTGTAAATAAACGAGTGAGTATCGTAACAAAAGAATTAAGTATTGATGGAAATAATGGGTCAAAAACTTCAGCAAAGAATGAGCTTGATGCTATCAAATATAATGCTGAAAAAATGACAAACAATCAGAAACCTACCGCTTATACATAGGAGGTGCGATAAATGCAAGATTGGTATTTAATAACACCTAATACACGACCTAACTTAACGGGCGGTTATGAAAATGATGCATATAACGATTATAAGGATGATGAATTTGCAGAAATCTTAGATACAGACATTGCTTCTACGGTTGAATTATGTAACTCTGATTTATCAGAAAGAACAACTATCCGATGTGTAGTTCAAGATAACGATTCTGATACAGCATTAAAAACTATGCAGAGAACTATATTATTCCCATGCAATACTTCCAAAGCAGGAATGTATGTATATTTTGAGAATAATTACTGGATCATAGACGGAAGACCTGGACAATGTGGTGTATTTGAAAAAACAACAATGAAGTTGTGTCAGTCTACTGTAAAATGGCAAGATGCAGACGGTAATATCCATGAAAGATGGGCTTATTATCAATCGGCATCTAAATATGATGTTGGTAAAACAGGTAACAATATTATATTTATTGGGTCAAATAACTATACGGTAATTGTACCGCAAGACGATGATACTCTTGGGCTTGATGGAAAAAGAGTATTTCTTGATATTCGTGAAGTTCCAAATGACGTATTTACATTCACTCGTGATGATAATGTTTTATATCATTTTGGTACTGAACATGGTGGTGTATTATCTTTTATCGTTGATAAAGATGAATTTAACCCAGCGAAAGACAGAAAAGACTTGCGATTATGTGATTACTTTGAGCCTAAAAAAGATCCTGAACCAACGCAGCCAGAGAAACCAGAACAGCCAGATGTTCCAACTGTAGAACAGACATGTACTGCTACTATTAAGTATAGATACAAGAAAGTTTTTGTAGGAAAGAAATCTACATTTACCGCTTCTTTTAAAGACTTAGATGGAAACATAGTTACAAAAGATCCTCAATGGGATCTTGAATGTGAATTAAAAGACTCCATTAATATAGAAGAAACTGGTTCAAACATTGGAATCTCTGTGTCAAATTCTGCATTAGTTGGTCAGAAAATCATCTTGAAATTATCTGCAAAAGATAGAACTTCTTCTACTGCTTCTATTGAAATAACTATAGAAAGTCTTACATAGGTGAAATTCAATGACGAAAACAGAAAAAATGATGGAAAATCCTCTGGTTTCGCTTGGATTGATCAAAGAAGCCGTAGGAAATATTTTAATGACAAATGATGATGTTAGCTCTCTTGCCATGCCATATCTTGATGATGAGGATTATTCTTTCGAGGATAATTGGTTTGGATGCAAAATTGGCGAAAATATACATGGGCAAGTGAAAGACAATCGTTTATTAGGACATTGCAAAGATGTCCCATATATGGATGAAACCATTACAGATACACGATCTATTATCTTAATGGAAACATATCCTAGTACATCAACATCTATTATTGATTACACATTGGTTATCAATGTCATATGTCATAGAGATGTTATCAAACTAGATGATGGTGAAAAGTCAGAATGGCGTGAAAAAGGATACGCTGGCAATCGTTTAGATATGATTTGTCAAGCAATCAATCTTGCCTTAACTGACGAATCAATAAAAGACTCATTTGGTATCGGGGCTATGAGATTAGATACTCGTACAAGCCAATTACAGTCTTTTAAACCGAACACTAACTTTTATGGCAGGACAATGGTGTATCGGATTGATGATATAAATATGGAGTTGCTTTGTAAGTGAGTGACGTAAAACTTACTTATTCACAGCTACTGTCAAGCGAACCAATACCTGTTGGAATCGGGCATATTCAGCCACCTAAAATCAGTGATCGTAGGAGAATTGGTGAAGGGCTATGGATGCAATATGCTAGTTATATGACATTGACAGTAGATAGCTACTACTCTGCTCTCCTGCCAGATAAATATGATGCTTTTTTGGCCTTACCTTATGAAGAACGAACAGATGTTAAATTATTTGATTTGGTATCAGAAAACACAGATGTTATACGGATTTATGTGAGAGCATTTTGTTTTTATTTTGTCGAAGATGTTGTGTATAAATTAAGAGAAAAAAGATTTGAGATCTTAAAAACACATGAGAACGAAGAAACTGGAGAAATCGAATCACAGGTTGTCGGGGTTATTGATCGAGAAATCTTTGATGATGTATTACATATTCTGATGCAATTTTCAAATATCAACAATGAACGCACAGTGTCCGAAGAATTATCAAAACAAAAAGATCCTGTTGTTATCCAAATGCAACGTAGACGTGATAAGGCAAAAGCTAAACGTACTCGTGGAAAAAACTTAGATAAACAAGATCCAAAATATGATATCGGTAATATTATCTCTGTCGTATGTGCGTATCACCCAAGTATTAATTTTACTAACGTAGGGCAACTAACAATTCCTCAATTATATGATAACTTTCAAAGAATTCTAATTGATAGAAATTATCAAATCATGGCTCTTAATGCCAGTGTCTGGGGAACTGAAGGTAGTGACTTTAAAGAAGATTCATATTTGAAAAATCTTAAAGAAGAAAAATAAGACCTATCTTTATGGGTCTTTTTTTAATACTAAAATTTAAAAATTCTAATGAAAGGATGTGACAAAATGGCAGCTAGTAAGAAATATGCAAGCCGTGACTGCGGTGTATTTGAGTTAACTAACTTAGCTACAAGCAAAAAGGCTTTAAGAGTTGATTATGCTAATACAGTAACATTAAATATTACAGCAGATTCTGTAAAAGCTAAAAAGAGAGGTAGAGATGCTGTAACATTTGCTAACCCAATGGAAGGAACACTTGAATCAGAAATTCAGGTATATCCATTTGAGTTATTCTCTATCTTTGGTAACGGTACAATCACAGAAGGTGGAGATCGTGCAGAAATGAAGACGATCACTGCTACAGAAGCTGGAAAACTTACATTACCAGATCAGCCAAAAGACGGAACATTATTCGTTTACGGAAAAGGTGACGTTGGTGGAACACAGATTGAAGGAAGCGTAGCAGAAAAAGTATTTACAGCTACAACAGATAGCGAAATTGCTGTTGGTAAGAAATACGATGTATCTTATATCGTAAATGATTCTACACTTCAGTTAGTTAAGATTAACGATAATCAGGAATTAGCTGATTTCAGAGTTGACGCAGAAATCAACCAGAAATCAGAGCAGGGAGTTGTAACACCATTACATATCACTTGCTACAAAGCTACTCCTCAGAGAAATATCGAATTAGCTTTCGCAGCTGAAGGAGATCCTATTACTCTGAAGATCACATTTGACCTGATGACAGATGCAGATGATGAATTTGTAGATATCTATCAGATCAAGTCTTTAGCTTAATTTAAGGACATTATTTATCACTACTGGTTAGTTAACGCTAATCAGTAGTGTATTAACTTGGAATATTGAACATGAAAAAATATTGCAGTAATCATATTATAGTTTTACATTTTAGTTAGAAGATAGGGAAGAGAACAAAACTTTAATATGGTTCACAAATTGGATTATATGATTTTTTGTTTTCTTCCCTATTTTTTACGATTTTAAAAGAAAGGGTGTATTTATTGAATTCAGAAATTATAACGCCTGAGCAGTTGCAGGAAGCCTATAAAGATACAAAACTCATTCCTGTTACAAGTTTGGCACAGGTTAAGTTCTATGTGGAACATGGCGTACAACCACTTCTGGTCTATCCATCTGAACGTGCAGATATTATGGCGTTCTGGTATCCCAAAAAAGATACATACAGGCTATATGTTGATTATAGAAAATATATTAACGATAAATATCAGGTAGGTGAATAGGTTGGCAAAGAATGTTGGTAAGAGATTTGAAGAAAATTGGAAAGCCAGTATTCCTTCAGACATATTCTACTATCGTTTAAAAGATCAAGCACAATCTTTTGGTGGTTGTAGTAATTTAAGATTTTCAAGTAAGAATCCTTGTGATTGTTTCTTATTTTCCTCTCCTTATATGTACGCATTGGAATTGAAAAGTGTTGGCACTTCTTCTATTTCTTTTGAACGTACCAAAGAAGAGAAAGGTGTAATCCATTATCATCAGATTAAAGGTTTAAGAGAATTTGTTAGTTACAGAAATATGATCGCAGGGTTTTTATTTAATTTTAGAAAGAAAGATAACATGGAAACTACATATTTTCAACACATCAATGATTTTGACAGAATGATTGCTTCTATAGATAAAAAATCATTCAACGAAAAGGATTTAAAAAAATTCAATCCAATCATTGTTAATAGTCGAAAATTAAAAGTCAATTACAGATATCACGTATCTGAATTGCTTGAGAAGTTAAATAGAGAAATGGAGAGATAATTTTATGGGTAAAATCGCTTTTGAAACAAGACATTATGAAGATGGGTCTTTAAATAGATTTGAGGCAAATGATTTCGTTGAGGCGGTTGTCGCTTCTGCTTTCCCAGTAACTCAGGATGAAAACGGAATATCTAGTATGGACTATGATCCACTGAGTAAACTTATGGGAATCAAGATGAATATTATCAAATTTTATGGAAACGTGGATTTAGAAAACATTGGCATTGAGGAATTATACGCACTTGCCTCAGATATCGATGTTGACGCATTTGTTGATGAAAATGATATTAATAAAGTGCAGTTTCAAGATATGTTAACTGCAATTGATGAGAAATGCGATTACATTAAACAGCAGTTAATTGCAAGTGCAGTTGATATTAAACTTGACGGCAAAGATGTGAATTTCAAGGTTGAAGGTGTTGACGATTTAGTAGAATCTGTCGTGGCTTTAGCACCTGCTCTTGAATATATCAACGAAGTGTTTGCAAAGGCTGATCCAGAGGTAACTCAGAAGATGATGCAGTATTTTGCAGAACATGGTTTTGACTTTACTGCCGAAGACATTACAAAAGCTGTTGTTGAATCTGATGATTTCCAGAAAAATAGAATTGATGCACTTGAAGCAATTAAACAGGGTGCCGCTGATGCAGTTAATAATAATGTAGTTTCTATTGACAGAAAGTAAGGTGATCTCATGGGGAACATGGGCGCAATGGCTGGGTTATGGAGACAAATCCAGAATGAAATGCGTGATGCTGTAAGTGAAGCTGAGAGTAAGACATTCTTAACTGCTAACCAAGAGCTTACTGCTTCTTATGCAGGTGGAGAGCCAATACCGCCAGAGAAAGGTGGATATGTAAGAACATATCAGATGAAAAACTCTGCAAGAACAACTGGCGTTGTTGGTGGCGGAGATTCTGTTAGTGCCACCGTGTATCTTGATCAGGGATACAATTATAACACTGGAACTTATTCTACTCCTCACGTCTTTTCAGAAGCGGAATCTGGGGGATCTGGTATTGTATTAACTTCTGGATTCTGGCAACGTACAGAGCAAAAAGCTCAACAATATGCTGAACAGGCATTTGCAAAAAGATTTAAATAAATTTATCAGATCAATATGATCTGTATTGTAACAATCAAATTTTACTTTTATTTACTAGACGAGGTGTTAAATGGTAACTACTTCACATATTGGTGATCGACCAAATTTAATTAAAGTACAATTAGAAGGTTTGTCAACTGATAAAAAACCAATTAAGGAAACATCAGATGGCATATCTATAAAAAATGGAAGCACGTTCACATGTATTGATACATTGGATGTGTTTTTTTATGATGAAGAAAATCACAAATGGGTAGGAGGTGAATTATGATAGATACAACTACCATTGCTGTGATTAGAAAAATGATTTCTAAATATGGTGGTACATCTAGTTCAGATGTAAATGCCATCATTAAAAAATACTTACAGGATAATCCAGTTACAGCATCATCTATTGGTGCAGAAACTACAACTGATGCAACGACTAAATATAATTCATTAAATAAGTTAATTAATGATCTTCAAACAAAATTAAATAATATTGCTGACAGTGACGATGAGACTTTAGATCAATTTAGCGAATTGGTTACTTATATAAAAAACAACAAATCATTAATTGACCAACTTCAAACGATTTTAGAAAAATCTGAAAAAAATAAAGTAGACAAATCCGTATTATATGATGTGTTACATAATACTCCACACGCAGAAACTATTGGGGATTTCTTTGACTTGCGTAGAACTGGAAAGATTTATAGAACCAGATTTTATACATTTGCCAAGAATCCTACTTGTGAAGGTACAAAATTATTAGATAACGCAGGATTACAATACGAACCAAGCACAGATACAGTTGAAGGAAAAGATGATTATTTAAACGGAGAGCACTCTCTTTTTGAATGGTACAACTGCAATTATAAAAGAAATGCAGACGGTACTGCTTATCCTACTGCTATCGAGGGAGAGGACGGATATACAACAACAGGTAATGTCGATGTTGGCGTTATTCAGCCAAGTTTCTATTATAATTTTGAGACAAATACCGAAGAGGGATATATTGATGTAACAATCTCAGACATGCCCCATCCACTGAGAACAGATATTGTGTTACACCCTTGGAGCGAATGTGTCCAAGCTGACGGCAAGGTACTTCCTTGGTGTATTGGAAGTAAATATGTTTCAAGCTTAGGTGGCGATGGTTTACTACATTCATTACCAGACGGAAAACCAGAAAACTTCCAAAGTTATCAAAATATGATTACTAATTATCAGAAAAAAGGTACTGGGTATTGGGGTGCTGGAGTAGAAAGAAATACTTTTCAGATAATTTTTATTATGATTAAAGGAGCAACTAAAAATTCACAAAAATTATTTACTGGGTGTACGAGCTACTCTTTTCAATATAGTGCTTCTGTTGAAAGATCTGAAAAGGCAACTTATTTCCCTGTTACAAATGCGCAAGCGAATAATTTGATCATTGGATCAACAGTATCTATTGGATATGCAGGGTTAAGTAATGGAGCTGCCAATGTAGATCGTGGACAATCTAATATACACAAATATGTCAATAAGGCAAAAATTACAAGAATTGACTCGCTGGATGATAACAATAAAGCTGTATATTTAGATATTTCTGAAGACCAAGGATTTACAACTACTCAAGTTACACTATCAGATACTGTAACTTCCCCTGTATATTTATCAACAATGGAATGGTACTCAGGTACTACAGATAAAGTCATTGGGAAGCACGATGGTTCTATGGTATCGAATACAAACGCAAAATACCCATATCGTGTTCAAGGTAGGGAATACTCTAACGGAGGTTATATGGTTGCTTCTGATGCAGTAATGGTATTCAAAGCCGATTACAGTAAAGATGTATATGTTGCTCCTCATGGAGTAAAACATACTACAACCGAAGCAGATATTAAGAAAAATTATACATTAATTGGAAATATTCCTGCTAGTTCTGACGGAAAAGGAAATGACTATTGGATTGGAGATATTAACATTAATACTGAAACTGGTGCATGGTATCCTACTTCACAAGGAAGTAGTGACCAACAAGGAATTGGAGATCGAGTGTATTCAGGAGGAGCCTCAACATCTGGTACAAGAGAATATTGCCAAGGCGGTGTTCTCGGGGTTGGTTCGCCTGCTGGCTTTGCTTGCTTGGATTGCGGGGGCAGGCTTGGCGGGGCGGCCTGGGCTTCCTGCGCTGCCGATTAAAATAGGTCGTCTAGGGGGTGAATTCCCTCTTTAGAGGGAAGAGGGGCACACCCTTTATGACGACCGTTCGATATAAAAATATAATTTTAAATGAAACATAGGGTCTCATGGTACAAGCGGTAATCTCAGGAATGGTTCGAATGCAGGCTTTGCTTACTTGAATTGCAGGAACAGGCTTGACAGGACGAACTGGAATTACTGCGCTGCGGATATGTTAATCATTATATTTATATTTGTGCCATGTTTCGTAATTGCAAAAATTATTGTAGTCGCTTTTGCAACTACACCTTGTTAGATAGCAAAAATTCTTTTTAGAGACCAGTCGAAACTTTAGTATCTTACGAGTAATCGTATAGCGAAACAGGGACGGAGTTATGATGTAGTTGATCATAGCTGGTGTTAGTAGAAAAACCGAAAGCCCTCTTAAAGACAATCGATGTTAAAATTTGAAACGGGGGTCTAAAACATTAAACGATATTGTAAAAACGTAGATATCACCGACAGAGAGTTGATATCTCGTGCAACTTATAACTGTTTACGTGGGAAATATTATCGCAATGATACATTGCAGTTGTTGTCAACTGTCAGTGGACTAACACCAAATCAGTTGTATTATATAATGAAGAAATTTTCAATTAAAGTTATTTTTAGATTTGTTGAGTTGTTGATTGATCAAATCAGAATTGAATTATTTGATCGAAACTTAAAATTTATACCAATATGGTATCGAGATAAAATTGATGCCTCAAACGGTAAGTTAAGACGAATTGGAATACAAAACGTCAAACAGCAAATTTATGACTATATTGCTGTTGAAGGACTAAGCGACATACTAAGACGCATTGGAGAACATCAATACGCCTCTATCAAAGGACGTGGACAATTAGCTGGAGCCAAAAGGATTAGTAGATGGATGAGAAATAAAAATCTAAGATGTATTGGTAAAGCAGACGTAAAGAAATGCTTCCCTAGTATTAATCATGGATTATTAATGAATTTTCTTAACAAACGTATTAAAAATGATGATTTGTTATGGTTAATACAAACTTTGATTGATACATTTGAACAAGGGTTGTCTATTGGATCTTATTTGTCTCAATATTTATGCAATCTGTATATGTCACAATTGTATCATGAAATATCAGAAAACATGTATCGTATTCGCAAGAAAAGAGACGGTACTATGCAAAGAGTTAACCTCACATCACATGTATTAATTTATATGGATGATATTTTTATTACTGGTACAAATACAAAAGATTTGCATAGAGCAATGAAATTAATTATTAAATATTGCAAAAATAAATTAGGTTTAACTATTAAAAAATCGTGGGTTATTGCAACATGCAAGTTTTGGAATAAAGCTCATGATAATGATTTTGTTGATATGATGGGATTTCGCATTTATAGGTGGCATATGACAATCCGCAAATATGTATTTAAGCGGATTCGAAGATGTTGTTTGCGTTTATTGCGTCGATGGAAATCTCATAAAATGATTCCTATTGAGCAAGCGAGAAAATGCTTGTCATACTTGGGTATTTTAAAACACACTAACAGTTTTGGAATTATTCGTAAATATAAGGTAACCCAAATAATGGGATTTTGTAAAAAGGTGGTGAAAATTTATGATAAAAGCCAGATTTTCCGAACAGCAGCCATCTGTTAAATTCTCTAAAATTGCAGACAAATACTATATTTTTATTTGTTTAAACGAAGAAAAGAAAACAGATCAGAGTTATGAACAAGGAGAGCCTGAAGAATATTTTGAATATGATTATACAGAGATCGTAGAATCTGCGACAGACATTAACATTGAAGATGTAAAATCGAACCCATCGAAGTATTTAAATTATCTGAACCCTGATGTTTTAGAAAATATAAAATCTTTAAAGCTAAAAGAGATTTCCGATAAATGTGAAGAGACGATTTATGCTGGTGTAGATGTAAAAATGTCTGATGGAACTTATCATTTTAGCTTAACAGAAAAAGATCAGCTTAACATTTTTGGACTACAGGCAAAAATTTCGGCAGGACAAACTGTTTTAGAATATCATGCCGATGGACAGTCTTGCAAATACTATTCTGTAGAAGATATTCAAAAATTAATTACTGCTGCCATGACTCTTGTTTCATACAATACTACATACTGTAATTCTTTAAATATGTGGATTAAAGCAGAAACAGACTCTAGTGTCATTGAAGGTATTTATTATGGAATTGATATTCCTGAAATATATCAAAGCGATGTTTTGAAAAAATATATATCATCTAAGAGCAAATAATATATCTTTGATTCTTTTCACATCAAATCTGATGTAAATTTCACAAAATAAAACCAAGATTTTATATGCTTATCAACCACAATATATGTGATTCATTTTTACGAATACAACTATATATTGTGGTTGTATTTATTTTACACATAGGAGGTTTTACCGTTGGCTAGATTTACGGTATATAACAAGATTACATCTCCAGAAAAACTAGCATTGGTCAATACAGATAACAAAGATTTAGGCAATGAGTGGTTAGATTACCTTGCTTCTGTTGATCGTGCGCAGAGTACAATCAAAGGTTATCGTAATGACTTAGATATTTTCTGGTGTTGGAATCTGGAACATAATAAAAATAAGGACTTCGCAAAATTAACAAAGCGTGATATTGCTAAATTTCAAAATCATGCAATTAACGTATGGGGATGGAGTCCTAAACGAACAAGACGTGTTAAATCATGTCTTTCTTCTTTATCTGATTATATCGAAAATATGTTAGACGAGGAAGAAGAATTTGAAGGATTCAGAAAAATTGTAAATAAGATTGAGAATCCTGCAAATGAGGCAGTGCGTGAGAAAACGATTCTGCCAGATGAAAAAGTTGATGACTTATTAAAAACTCTTGTCGAACAAGAGAAATATGAAAAAGCGTGTGCTATCGCTATTGCTGCTTATTCTGGAATGAGAAAATCTGAAATCATTCAGATGAAGATGTCTTATTTTACTGAAGATGCTCTTGAATTTGATGGTGCTTTATATAAAACGCCAAAGATTCGTACCAAGGGTCGTGGTAAACTAGGTAAGCAGTTAAACAAATTTATCCTTGTTGATGTCAAAAAATATATTGATCTATGGGATAAACAACGTAAAGAACTTGGCGTTGATATTGACGATATCTTTGTAACGAAAGATAAAAATGGCTGGCATCGTAGATCCAATCTTGATAAATGGACAGCTGAATTTTCAGAGATGTTAGACGTAGACTTCTACTACCATTGTATGAGACATTATACTTGTACTGCTTTCGCAAAGAAGAATATTCCGATTGATGTTATCAAAGAATTCTTTGGATGGTCTTCTACGGAATTGGTTGGTATTTACAACGATTCATCCGCAGAAGATGACTTCGGAAAATACTTTACAAAAGACGGTATTAAAGAAGGAAAACAAGGTTCTTTGTCTGATTTATAATATTTGAAAAAGATACCTGTATACATACAATATATTTCTATGATATACTCAAACTCGCAATGATCAATTACACGACAAAATCTATGATGTAACACCACTTATATAGTAGGAGATGATGTTATGATGATAGAGAATAGAAAAAATTACTATACACTTATTTGTGCTGAATGGAGTATGTATGGCGGAGGAATAGTTATACATACAGAGGTAAATGTTGGTTCAGTCATCGAAGCACATGAATATGTTTTATCACATCTTTATGACTTCCCTACTGGTACATGGGTACTGAAGCCATGTTTGACAGCAATTAGTTAAACAATAAGTAACAAGTAATTGATCATTGCTCTCACGGGCGGTTGGTATAATGGAATTATACTGGTCTCCAAAACCAGAGATCGGGGTTCGATTCCCTGACCGTCTGCTAATTATATATTGAAACGTAAAGAGTCTATTTTTTAGGCTCTTTTTTGTTATGCACAAAATTATGAAAGAGGTGAGTAAATGGATTTTCAAGCCGTCATTAAAGCAATACTTAATAAAGGTGATGTTGAATCTCAGTTGGCTGATCTTGTAAAAGACAGGGACGTACATATTAATCCTACTGTTGGAACAAGCGGATCAACAAATACGACACTCAATAACCAAATTAAAAGGCAGGCAAATGCTCAGGCAAAATCATATGTACAATATAGTAAATCTGCAATTCAAAAACAGATGAAACATGCTTCTGGGACATTCTATACTAGTGGGGAAACATCTATTGATAAAGGTCTTGTTAAACGTGCAAAAGACCAAGCCAAAGAAATGGCTAATGTTACAAAGCAGATCGCAAAAGAAGAAGATGTTTCAACAGATACTGCTTATCAATATGCAAATCAAGCTCTTAAAGAGCAAGAGAAAGCAAAAAATAAAGCATTAAAGAATCAGGCTCAAGCCGATAAAAAATATCAAGCAGAACAGAAAAAACTAAATGAGAAAGCTGCTAAGATTGAATCTGATATTCAAGCGAAGAGATTTGCTTCTAAATCTGGAAAGTACCAAAAACAATTTTCTGGCTATGTTGATAATAATAGCAAAGAATACAATGCTGTTTTGAGCAATATTCTTGACTATGAAAAGCAACGTAAGGAAGTCAATAAAATGTATGGGAACTTTAAAAAGGACCCAACTATAAAAAATCGTGACCTTTTAATCGATGCTCATTCAAAACTTGAGCAATATGATAAAAATGCTACAAATAGTCTATCTTTATTAAACTCTTCTCCTAACAAAGTTTTAAAGAGCGATATAGAGAAACAAGCTAAAAAACAAGCAAAGCAAGAGGAACAATATAGTAATTGGTTTAATCAGGCTCTTTTAAAAGAACAAGAGAAAAAAGATTCTTATGTGCAAAATGTTTCTAGGAATCTTGGGAATAAATCATATGATGCTAATTTAGCTGCACAACACAAGAAACTTAGTGAGTATTACAGTGGTAGCGAAGAATACAAAAATGCGAATAAGTCTTTTGAAGAATATAAAAAGAATGTAAAAGGCTTGCAGGAATTACATACTCAATACCAAACAAATCCTTCAACTGCTAATCAGGATGCGATCATTAAGCAGAATGAGAAAGTAATCCAATCATATGAAAAATTAAACAATGAGATGAAAATTCTCGGCACAACTCAGAGCAAGGCACTTAATCCTGGTGAAGGTAGTATTCAAGCAAATAAGATCAGAACTTATATGGAGAATAATACCAAAGCTGCTAAGGATTACGGCGATGTCTTAGAAGATATTGCAAAGAAGTCTGAGTCTGCAACAACCAAAGGTGAATTACAAGGAGCAAATCAAGACTTTAAGAAAATACAGTCTGAAATTTCTGCAAGGGGATTGACTGGAAATTCAATGTTTTCAGAAGTTAAGCGTGGATTTAGTCAGATTTCTCAGTTTGTAGGAACATATGGTATCTTGCAGGCTGGTATGAACAAAGCACAAGAAATGGTGCAAAACACATACGATGTAGATAGTGCCATGACAAATTTACAGATGGCTACTGGCGTATCAAATGATAAAGCCAAAGATTTGATGAAGACATACTCAGATATGGGACATCAATTAAAAGCTACTGGTACAGATGTTGCTGCTTCTTCTACTGAATGGATGAAACAGGGACAAAGTGTTGAAAAGTCTAATAAACTTGCTGAGAGTTCTATCAAACTTAGCAAAGTTGGCGAATTATCGTCTGAAGATGCTACAAAATATTTAACTTCTGCGAGAAAAGGTTATGGTATTACGAGTGCCGAAGATACCTTGAAAATCGTAGATAAAATGTCTTCTGTAGATATGGCTTCCGCTACGGATGTCGGAGGTTTGGCAGAAGGTATGTCCGAAGTTGCGACGAATGCAAATTTAGCGGGTAAAGTAGATGCCCGACCATATGGCGACATATGGGCTATTTTTACAAATAGTAGTTATTACCCAAATCGGTTAAAACCTGACTGGGCTATCGTAGCCTAAAAGATAAGACCGAGATAACTGATAAATTTCATAACTATAAAGAAAGACGGTGATAGTTATGATTATTGATAAACAAATTGAAATAATGACATCTGGAAAAGCTATAAAATACTATCAAAATTTAGGATATAAATGTGGTTATAGAACAAAAATTCTTGTCTCACAATTAGATATCCCGAAAGGTAGTATGCAAAAAGTTGAAGTAAAATGCGATTATTGTGGAAAACATTTTTACGCAAAAAGACAAGATTTGAATCGTGGGACTGTAAACAAGCACGCATGTAAAGCTTGTGCTTCACTAAAAGCAAAAGAAGCTAATATACTTAAATACGGCACCTCTTCTTATATGGGAACACAAGAAGGTAAGGAACGATATAAGAAAACCTGTCTTAAGAAATATGGCGTTGGAAATGTTATGCAAAATAAAGAAGTGCAGCAAAATCAAATTAAGACTATAAAAGATAAGTACGGTGTTGATAATGTATTTCAAAATGAAAATATTAAACAAAAAATTAAAGAAACATGTTTAACAAAATATGGCGTTGATAATCCTCAAAAATCAAAACAAATAAGAACAAAAACAGAAAATACTTGTTTGCGAAGATATGGGGTGCGTACACCATTACAATCAGAAAAAGTTAAACAAAAAATTCAAAATACAAATATGCAAAAATATGGGGCTTATTACCCTCTGCAAAATGAAGAAATTAAACAAAAGCAAATTCAAACCGTATTAGATAAATATGGCGTTGAAAATATTATGCAATCTAAAGAACATATGGAAAATGCCTTAAAAAAGACAAAACAGACATCTGTTAAATTGTATGGTGTTTATCCTGCATCAAAGTCAGAAAATGTAAAACATAAAATTAAAACAGCTTTTGTTTCTTCTCATAATGTAGAAGATGTTCCTGCAAGTAAAAATCAAATTCATTTATGTAATTTATATCATGGAATCTTAAATTTTCCAACTAAATATTATTTTCTGGATATTTTATTAGAGGATAATATTTATTGCGAGTATGATGGATCTGGACATAATTTAAATGTAATCTTTGGACACTTGACACAAGAAGAATTTGACAGAAAAGAAATTATTCGTTATAAAACATTAAAATCTTCTGGCTTAAAAATGTTTAAGATTACACATAAAGGAAAGAAGCTTCCAAATGATGAAAAATTATTACATATTAAACAATTAGCAACTCAGCTATTATCAAATACAGATAATAACTGGGTTGTTTTTGATATTGATAATGATTTATTTATTTTGAAAAACTATGAAATTAAATATGATGAAAATTTATCAGTATTGTAACGACTGTTCGGGTAGCTGTCTCTATGAGACAAATATACAGTCTGAACTATATAGAAATGTATAGAGAGGCGGTCAGTAGTAACCAGACTACTTTAAGAAGAACCGCCTCCGCCACATTGTACCTTTGATGTGGTCTGTAGCGTAGAGCAAACGTGAAAGTAACAGCTTGGTCAGCATGGACAAATTGCTCGGTTATTTAGCAACTATCGGAGAAACAACTCAGGAAGGTATGAGTTCAGTCGGAACTGGTTTGAACGCCATTTTCTCCCGTATGGGAAATATCAAACTAGCACGACTTAAAGATTATCAAAATAATGGCGAAGACCTAGACATTTGGGGCGCAGTGGCATAATACATAAACCACTGTGGCAATTCTTTCTTATGATCATATGAATTTTCATATGTGCTTAGAAGCCGAGGGAACGGTTAATAGGGAGGAAGGATATATCTATATCCGCCTTGAACGACTGAGCGAAAGAAGGTCATTTCGATGACTATGCGACAGTCTGAACACACTTCTATATTTCCCATAATTCCTTAAGAAGTGGAGTTGCGGTCAAGTGTAAAGACACTTTTGGAAGTACCGCAACCGCTTCTATGTAATGAGTTTCTTCTTATTATATAGAAGTCATATTGTCTCATTCTACAGGACAAAGTAACAGCTTGGAGTGATGTAGAAACTGTCTTAAAAGGTGAAGGAATTAACCTAAGAGACAAACAAGACACATTTAGAAATTTCGGTGATGTGCTCGATGAAGTCGCTGGTAAATGGACTAACTATAGTGATGTATCAAAACGTGCGATTGCAAAAGCTCTCGCTGGCACAAATCACATGGAAGAAGTGCTCGTATTATTGGGCAATTACAGTAAAGCTCAAGAATATGAAAAAGTATCAGAAAATTCTGCTGGATCTACAGATAAAAAATATGAAGTTTATGAAAACAGTCTACAAGGTCAAACTGAAGATCTGAAAAATTCATTTCAATCTCTCTCAACAACATTTGCTGATAAAAACCTTCTTGGTGGAGGAATTACTTTACTATCAAATGTTCTTAATGTAGTTAATAAATTAGTAAGTAGTTTTGGATTATTGCAAACTGCTGCCGCTGGCTTTGCTGGCATTAAACTTTTTAAAAACCTAGGTTGACCCTATCTCAAAATCATTAGGGTGACAGTGAGCCTACTATATATAAGGAAGAAACAGAAATGGTGTTTTGGACAAATATATAGGATACGGGGTTTTAAAATACACGTATCAGGAGTAATTGCTGGAACGAAAAAGGATATCAAAACTGAAACGGAATTGGCAACAATAGACGGAATAGTTTAAGAATTTGATATTCATATCGTATTATACGATTGTATCTAATCAGCCGCACACATTCTTACCGTATAGGAAAGTATCGGTAAACTGCCATATAAGAAACGTGCTTCGGGATAAGGCACAGCAGCTAAGATGTTTTAATAAGAATGGATGTTCAGAGACTACCGATCCTGACAGATAATGGCGACCTTATGATCATTGTCTGGTAATGTATAGCCCAAAAGTGTAAATTAATGTCGATGTTTTACCTGCTATCATCGTTTGCGTACAGAGATATTTTATCTCTAAGCAGGGAACTTAAAATTCAAATTTTATGTAAAAAACGACCATCAAAAAGTCCTTATTTTATAAGGATTTTGACGATTGGTATTTTGGCAAATTGTGTCTTTATAAGTACACTGTTGTCAAATGCTAATTTAATGCATATATTAACCAATGTAAGGAACTTATTTTGGTAATAAGAACGACTCATGACCGTTCTTTATTATATTGAGTGATAAGTAGACAGAGTAATTAACTGTCGTGTGATATTTGTCTAACCTCGCTTCAGTCACACTTATCACTCTACTTCTATTAAACTGTAAATATTAATGAAGCGAGAGATTTGAGGTTTTAATGATCAACACTAAAGAAAACTTAGAAAACGAAATTGCAACAATCAATGAAGAATTTGGATTAGAGGAAGAAAGCGGTGTAGTGACTACTACTTCTCTCAAGGTTGCAGAAGTTTATGGAAAGGATCATGCAGATGTTATGAAGAAAATTCGACATTTCATTGAGGTCATTCCAGAACTTAACGACGGAAATTTTTCCTTGGTTGAATATAAGGATGGAAAAGGTGAAATGCGCCCAATGTATCGTATGGATCGCAAAGGGTTTGCAATGCTTGTCAATAAATTTACTGGAGACAAAGCTCTGATCTTTACTGCAAAATATACTGATGCTTTTGAAAGAATGATTGAGCTGATTGCACAGTTAAAAGATGAAACAAATAAATTGTATGATATTGCGGTATCAGAAGAATGTCAGCTTCAAAGACAGTATGATGCAGATAAAGTCAAATATGCAGTTCGCAATATTGATCGTATTCTGGCAGAATCAGATTATACAAATCTTGAGGCAAATGTCGAAAAAATCATTGATGTACATACCCATCTGAAGAAAAAAGATAGATATGAATATCACAGAAGATTAAATGCTACGGATTATAAACAGAAAATCGTTACGATGATCGATGATAAACTAGAAGCAATTATTTCTTCTCCGAAATCAATGAATCCTATGTATCGCACAACTGCGGAATATGTATTAAATAATCTGAAACGCAGATATATTGAGACAACTCATCGCAGTACAGGAAAGAAACTTGCTTATAAAGAAGCAAAATTAAAAGAAAAAGATTTACAGATTGACGAATTAAAAAAGAAAATTAGTTAATATCCATAACAAAAAAACAGTCTATTAGAAACCATTTACGGCAACTAATAGACTGTAGATCCTTTGGAAATGCAATGACGAACTTGGAAGATAACTCGTTGCATTTCTTGTAAACTTAACCATATAACTTGACGATAAATAAGTTATAAGAGATATTTTTCATATTACTACAGAGATATTATTTTGTCAATAATTCGTCGTGGAAAGCTGATTGGTTGCATAAATGGAATCTAATATGTATGGAGAGGTGTATATGAAATACAAGAAATTAGATAAAGAAATTTTATCAAGCAAGAATCGTAGAATCATTTCATCAGATGAAGCGTTAAATAATGTTATTTCAATACAATGGTCTAATGAAGTAATCAACGGATTACAGAAAGTCATAATTCATAAAGTAAGCTAAAGGTAGAATAATTCTTTACTTGATGTATTTGGTAAGATATAAAACGTAACGAAACCAAATTAAACTATCGGATTCCTCTTGACAAATTAATATAATTTTATTATAATGATTTTAAAGAAATCGGAAGATTTCATATATAATGCTGGTGTCTCACTACCGTAAATGTGAATTTTAATGCTGGTGTCTCACTACCGTAAATGTGAATTTTAATGCATTGAGCGGAGTTCCAAGGACTTCGCTCTTTTATATTATCATTATATTTGAGAGGTTATTATGCTAGGGTTTTACGACGTAGATAAAGACTATATAGATTACTTAAAGAAAATTGATCACCAAATACCAAATGTGTCTTATGAAAGCAATAACAAATTTGTATGTGGTGTAGTATTCAATGTTAACGACATTCAATACTATGCTCCAATTTCACATATGAATCGCAAACAGAGAACTAATATGCCTATATATAGTAAGGGTAAAATTATTTCAACTATCAGATTTTCATTTATGTTTCCTGCTTTTGATTCTGTATTGGTTCGAAAGGATTTTGGAGAAATTGCAAAAGCTAATGAACAATATGCTAGATTATTAAGAACAGAGTATCGCTTCTGCGTCTCTCACCAAGATCAAATTAGACAACGTGCAAAACAGGTTTATGATATTGGATGTAATAAAGATCATGCATTGAACTATACCTGTTGCGACTTTACAAAGTTAGAAAAATATTATTTAGATTTTAATAAGTAAATAAATAAGAGAGGATCGAATGTCCTCTCTTTTATTATACCATTTATATCCACAATTCTTACATCTGTAGCTATTTCTTGTGTCAATTAACATAAATTATTATTATATCATATATTACTATTAAAATCAATATTGTTTTTATCGTACTATTTGTTATAATATAAGTAAGAAAACGAAGTGTTTTCTATATGAGGTTACGAAGCCTACCAAAATCGTATTAATAGAGGTTACGAAGCCTACCAAAATCGTATTAATAAAAGGAGCAAGTAAACGCTTGTTCCTTTTTTATAGTTATGGAGATTTTACAAATGAAGTGGATAAATGTTAATGAAAAGTATTTAGATTTTTTAAGAAAATTTGAACATCGTATACCAATGACCGATTATGGCACAGATAAATATAAACCATTCTTTGGTATTCTGTTTGAAACAGATAGTTATTATTATATTACTCAGGTATCTCACGCTCAGAAAAGACATTTGCGTATGAAAAAACAACCAGATTTCTTTAAAATTTATGACTCAAAGAATTCATCAAGATTAATTGCTGTCGTAAATTTAAACTATATGTTCCCAATTCCAAAGGATGAGGTAACACCATTTGTTAAGAAAGAAATTGATACATATAGAACATTCAAATCTGATAACGAGAAAAGTAAATATATTGACTTGTTGAATATTGAAATGAAAATGATAAATACTTTAAATTTAGCTGATGCCGCTACTTCTTTGTATGAGAAGAAATATAAATTCCCAGATTCAAGACTGGCACAGAGATGCTTGGATTATAAAGCTTTGGAAGAGTATGCAACCAAGTGGATTGGCGAAAAAGTGACTAAATAAGCAAACGACAAGAGAGGACATTCCATCCTCTCTTTTATTATGCACAAATTATTTATGCGCCGTACCACTTGTCAATGCTTCTACTGCCAGTTTACTTGCGACATTAGCAATAATCGAAAAGGATGTACTGGTAAGACGATCTCCTACAAAATTCTTGGCTTTCTTCCAAATCGTATCGTCTTTAATGTTGTCTAAAAATTCGTGACCTCTTGGAGATAATGCTTCAATATCGCAGTCAGCCATATGAAAAATTGTCCCACGTTCTCTATGTGTGCCAATAATCATGTTGTCTAAAAATAATTGTACAATCGTATATGTGATTGTGTCTTCATCATATTTGGAAGATAGCTCTGGATCATCATATAATTCGGTATCTGTAACCAAATGCATACTGGTATATCCTCTATCGTTTTCCTCGTAAATACAATGTTTTTCTACATATAAGAGTATATCTCTTATACAATCGTGATTTAACTTCATAAATTTATACTCCTTTCAGAAAGTAGGTGATTAAATGAAAACTATAACTATTAGACAAAGAACTTCTGACGAAGGGTTTAAAGAAAGTTGTCGCCCTTCTTCTACTAATATGCCATATATTATTGAAATTGACGGAAAACCATTAGAACACGTCAGAAAATTTGAGCTAACACTTGACAATGATGTTTCAAACCTTTTTGACATTGCTCAATATAGTGCAACCTATTATGGAATGTCTGACGAAGATTACCAAGATAGCTTAAGTGAAAATGAATTAAAAAAACTGCGTGTCCAAAAAGGGATTTAGTCCTCTCTTCTTACCATTTATACCCACAGTTGTTGCATTTGTACATGTTTTATCAATACACTAAGGATTACATACAGAACAAGGACTTAATCCTCTCTGCTCTGCTTCTGACTTAGATATTGTAATATCACTTTTCTTTAAATATTTACATCCTGCTGCATGATACTTGTTTCCGTAATCTGTAATATGTACAATCACATCGGCAGACGTTGATGAGTCGTCGTCTGATGATGAGTTGGATGAACTGCTAGATGATGAACTTGAAGATTTTGCCTTGGCAGATACCGCTTTAGGTTTGGCGGTTTTCTTCTTATACTTCTCTTTGAGGGAGTCGTATTTGTCTTGAAGATCGTCATAGTCTTCTTGAAGAGAATCATACTCATCACTTTTGTCATTATACAGTGACACATTCGCATCATTTTCAGATGATAAATCTTTATACTTTGTTTTCAAATCTTGGTATTTAGTATACAACTCGTTATATTGTGTTGTTAATCTGTCTTTACTATTTGATAGTCCAACATTTCCACACAAACTAGCTGCAAAGCAAATCGCCAAGATCCATATCAATACTTTGTTACTTCCATTGTTTTTCATATTTATACTCCTTTTTCTATAATATTAACATTATAAACTATATCGCATAAAATGACAATCATACTCATGGAATATTCTTCCATTTTGTAGAAATGTGTTGTATAATGGGTTATAACTATTAATTCACATATACAAAGGAGAGTATAATTATGGCAGAAAATAAAGGGAACAAGAAACAGCAAGAAGCAAAGATTTTTGAATTTAATAGTAAAGTAATTACAGGAACTTCCAACACTTCTATTAAATATATTCAAAAAGGAAATAAAGTTAAACAACAGAATAAAAATAACAATCAAGGGAAGTGATAAAAATTAAAGAATTAACAGAAATTATAAACAATATTCCAAATTTACTACAATATTATGTACCTGGCATCATATTTATTTACATAGTTAAGACTGGATTTTCAAAGAAATTATCGACATGGGCTTTGAATGTATCTGGGTGTGTAATTAGCTATGTGCTTTTATGCATTTCAACACTAATTCGAGTAAAATTAAGCTTACTACAGAGTATTAACCAAATATATGCAAATTCAATTTTGTCAATCTGTTTAGCACTCGTGCTAGGGTTTGTGGTTTTATATTTGATTACAAAACAATCATTTACGGAGTTTATGGAACAATATTTTAATATGACATTAAATGATGATATCTTTTATGATGTAATTGATTTTAAGGGTGGTAGCAAATGTAAGATTACATTAAAAGATAAAGACTTTTATATTATTGGAGATATGGATTATCTTGGAGACAGAATTAACAATGATCAACAGATTGTTTTGAGAGCATATTCTCAATACAAGATTGGAAACGATGAGGATGCATTTATTTCATATGATGGAAATCCTTACGCCAAAATTGTTATTCGATATAGTGATGTTGACATGATTGAAATATTCAATAGTGAGCCAGAAGAAAATAATTTAAGCAATCTTGCGGATAATATAAATTCTTCTGATTAAATTTCTTCTACTTCAATTGATAAGACAATATCTTAATGAGAGAGGACATTTAGTCCTCTCTTCTACTATATACTTCTACCCTACCATTTATATCCACAATTATTGCATTTGAACGTCTTACCTATACTAGAACTCAATATTCCAAACGTCAATCCGCTAATTGCCCTTGAAGTCATGCTAATCTTCTGGATATTTGTACTGTTGCAATTAGGACAGTGTGGAATGTTTTGGGCAGGTTCTTGTGAATTTGACGGCTCGACTTGTTCTTGATGCATTTCATCATATCTATTTGCTAAATCATCTAAAATCCTATCCATAATTAATTTTGGATACACATTGTCAAAGTCTTCTGGAAAGGATAATGGAATGTATTCATATTTGTTGATTTCTATAATTAAGTTATCGGCTTCACTTTTATTTAATTGCTGTATTTTGCGAATTGTTTTACATCCAGATAATGTCACGCCACCAAATTTATCGACCTGTTCTTTGATAGACGAGAAATCATATGGTATATAATGAATATAACAAGTTGTATTATTCGCTTCAAGTTTTAATCGCTGTTCAAAATATTCTTCGTTTGATAAAATTTCGTATGTTTCTGGTATACGGAAGTTTTTCATAATTTCTGCAATAAAATTAATTTTACTATAAATTGATATATCCAACTCTGATTGATCAAGTATATCAACAATTCGTTTCATAGCTTTGTCGTTTTCCCATTCTTGCATATAAGCAGCGACATCTGACAAATCTAGCTCAATTCCATTTATATTACATTTTGTATTCTTATTAACGTTATTTACATACTGTGTAGCAATATAGCCAGACAATGGAAATCCGCAATGAATACAAGTTTGAGCTTTATCAGAAACTTTTGCGCCACATTCAGGACATTTGATTAGTGACATTTTGAATCCCCCTTCAATTTTTATCAGTTTTATTAATTTATTTACTTAAGTATAACATAAAATTGGAACGCAACCAAGGTTATATCGCTTTTGTCACTTAAAGATTTTGGTAATTTAATTAATCAAATAAATACTGTCAAAAAAGAAGGTTCTTCAAAATGGAATACAACAGATTCTAAAAATTATAAAAATCTCTTAGAGTCATTCATGGGAAGTTCATTAGATGCTGATGGAATGGCGAAAAAGCTAAATAAAGCAGGAGCATCAAAAGATTTTATTGATACATTCTTAAACGATGTCGGAAATTCAAATAAGTTTGAGAATATTTCTAAAGACGATGCTTATAAAGCTAGACAAAAATATAAACAAAACGCTTCTAAAAATTCATTGGATATATCTGGATTGTCTGAGGCTTCCTCAGAAGCCCAAGCTACAAAAAAAGGTCTCTCAGACCTTGGGCAAGTTAATCTTGATAATGTGAATTCAAGTGCATCTAAACTTGGGGAAACATTTAAAACTGGTGTAACAAACGGTGTTGAAAAAGCCAAATCTGGCATTAAATCATTAGGATCAAGCATAAAATCTGTACTATCTGGTCTTAGTGCAACACTTAAATCCTATCTTCCTCTTCTAGCTGTGCTTGCTGCATTTAAAGGAATTAAAGCAATTCACTCCAATATACAGAGCCAGCGTAAAGATGAATTAAATGCAGGTCAGAAAAATCTTGATAAATACAATAAGAAAATTGATAAAAATAATAACAAGGTTAAGCAGGCTAAGAAATTACAGGAAGAATTCAATACTTTATCTTCTGGCGTTGACTCTAATACGAATGAAAATATCGGATTGTCAACAAGCCAATATGAAAGATATTTAGCAATCAAAAAAGAATTAGTGAATCTAAATGGCGATCTTGTTACTGGATATAATTCAGAGGGCGAAGCCTTAATCAATAACAATACTGCTATTCAAGATACGATTGACAAATATCAAAAATTAGCAGATCAAAGCAAGAAAGATATTGCCAGTAAAAAGAATGTAAGTATCCAGAATGATTCTATGGCATTAAAGGCACAGAAATCATTATACGGAAGTACATTCGCTGATGAAAGTCTTGGCACAAACTTAAAACGTTCTTTACCATATACTTTTAGATCTGCAAAAAATCTTGCTAAAGACGGATTAACCGTAAACGAAGCGTCTGTTAGACAATCTCTGTATTCTAATGCAGATTTTCAGAAACAGGCTGCTAAAATTCTTGGCAAAGATAAGATTGACGTAAGTAAATTAACGTCTAAACAAATTCAAGAGCTTGCTAATAATTCAGACACTTTTAATTCTGAAGGATTTATCGGAAAGAATGACACAAAGAATCTCAAGAAATTATTGGAAGCCTCAAAGACAAATTACGATCAATTACAGAAATACTCTGATAGTTTTAGAAAAAACACTTTATCTAATATCTCTCAGGCGGTTGATGGGTATGATAAATTAGATCAGACAACAAAAACATTTGCATCTAACTTTATTTCAAATATGGATATTGATCCATCTAAAATGTTAGACACAGATTATCTTGATAAACAAGAAAAGACTGTTGAAAATCTTACTAAAAAGCTTACTCAGAATAAAGATGTACAAGACCAAATCAAAGACTTCCAGAAAACACAAGCCAATGGGAAAATGAATGCCAATAAATGGCAACAAAATGTCAATGATCAGTTTACAGCGTTACAAAAATCTACTGGTATTGATAAAGACACGTTGGCATTAACTCTCGGTATCAAACTTGACGACAAAGATAACGTCTTATCATCTACTGGTAAAGATATTGCCAAAATGCAGGAAACATTAAATGACACATTCAAGAATCAAGATATCTCTAAGTTTACAGATTCTTTGAATTTAAATGACTTGTCAAATGCATTCGATATTGTTACGGATAAGACAAATATATTTACTGGTTCTGTGGATCAGTTAAAAGAACGTCTTAAAATGTTAAATAGTTCTGCCGCCTCTGCTTCATTTACTGTCGAAGGATATAAAGCCGCACTTGACACAGACGACGACGATTCCGCTTATAATACACTTGTTTCTGGTATGAAACAAACCAAAGAGGATTGGAATAAAGGTAAGGTCGGAACAGATCAGTTTAAGACTTTTGCTGGAATGATTTCTCCAACTGGTAAAACAGATGCGAAGAATTTTAAAGAGAATTATGATAACTTAAAGAAATACTTCACTGAAGATAACTCTGGTATCTATAATTTCTTTGATGGATTAAAAGAAAAGACAAATGACTCTGGTAAAGCTCTGGCTGACTTTGATAAGAAAACTCAGAAATGGAAAATCAATATTGATTCTACTGCTTCTGCTGCCAAGAAATTTGGTATGGGTGTGGAACCATTTGAAGCTTTACTTAATAATCTGAAAACATATGGATTTGATGTCAATTTCAGTTCTCTTACAAAACAGTATGAAGAAGCTCAAAACAAACTTGATGGTTGGGCTGAAACATGGCAGAAAAATGGTGGAACCGCAGGGGATGAAGAAGGACAACGCATTGAGGCTTGGCGTCAACAAATTGACCAAGCAAAAGAAGCTGGCAAAGAAATTCCTGATACATGGACAAAGGTCATTGATTTTGAGGTCAATACTTCTTCCCTGCAATCACAAATCAAAGAAGCAAAAGATGAATACAAAGCTGCACAGTTAAATGGAGATACAGAAGCTCAACAGAAATCTATCGACAAACAATTAACGGCTTCTGCAAATATCCAAGCTAAATTAACTGGTGGTGAAGATGTTGGCAAATCTGGATTGACCAAAGGTATTAAAATACCTGTTGAAATCGAGACAAAAGCCAATGGCATTCAAAATGAAATTCAAAATCTTGTACAACAATACCAATCTGCTTCTGGGCAAGACAAAATCAAACTAGGATTAAAAGTCGAAGCAAAGCGTGAAGAGTTGTTAAAAGAATTACAACCATATCTTGATCCTGAGACACTTAAAATTCTTGGCGATAATTCTGACGCTAAAAAGAAAGCGAAAGAAACTAAATCTGAGGCAGATAAAGTTCCAAAAGAAAAGAAGACCACATATACCGCTGATGCTTCTGGTGCTAAAAAAGGTGCAGAGGAAGCACAAAAAGCCGTGAATAGTGTCGAAGATGAGCATGTAACGCAAATTAAGACACAATATGGTATTGGTAAAAACGGTAAAGTTTCTCAAAAATCTACAAGCAATATGGTCAAGAACAATTACCTTGGTAATGCGATTGATCAAACAGGACAAGGGGCATATACCGCACCTAAGCAATCAAGTGCTTCAAGTGGTAAAAGTAGCAAGCAAAGTAAGTCTGATACTACTTCAAGTAAATCAGATACTACTACTGTTACAGTAAATGCTAAGGGAAATGCTAAAAAGACAATTGATTCTATCAAAAAATCTTTATCTAGCATGAAATCCAAAAGCATTTCTATTAAGGTTAAAGGAAATGCAAAGAAAACAATTTCTTCTATTTCTAAGTCTCTTAAGAAATTAAAATCTAAGAGCATTTCTATCAAAGCAAAAGGCAATGCGTCTTCTGTTATTAAAAAGATTGCCAGTGCTTTAAAGAAACTGAAAAACAAGAAAATTACTGTCAAAGTAAAAGATAGTGCTTCATCTAAAATTAGTAGCATTAAAGGAAAACTAAATGCATTAGGTAAGATGCATCCAACTCCAAAAGTTACTATCAATACAAGTGGATTACCAGCCGTTGAAGCTGCAAAATCAGCAATCAATGGCTTACATGATAAATCTGTTAATGTATCTGTAAATTATAGCCAGAGTGGCAAACCATCTAAAGGTGGTGGTGGTGTTGCCCACGGTACTGCTGCTTTTGCTCATGGTACTATACCAAGAATCACAAATAGCAGACGTGCATTGGCGAGTGGAACATTAGGTGCTAAGTTCTCTGGATTATCTTTAACAGGGGAGGTTGCGCCAGAATTAGTCGTCCGTGGCAACAAATGGTTTACTACAGGAGATAACGGTGCGGAGTTCACTGATATACGTAGGGGAGACATAGTTTTTAATCATCAGCAGACAGCAGATTTACTTTCAAAAGGATCTACAAACAGTCGTGCTTCTATTAAAGGTGGTATGTCTGCATTTGCACATGGTAAGGCTTACGCTTCTGGACATCGTGTTACTGGTAGTGGTGCGTTCCAAGGTGGTGCTGCAAGCGGATACGAGAAACATTCATCTGGTTCTTCTTCTACCAAAAAGCATACAGAATCCACTAAAAAGAATACAGAAGCAACAAAAAAGAACACAGATTCTAAGAAGAAAGACAGCAAAGCTACAGATAAGAGTACAAAGAAAAAGTCAAAATTTGCCACATTGCTTGACAATATGGGTAAACAATTTGACTTTATTGCAATCGCTATTGATCGAGCTGCAACTGCTACAGAAAAATTTGCTAATATGATCAATGATTATGTGAAACCAGAAGTTAAGCAAAGTGCGCTTTGGAATCAATATAAATCAACTGGAAAAGAAATTTCTGTAAATCAGCAAGCAGCAAGCAAATATAAATCTGAGGCAAGTTCTTTTGCAAGTAAGGCAATTAAGACAGTTCCTAAGACAAAGAACAGTTCTAAGAAAAAGAATCAGAAACGATTACGGACATACTTTGAACGTGTGCGTAACGGTAGTATGAATATCAATACTATCAAGAATGATAACATGCGTTCTGCTGTGGAGTCCTATCAGAATTTATATGAGAAGTACCTTCAAGCTAATTCTGCTGCTCAACAGTTAAAGAACACTCAGCGTGATTTATTCAATCAATGGTTGAATATGCCTACTGAAAAGGCGCAGAAAGCAATTGAAAACTTACAAAACTCCTATGATACATTATCTAATCGTTCTTCTGCTGCATCTACGGGAGAGTCTGGTGTTGCACGATTAGTTCAAACGTCAAACGATCGGTTGTCTGAAGCACAATCTAATGTTTCTTCTGCAAAATCTACTCAGAGTCGTGCCTCTTCTGCTAATAAAACAGCACAAAAGAAGGTTTCAAAAGCGACAAAGAGTCAGAAATCCAAGGCGAAATCTGCTACAAAAGCGGTCAATAAGTCTGGATTATCTAAGAAAAAGAAAGCGTCTCTTAACAAAAGCATTAAAGCAGGTAAGACAATTTCTACTAAGGGTCTCAAAGGGTCTGCGAAGAAAAAAGTTACTGCTTACAATAAAGCCGTTAAGAGTACGAAATCTGCAAAATCTTCTGCTGCCAAGACAAGTGCAAATCTGTCTAGTGCCAATAGTGCATTATACGATGCACAGGTATATCTGAAAAATGTGCAAGATTCTCAAGCAATTGCGAGTAATTATGCAGGTCAACCTGCCTACACATATCAGAATGACGTGTTGGACAGTCAAGTCAAAAATAAGAAAGAACAGTACGAAAATAGTCAGACTGCTGTAAGAGAAGCTAGCAAGAATCAAGCTAAATATCAGAAAGAACGTGAAAATGCACAAGCTAATAAGAATAAAGCTGATAGTGCAGTTAAGACCAAAGGCAGTAGTATTCTTAGTGGTAAGAAAGCTAAGAAGTTATCTAATTCCCAGAAAAACGCAATTAAGTCTGGAAAAGAAGTTTCTTTAAAAGGAATTAAAGATAAGAGTTTGTTAAAACAGCTTAAAGCATATAATGAACAAGTCAAAAAAGCAAAAGACGCTTCTAATAAATTGGCACAAGCCAAACAAAAAGAGGCGGATGCTACAAATGCTTTGGCGACTGCGAACAAAAATGCAAATGATGCTGCTGCGGATTGGGCTGCTGAACAGACAAATGCTGCTGTACAATCTCAGGCTAATATTAAAGCATATTATGATGCAAAACAAAACTATGAGTCTCAACGTGGTACAAATGCAGAGTCTGCTGCTAATAATAAACAAGCTCATGGGCAAGATTTACAAGTTTCCGATTATCAGGCGCAGATTGATTCTAAACAACGAAACAAACAACTTGCTATCGAAAAGAAAGCTAAACTTCAAGATAATTTGAATCAAAAATTAAACGATGGTTCAATCAAGCAAGGTTCTCAAGAATGGTTACAAATGCAGACAGAAATCGATGCATGTGATTCAGAAATTAATGACCTTGATACAGGTATTGAAAATCTTAAAGATACAATGCGTGACGACGTATTCTATCGTGGATTTGAACGTGCCTTAGAAGCATCCAAACATCTTCAAAATTCTATCGAAACAATTAATTCTTTAATAAGTGATGAAGATATGATGTTTGATATGGATGGAAATATCACTGATTATGGTGTAACTGCAATTGCAACAAATATTGCAGATTATAACAAATATAAAGATGATATCAAAACATATCTTGGAGAACTTGATCAAATTGAATCCGATTGGCGAAATGGGAATATTAAATCAGAAGAAGAATACAAAAAGAAAAAGCGTGAAGCTGAAGAAGGTATTACTACTTCTATGAAAGGTATGCAGTCTGCTCAAAAGGCTAATGTGGAAATTTTGAAAAGCAATGCGAAACTTCGTATTGATGCCATCAATAAAACCATAGATGCATATAAAAATTGCCTCCAGAAGACAAAAGACTACTATTCTTACGATAAGCAGTTGAAATCTTCTAATAAAGAAATTCAGATCCTTGAAAGTAAACGCAGGGCTTTGGAGGGAGTGAACACGGCTGAAGCCAAGGCACAAAAGGCACGTTTAGATGCAGAGCTTCAAGAAAAGAAAGATGCTCGTGATGATACAGTAAAAGATCATATTTACTCATTACAAATTGATGGACTTGAAGAATTAAGCACAAAGCTTAATGACGATTATGAGAAATACGCCCATGAACTATCTTCTTCTGTTGAGAACATTAAAGATTTATTCGATAAATTAACTAATGTAGTAGGAAATGATACTGAAACTGTGGTAAATACAGTAGACAAAGTTTTAAAAACTTTATATGGTGTGACCGCAGATCAAATCGGACTCAAAAAGTCTGATTATACAGTAACGTCCGATCAGCAGTCAGAAGCTCAAAAATCTATTCAAGAATCTATGCTGAAAAATATGATGTCTGTCATGACACCAGAAGCAGCGAATTCTTTAGCAACGCAGTTATTAAGCAATCTACAAGAAGTTTCTGACACTCAGATGTCTGAACAACAACAAGAGATTGCGAAGAAAATCTTAGAAGCATTAAATACTAACACGGCATCTATTACAGGCTATGCACAAGGTGGATTAGTTAAATCTGTGCATAAGAACGGAGATGATGGTCTCGCTTCTCTCGCAGTTGGCGAGGAAGTTGCTACTGTTGATGTTGTTAATCTGGAAAACAAAGTAAGACAAGATAAGGTATTAAATGCCTTAGCAAATGGACATACACTGAACGGAATGACTATGGATGGAATTGGAACAACGGAAATTAATGTCAACTTTGGCGAAGCTATTGGTGCAATTAATGTTCCTTCTGGAGTATCTAAAGAAGAGCTTCAAAGAATCGTTAATGAATCCTATAAATATACTTCTCAGAAAGTTACTCGTGACATGGCTAAAATCGTTGGTCGTAAACGTCCAGTTTAAAACCTTATATAATAAGGAAGAAACAGGTTGAGTGGTGCGTAGAGATACGCACTCTTGCCTGTTATTTTTATGCAAAATTTTATACAGAAAGGAGATTACATATATGTTGTCATTTGAATATAATGGGCAATCTACAAAAACAATCTTGGATACACCTCTAATGGTCGTGCAGTTTGATGTGACAAATGACATCACAGGATTTTCACGAGAGATTGTTAAAGGTGAAAAAACAATGTTACGTCAGGAGACAAATCATTATGGTGCAATGTATTCTGATGAGAGCACATATGAATTTTACCTTGTAAAAGAAAATGGGCATGGGTTCACAAATTCAGAGCAGAGAAAAATTAATAAGTGGTTGACTTCTCCTACTCTTGTAAAGCCATTAACAGGAATTGCAGATGATAAAGAGACTGTTATTTACAAAGGAATCTTTCAGAATATCGGATGGAAAATGATCACATGCAAACTTGGACAACTTGATGCAGTTCAATGCAGTTTCGTTTGTGACACCCCTTTTATATGGAAACACTATGAAATTTCTGGCGAAGTCGCAACAAGTAATAAATTCTCAACAAACATCTTTGTAGATAGTGATGATACGGAGTATGAGATTTATCCAAAGGTAACGATCACTTCTCAGACAAGTCAAACAGTAACAATCGAAGTTCGTGATGAAAACTCTATGTCGGTACTGTGCAGACCTACTTTACCAGTATGTATTGATTGTAAACATTGTATGGTAACAGATGGAACTGTAACAGGATTGACTAATTTTGAAGATATTGGCTGGGCTGATGTTGGAAATATTTCGTGGCTCAAACTGCATGATGGATATAATGTTATAAACATTACAGGTGCATGTACTTATAAAATCGAGTTCGATGTGCCACAGAAACGGATCGGTGATCTGTTATGATTAAACACAATGCAAAAATTTATTTATGCCGTCCTGACAGAACTGTTATCTGTGCTTTAAATGGAGTACAGATTAAAAGCGTTGAATATGAACAGCAATTAAAAGATTTTAACCATCTTACATTTAATGTAGATAGATATATAGATGTTGATGGCGAATACGTTGAATCTGCTGGCTATGAGAAACTAAAAGATCATATGACAATTTATCTTGAAGGACTTGACTATTTTCAGCTTCAAGAACCTTCTCTACAAAATGATAATGGCAGATATGAATATAAGGCATGTGAAGCGTATTCTGATGAGAAAACCTTTGAAGATAAAGATATGAAAGGTTTGTCTTTCAACAAAGGTACAACAGACTCTATGGAAATGTTGGCTACAAATAACGTAGACGATATGGGTTATGCGAAAGAATACATCACATTTTGCAACGACAGAAACCATGAATTGTCATTGATGCATCTGGTGTTAGAAAAAGCTCCAGGAGTACCAGGATGGAGTGTCGGTTACATCGATCCTGCAATAAAGAACGAAAAATATTCGTTTGAGGCAGATAATACCAACGCTTATGCGTTCCTTAACACAACAGTAGCCAATGTTGTAAAATGCGTATTTTATTTCGATACAATCAATAGAACGGTAAGTGCGTATGCCAAAGAAAACATAGGAAAAGACACGAATATCTTCATTGGATGGCGCAACGCACTTAATATGCTTAAAATGACTCCACAGGCAGATACAATGTATAATGCTCTGACCATTCAAGGCGATGAAGAGTTAGATATTACGAGAGTCAATTATGGTCGAAGTTATATCTATAATCTTGACTACTATTTGACTACAAACTACTTTCCTCAAGAAACTATTGATAAGATCAAAATATGGCAAAAGTGGCAAATTGATAACCACGCTAAATATATTGAGAACGGAAAGAAGTCTGCGGAATATCAGGCAAAGATAGATGAGATTAATTATCGTGTGCCAAATGATGGAATCCAGATTGCTCAATATAAAACAATGGATCAAGAAACTCTTGAAAAAACTCTAAAAATGTATGAGCAGATGCTTACTACAATCCAAGTCAGTGTAGATACAAGAGATGATCATGAGAAAGATTCAAGTGGAAATTATACAAAATGGGATAAACCAGATGATATTCAGAATCGTGTCTATAAACCTTGGACTACTCCTTCTGGCGAAGTTGATCATGAAAAATATCTCGCACTTTTAAAAGAAAGCAACAAAGGATATTATACATATAAAGAATTAAGAGATTATATTATTCCAAATATTAAGGTAGCAATTCAAAACTTGCATTTAGCCGATGATAAGAAGATTGATTATAATGATGAATTTGAATCAAACTGGGATTTATATGGAATCAAAGAACTTGAAGGTAAGCGTGACGAATACAAAAAACAGATTTTAGATATTCTTGCTGCATATCAAAAAGAATGGAATCAACTTACTGATGAAGAAATCAGCAAAGCTGGTGTAAAGGATGAAAAAACATATAATGTATTCCATAAGAATTTTATTAAGTACAAAAATTGGCTTGGTGATGAAAACACAAAAGGCTCACTTCTATATAAATTAAAAGAGTTAAATGCACAGGTCGATGAACTTGAAACTCAGAAGAAACCATATGACGATGTAATGACAGGTATGAATACTCATTCTGAACTCAATGATCCGCAATTTGGATTGACAGATAAAGAATATACTGCTGTCATGAATATTGTTCGTATGGGAGATTATACAAACAATAATATCTTTACTACTTCTCTTGACGACGCAGTAACATCTTACGAGCATTGCGAAGAATTATATCAAGATGGATTAAAACGCATCTCTGAAACTTCTCAACCACAATATCAGATTGAGACTTCTCTCGATAACATTCTTTCATTAAATGAATATGCAGACGTAGATTCGGATAATAAACAAGGTTGGCATAATCAGTTTACGGTTGGTAACTTTATTCGAGTTGGCTTGCGTGATGATTATGCAGTTAAGTTAAGATTATTGACAGTTGCATATAATCCTTGCACAAAAAGTTCGGAAATTAGTGTGACGTATACTAACATGATCACGAGTCTAACAGGTAGGGATGATTTCTCTTATCTGTTTGACGATACTGCTGCTTCGCAGAAAAATAGTATTTCTGTCGGAACAGGCGACTCTAAAGATTCTGTTGAGTATATGACTAATATGCTTCAGAGAATGACGAACAGTTCTTTGTTTGGAAATGCAGTGAACAATAGCGTACAAAATGTATTAAGCGATCAAGGAACGATCAATAAATTATTTGGCGATTACTTGAGTTATAAAGTAATTAATGTCGGGAACATCACAGGTGATAAGGCTGAGTTTAATGAGTTGTTTAGCAAATATATTAACTCAGAATATATTGCTGCTAATTCGGCTGATATTAAAAAGTTAAATACAGACGTTGCCAATATTAATTCTGCAATCATCGGTGCTTCTTCTACAGAAACAGGTATCGTATTCAACCTTTCCTCAGCAAATGCTAAGTTTGATTCTGCATGGATCATTAATGGTATTGCAGGCAAAATGACAATTGGAGACTTAGCCGCAGGCGATATTACAATCTCTGATACAATGCGTATCTTATCGGAGAATGGCAACTTTATCATGAACGGCTCAGCTATGCAGTTTTTAGATACTGAAGGCAATGTTGGAATCCAAATTGGTTATGATACGAACAAGAATCCAAGCATTATCATCAAAGACAATAAAGGCGTAACAGTTATGACAAGTCAAGGTATCACTAAGGATGCGATTGCTGATGGATTGATTGTGAATAATATGCTTGGAGATAAGTCTGTTTCAAAAGATAAGCTGAACTTTCCTATCGTTGAGGCGAATGAGCAAGGTGGTGTTGATATTACACAGATTTATGATGGCAAAGGCGGTTTGTGGGGAGTAGAGTATACAACTTTTAAGAACAGTGTAAATAGTACATTGGATGATTTTGATTCTCAAATGAATGAGATGGGTTATAATATCATTCTTACTTCTTCTACAGGAGCAAGACTTGGTGTAGACGGAACATCTACATTGAGTATCACATTAACAAAAAATGGTACAGATGTAACAAGCGAATGGTCAGAAAATCACTTTGAATGGTGTAGAAAATCATCTGATTTAGATGGAGATACTTATTGGAATGAACAGCATTCTGGTATGAAAAGTGTTGTTGTAAATAGACAAGATATTATGAATGGAGCGACTTTTGGTTGCTCTTTTGTTGTTGATGGAGAAACATTGGCAACTACTTTAAATTAAGGAGGAAAATTATATGGGAAAAGTGCTTGCCTATGGCGAGATTACAATTACAGACTTAACAGATGGGAAGCAGATACAAGCATATGTGACATCGAACCAACCAAATTTTGTATCATACGATCCCAATGCAACTACAAAATATAATCCTGACTGGTCAGCAAGTAAATTGGTACTTACGCCAGTCATTTTTATTGATAATAAACAGGTGTCATTAACTCAGACTGGGCTAAGCATTACTTGGCAGAGAAAAGTTGGATCAGCAGCATCTACAAATATTGTCACAGGAGAAAGTGTATCTAGTGGAGTGTTAAGTGTTAGCAAAAGTATGTTAGTGCCGAATAGTTCAGAAATGATCACTTATATTTGTAGTATCGTTTATACTGATCCAGATACACAAATTAAAGCAGAAACAAGATGTCAGATGTCCTTTACTCTGGTGAAACAAGCTACTGAATTATCCGACTGTAGCATTACTGGAGATACAACATTTAAATACAATGGAGATGGAGCAATTACTTCTGCTTCTTCTATTACATTAACTGCTGTGTTAACAAATACTTCTGTAAAACAGTGGCAGTATAAGAAATCTGATGGAACATTCGCTGCCTACCCTAGCGCTGGCACAACTACTACTCTTACTGTAAATCACAATGATGCAGTGTTTGTAAATGATGTGGCAGTTATTAAATTACTTACAAATGATGATAATGTTTATGATATTCATCAGATTGTTAAGTTAAGGGACGGAGCGGCAGGTAAGGATGTTTATAGTTGTGTATTAAGTAATGATACACAGTCTGTGCCTTGTAACGCCAATGGTGGATTATATAGTTCATCTCTCACAGGTGCTGATACTACAATTACTATCTACAAAGGTGGGGTTGATGACTCAGCAAACTGGACTATCAAAGCTACTCCAAGCAATGGCATCACAGGCACATGGGATGGAGACACAAGAAAATATACTGTTACAGGAATTACTGTTGATTCCGGCTATGTTGAATTTGTATGTACTAAATCAGGTCAGGCAAATATTACAAAAAGATTTTCTTTAAATAAAGACAGATCTGGTAGTGATGCAACTATTTATCAGGTAACAGCTGAAAGTAATATTCTTAAACTAAATGCTTCTAATGTATTTAGCCCAACACAAGCTAAATTCAGTGCCTATAAGAGAATTGGAAATGCTACAGCTGCTACAGCTTATTCTGGAAGATTTAAGATTTCTGAAAGTGCAGATGGAAATACATATACAGTTAAATACACATCAAGTTCTGATCAGACCAGTGTTGACTATACACCTTCTAGTACAGGTATTAAGACAATTAAAGCAGAATTGTATGCTTCTGGTGGTACAACTACATTATTGGATACTCAGACCGTAACAATTATTGCAGATGGTAAGAATGGTGCAAATGGTACAAATGGTACTTCTGCTGTAAGTACAGTTCTTGGTAATTACAGTGAAGTAATTCCTTGTAACACTAATGGAACTGCCAGTGCAGCTAAAGATATTACAATTCCATATTCTTGCTATAAAGGGACAACAAGAATTGCAGGCAAAGCTACTGTAGGAACATTGCCAAGTGGAATAACTGTAAAATCCAATATAGATGCAACTGCTTCTGCTGAAGGATCAATTATCTTAGCTGTTGCTAGTGGTGCTTCTTTAGCAAATGCCATGAGTGGAGATATTACTATTTCTATCGTTGCAGAAGGATTAACATCTACGCATAAATTTAATTGGAGCAAAAATACGAAAGCTACGAATGGTGTAAATGCTGTATTGTTTCAGGCTTATGCTCCTAATGGAAGCCATATCATTAATGACAGTAACACCGTTTTACTACAAACGACATTAACAAATGGTACAACTACTGTCACTTCTGAAATTACATATCAATGGAGTAAATATGTTAGCGGAGCTTATCAGAATATCGCAAGTGCTACGTCTGCAAGCTTAACAGTAACACCTAGTATGGTAGATTCTGTTGCTTCATTTAGATGTAATGCCGTTTATGGCGGTAAAACATATTCTGCGTATGTTAGTGTTATTGACCAGAGTGATCCATGTTCAATTAATGTATTGAGTTCTTTAGGAGATCAGTTGATTAACGGACAAGGTGCAGGTGCTTTATATGTAATCATTACAAGAAACGGAAAAGAAATTGATACATTGAAATCTACAACATTCTCTACTTCTGCTCCTACAAAGCCTGCAAGTGGAGATTTTTATTATAAAGTAGATGCTTCTGCTAAAACAGTTACTTTAATGAAATATAATGGAACGGCTTGGTCAGCAGCTACTGGCAACGATCTTCCAAAATATACTTACAACTGGACTCGAAGAGATAAAAAAGGGGTGGAATTGGACACAGCTTCTAATTATGCGTCTGGAAAAGCAATTTTCTTAGATTCATCTGTTGTAAATGGGAAAATGATTTTCGGCTGTGAAGTCGTTGATGATAGTGAATAGACAATAATGTCAGGGCGTACATTATTGTCTTTTTTTAATGTACGCCTAATTATCATTAAGGAGGAAATATTTGAATGGGTAAAACTTTAGGCTATGGTGAGATTACTGTTGCTAATATGACAGAACCATTTACAGTCATGTTAACAAACGAAGCACAGCAATTTGCTACAGATTCAAATAGAAAAGTAACTTCCGCACAAAGTTACTATACAGACATTATTGTTATTCGTGGTAGTCAGGAACGGACTGATTACACGATTGGAAATATTACTTCTGGCAGTGGGATTACTGTCAGTAAAAACAGTAAAAGAGTTACATTTAGTGTGAGTGCTGGTACTACTATTGGTGCTGATGCAGGAGTAATCGAGATTCCTATTACACTTGACGGACAAACTGTTAAGAAGCAGTTTTCTTGGAGCTGTGGAAAACAGGGACCTCAAGGTGTTAAAGGGGATCCTGGTACTTCCGTAAAAATCACATCTAAATCAGTTACATATCAAACGTCAACTTCTGGCACAACAGCACCTACAGGAACGTGGTCAACTACTGTTCCTACGGTTAATAATGGGCAATATCTCTGGACTAAAACTACAGTACAATACTCAGATGGTAATAAAACAGAAGCATATTCTGTATCTTACAAAGGTACGAATGGTACAAATGGAACTTCTGTAACTGTAAGTAAGACGGAAGTTACTTATCAAGTTAGTACAAGTGGAACTACTGCTCCTACAGGTACATGGAGTGCAACAATGCCAAGTTGCGATCAAGGATTGTATTTATGGACTAAAACTTACGTTAAGTATAGTGATGGGAAAGATACTACTTCTTATAGCGTGAGTTATAAAGGAGTTGATGGTGAGAAGTTTGCATTTAATATGCTGAGAGAAACTAATCAAGGTAGTAAGCATTGGGGTAATCATGCTTCTGGAGGTAAATATAGTGTTGAATCGACTACAACTGAAGATGGAATCAATGCTGTAAAAATAATTACCACAGAGGCAATTCCGTCTAACGGTTGGCATTATGTTACATTTGCTGATTATAAGATGCTTAAATCGTTAACACCATCTACTACATACACATTGTCTTTCGATATATGGAGTAACCAAGGAAACCATTATGAATGGATTACTATTCAACAGGGAAGTGCAACTAATGCAATGACATCAAGTTCTTTGGTTCAAATCAAAGGCAATGAAAATTGGCAACATACAACGACAACTTTGACTACCGTTGCCTCAATGCCCGAAATAGCAAGTCAATGTATTTATATGACAGGTACTTCTGCTATAGGATATGCAATCATCAAAAATCTCAAACTCACAGAAGGTGCAGTAGACACACCTTGGGCACCTCATCCAGAAGATCTTGAAGGTCGTGGAGTTTCCCAAACAGTTCAATACTACCTAGCAACATCTCAAGCCTCTGGAGTAACTTCTTCTACTTCTGGTTGGAGTACAGATATTACAACTCAAAAACTCACTGCGGATAAAAAATATTTATGGAACTGTTATCAGACAAAATATAGTGATGGCACGAGTGAACCTATTAGCACACCTAAGGTTATTGGTGTATATGGAGATAAGGGACAAAAAGGAGAAAATGCCAAAAACCTCTCTATCACACCTTCATCTCAATACTTCAAGTCTACAGATGGTGGTAAAACATTTGCACCAAACACAATTACAATCAAACCTACTATTCAAGGAGAAATCAATTTCGGTAAATGGCAGTATTCTATTGATGGCGGAGTTAGCTTCGCTGATGCCGTGAGTGGACAGAAAGGTTTGACGATCAGTAATAATGTGTTGGCTGTTAGCAAAGATAGTAGTTTATACAGTGACGCTGTTACTATGGTTACTTTCAGAGCCGTTGCTAGCGATAGTAGTTTTTATGATACTTGTAGTATTGCTAAGATTTATGATGTGAGTGATATTGGTGATGGTAGGAATTTATTGACTGGAGTTTCTTCTTATACAAAAGACACACCTTTTGAAAAGACGGATTCAAGAGCAGATGGGTGGATTGTATATCAAAATATTATTACCTCTATCGAACTTGAAGCTGGAAAAAAATATGTGCTACAAGCAAAAACTGATGGAAATTGGACTGCGAACCATGACACAAATGGACAAGATCCGTCTAAAAAACTGGTGGCGTTATGGTTATGTAGTGATACAACGAATGACTTTTTTGATATGCGACAAGGATATGCTGTATTTACTCCAGCCGTTACAGCTAAATATAAATTAAGAGTTAATCAATATTCGAACGGAACAGATGCTTACACTATTCATTTGTGGGATATTAAACTTGAAAAAGGTTCTTCTCCTACTGGTTGGACACCTGCTCCAGAGGATCTTCAAACAGCGATTTTATCTACAAAATCAGAAATATCTGACGTGAGTTTAAAGGTGGATAAAAACAAGCAAGCCATTGAGCAAAGAGTGGAAAAGACTACTTATCAGCAAGATTTAAACTTGGTCAAAGGTGATATTAGTAAAGCGAATGAAGGATTGAATAAATGGAGATATGAGATTTATCCTAAGAGTTTGTTTGCGGACAAGCCAGAGGATCAAAGTAAAATCAGTCTAGACGTATTCGCCAGAAATAAAAATATTATACCAACTCAAAGTATATTATTAGATGACACAAAACTCGGTTACTTTAATTACGATGATAATTACATTGGTTACGCAGTAACATTTGTTAAAATGTCCGAAGCTACCAAATTAGAAACAACATTTGTCCATGATGATGCAGGATCGTTTTATTTAAACGGGAAATTAATATGTACAAATGGCACAAATAATTTTTATAGTAGTGCAACACCTGATACTGTTTCATGTACGTTAGTAAAAGGATGGAACTGTTTAGAGGTTGTAATAAATGAAGGTGCTGGAAGCGAAGGATTTAAATTTGGAACAGTATTATCTCAATTAAGCACCTGTCAGCTAATGAACTGTTACTATGCAATGGTTACTGGGCGTGAAAGTCAGATTACTAATACATTAGTCCAGAATACCATTGATATTGAAGGTATTAGTACGAAAGTCAGTAAGGTCACGAGCGTAATTGGTGACAATGGTGAGAACTTCACAAGTTTTAAGAATGACTACAGTGATTTTAAGCAGACGATGAACGGATTTAAAATGACTGTTGGTCAAACTTATGTGACTAAGGATGATTTTAATGGACTTGAGATTGGTGGAAGAAATTTACTTTGGAACTCAGGAACTACGACAGCAATACAAAACAGCGGAGAGTGGAACGCACATGGATGTACAGCTACAGCTGAAACAAGAAACAATTGTCTGGTATCAAGAGTAAATTCTCCTTGGAATGGCTATCAATTTAATCTTAAAAAAATTATTGAACGGTATAATTTAGTTGATGGCGATATTTTAACTTATTCTATTGATGTTAAAATGGATGAACCTATCGACATCTTGTTTGTGAACAACTACTACGCTGATAATAAAGGTTGCACCGGAGGAATATCTACTGTTAATCTATGGGATGGAAAATATTTTACTATTGGAAAATGGGAAAGACTTTCATTTACTTTTAAAATTACACAAGATACTCTTGATAAAATAGCAACTGACACTTATAGACAAGGTGTTAGAACTGCTTTTGAGCCAGCAAAAGCAACCTCTGAGGGAAAATATGTTTACTTTGCATGTCCTAAACTTGAGCGTGGAACAAAAGCAACCGATTACACTCCAGCTCCTGAAGACGATGAAATTAATGGTCAGAACTTAGTAAGCAATCTGCCTTCTAATTGGGAACAAGGAACTTTTGATGGCAATCGAGTGGATGTAGGAGGTGTCTATAATACAGGTAAGGTTGATAATTCTACAAGAATACGTGTTAAGGAATTGGTTCCTGTGTCTGGGACAATTACAATCTCAAATGCCTATAGCAATCAATCTAAAAAGCCAATTCAACATGTGATCAATGCTTTTGATGTTAATAAAAAGTATCTCGGAAGTGGTTATATAAACACAGATTGGAATGATTTTCCAAAAATCGTTGATATGAAAGATGCTAAATACATTGCTGTAATTGTAAAGTATAAAGATAACTCAGCCATTACTCCTTCCGACATTTCACAAATCTGCCTAAAGATTGAGCGTGGTACTTCTGCTACTCCTTTTACACTTGCGCCAGAAGATGTAAATGGAAAGATCGTAAATGTAGAAACTATTGCTAATCAGACCGCTAAGAAGTTTGAGTGGATTGTTAAGGGCGGAGATAGTTCTAGTAATTTTACTTTGACTGATCGTGTTGCTGATCTTGTTGCGGAGAGGATTAACTTTAATGGGTTGGTTACGTTTAGTGGGTTAAGTACTGATGCTAAAAATGAAATTGGAAAAGTAGCACAGAGTAAAGTCGATGGTTTAGAGGTTGGTGGTAGGAATTTGGCGTTGCAAAGCAAGGACTTTACTTCTGGTGAACAATATTGGAGTATAAACTCTAATTTTACAAGAAGTGTTGATTCTGACGGCTTTACTGTACTATCAATCAAGCGTTCTGGTGCAGGATTAGAATGGAATCGAGCAATCCCTCATAATTATATTCCTGTTGAAGAAATGCATAGAGGAATTATTGTATCGTTTGATTTCATGTGCGACAAGGTCTCTGAATTGGATCGTGGATGTATTTGTGCATTGCAAATATTCAACAGTGGAGGCGGTCGCATTGGTTGGTACGAATCTCAAGATATATTATCTGGAGCACAGTGTAAATTAAGTGCACCTTTATCTGATGGGAAATGGATCAGGGTGCAAATTCCTTTTTCAGAGGGAGATCTTAAAGCAACTTATGGTAATAGTGACGCTGTAGCATATACTTCTGTATCTTTTAATTTAGTAGCAAATGGTTCCATACATTTTAAGAAAATCAAAATTGAATATGGCAATAAAGCTACAGATTGGACTCCAGCTCCTGAAGATGTTTCTCAGGATGCAACTAATAAAGCAAGTCAGGCTTTAACAGATGCCAAAAACTACTCTTCTAGCGCAGTCAATTGGGTAACTAATAATGGTTCATCAACAACGAGCCTTAACTCAATGGTTAAAAAATGGACAGATGGGGCAGTAAGCGATACAACGCAGATCAATGGTGGATGGATTAAAGCAAATACGATTACTGCTAGCAAGATTGCTGTTGGAGATTTTACGAATTATGCAGATATAAATGAATCAAATACATATGGTTTTTCAGTAGAAAAAACAACTGATGGTGTTTGGTTTAGCAAAGATGGATCAAAACTAACTAGAGATAATTATATATCTAAGATGTATAGTTGTGAACCTGGGCAAACATTTTATGTAGAATATGATATTTCAAATACGATAAAAGATAGCACAGAATATAAAGCCGCAGGAATTATGCTATTTGGATGTGATGGCACGCAAACTGTAAAATGGTATCAACGAAGAGGTGCTGTTGTTGGTACGGCCGCAGGGACTGTGACGCATATGAGTCAACAACTCACAATGCCAAGTGGTACAAGATTCTTTTATGTAGTATTACAAATTGAAGGATTTCAGCCATTTACTGGAACTTTAAAAATTCGAAATCTTTCTGTACGAAAAGCGGTTACGGGTGCAGTTATCGTAGACGGTTCCATTACAGCCGATAAAATCGCAACAGATGCCATTAAATCTCGTAACTACATCTCTTCTGGTGGTACACAAGGGTCATTTTTGAATTTGAGCGATGGTAGCTTTACAAGCCCTAATTTGAGTTGGGATTCAAATGGTAATTTGATTGCCACGAATGCGAACCTGAGTGGTGAGATTACTGCTACTAAGGGAAGTATTGCTGGATGGACTATAATTAGCGATAAGATGTATACGACAGGATCTGGTAAATATACAGGTATTGGTAAGTACGGAAGTGCTTATGCTTTCTGGGCTGGTGCAACAAGCAATGATAACGGGAATAGTGCTGTGTTTAAGGTTGGTCATACTGGTAAATTAACTGCCACAGATGCAGATATCTCAGGAAAAATTACTGCTATAAACGGAACAATTGGTAAGTATGAGATTACCGATACATATCTGAAAACTGGTAGCGGGTCTACTTGTAGTGGTATTGGCTCTGATGACTGTGCGTTTTGGGCTGGTGGAACAAATTCTAAAGATTCTAACTTTGTTGTTTCATATGATGGTTTTGTACTTGTAAATAATTTAATGTGTAATGATAGGAATAGTAATGATGCGTTAGCTATAACAAATGGTGCACTTCACATTCAATCAGACAATAATTCCGCTTTTTTATCATCCACTGGATTTGAATTTGAATGGGGCGGAGATTACCGTATACTATCGGTGGGTGATGGGGTTAAATGTTACCACACTATGTACGCAACGGATTTTGTGGCGGACGGGTGGATTTATAATGCTTCAGGTGGGCATTATACATGGACAGATAGAAATGATGCATATATAAGTTGTAGTAGCTATAATAACACAAACAATATTTATTATTATGCTGGATATCATGCGTTTTATGTAAATGGAGATTCTGGTTCTGGAATGATGTATATAGAAACATCAGGAGTTAGTTCCAGAAAAGGCTTCCGCAACAGCTCCGATGAAAGAATCAAACAAAATTTCTCTCATTTTGATGATAATTTCATTGATACATACATGAACCTAGAACCTGTTCAATATCAATTTAAAAATGATACCAATGATAAATACCATTTTGGATTTAAAGCTCAACAAACCGAACGGATTTTAAATGCTTATGGTCAAAAATCAGACAAGTCTTATGGCTTGTGTGCAACTCATGCAATTAATCCAGAAAAGGCAGAAAAATTATATGGAGTGAAAGATATGCATGAAGAATATACTCTCGCATATGATGAACTCATTGCACCTACTACTTATATGGTACAGCACACATATAAAGAACTTGAATCTACGAAAGATGAACTTACCAAAGTCAAACAAGAAAAAGCCGACCTAGAAACCCGACTACAAGCAATCGAAGCAAAGCTTAGACTTTAAGAACCGATAAACAACTAAATAAAACATAAATTTGATCGTACATAGAGCAGTTTTCGGACTGCTCTTTTTGTATGCAATTTTACAGAAAGAAAGGTGAAATATACATATGGTATACACAGTTAAATTAGATAACAGTGACGATAAGACATTTGAACTTATGCAGTTTAATCCCTCTGTATTTGACATGGAATGTAAACTTGTCGTTTGCACAGATGATCTAAAAGCGGTTAAATCAGCATTTACAAATTTTAAAACATTAGACATCTACAGAGATGATGTGCAGATTGCAACTTACACATGCTTTAACAATTATAAAGAAATCTCTTTACAGCAGGGATTATATAACAATTCTAATGGAGAATGGGAAGATGCGCTGATCGTATCTCTTACAAGAGCAAATATTGTAGAACAGGTGCAACGACTTGATGAAAAAGTTAATCAGGTTGTTGATATTAATACTCTAAGCCTTGATGAATACAAGAACTATTTACAAGAGAAAAACAAAGCTGCTCTTGCTGAGTTCTTAGCAAGTCAGAGTGTGGAATTCAATGGTAAACCTTACGGAGTTAGTGAGGAAGATCAGAATGAAATGGCTCTGAACTTTATGCAGTATCAGGCTCTTACTACTGCTGGTCAGCAAGTAAATCTTGAATGGCATAGTAAGAAGAGTGCGTGTGAAACATTCACTGCTGAGGAATTTGTGCAGTTAACAGCAATGATTAAGGCGTTCATTTATCCTTATTTTCAGCAGATGAATGTAATCAAAGCGCAAATCTTTAGTTCTACTAGCAAAGAGGAATTGGACAAGATTGAAATTAAATATGAAGTAATTCCTGTGCAGTCAACAGAACCTACTACTCCTTCAGATGGAAAAGATTCAACTACGACTGATAAGACAGACGAAACAGGAAAAGATTCAGTTACGACTGAAGAATAATTAGTTTAACAGAGAAAAGGAGAATTTTAATATGGAAATGACAAATATGCAGGCAGATATGATCTTAGGACAGTTAAATACAATTTATGCATCGTTAACAAAGAACAGTGAACCAGCCCCTTGTACTCTAACATTTGGACTTGCTAAGACTATTAGAAAGTGTCAGACAGAACTGAAAGAATATTTTGAAGAGAAACAGAAACTCTTACAGAAATATGACATTACTACTGATGCTCAGATCAATGGCACAGAAAACGGACAGAAATTCTTAGCAGAGTTTAATCCTTTAAGCATGGAAACTTCAGAAATTGAGTTTCACAAATTGAGAATGACATTTGATGAATTGTGTGATGTTATGGAAAACTACTCTGGTGCAATGATTGGAGATCCTATGATTCTTCAGCTTATTTGTAAAGATGAAAGTGAAAACAAAAACGAGGATCAAAAAGAAGGTGAATAGATATGTTGCATGTAAAAAAATCATGTAAATATCTTATCTTATTCCTTATTGGAGCATTTGCTTATTGTGGAATTGAAATCATCTGGCGAGGATATACACATTGGACAATGGGAGTGTTAGGCGGTACTTGCTTCATTCTTATTGGACTAATCAATAACAGTCGCTTCTTCTACCATCTTATGCCTTTCCATGAGCAGATGATTCTCGGAGGATTGATTGTTACTGTAATGGAATTCATAGCAGGTTGTATTTTAAATTTATGGTTAGGTTTAGGTATTTGGGATTACTCTCAGATGCCTTTTAATCTATGTGGGCAGATTTGCTTACCTTATACAATCTTATGGATTCTATTGAGTGCAGTGTGCATTGTTGTGGATGATTGGTTGAGATATTTATTATTTGGAGAAGAAAAACCAGAATATGTATGGTGATTTTAGTTGAGAAAGAGGAGTGATTTTATGTGTTAGGAAGGTAAAAGACATGATAGAAAATTGGAATATTATATTTAACTTCTTATCTCAAAATGGAGCTGCATTGATAGTATTTATCTTTGCAGTTCTTTTGTTTGCAGATAAATTTTTTGATGTTACTTCTAAACTAAATGAGAAGTTTGGTTTTGAAACCAGAGCTTCACTAGAAAAGAAACATCAAAAAGAAGTTATCGAACAGCAACGCTTAATGATAGATAAGCATACAGAAACTTTGGATAAGTTAACACAGATTTTGGATAATCAGAACAAAGATATTCAAGTTATTAAAGGTATGATGAGAGAACAAGCTGCGTTATTAACAGACCAAAAAGTAAGTATGGAACGATTATTTGCTCATACTGCTGAGTTAGCTCAAAAATTAGACGATGCCTGTGTGATGGATGTTGCTTTATCTGACGGAGTTGCTGCAATGCTCAGAGATAGAATCAAACAAGCCCATAGATATTATAAGCAAAAGGGGTGTATTTCCCCTACGGGACTTGAAAATATCAATGCCATTTACAAAGTGTATCACGATCAATTACATCAAAATGGCGTTGGAGAAAAAATGTATAACGAGATTAAAGCATTGCCCATTAAAGATGAAGAATCATTTTGATGGGTCTTTTTTAATTGCAAAGGAGGATTGCATTATGAACAAATTTAAAGAATTTTTAGCAAGCATCAACTTGAGTGAAGTAAAACCACATACTGTTGTGAGCCTGATTTTACAGGTGTTAGCGTGGATCAATATGGGATTAACTGCGGCAGGCAAACCAGTGATTGACGTACATGAAGATGTAATTAACCAGATTGTAGGTTGGGTATTTGTATTTGGTACTTCTGCTTATGGCAACTGGAAGAATCATAGCTTTACTTGGTTTGCACAAACAGGAGATAAGATTGCTTACGCATTACGTGATGGTAGATTAACTGCCGATGAAATTGATCAGATCATGGAAAAGGTTGCAGATAAAGACGTGATCGTAAAAGTTGATAAGGATTTATTTGAAAAAGAATTAGATGATGCTACTGAAGGTAAAGAATCTGACGACATTGTTGGATAATTTACTAAGTGAGTAATTAGTAATTGAATAATTAGTTATTGAGCAGTTGCTGTTATGGTGACTGCCCTTTTTTAGATTGGAGGAAATATTATCGAGGATAATTTTTGGGATACAAAAGTGGATTTCCGTGATGAAGCTAAGTGGAAAGTTTATGTACATACCAGTCCTAGTGGAAAGATGTATGTTGGGATAACAAGTAGGGATGTAAGACAAAGATGGCAAAATGGGCGTGGTTATATCAAGAACGATCATTTTTATAGGGCTATCCAAAAGTACGGATGGAACAATTTTGAGCATGAAGTGATAGCAGAGAATCTTACCAAGGATGAAGCTTGTGAGATGGAAAAAGCATTGATTAAAAAGTTGAAAAGTAATGATTACCATTTTGGATACAATTTGTCTGCTGGTGGTGAAGGTAATACTGGTATTTATGGTTACAATAGCCATAATTTTATTGATTTAACAGGTCAGAGATTCGGGAAATTAACTGTTCTGAAATATGATGAATCTACGATGAAAAGTGGTGTAAGAACAAGATGGATATGTAAGTGTGATTGTGGAAATGTTGTATCGAGAGATGCTGCAAATTTAAAAAATAGTAACAGACATACTTGCGGGAAATGTGAAAGTTGCAAACCTATTCAACATGGAGCTACACGAAAAGGACATAGAAGTAAACTCTATTCTAAATGGAGCACTATGAAATCAAATTGTACAAACCCAAATAGACCTCGTTATTACGTATATGGGGGTAAAGGAATCTCTGTTTGTGATGAATGGTTACATGATTTTGGAGCTTTTCAGAAATGGGCGTTAGATCATGGATTTGAAGACGGAGACAGACTATGTCGTAAAGACATGGATAAAAATTATGAACCTAACAATTGTTATATAGAAAAGAAAAAGAAAGGAGCCTGATAATATGGCAAAATATAATGTACATGGTGGACATAACCCAGCAAATAAAATTGCATGTGGTGCTGCCGATCTATTAGACGAATCAATTGAAGATAGACTTGTTTGTAAATCTGTAATCAAATATTTAAAAACAGCTGGTCATACTGCTTATAATTGTACTGTTAACAATGGAACAGGACAACGTGATGTGCTTCAAAAAATTTGTGCGAAATGTAATGCACATAACGTAACTTTAGATGTTTCAATTCATTTCAACTCTGGAAGAAACAAACATAAAAGCAATGGAAAACCAGGTGGATTTGAGATTTGGGCAACTAATTATACAGGAATTAAGAAAGAAGCTTCTAAAAGAATTATATCCAATTTAAAGAAATTAGGTATGAATACACATGGCGATCCATATAAGACAACAAGTAATTTATATTACTTAAATCACACAAACGCAAAGGCGATATTAATTGAGGTGGAATTTGTTGACGATGTAGACTCTAAGAATGTTTATAAGAAAATTGGTTATGACAAGATTGGTAAAGCGATTGCTGAAGGTATCATTGGTAAATCTATTGATTCTAAAAAAGTAACAGTAAAACCAAAAGCTAAATCTGCATTCAAATCTTACAAAGTGAAAGTAACTGCTTCTGCTCTTAATGTACGTAAGTCTCCATCTACAACAGCTGCTATTGCCAGAGATGCTTATAAGAAAGGCACAACGGTTACAATCAAAGCTGTTAAGAATGGTTGGGGTAAAACTAAAGATGGTTGGATTAAACTGTCTTATACAAAGAAATGCTAAGGGATATGAAAAGACACAAGAAACAGTTATGATTAATTTGGCAATTAGTCGGTATTTTCTTTATTAGTTTTCTTTGTCAGCGATAAAGAATTGTTACTCTCTGCTGCGGAGAGGGTAAATATGAGCAGAATAAACTAGGCTCTGCCTCTATTTTTTTATCGAAAAGTGTTGTATTTGTTTTGAATTTGTGTATAATGAAAGTAGGAATAGTAATATTCTCGATGAAAGAGCATCGTTAAAAGTTGTGCTGCAAGTGGAGCAGGGTAATTTTCCACAACGAAAAGATATTTTAACTGGATATCACGTCTTGCGACTAGGAGTAAAGTCGTAGTCCATGCAGGGGACTTAAGGATTTCTGCAACGAAAAGATATTTTAACTGGATATCACGGCTGACAACCAGCAGAAAACTCTAATAAAGAATTATCGAAGAGTGTGGCTTCTGTCCCACTCTTTTTTACGTATGAGGTAAATATGGCATCAAAAACACAAAAGAAAAATAAAATACGACAAGATATTATAGAGGCAGCGTCCATGTATGAACAATACCTAGCTGGCCAAGCATTTTTATATGTATATGGAAATGAATATTTTGAAGTGATGTTCCCAGTCAATAGATTTTTGCATCTTGCTGGCGTAGAAACTAGATTGTTTGCAAAAAAATTTTATAAAAATGCCAGAGAAAAAACATTAACTACACAACAGTTTTATTTCTCTCCAAGACATCCTTTTGAAGTCTCTAAAAAGAAACTATCATGTCTCAAAAGATTATATGAATTAACAAACACGAAGGTTCGTATTCTTAGGAATATGGAAACAGCCAGTGTTGTTTATAAAGTTGGCATATCGAACTTAGAGTTTACTTTGTGCTTAACAGAGAACAGAGATTCTAATGGAGAAAAAATTAATGAATACTTCTTGCCAATGTCGTTACGAGCAGGAAGAAATTCAACGAAAAATGGTGATGATTATGGAGAAGTTGACTTCATTTTTCAAAAAGACGCAAGCCTTGGAAAGTATACAACTCTTCTGGTAAAGAATGAAAACAAAGAGATTCCAGAATGTGTTCATCATTTGTTGCAAGGGAATTTATTACAATAAGAATAAAAAATTAAGGGTACATCAGATCAATTTCTGGTGTACCCTATTTTTTACGATTTTTCTACTCTACACATATCATCTATTTCATGCTCAGACAAGTACAAAGACATCCCACACTTCTCGTCAAAGAATGTAAGGACATATTCTGTAGAATCAATTCTAGCTCCATATAAGACTGTTTCCACAGGCGTCTGAGAGTCGATTTCTGTGAGCTGTACTGTGTCACCTATATGGAATAATCCGCACTCTGTATTGAGTGTCTTGTCGCTTTCGTTGTATTCGTATATTCTCATTGTGTATCTCCTTAGCTGTTCAAGTAACTCTGTGACCGTAATAAATCTGCATATTCTCCGCAAATATACCATGTGCCAGATGATGGAATGTATTTTAGTATCTTTGTCTTTGTAGAGATGTTAAATCGTTCTAACACTTCTATTCTGCTTTTATAATATTCTACTTCACGTTCTTGTCTTGCTGAGTTGGTTTCTTTTCTAGTACCCTGTAGAAGTAATTCTCTGATGTGGAATTTTTGAAGCTTACCATAAGAATCTAACATCGACATCCAAATGTCTGGCGGTGTGTCTCCTGAGATGTTGACCCTCTTAGTAGTTTTTGGAATGTTTGTTGTATTGTACATTTTATTTCACCTCTTGGGCATTATAACACGAACATGTGTTTTGTGTAAAGAGAGTTTTGATTTATGAGTATGCGAAAATATTCTTTGGATGTTGTGTTGTAAGAATACTTTAGTATAACTATAAATTTGTACTATAATTCAGACTCTTTTCCAAAATTATAAAGTTGACTCCTTTAAAAATTTTTGACTCCTTTTTTGACTCCTTTTTGGCATTAAGAAACATTAACATATATGAAGTTATATGAATTTGTACGTTAAATAAAACTGCTTGGAGGGAAGTCATACTTCCCATATTTCCTAGCAATTTCAAGCTTTTACTGTATTTTTTGACTCCTCTAAGGTTATCTTCCAGTTATAGGATATCCCTATAGCCAGAGTCATCACCCATAGCTTTATACTTTTTGATCTCCTCTAAGTACTTCTCTCCTAATGGGCTGATTGCGACTCCTTTTCGCTTGATATAGCCAATCGTCATGAGCTCATCCGATTTTAGTTTCACAGCACAGTAATCATCACCATTTAAGCTTTCACAGATAATTCCTGAACATAATGTATATCCATTTAACCCAACCATCAGATTCAGCATGGTCGCGCGGTCATTTGCTTTGATCAGACGTTTATATTCATAGGTACTTAACACTTCTTCTGCAAAATAAAAGGAGTTATATTCCCCCTGTTCAAATGACAGGCATGGATATTCTTCCAACTCTTCGATCGTAATCTCTTCTTTATCTGCCAGAGGATGCCCTTTCCACATATAAACGTAAATTCCACATTCCAATAATGGATGGAATTCAAGCCCTGATTCCTGCAGCATCTTGCTTAATACCTTCTTATTAAATTCATTTAAATAAAGGATCCCGATCTCACTGTGAAAATCTTTGACGTCTTTAATCACTTCGTGTGTCTTTGTCTCTCTGACTGCAAATTCGTATTCATCCATACCAAATTGTTTGACCATCTCCACAAAAGCATTCACTGCAAATGTATAATGCTGCATGGAAACTCCGAATTTCTTCTTGATATTTTTCTTCTCAATATAGCGAGATTCCATAAGCTGATACTGTTCAACAACCTGTCTTGCATAACTTAAGAATTCCATCCCTTCTTGTGTGACTGATACTCCTCGATTGCTTCTCTTAAAGAGTCTTGTTCCAATCTCTTTTTCTAATTCTTTGACTGCAAGAGAAAGACTTGGCTGTGAGATAAACAGGCTTTTTGCCGCCTCATTCATAGATCCTGTATCTGCGATTGCTATAATATATCTTAATTGTGTTAATGTCATGGTTCTTCCCTTCCTTATCTTTTGAAACAACATTATTATAGTATGTTTCTTTTCTGTCCGTGGTTTATTATACTTGATTTTTCGCCGCTTGTCTTATGATTTTTGAAAGAAATGCTCTTGACATGTTGGTTTGCTTTGTCTTATAATAATGGCTGTTGCAATAGTTAGAATTCTAACTATTAGCTTTCTAATCATAAAAGGAGCATCATCTATGTATGAATCATCTTACCACTATCTTCTGATGTCCAATCATTTAAGCCTTCAGAAGAAAATCATGGCTGTCTTAAAGCCACTTGGCCTCTCAACCGGCCAGCCAAAGGTCTTAGACCATCTTCGATATCATAATGGTGCCAGTCAAAAAGACATTGCTCATGCTTGTCATATCGAACCTGCTTCTTTGACTTCTATTTTAAATCGAATGGAAAAACAGCATATGATCGAGCGTAAGAATTTGAACGGAAACCGCCGATCCTTTCATATTTTCCTGACAGATTATGGAATGGAACTGTCTGAATCGATTGAAAAAGCTTTCTTATCTCTTGAACAAGAAGTTTTTTCTGGGATTTCTAATGCAGAAAAAGAACAATTTCTAAAGACCTTTGAAAAACTATATAAAAATACTACAAAAGAGGAGTAAATCACATCATGGAAAAACTAAAACGTTATATCATCTTTTTTATCGGGCTTTATATTAACTCTCTCGGAGTTGCCCTGATCACAAAAGCAAGTCTTGGTACATCACCAATTTCTTCCATTCCTTATGTACTGAGCCTTAATTTCCCATTTACACTTGGAAATTTCACCATTTTCTTCAGCCTGTTACTAATCTTTTTACAGCTGTTGATCTTAAGAAAGAATTTTAAGATCGAACATTTTTTACAGATTCCGATTTCCATCTTATTCGGATATTTTATTGACTGGTCTATGATCCTTCTTGGATTCGTAACCCCCCATTTTTATTTAATAAAAATGATCTATCTGTTGATTGGATGTCTGATTCTTGGATTTGGTGTGTATACAGAAGTGCTTGCTAACGTTGCGATGCTTCCTGGGGAATCTTTTGTACGTGCCGTTGTAATGACATGGCATACAGAATTCGGTGTAACTAAAATCTGTTTTGACGTATCTATGACTGTGATTGCCGGAGTTCTTTCCTTTGTATTCGCAGGTAAGTTAGACGGTGTACGTGAAGGTACAGTTATTGCCGCTTTACTTGTTGGATTTATTGCACGTTTATTTGGACGTTTCTTATCTTTTGTGGAGCCAATGCTGTTCCCAGATTCAGATACTAACACAGATTTAGACACTGACACAGATTCAACAGACACTCCTATTGTCATTACAATCGCTCGTGAATATGGAAGCGGTGGACATGACCTTGGAGAAGCACTTGCAAAACGTCTTGGATTTGATTTCTATGACAATGAAATCATTCAGATGGCTGCAGGTTCTACTGGTTATGATCCTGAATTCATCAAGAATAATGATGAACAGATGCGTAGTTCCCTGCTTTATGACCTTGTGAATCAGGTATATTCTCACGCACCACAGAACCCAGCTCCAAAAGATAATATCTTTGCGGCAGAATCTAAGGTGATCAATGAGCTTGCTTCAAAAGGAAATTGTGTTGTGATTGGTCGTTGTGCGGATTATATCTTAAGAAACCGCCCTCATTGCATGCGAATCTTCTTACATGCACCTGCCGAGTATCGTGTGAAACGAATTATGAGAACGGAAAATTTATCTCATGATGCGGCACTGACGAAAGCAATCCAGATGAACCGCAAGCGTTCTGATAACTATCATTATTACACGCATCAACCATGGGGATTATCCAGAAACTACCATCTGACACTGGACACTTCCCTTGGAGATGATTTTGTACTTGATAGCATTTGTGAAGGGTTGAAACATATTCAGTAATTTATTATGATTGTAAAAAGGATAGATGCCTTGGTTTTTGGCAGCTATCCTTTTCTATTTCCTGTTCTAACTCCTCTGAAATTTGCTTATCTGAGAACCCTTAACTGTATTTTTACACTACTACTTCTATAATCTTCTTATTATCTACTTCCACTTCCTTTAATCCTATTTTTTTATTTTTATTGAAGTTAAAACTCAGCAGATATCCCTTTTCTAAATGGTAATATTCTAAATATTCTGCTAACTGCTTTTCTCCTCTTTTGTTATACTCATTACCTCTCCAGATTTTCAATTCGATCACATACTGTTTTCCCAAATAGTCCACAATAACATCTGTTCTACTCTGATCTCTTGTCTGTGCTTCTATATAATAATTTCCAGTACCATTAATAATCGGTTTTAAATATAGCAAAAATACACGCCGGCCATTTTCTTCTACAAATTTTTCTGTATTTTCCCCATAAATATCATGAAAATGTATCATAAACTTTTCAAGCACCAATTCCATATTTAATATGCCATCTTTCACAAATTGATTCTTATCACGTTCTCCTGTTTGATATATCACACTACTTGTTAATTCTTCCGACAAAAACAAATTATATAATCTTGTCTCAAATATACGATTTGAAATAACTACCTGACCATCTTTTTCCTTAATAAATCCAAACATCGTTCCAATATCTATCACAAAGTTATCTGGATTATATGGATAGGATTCTCCTTGAAATAATATGGAATATAACATATTTTTCAATTCTTTATAATCTGTGATCTTCTTTCTCAGATCATCAAACAATGTATTAGTCTCTTTTAAAAGAATCTTGATTGCTTCTAATACTCCTTGTTTTGTCCAATTTTGATCGCATCTCTCATCGATTAACTTGCAGATCTTTGATACCAAGTATGGATAACCTGAAGTATATTCATAAATCAATTCCGCAATCTTTTTCACTTCCATCGTGCATTTATAATCTTTCTCATATTCATCAAGCATACTTGCAATATCATCTCTTGTAAAACTCATATCTACACTAAAATCTGCGGCTATATTCCACGGACTATTCATCTGATGTTCATGGTCTTCTCTTATACGATGCTTTAAATTTTTTATGTCATAAACCCCAGCTAATATGACTGATTGAAACGTTGGCCTTGTACTGCGTTTTAGAAATTTGCTTCGAAGCATTCCTAGAAAATCTATAAAAACTTTATGATCACTTGCCTGATCAACCTCATCAATCATTAAAATAACAGGAACTTCTGCATTTTTGCAAATATTGGATATCAAACTAGAAAGGCTTAACATATCTTGTGCTTTCTTCTTTATACTGTCAATGATAATCTGTTTTACTGTATCATCAATTGTAGGAACTTCTTCATATAGTACCGTATCATACAATAATTCACATATAGTTCCACAAAATGCTGTTTCGCTTTCAAAAGCTGTTTCTCCAAGACCTTCGAAACTAATAAAAAATACTGTATATTTATCTGCGAGATATTTGACTAACATATTTAATGTAGTTGTCTTTCCATATTGTCTCGCCCGATTTATTACAAAATATTTTTTCTCATCCACTAACTGCTTTATTTGTGCTAACTTTGAATCTATGTTTACCATATAATGCTCATTCGGATAACAAATTCCATTTACATTAAATGTTTTACTCATATCCCTCACCAACTTTCTTTTATTATGTATATCATTTCTTTACTATGTTTTTAATTTTACCATTTGATATTGCAAATAACAAGGAAATGATACTATAAAGAAATACAGGACATCCATACTTTCACATTTTTGGAAACTGAAATATAAAACTTGTTCCTTCTCCTTTTTTGCTTTCTACATGTATTTGCCCGCCATGAACTGCTACGATAAAGTGAACCATCGAAAGACCAAGTCCAGTTCCTCCATTCTCTCTGGAACGGCTTTTATCTACCCGGTAAAAACGATCCCAGATCTTAGGAATATCTTCCTGAGCGATCCCTATCCCATCATCCTTTACTTCTCCTATGATCATATCTCCTTGTTCTTTCCATAGAATATCAATATGACCATGTTCCTTTCCATAGCTGATCGCATTCTGAACAAGATTCATCATCATTCGCAATAATAATGTGTGATTTCCCATCATCTTTACATCTCGATCACTGGAAACCGATATCTGAATCTTCTTTTTTTCTGCCTGCTCGCGCAATTCTTCTACGATAACTTCTGTCAATAGTATGAGATCAACTTCTTCCATATCATAAGATTCGCTCATCTCACCTCTTGCGATCATTAACATCTCATTGATCAATTTCGACATGCGTCTTGCCTGTCTTAAAATGATCATGATCTCTTCTTTTTCCTCTTCCTCTAATACTGGATCTTCGATCAAATATTCGCATTGAGAAATGATCACGGTCACTGGAGTTCGAAGTTCATGGGATACATCTGCTGTAAACTGCTGTTCTTTTTCAAAGGATTCTTCCAGTCTTTCGAACATTTGATTAAATTTATGAGATAATTCATACAATTCATCTCTTACTTTTGGCAATGGAAGCCTTTTGGTAAGATCCTTTCCATAACTGATATTCTCTACCTGATCACAGATCAGATCCACCTGCTTTAATGCACGTTTCAGCATAAAATATCCTGTCATTGCTATCAATAAAATGAACACGGGATATAAGACGATCATCATTTTCTGAGATGTTGTCATAAATACTTCGATCGCATGAATGGATGTGATCCCCCTGATCCATATAGCCTTATTCTTTCCATAGGTATGCACACTGTCATATACCATCCATTTGCTGCTGCCGGATGTAATGACCCTCGGTGTATGAGACTTTAAGATCGTCTGTTTCGGAAATTTCTCTGGCATTGTGCCATATAATAATTTTCCGTTGTCATCATAGACACAAAACATGACTCCATCCTGATAAAACTGAGTATCTTCTGATAGATAGTAGGTTCCATCTTGAAATTGAAAGTTCGCAAAAAATCCAGTCACTGCCGCACTGACTCCTTCTTCTGTCGCTGAAATCCCGACTTTGTCGACAAAGTAAAACATAAAGACAAGAACCATTCCTAAAATAAGTGCAATGATCCCTGTATACCATAATGTGACCTTTTTCTTGATCGTCATCTGCTTCATCATTCTTCCCTCATCACATAACCTGTTCCGCGTACCGTATGGATCAGTTTTTTCTCATATCCTGCATCAATTTTCTTTCGGAGATATCTTATATATACATCAATAACATTCGATCCTCCCTCATAGTCATAATTCCATGCATTTTGTTCAATCTGCTGCCTCGTCATCACGATATTCTGATTCCGCATCAGACATTCTAACACCATAAATTCTTTTGACGACAAACTGATCTCTTTTCCAGCTCTTGTCACAATTCTTGTATCCCGATCCAGAGTAAGATCTGCAATCTTTAACTGATTCGTTACAAATTGAGGTTTTCTCCGCATCATCACGCGGATTCTTGCGAGTAACTCTTCAAACGCGAATGGCTTGATCAGATAATCATCGGCCCCCAGGTCAAGCCCCTTTACCCGGTCCTCAATACCATCCCTTGCAGTCAGTAAGAGAATTGGTGTATTATTCCCCATCTTCCTGACTTCCTTTAAAACTGCAAAACCATCCTTTCCAGGAAGCATGATGTCGAGAAGAACTCCATCATACGATGTCATCTCCATATAATCTAGCGCTTCTTCTCCATCTCCACAGGTATCCACACTATAATGCTCTCTTACCAAACGTTTCTTTATAATATTTCTTAAATCTTTTTCATCTTCAACAACTAATATTCTCATAATGCCTTTATTATAATACAATCTGTTTTTTGAATCCAGCACCTATTTTTAATGTTATTTTAATGTTTATTGGTTATGCTATTTATAACAAAAGGAAATCTATCCCAACCAAAGAAAGGAGTTTACAATGAAAAAAATATTATATTTATTCTTCACATGTTCTATCATTTTTGCTTTTGCAGGATGCAGTCCTTCAAAGAAAGATTCTGTCGAGGCTACCACAACACAGGAAATTGCAACAACAACTTCCACTACAGAAAATACCACTGATTCTTCTACCTCTGATTCAGATGCCAAGAATGATTCTTATGATTTTTCAGCTTATAAAAAAAGAATCAAAAAACTCACTAAAAAAGTAAATAATGCTGCTTCTTCTTCCAATGCATCTGTCAACGAAAAACGTTTTTACACTTTGAAAAAGGAACTTGATGTGGTTGATGATGAACTTGATCATCTGGATGATGAATTTGAGCATGCTTATGAAAACGGTAAACTAAGCTTCAAAGTTTATAAATCCAGAGAAAAGACAATAGAAAAATTGGAAGATCAGCTTGATCTTTTAGAAGATGCCTTGGAAAATAAATTTGGAATTGATGATTAGGGAAAAGAAAGATGCCATTGTAGTTTTGGCATCTTTCTTTTTTCATCTCAGTAAAATTTATTCCCAATCATTTTTTACTTCTTCTAATTTGCTTCTTAACGTCTTTTCAAGCCCAACAAATGCTGGAATGAAACTATCACGGATCAATAATATCATCTCATCAACTTCTTGCTCATTATATATATGAACAGATGTATTTCTTTTTTTTAACATCAATAGCCATACCGCTGCATCATCTACAAAACCAAGTTTATACCCTAACTGTAAAATCTCTCTTGGTGACCCAGTTGCCGCTCCGTCTGCTCCGTGCATTTTTAATATCTCTTGTAATGCCTTCCATGCAAGCTCAAATGTCAAATTAAATTGTCCGATTACGCCTGTTCTGTAAATATCATTATTATCTGCCATTTCAAAATCTGCACTTTTTAACACCTCAAGACAATTCGAAAAGTTCTCAAGCTTTTTCATATATTATCACACCATCCTTTTCTATTTCTTGTTTTAATTCCTCTGAAATTGGCTTATCTGCTTCTACCACATCAAAACTTAAAAGGGAATGTACTTTTTCTTTAATATCCCAATAAAAAGAGTCAAAGTCTCCACCATATACAGCAATATCACTTCTCTCTGTATTATCACCTCTTGCTCTCGATCCAAATAAAATTACTTTATTGATTGAATATTTTTTTGCAAATGCAGAAATGTCCTTTAAAACTCTTTCTGGAATATTGTATTTCATACCCTGCTGCCTCCTGATTTTCTACATTAAATGGAATCTTATGTCTTGGAAATATTATAACATCTTTTATATCTCCAGTAAATCTTCCAATTTGCATCCTAATAATGCAAACCAATTACATCTCTTTTTTCTTGATGATCAAAAAAAAGATGCCATTGTAGTTTTGGCATCTTTCTTTTTCCATGTATCTCTTTGTTATTATTGTTTTCTTACGTTAAAATGTATGCAGATTATTCCACTTTAATCCATCTCTGTCTTTTGCCCATTTAATGTATGTCTTCTTTGCTTTCTTTGGCACATAAACTTTATTAAAGATTGGAAGAGCTGTGAATTCATTTCCTTTGAATTTGCTCACGATCACTGGTGGTTTTGTTCCGTGGAAATATACGGTAGCACTGTCTCCAAAGAACATCCAATCTTCTACGACTTTCTTCACAGATTTTGGAATATGTACCTGATTCTTCGTGCCAATCTTGCCCATCACAGAAACTGTATCATCAATCACTTTTACTTTGGATGGAATTGTGATCTTCTTTGTCTTAACAAGCACTGCTGTTAATGCTCCGTTGGATTTACGATAGATGCAGTTATTTGCCATCTTGTAAGTCTTATTTTTACTGCTTAAGCTTACTTTTGTAATCTTCTTGCTTTCTAATGCTTTGGCACCGATCTTCTTTACTGACTTTGGAATTACAATACTCGTTGCCTGTGATCCATTTAGGGCATTTGCCTTGATTTCTTTTACAGATGATGGAATTGTAAGCTTTTTCATCTTGTTTGGTACAAGTACTAAGGTTTTTCCGGATCTTGTTGTCAACATTCCTTTTTTTACCGCAAATGTTTTATTTGCTTTTGGGCAGCTGAATGTTTTTACCTGATTGCTCTTTACAAATGCTGTGCTGTCTATTTCGTTCATATTTTTTGAAAATGTTACTTTAGATAATGCACTGCATTTTGCGAAAGTATATGCTGGTACACTTGCTGTCTGTTCTGGAATCACGACACTTTTTAGTTTTTTCATACCACTAAATGTTGCTATCTCCAACTGATTTACTGTACTTGGAATTGCTACTGTTTCAATGGTCTGTTTATTCTTATCATCATTTGACAGATCTCCATAACAGTTATGCCATGGTTCAATGGTATCTCCAAACAGATTTTGATAAGCATCCTCATCCTCACCTTTATTATATAATTCTTTTCCAAATCCTACTCTGGTAAGTTTTGCCTGATTAATCTCTTTTGGCAATGTTAATTTTGTGATCTTTTTGCTTAGTTTAATCTGATAGATCCAGCTTTCTTTTCCATCTTCTGTCAAATATGCAGAATACTTGATGCCGTTTTCTTCTTTCGTGACTGATTTACTTGTGTTCCATTTGGTTGCTGCTTTCACATTGTTTGTGAGTGTGACCGCACTAATCGTTGCTGTTAGCAGAGTGATAAAACATAGTAATCTTTTTTTCATTTGATTGTCCCTCCTTGTTTATAAAATATATTTATTGCTTTCTTATATTATACAATTATTTAATATAATTATCTACTAATATTTATCATCCCATAACATTTAACATAAATTATTCTCGTTACTTTTCTTATTTATCTCTACTTAACCACTACATTCACTTTATATTTTATTCCTGATGTACGTAATTTTACCGTGATCGTTGCTTTTCCTTTCTTAACTCCCTTGATATTTCCGTATTTAGATACAGCTGCTATTTTTTTGTTTGATGTTGTAAATTTTAAAATAGATGGATCAAGATATCCTTTTTTCAATTTTTTGGCATAGAAAATCTTTGTTTGAATCTTTGCCTTCTTTCCTTTTTTCAGTGTTACTTTCTTGGTATTTGCACGAATCTTTGTAATCTTCACTGCCTTATAGGACGTTTTCTTTCTTGATGTTTTTACTGTTGCTCTCGCTTCGTAATAAACAGCACCACCTGTTTTTTTGATCTTTTTTAAATATGATGGTTTTTTTAATTTTACATCTTTATCGAATGCAGAAGCTCCTATTTTTACAACAGAATCAGGGATTATCACTGATTTTAATGATGTATTGACAAAAGCAACTTCTTCAATATTTTTCAAATTGTTTGGTAATTTTATTGTTTCTAATGCTGTACAATTTGCAAACGCTCCATCTCCAATTGTTGTTATATTTTTTCCAAATGTTACTTTCTTTAAATTTTTACATGTGTCAAATGTACTTTCATCTATCACTTTCACTTGATCTGGAATGATCACATTTTCTATACTACTATTTGAACACTCTGGGATTGTTTTTATTTTCTTTGAAAATGTAAGGTTCTTTAGATATTTTAAATTTGCTAAACTTAACTCTCCTGCTTTTTCCACTTCAGATGGCATAACATATGTTTCTGATTTTTTTGATTTTGGATAAGCAACCAGTTCTTTTTTATCCTTTGTGTAAAGAACCCCATCTTCTGACTGATATGCAGCATTATCTTTTACTGTCTGAATTTCTTCCAGTGTTGTAATCTGATTTAGTCCTGCTAAACTTCTTTTTGTATCTTTTTCGGATGCAATATTTTTTGACAATGTAATACTTTTTAATTTTGAATTTTTGCCAAATCCATCTTGAATAGATTTAACTTCAATTCCATTGATCTGATCTGGAATTGTAATTTTTTCCTCGCTTCCTTTATAATCTGTCAATACAATATACTGCTTTCCTTCCTGTGTTTCTACTTGATAAGTATAAGCTTCTTTCACTGCTTGAGCTGCATTCACGCTGGTAAGTGATGGTGTCGCTGTCATGGATGAGGTTGCAAGCATAATGCTCATGATTGGAATCATAATTTTCTTCTTAGTCATATAATTTTCCCTCCTGTTTATAAGGTAGTGTCAAAAACTACCTATTTTTATTGTTTAAAATTCCTGTTAAACCTTGAT
>OLQH01000015.1_pt1 | contig 191413 bp, 156 predicted proteins | sample 1672671 | NCBI WGS metagenome assembly OLQH01 (sample SAMEA3136712, study PRJEB25190) | human gut metagenome | reverse complement strand
TCACATGCTATCTTTCATTTTTTCTCTAAATACCTGAAGACTTTCAATCATAAAAATAAGAAAATTTAAGTTGATGGATGGTCAAATGACTATTCAGGAGCTTAGTACAGCTACGTGAGAGTCCGAACGAGATTGGGTTGTAAATACATGATTTCTTCTTAATTCCAATATTAATTTCCGTCATTCAAACCAGAATTTTGGAATACATATGTACAAAAAGGATCTTCAAATATGAAACGAGTCTGGGCCATCGCTTTTTTCTTTTTCTCATTGGGTTTATTTACAGGATTCTGGATTACTCACGATCCGATGAAAATAGTTATCTGTATCGGATGTGATATCACAGCTTACTGTCTATTCTTTAAATAACGCTTGAAGAATAAAAAAAGAGTTGGAATAAATTCCAACTCTTAGTGGTTTCTTATATGATCAATCAAGACTAAGCACGTTCAACCTTACCAGATCTTAAGCAAGAAGTACAAACGTACATTTTCTTAGCTGCTCCGTTAACTTTAACTTTAACAGATTTGATGTTAGATTTCCACATTTTATTTGATCTTCTATGTGAATGGCTCACTGCGTTTCCAAAATGAGCACCTTTGCCACAAATAGCACATTTTGCCATGTTAGCACCTCCTTATTCCAATCTCTATTCCTGTTTCATTCCAGGCTCGACAACTATTTCATTCTAACAGATTGATTTATAAAAATCAAGAATAAATTTGCTTTTATTTTAAATCATTTTTGAAACACTAGACTTAGGTGGTTTCATAATGTATAATCGAAATATATAAATTCTCGTTTGGAGGTATAATTTATGAAAGGACATGTGAATACAAAGAATGGAGAGATCTCCATTGAAAATCAGGTAATTGCGAAATATGCCGGAATCTGTGCTCTTGGATGTTTTGGTATCGTAGGGATGGCGATGGTGAATATGAAAGATGGGATCGCCAAGCTGTTAACAAGAGATAATATCAGAAAAGGTGTATTTGTTTCTGTAAAGAATAATAAGATCACGATAGACTTCCATATTATTGTATCTTATGGAGTTTCTATTTCTACAGTGGCAAGTAACCTCATGGAATCTGTAAAGTATCGTGTAGAAGAATTTACAAGCCTTGAAGTAGAACGGATCAATATTTACGTAGAGGGCGTAAAGGATATAGGATAATAGATAATGGAGGCAAAGATTAAGATGAAACAGATAGATGCAGCTTTGCTGCAGAAGATGTTGATTGGCGGAGCCAAGAGATTAGAGGCGAATAAAGAATATATTAATGAACTGAATGTATTCCCTGTGCCAGACGGTGATACAGGAACGAATATGACAATGACAGCCCTTGCAGCTGCCAAAGAAGTTGGGAATGCAGCAGAAGTGACAGTGAAGGAAGTAACAAGAGGATTATCAAGTGGTTCTTTAAGAGGAGCCAGAGGTAATTCAGGTGTTATTTTATCACAGTTATTCAGGGGATTTTATAAAGGTGTCAAAGATCAGGATGTATTAACAACAGAAACTGCTGCAGCAGGATTTAAGAAGGCAGTAGAGACAGCTTATAAAGCAGTCATGAAACCAAAGGAAGGAACAATCCTTACGGTAGCGAAAGTAACAGCAGAGAAAGCAGTACATTGTGCAAGGAATACAGAAGATTTTGAAGAATTCGCTCAGGTAGTGATCAAGGAAGCGAACGAGATCCTTCAGAAGACACCAGAGATGTTACCAGTTCTGAAAGAAGCAGGAGTGGTTGATTCAGGTGGACAGGGACTTGTGGAATTCCTACAGGGTGCTGCTGATGTTTTGATGGGCAAAGAAGTCGATTTAAGCAGTGTTGAGAAGACAGCAGTTAAACCAGCAACAACAGCAAGTGAAGCACCATTAGAAGAGAAAGACATTAAATTTGGTTATTGTACAGAATTTATCGTTATGACGAAAGATGAGATTTCCATGGAAGAAGAACAGAAGTTTAAAGATTTCTTAATGGGAATCGGAGATTCTATCGTGGTTGTTGCAGATGAAGACATCATTAAAGTACATGTGCATACAAACCATCCTGGGAAAGCGATCGAGAAAGGTCTCACATATGGAGAACTTACGAATATGAAGATCGACAACATGAGAGAAGAACACAGAGAACGTTTAAATCTCACACAGGCAGAAGCACAGGCAGAAGAAAGCAAACCAGAAGAACCTAGAAAAGATTATGGATTTGTGGCAGTATCGATCGGTCAGGGGATGAATGACATTTTCCGTGAGTTAGGTGTTGATCATCTGATCGAAGGTGGACAGACGATGAACCCTAGCACCGAAGATATGTTGAATGCGATCGAGCAGGTGAATGCAGAGACTGTATTTATCTTGCCAAATAACAAGAATATCATTCTTGCAGCGACACAGGCACAGTCTTTAGTGGAAGATAAGAATGTAGTGATCATTCCGACAACAACAGTTCCACAGGGAATCTCAGCGATCATTGGATTTGATCCAGATGCGGATGCCGAAGAGAATGAAGAGAACATGAAAGACATCATTGAATGCGTGAAGACTGGAGAAGTTACTTATGCAGTCAGAGATACATCCATCAATGGTATTACGATCAAGGTTGATGATATCATGGGAATCGATGATGATGGGATCAAGAAAGTCGGACAGGATGTCGAGAAAGTCACATTAGAATTACTAGAAGAGATGGTGGATGAAGACAGCGAACTGATCAGCATTTACTATGGAGAAGACACAACCAAAGAACAGGCAGAAGCATTACTTGAGAAAGTAGAAGAAACATATGGTGACTGTGATGTACAGTTAGAATATGGCGGACAGCCAATTTATTATTTCTTATTATCAGTAGAATAAGAGAAGATGGGAAATCCCGCTTGATGGCGGGATTTCTTTGCTTTCATGAGAATATGATAAAGAATTTTGAAGGAGACAAAAGATGGATGGCACAACAAATATCATAGAATTAAAAGGAATTGGGGAAAAGAGTGCGACAGCTTTTGGACGACTTGGAATCCGTGATGTAGACAGTCTGATCACGATGTATCCAAAGTATTATCTTACCTATGAAGATCCCAAAGATGTCAATGAGATCGAGATTGGCCAGAGAGTATCTATTTTCGTTCGTATCAATTCGGAAGTTCATATTCAGTATGCAAGAAGAATGAAGATTATTACATGCACAGCGAAAGATCATACAGGAACGATCATGCTTGTCTGGTATAATATGCCGTATTTAAAGAAACAATTACATCAGGGAAGAGATTATATATTTACAGGAACTCCGATCTATAAAAATGGACGGATTACAATGGAACATCCAGAGATCTTTACACAGGAAGATTATGAAGCTAAACAGGAGACATTGCAGCCAGTATATCCATTAACAAGTGGACTTACCAATAAACTTGTTTCTAAGGCTGTGGCACAGACAAAAGACTATATCTTTCATATTCCAGAATATCTTCCACAAAATATTTTAGATCAATATCAGCCAATGGAATATCATCAGGCAATCTGGAATATTCATTTTCCAGAATCAAAAGAGCAGTTGATCAAAGCAAAGAAAAGGTTGATCTTTGATGAATTTTTTATTTTTATCGCAGCGATGCATATGATCACATCAGGAGAAGAGCTTAAAGAAGAAGGATACAAGATCGGGGTTTGCAAGGAAGCAAAAGAACTAGTGAAGAATCTTCCGTACGAGTTGACTACAGCACAGAAAAGAGCGTTAAATGAGATGGCAAAAGACATGGCGTCTGGTAAGGTTATGAATCGTCTGGTACAGGGTGATGTAGGATCTGGAAAGACGATCCTTGCGGTTATTTTATTATTAATGTGTGCCAAAGCAGGATACCAAGGGGTTTTGATGGCGCCAACGGAAGTGCTTGCAACTCAGCATTATGAATCATTTACAGAACTTTTAGAATCTTATGATATAAAGATCGCATTGCTGACAGGTTCAACAAAGGCAAAAGAAAAAAGAGAAACCTATCAAAAGATCAAAGATGGAGAAGTAGATATTGTGATCGGAACTCATGCGGTCATTCAGGATAAGGTGGAATATAACAAGTTAGCATTGGTTATCACGGATGAACAACATCGATTTGGAGTAAGACAAAGAGAAAGTTTATCGCTAAAAGGTGAGAAACCACATGTACTTGTTATGAGTGCGACACCGATTCCAAGAACATTGGCAATTATTTTATATGGTGATCTGGATGTATCGATCATCGATGAACTGCCGGCAGAACGATTGCCGATCAAAAACTGCGTAGTCAACACAAGTTACCGCCCGACGGCATATCGTTTTATTGAGAAACAGGTCAGTCAGGGAAGACAGGTATATATTATCTGCCCGATGGTCGAAGAAAGCGAGACGATGGAAGGAGAAAATGTCATTCAGTATGCGCAGATGTTGAGAAGTCAGTTTGCACCATCAGTAAGGATCAGTTACCTCCATGGAAAGATGAAGGCAGCGGACAAGCAGAAAGTCATGGATGATTTTTCAGAAGGCAAGATTGATGTTTTAGTATCAACAACGGTTGTTGAAGTTGGGGTTAATGTGCCAAATGCAACAGTTATGATGGTGGAGAATGCAGAACGTTTTGGACTTGCACAGCTTCATCAGTTAAGAGGGCGTGTTGGACGTGGCGGCTATCAGTCCTATTGCATTTTTATGACGAGTTCCAAGAAGAAAGAAACGATGCAGCGATTGGAAGTGTTGAATAAATCAAATGATGGATTTTATATAGCAAATGAAGACTTAAAACTTCGAGGACCGGGTGATTTCTTCGGAGTCAGACAAAGCGGGATGATGGATTTTGTTCTGGCAGATATCTATACCAATGCAGATATTATGAAACAGGCAGCTGATGCGGTAAAACAACTGGAGGAAAGCGGATTTGATTTTTCGAATTTGAAGAACAGCAGATTAGAAAAACAGATCGGGCTTGCAAGGAATATATAATAGGAGGTATATCGTATGGTGCGTTTTTATTTAAGATTTACAGGAAGAGTCCAAGGAGTAGGATTTCGTTTTTTTGTAGCGATGAATGCAGAAAGATGTCATTTGACAGGATGGGTAAAAAATATGTCTGATGGATCAGTGACAGCAGAAGTTCAGGGAACCAGAGTTGAAATTGAGAAATTTTTAAATTTGATCCAGACAGGAAATCGTTTCGTTCGAGTGGATGAGATCGAGAAAGAAGAACGTCCATATGAAGAAAATGAGAAAAGATTTCATGTTCGTTATTAAAATGATGTAAGTGTCAAAAAATAACAATCCATAAAATGCAACATCATGTAAAAACTCCCAGTGTATCTTTTGTACGCTTGCATATACTATGAGCGTAACAGATAACAAAACAAAAGAAATGGAGGACTTTCAACATGGAAGAACGAACTTCAGCAAGAAGCAAAGGAACAAACAGAGTCGAGGTACCAGAAGCGAGAGGAGCCTTAGACAGATTTAAGTTCGAAGTTGCAAATGAAATCGGTGTGGATTTAAAAGAAGGATATAACGGCCACTTAACAACTGCTCAGGCAGGATCTGTCGGAGGAGAGATGGTTCGTAAGATGATCCGCAGACAGGAAGAAGAAATGTCTCGCTAATTAAGATAAGATTACAGAAAGAGACAGTGAAAGTATAAACTTTGACTGTCTCTTTCTGAAATGTTGGTTTGTCGGTTGACAAAATCTGTAGATATAATAAAATAAAAGAAATAGTGTGCAAAAGTGGAATAACTTTGCAAAGCAAATAAAAGACAAGGAATATACATAGATATGAGAGTCGTAGCAGGAAGTGCGAAGAGTTTAAAATTAAAGACGATCGAAGGAATGGAGACAAGACCAACCCAGGATCGCATCAAAGAGACGTTATTTAATATGATTCAGTATGATATCCCGGGAAGTACATTTCTGGATCTTTTCTCTGGAAGTGGAGGAATCGGGATCGAGGCATTGAGCAGAGGAGCAAAGGAAGCTTATTTTGTTGAGAAAGCAAAACCTGCATTAAGATGCATTCGAGAGAATTTAAGATATACAAAGCTTGATAAGAAAGCACAGGTTCTGGCAACAGATGTGAATTCAGCGATCAGGCAGTTAGAGACGAAGAATGTAACATTTGATCATATTTTTATGGATCCTCCATATAAGAAAGGATTTGAAGAAGAAGTATTATCAATCATAGATCGATCCTCTATCTGTACAGAAGATACGGTAGTTATCGTGGAATCGTCTCTTGACACAGAGATACCAGATTTTGAGAAATTAAAGGTTATAAGAGTAAAAGAATACAAGACAAATAAACATACATTTTTGATGAAAATAGTGGAGGATTAGAAGATGAGTATTGCAGTTTATCCGGGAAGTTTTGACCCGGTGACTTATGGACATATTGATATTATAGAGCGTTCAGCCAAGGTTTTTGACAAGCTGATCATCGCAGTATTGGTAAACAGTGCAAAGAAACCAATGTTTACAACACAAGAGAAGGTTGATATGATACGAAAAGTGACAAGTCATCTTGATAATGTAGAGGTTAAGTCATTTTCAGGGTTGCTTGTAGACTTTGCAAAACAGCAGGGAGCCAGCATATCAGTTCGAGGATTACGTGCAGTAACCGATTTTGAGTATGAGATTCAGATCGCACAGACGAATGCGAGATTGGATAAAGATTTAGATACCATGTTTTTTACAACCAGTATTGAGTATTCTTATGTAAGTTCCACGATCGTAAAGGAAATTGCTTCTTATCATGGAGATGTTTCTGAGATGGTACCGCCTTACGTACAAGAATGTCTTGAAAAGAAATTTAAAGCATAGGAGGCGAATGAATATGAGCGAAAAGTATTTACATGAGATGATCGATGATATTGAATTACTGATCGACGAAGCGAAACCAGCAAGATTCAGTCCAGGTAAGATTATGATCGAGAAAGATGTATTGATGACAGTGATCGAGGAATTAAGGAAGCAGATTCCAGGTGAGATTGAACGAAGCCATAAGATCATTCTGAACAAAGATGCGATCTTGGAAGATGCCAGAGTGAAGTCACAGCAGATGATCGATCAGGCAGCAAGAGATGCAGGAGAATTGATCGATCAGAATGAGGTCGTTGAGATGGCAAAGATGAGAGCGAATGAGATTGAAACTCACGCCAAAGATACAGCAAGAAGTGTTGTACATAATGCGAATGAAGAAGCAGATCAGATCCGTGCAGGTGCATTGCGCTATGTCAATGAGATCATGGAAGATGTACAAGGTTATGTGGCAAGTGTCAAAGAAGCACAGGAGAGTGTGTTTAACCAGTTGTTATCCGCATTAGATTCAGATCTTGCATCGATCAAAACGAATGCGAAAGAGATTGAAGAACAGCTTTCCGGAGTCAGTATTCCACAGGCAAGAACAAGAACGGTAGAAGATTTCATTTCAGATGAAGACTAGATAAGCAAGTAGTCCGCTTGAAACACTAAAAAGAGATCTTATGAGCAGATATTTCCAGAGGGAGAGTCTGCTCTTTTTGTATACACTTAAAGTCTGCACGGCAGCAGACAACCCGCCAAAAGAAGTGATCATACACAATAATATGACTTTGCGGCCGATAGACATATGGGAAGAACCAAAATAGGAGATGGCATTTGTGATTTCAAGAACAGCGGTCAATCCTCTTTTTAAATAGAAAGGAAGTGGAAGAATTTCTAAAAGAGAAACTGCAATTGAAAAGATCATAATGCAGATTCCAATCATGAAAATGGAATGAAGACTATCAAAGATTACCTGATCTGCTGATTTTTTGTGTGCAATGGTGGGAGAAGAGTGGTGTGTATGTAGAAAATCGCTTGTAAAAAATAAAAAGATCAGATAGATCAGATAACACAGGACAGGAAAATACAGGCAAAAGAAAAAGCGCAGAGCAGAAATTTTGCCATGAAGGATTAATGTAAGAGTGTATCCAGCAGAGAACATGGGACTGATCTGATTGCAGGCATATAATATTTTTTCTCCCTCAGATTTCGTAAAAGATCCACAAGAAATAAAATCATCAATGATCTTCGCACCGAGGGGACATCCACAAAAAAAACCTAGAATACAGGTGTAAAAAAAGTCCTCATTGATACCAGGAAAAAGTTTTTTGAGGGGGTAAAAGAGCCGGGAGATCAGATGGAACGTTTGGTAATATTGCATAAAACCAGTGAGCAGTAAAAAAGGTAAAAGAGTCGGTGTGATCGTTGCAGACCATAAAATCAGCCCATTTTTTGCTCCTTGGACCGATGTTTGTGGAAAAAATAACAAGGAAAGAACACTAAAAATAAGTAAAAACTGGATAAAACTGGTTTTCATAAAAAATCTCCCGCTTTCTTTTTACAGTGTATGAAGCGGGAGATAAAACTAGAAGATGATCTGTTCATCTTTTATGATCGTATGAAATTTCTGTCCGATCACGGTACGATACAATTGATTAGCACGTCGTTCCGTAGATAATAATTCTTCCTGATCTTTGGACAAAGGATCATTCATAGGACGCAGATGGCGGACCATAGAAATGGAAGAGTTTCTTTTGATATTCCCGATCAGGAAGGAAGCAGAACGTTTGAAACCAAGAATCTGAAAATAAGGAGACATATCATAAGTTCGTGCTTTTTCAACTTTTTCTTTTGTTATATCAAGCATGATATGCAAAAGATTCCTGCTTGTCTTGCTCCAGGTGAGATTTTTGGTCTTACAGGCACTGATCAGTTCTTCAAAAGAAAGATCAGATTTTAACATCTTAAAAATACGGTCCTTAAAATCGCTTGAAATACCGCTGATCTGCGTAAGATCTCCGCAAGAATAAATAGCTGCATGCAAAAGCAGAGAAAAATCATCCAGGCAGACAGGAAAATCCTTTTGATAATGCATCTGATAGATATCATGCAAAGCTTCAGGGACTCTTGAGAATAAAGGTCTGATCTGGTTTTGCTCTAAGATTTCGCGGATGGATGTTGCAGAAGAAATCGAAGGTGTCAGTTCCTTGCTGTGATGATCGTTTGAAACACGGGTAACACAGATGGGAATGATCGGGCTGTCTAACCGTAGTAAGGCTTTTAAATATTCAATCCCAAGAATATTATTCGGTTGTTTTAATACTTCGATCAAAGAAGCATCATCAAGATGATCTCTAAGATAAAGTTCTTTTGCTTTCGGATAAGAATGTCCGAGACACATAAGCTCTTTTGTACCACGCTCGATTTCTTCTTCATATTGGATAAGAAAGGATGCAATATGCTTAAGTTTGTTAATATCTTGACACTCACTTCCGAAAGAAAGATAGTCAATCCCACCTAGTTTGTGAAGCAGACTGACAGCTCCAATTGCAAAATCAGGGGCAGATGAACATGCTGCAAATAAGGGAAGTTCGATCACGAGATCGGCACCTCCAAGAAGGGCAGCCTGGGTACGTATTTTTTTGTCCATAACCGCCGGAGTTCCGCGCTGTACGTAGTTTCCACTCATGATGGCAATGACGCAGTCTGCACCCGTGATATTCCTTGTCTGCGTGATGTGGTATTCATGACCATTGTGAAACGGATTGTATTCGCAAATGATAGCTGCTGTTTTCATAAAATGTCCTTTCAAGATTCCTTATTTGAATCGTTTATTTTGTAAATGTATTATAAATCACAAATGAATAAAAGTAAAATTGCACAAAAAATGAAAAATGAGTAACAAGTATCTTGTCAGAGAAAACAAAAAAATGTAGAATAGAATATAGATTTTTCTGGAAATGTACAACGAAAAATACAAATACTATTATTGTATACAAAGAAATGATGTTGTATAATTTAACAAGATTAAATTCATCTTTTTGGAAAGTTGAAAGGAGCAACGCGAAAAATGAGTGTTATTGATGAGATTAAAAACAAGGCAAAAGCAAATAAGAAAACTGTTGTACTGCCTGAAACTACAGACATGAGAACATTAACAGCAGCAGCAGAGGTTATCAGTGAAGGGATCGCTGATATTATTTTAGTTGGAAAAGAAGAAGAGATTAAGGCAAAAGCAGAAGCAGAAGGATTAGATTTAGCCAAAGCTTCTTTTGTTGATCCAGAGAACTGTGATCATTTAAATACATATATCGAATCTTTATGTGAAGCAAGAAAGAGCAAAGGACTGCTTCCAGAAGATGCAAAAGAGATTCTGTTATCCAACCCACTGTTCTTCGGAGCAACAATGGTAAGAGTTGGAGATGCAGACGGAATGGTAGCAGGAGCGATCAACTCTTCTGCAAACGTACTTCGTGCAGCACTTCAGGTTGTTAAGACTGCACCTGGTACAGAGATTGTATCAGCCTTCATGTTAATGGATACACAGGCTAAAGATATGGGTGAAAACGGATGTTTCGTATTCGCTGACTGTGGACTGAACCAGAATCCAAACCCAGAACAGTTAGCAGCAATCGCTTCAAGCTCAGCTAAGACATTTGAGCAGTTGATCGGAGCAACACCTAGAGTTGCAATGTTATCCCATTCTACATGTGGAAGTGCAAAACATGACGATGTAACAAAAGTTGTAGAAGCAACAAACATCGCCAAAGAAAAATACCCTCAGTACCTGATCTGTGGAGAATTACAGCTTGACGCAGCGATCGTACCAGAAGTTGCAGCAAGTAAGGCTCCAAGAAGTGAAGTTGCTGGTAAAGCGAACGTATTAGTATTCCCAGACTTAGATGCTGGTAACATTGGATATAAATTAGTACAGAGATTAGGTGGGGCGCAGGCATTCGGACCTATTACACAGGGAATCGCAAAACCAGTCAATGACTTATCACGTGGATGTGTAGCATCAGATATCGTAGGTGCAGTAGCGATCACATGTGTACAGGCAGCAGCACTGGAAGCAGATAAATAAGAAAAATATAAGGAGAATCATAGTTCATGAAAGTTTTAGTTATCAACTGCGGAAGCTCATCATTAAAATATCAGTTAATCGATTCAGAGACAGAAAGTGTTTTAGCAAAAGGATTATGTGAAAGAATCGGAATCGATGGAGCATTAACACATCAGCCAGCGGGAAAAGACAAGATCAAATCTACACCAGCTATGCCAGATCATAAGACAGCGATCGGAATCGTTATCGACCAGCTGACAGATAAAGAAAACGGAGTTGTAGAAAGTCTTGATGAGATCGGAGCTGTAGGACATCGTATTGTTCACGGTGGAGAGAAATTCACAAAATCATGCCTGATCACAGATGAAGTTATCAAAGAAGTTGAAGAATGCAGCGTATTCGCACCACTTCATAACCCAGCGGGACTGATCGGAGTTCGTGCATGTCAGGAATTAATGCCAGGACTTCCGATGGTAGCAGTATTTGATACAGCATTCCATCAGACAATGCCAGAGAAAGCATTCTTATATGGTATTCCTAGAAAATACTACGATGAAGATGGTATCCGCCGTTATGGATTCCACGGAACATCTCATCAGTTCGTATCTTTAGAGACAGCAAAAGTCTTAGGAAAAGATATCAAAGACTTAAAGATCATCGTATGCCATTTAGGAAACGGTGCAAGTGTTACAGCAGTCAAAGGTGGAGAATCAGTAGATACATCTATGGGATTAACACCACTTGAAGGACTGATCATGGGAACACGTTCTGGAGATCTTGATCCAGCAATCATCGAATTTATTGCGAATAAAGAAAACAAAACAGCATCTGAAGTATTAAATATCTTAAACAAAGAATCAGGAGTTTACGGATTATCAGGAGTATCTTCTGACTTTAGAGATGTAAAAGCAGCAAGAGCTGAAGGTAACAAAGTTGCAGCTGCAGCATTAGATGCATATGCATACCGCGTAGCAAAATACATCGGAGCTTACACAGCAGCTATGAATGGTGTTGATGCGATTGCATTTACAGCAGGACTTGGTGAGAATGATGATATCACACGTAAAGCAATCTGTGAATATCTTGGATATTTAGGAACAGAACTTGACGAAGTGAAGAACGATGTTCACGGAGAAACAGCGATCATCTCTACAGATGATTCTAAAGTTACACTGCTTTGTGTACCAACAAATGAAGAATTAATGATCGCAAGAGACACAGTAGCCCTTGTCAAATAATCATTTCATAAAAAATAAAGCTTGTTAAAATGTGCTTCTGGATTGTTTTTTTAAAAGTAAGGAAAATTACTTGACAAACCAGAAGCACATTCGTATAATAGTACAGTATGAAAATTTAGGAGATCGTATGAAGATTCAATTATCAAAAATTATTTCAGTACCTAAATATGAAGAAACCGTCGAAGCGTCAATCGATCTGAATGAGATTAAGCTTAAAGGTGTGTCTTATCCTATTCGAGAGAAGAATGATTTTTCGATTGTTTTTAGAAATATTGGAAAGGATAAGATATCATTTGCATTTGAGACAGAAGTCACGCTTGGAATTCCATGTAGCCGATGTCTTGAAGAAGTGAGTTATCCGGTTTCCGTGCAGGTGACGAAAGAATTAGATTTTTCGGATCTTGATGAAGAAGATTCTTCATATATCGAGGACAAGTATCTTGATCTTGATATACTGATCTTCGATGAAGTTGTTCCAAAACTTCCGTCCAGAGTGTTATGCAAAGAAGACTGCAAAGGACTTTGTCCGGTGTGCGGAACGAATCTGAATGAAAAAGAGTGTGGCTGCGATCGTACGGTGGCAGACCCTCGTATGGCAGCGATTCAGGATATTTTTAAGAATTTTAAGGAGGTGTAAAACCAATGTCAATTTGTCCAAAGAATAAATCATCCAAAGGAAGAAGAAACAGACGTAGAGCAAACTGGAAGATGACTGCTCCAACACTTGTAAAATGCAGCAAATGTGGTGCTCTTATGATGCCTCACAGAGTATGTAAAGCCTGCGGATCTTACAATAAAAAGGAAATTGTTTCAGCACACGCTGAATAATGGTAAATGAAGAGAAATGCCATACGTTTAGGCTTTTTAAGAAGGTTTAGGCGTGTGGCATTTCCTATTTTTAAGAAAAGGAGTAACAGGTCATATGGAGAAATTAGTGAAAGTGGCAGTTGATGCCATGGGTGGAGATCATGCACCAGGAGAAGTTGTAAAAGGTGCTGTTGATGCTGTGAATGAAAAAAACAATCTGAAAGTATTTCTTGTAGGAAAAGCACCAAGGATTCATGAAGAATTAAGCAAATATCAGTATAAAAATGAACAAATTGAAGTTGTGAATGCAGAAGAAGAAATTTCTTGTGACGAATCACCAGTAGAAGCGATTCGTAAGAAGAAAGATTCTTCCATGGTGGTCGCCCTGAAAATGGTAAAGGATAAGACTGCAGATGCATTTGTATCAGCTGGAAGTTCAGGAGCGATCCTTGTTGGAGGACAGTTTGTTGTTGGAAGGATCAAAGGGATCAAGAGAGCACCACTGGGAGCAGTGATGCCAACAGCCAAAGGTCCGATGTTATTAGTCGATGCTGGAGCGAATATGGATGCGAAAGCGGAATATCTGCTTCAGTTTGCACAGATGGGATCTATCTATATGGAAGATGTTCTTGGAATCAAGAACCCAAGAGTTGGACTTGTCAATGTCGGTGTGGAAGAAGCCAAAGGAAATCAGCTGGTAAAAGAAACAGGTCCATTATTAAAGGAATGTGAAAATATCAATTATATCGGAAGTATCGAAGCAAGAGAAATCCCATACGGTGCAGCGGATGTTGTTGTATGTGATGCATTTGCAGGAAATATCGTTCTGAAACTGGAAGAAGGATTGGCAGCAGTGTTAGTCAGTCAGATCAAAGAAGGAATGATGTCAACATTAAAGAGTAAGATCGGTGCACTATTAGCGAAACCAGCATTAAAGAAGACGTTAAAGAAATTTGATGCTTCTGAATATGGTGGAGCGCCATTACTTGGATTAAATGGATTGGTTGTAAAAGCACATGGATCTTCAAGTGCAAAAGAAATGAAAAATGCGATCATTCAGTGTATCGCATTTGCCGAAGAAGATATTACGCAGAAGATCAAAGACCAGATTGTGAAAGGATAAGAAGAAAATGGATGCAAAAAGTGTGGAAGAATTTCAAGAGCAGATAGGAATTAAATTTCATGAGCCATCCCGACTTTGGAATGCCTTCATTCACAGTTCCTATGCAAATGAACGAAGAATGAGCAAAGATAAGAATAATGAACGTCTCGAATTTTTGGGAGATGCAGTTCTTGAGCTGGTAACAAGTAATTATCTGTATCGCACATACCAGAAAGAATCAGAGGGAAAGTTAAGCAAGATCAGGGCGAGTCTTGTATGTGAGCCGACACTTGCAGGATGTGCAAGAGATATCAACCTTGGGAAATATGTTCTCTTAAGCAAAGGAGAAGATATGACAGGTGGAAGATCAAGAGATTCCATTCTTTCTGATGCATTTGAAGCTGTGATCGGTGCGATTTATTTAGATCAGGGAATTGAAACAGCAACAAAATTCATTGAGACATATTTATTTAAAGATGTAGAAAATAAAGTTCTGTTTTTCGATGCAAAGACGAATCTTCAGGAGATTGTTCAGGGAGAAGGAAAAGGACGATTAAAATATGTGCTTGTTGGAGAAGAAGGTCCAGATCACGCCAAAATCTTTACGGTAGAAGCACGTCTTGGAGAGAATGTGATTGGAACAGGATCAGGACATAGTAAAAAGTCAGCAGAACAGCATGCTGCATTTGAGGCGATCAAACGCCACAAAAAATAACACGAAACAGAGGTGGACATGTATTTAAAAAGTATTGAGGTCAATGGCTTTAAATCTTTTGCCCATAAAATGATCTTTAAATTTGAACATGGGATCACAGGAATCGTAGGTCCAAATGGAAGTGGAAAGAGTAACGTTGCAGATGCTGTTCGATGGGTGCTTGGAGAACAAAGAGCAAAACAGCTTCGTGGTTCTAGAATGGAAGATGTTATTTTTTCGGGGACGGAGCTTCGAAAGCCGATGGGATCTGCTTATGTTGCGATCACATTAGATAACAGTGACCATAGTCTGCCAATCCAGTTTGAAGAAGTAACAGTTGCCAGAAGAGTCTATCGTTCTGGGGAAAGTGAATATTTGATCAACGGAAGTGCCTGCCGAAGAAAGGATATCGTAGAACTTTTTTTTGATACAGGAATCGGAAAAGAGGGATATTCGATCATCGGACAGGGACAGATCGAACAGATCTTAAGTGGAAAACCGGAAGAGAGAAGAGAATTATTTGATGAAGCAGCAGGAATTGTTAAATACAAGAAAAACAAGCTGGAAACACAAAAATCTTTGGAAATCGAACGTGAGAATCTGGTACGAGTCACAGATATCTTAACGGAATTGGAACGTCAGGTTGGACCGCTTAAGAAACAGTCAGAACGTGCGAGAGAATATCTGTTGTTAAGAGATCAGTTGAAAGATGAAGATGTGAAGTTGTTCCTGCTTGAGAATCAGAATCTTGAGAAGGAATTAAAAGAGCTGGATGAAAAGATAGAAATCGCTCAGCGGGAGATCAATGAGGCAAATCAGACACTTGCCAAAGCAAAAGAGAAATACGGAAAACAAGAAGAGTTTTTGGATCATTTAAAACAGGAAATCGAAACGATCACTGCTCATATTTCTGAAATGAAGCTTACAAAGCAGAAAAAAGAAGGAAAGATTCAGGTTTTAAATGAACAGATCAATACAGAACATATGCGTGAGAGTATGTATCTGGAGTCTAAGGATAAGCTGTATAAAGATCTGAATGAAAAGAAAGCACAGTTAAAGAGATTTGAGGCAGAGACAGAAGAAATTCGTAAGGAATATGAATCTGTCATGGAACAAAAGATACAAAAAGAAAGCGAAGTTGCATTGTATCAGAAGCAGATTCAGGATCTGGAGAGAGAACAAGAAGAGATTGAAATCCGAGTGAATACTGTCAGAGAAGGCCGTATGCGGGTGGCTGGAGCGATTGAGCGTTCCCAGACAGTGAAAGAACAGCTAAATGTCCGGATCATAGGACTGGATCATCAGATAGAAGAAATAAAACGGCAGATCAATGATCAGGAAAAAGAAAAAGATTCTTCTAGTCAGAAGATCGAAGAGATCAATGAGAAGAAAAAACGATCTGAGATCGAATGTCATAATGCCAAGAGAATCGAAGAAACATTGATAGCGGAACGCCGTCAGATTCAGGAACAGATGGATCAGAAAAGAGAGAAATATCATAGAGTGCGTTCCAACTATGAAACAATGCGGAATATGGCAGAACGTTATGATGGATATGGATTCGGGATCAAGAAAGTGATGGAACAACAGGCCGTGACATCTGGGATCATTGGAGCTGTTGCGGATATCATTAAAGTGGAAGAAAAATACGAAACAGCGATTGAGACAGCTCTGGGTGGAAGTATTCAGAACATTGTAACGGATACGCAGAAAACAGCGAAGAAGATGATCGAATATCTGAAGAAGAATCGTTATGGAAGAGTTACGTTTTTGCCGCTGGATGCAGTGAAGGGAAAAGAATTTGCAAGGAAAGAAATTCTTTTAGAACCAGGGGTGATCGGGGCAGCCAACCAACTTGTGATCTATGATGAAGTATATAAGGATTTATTTGCATCACTGCTTGGACAGATTCTTGTTGTAAAAGATATGGATGCAGGAATTAAAATTGCAAATAAATATCATCACAGTGTAAGGATTGTAACGCTTGATGGGGATTCCTTAAACCGAGGCGGTGCAATGTCTGGAGGTGCTTTTAAGAATAAGAGCAATCTGCTTGGAAGATCCAGAGAAGTTGAAGAATTAAAGAAGAAGCTGGATCGATGGACGAAAGCAATCACAGAAGATGAAGAAAAATATCATGAAAATGAAAAAAAACTCAAAGAATATCAGCAAAATATGATAGACTTAGAGAAAGAGATGCAAGAAATCTCTTTGGAATTAAATACACAGCAGATGTCACAATCTGCGATCAAGCGAAGAAAAGAAGAGCTTGATAATAGGCACGAACAGTTAAGTATACAGAGACAACAACTGGAAGAAGAATTAAGGAATGCGGAAGATGATGCTGACAGACTGCAAGATGAACAGGTAGATCTTGAAAGTGCAAATGAGCAGGATGAAGAAAGGATCAAGGAGATCAGTGAGATACTTGAACATCTTAGAAAACATGCCGAACAGCATGCAATGGAAGTTTCCAAGGTTCATATGCAGTTAAGCAAAGAATCACAGAAGTTAGAATTTCAGGAGAATAATCAGGAGCGAGTAAGATCTGAGATCGAACATCTATCAGAAGAGGTTCAAGAAAATCAGAAAGATACTGGAAGTATCAATGAGAATGTAAAAGCATTAAAACAGCAGATCGAACATTTAAAAGAATCATGCGAAGTAATTGAACGAAAGATCATAGAAGATCAGAACAGGCATCAGAAGATGCAGGAAGAAGTGAAGGAGAAAGAAGTCCTTTATAAGGATATCCTTAAAGAACGCGAAGAGATGCTTGAACGTATCAGTGGATATGACAAAGAAATGTACCGTCTGGAGAGTCAGAGAGAGAATCGAAAAGGAAAGAAAAAAGAACTTTTGGATTATATGTGGGAGAATTACGAGATCACATATCATCAGGCAAAACAGAGGATCGATCTGGATGAGACGCAGAGCCTTACAAAGGTTAAGGAAACAATCTCTGAGTTAAAAAATAAGATCAAGAACCTTGGACCAGTTAATATCAATGCAGTCGAAGATTATAAAGAAGTTTCCGAACGTTACGAATTTATGCAGAAACAGCATGAAGATATCGTGACAGCAGAAGCACATCTGACAGGTTTGATGGAAGAACTGGAAGATGCGATGCGCCGTCAGTTTAATGCAAAGTTTAAAGACATCAAACGAGTATTTCAGGAAGTATTCGTGGAATTATTTGGTGGTGGAGAAGCAAGATTGGAACTTACAGATGATGATGTATTAGAATCTGGAATCAGGATCATTGCACAGCCTCCAGGAAAGAAACTTCAGAATATGATGCAGTTATCAGGTGGAGAGAAAGCTTTAACAGCGATTTCATTATTATTTGCGATCCAGAATTTAAAACCATCTCCGTTTTGTCTCCTGGATGAGATTGAAGCGGCATTGGATGATTCAAATGTCACAAGGTTTGCAAAGTATCTGCATAAACTTACAAAGGATACACAGTTTATCGTGATCACACATCGAAGAGGAACGATGATGGCAGCAGATGTTTTATATGGGATCACGATGCAGGAAAAAGGTATTTCAACTCAGGTTTCTGTAAATTTGATCGAGAATGATTTAGATGAATAAAAGGAGAATGGCTATGTCAGAGAAAAAAGGATTTTTTAAAAGACTTGCACAGGGATTAAGTAAAACAAGAGATAATATTGCCTCAAGTTTTGACTCTATTTTCAGCGGATTTTCTGGAATAGATGAGGATTTTTATGAAGAGCTGGAAGAGATTTTGATCATGAGTGATATGGGAATTGATACAACAATGAATATCATTGAAGATCTGAAGAAAAAAGTAAAAGAAAATAAGATCAAAGAGCCGGAAGAATGCCGACAGCTTTTGATCGATTCTATTAAGGATCAGATGAGACTGGATGATAGTGCTTATGATTTTATTGATAAAAAGAGTGTCGTTCTTGTCATTGGAGTAAATGGTGTAGGGAAAACAACATCTGTTGGAAAACTTGCAGCATCACTAAAAGGACAAGGAAAAAAAGTATTACTGGCAGCTGCGGATACATTCCGTGCTGGAGCGATCGAACAGCTCAAAGAATGGTCAAATCGTGCTGGGGTTGATATCATCAGTCAAGCAGAGGGTGCAGATCCTGCGGCTGTTGTATATGATGCGGTAGCAGCAGCAAAAGCAAGAGATGTCGATGTGTTGTTATGTGATACAGCAGGACGACTTCATAATAAGAAGAATCTGATGAATGAGTTAAGCAAGATTAATCGTATCATCCAAAAAGAATACAGTGAAGCTTATTTAGAGACACTGATCGTCTTAGATGGAACAACTGGACAAAATGCCATGGCACAGGCAAAACAGTTTAAAGAAGCAACAGACATTTCAGGAATTATTTTGACGAAATTAGATGGAACAGCAAAAGGCGGAATCGCGATCGCAATCCAGTCAGAACTTGGAATTCCAGTAAAATACATTGGTATTGGGGAACAGGTTGATGATCTTCAGAGATTTGATCCAGATATGTTTGTCAATGCATTATTCGAAAAAGGAGAAGAAAATTAAAATGTTAGAACTAAAAGATTTTGAAGCTGCATATAATAAAGTGCAGGAGGTTGTCCTTCCTACCAAGCTGATCAAAAGTGATTATTTTTCAGATCAGACAGGAAACGATGTTTATCTAAAACCTGAGAACATGCAGTTGACTGGAGCTTACAAGATCCGTGGTGCATATTACAAGATCAGTACATTATCTGAAGAAGAAAAAGCAAAAGGATTGATCACAGCATCTGCTGGAAACCATGCACAGGGTGTTGCATTGGCAGCAGCAAGACAGGGAGTCAAAGCAACGATCGTTATGCCAACAACCACTCCACTGTTAAAGGTTAACAGAACAAAAGATCTTGGAGCAGAAGTGATCCTTCATGGAGATGTTTATGATGAAGCATGTGCACACGCATTAGACCTTGCAGCAGAACATGGATATACATTTGTTCATCCATTTGATGACCCAACGGTTGCAACAGGGCAGGGAACGATCGCAATGGATATCTTTAAAGAACTGCCAACCGTAGATTACATCCTTGTACCAATCGGTGGAGGCGGACTTGCAACAGGTGTTTCAACACTTGCCAAACTGTTAAATCCAAAGATTAAAGTGATCGGTGTAGAACCAGCAGGAGCAGCATGTATGAAAGCTTCATTAGAAGCAGGAAAAGTAGTGTCATGTGATCATGTCAGCACGATCGCAGATGGTACAGCAGTACAGACACCAGGAAAGATCATTTTTCCATATATTCAGGAAAACCTTGATGATATCATCACAGTAGAAGATGAAGAACTGATCCCATGTTTCTTAGACTTGTTAGAAAATCACAAGATGTTAGCAGAAAACTCTGGATTACTAACAATTGCAGCATTAAAACATCTGGATGTTAAGAATAAGAAAGTAGTTTCTATCATCAGTGGTGGAAATATGGATGTCATTACGATCGCATCTTTAGTACAGCATGGATTGATCATGAGAGATCGAATCTTTACGGTATCTGTATTCCTTCCAGACAAACCAGGAGAGTTAAATAAAGTTTCTGATGTGATCGCAGATGCACAGGGAAATATTATCAAACTAGAGCATAACCAGTTCGTAAGTATCAACAGAAATAGTGCGGTAGAACTTACGATCACAATGGAAGCATTCGGTACAGAACATAAAAATAAGATCATTAAATCCTTGAAAAAAGCAGGATATGATCCTAAAATGAGAAATTCTACATCTGTATATTAAATTGCTTGGATGAATTTCACAATATGGATATAAATAGTGCATTAAATATCGTACAATTTGTTGAAATATATGAAAAGATTTGGTATAATAAAGTTAGTGAAACAAACACTTTTTGAACAGCAGATAAACAACCAGAAAGTGGACTAGAAACGAAAGATATTTACAGTACATTGTTCTTTGAATATGAAAATATCTTGTAAGATGACAACGTGTCACATTTTTATTATACCTATAGAAATTAAAGATATGACTATAAAAGCGTAAATAAGCCATTTGCAAGAAGATTGTTCGTGGTTGTTTACGCTTTTTTATTTTATTAGACTTTTTAGTTTCACAAAGAAGTCTTATAAGATAAGATTTTCTGTAAGTGTGGGATTCGATCACAAGAATTCTTTGTTTTGAAGTTTTAAGGAGGAGTTATACTATGAATGAAACTATCAATCGTGAGGATTTGTATTTGTTTCAGACGGGAAAGGCAAGGCAGGCATACCTGACATTTGGATGCCATTATCAGAAGAAGACAAAGACTCACAGATTTACTGTTTGGGCTCCAAATGCAAAGTCAGTCAGTGTCGTAGGTGATTTCAATTTCTGGAATCCTCTTGCGCATCCGATGAAAGGTGACAAAGACGGGATCTATACGATCGAGATTGAAGGACTGAAGAAAGGTGATCTATATAAATATCATGTAGAAGGCTATGATGGAATCTGCAGATATAAGAGTGATCCTTTTGCATTTTATGCAGAATGCAGACCAGATACAGCTTCGAAAGTCTGGGATTTCGATGATTTTAAATGGTCTGATAAACGTTTTATCAATCAGAGGAAGAAACGCCAGGCATTAGATCAGCCAATGTCTATCTATGAGCTACATCTTGGAACATGGAGAATGCCGCAGGAAGAAGAGAGAGAATTTTATAATTATCGTGAGATTGCGGACATGCTGATTCCTTATCTTGGAGAGATGGGATATACACATGTTGAACTGATGCCGATCACAGAATATCCATATGATCTTTCTTGGGGATATCAGGTAACAGGATATTACGGTGTAACATCAAGATATGGAACACCAGAAGATTTCAATTATATGATCAATGAGTTACATAAAGCAGGGATCAGTGTCATCCTTGATTGGGTTCCAGCACATTTTCCAAGAGACGAGCATGGACTGGCAATGTTTGATGGAACACATATTTATGATCACGAAGATCCAAGAAAGGGAAGCCAGCCTGACTGGGGAACTTTATTATTTAACTATGGGAAACCAGAAGTGCAGAGCTTTCTGATCTCAAGTGCGATGTTCTTTGCAGATGTTTATCATATCGATGGAATCCGTATTGATGCTGTATCTGCAATGTTATATCTTGACTTTGGAAAACAGGAAGGCGAATATGTGCCGAATGAAGATGGAACCAATATCAACTATGAAGCGGTTGATTTCCTTCGCAATCTAAACGAAGCACTTCGTACAACACATGAGGGATTCTTGACGATCGCAGAAGAATCAACAGCATATCCAAAGGTAACAAGTGATATTGATGATCCGGAAGGACTTGGATTTGTTTACAAGTGGAATATGGGATATATGCATGATACCCTCTATTATATGGAACTTGATCCATTGTATCGTAAGGATAATCATGGAGCGATCATTTTCTCTATGGACTATGCTTACAGTGAGAATTACATTCTTCCATATTCACATGATGAGGTTGTTCATGGCAAAGGTTCTATGATCAATAAGATGTATGGTGCATATGATGAGAAGTTTGCTTCACTGCGAACATTATATGGATTTACCATGGCACATCCAGGAAAGAAATTATTATTTATGGGTGGAGAATTCGCCCAATTTGTAGAATGGAGAGACAAAGAACAGCTTGACTGGTTCTTGATCGATCAGTATGAGATGCATGATTCTTTCCACAAATATGTAGCTAAACTAAATGAGATTTACAAATCTGAACCGGCATTATATGAATTAGATCAGGATCCGGCAGGATTTGAATGGTGCTTGCAACGTGATGCAGACCACAGTGTTGTAGCATTTATACGAAAGAATAAGAAGGGCAGAGGAAGAAAACAACAACAGATCCTTTGTGTCTGCAATTTTACACCGATGGAATGGGATAAATACAAGGTCCCATTACCAAAGAAATCAAAACTTACGAAGATCTTAGACAGCAGTGAGCTTGATTTTGGTGGAGATGGAGATGTTTCCGAATCTAAAGTTTCAACGAAGAGGGTGAAAGTACCATCTGAAGGAAAGAAAGCTGTTTACCAACAGGCAGCAGAAATTTCCTTAAAACCATTAAGTGTTGTTTACTATAAGATCGAGGAAGTGGAGACAAAACCACGAAAGAGTGCAGCAAAGAAGGCAGAGCCGGCAAAGAAAGCCACTGCAAAGAAAGCAGAGCCAGCAAAGAAGGCAGCACAGGAGAAGAAAACAGAAGCTGTGAAGAAAACAGTAGAGAAAAAGCCGGAAGTTACAAAGAAAGTAACAAAAGAAGAGGCGCCGGAGACTAAGAAAGACACTCCCAAAAAAGAAGATATAAAGGTAACAAAGCAAACAACAGAGAAAGAAGAGGAACAGCCCAAAAAAAGAACAAGCAAGACAAGAAGAACAAAAAAGAATAATGATCAAGGTGTAAAATAAAGGAGGACAAAGAGCTATGATTAACAAAAAAGAAATCGTTGCGATGCTGCTTGCAGGGGGACAAGGAAGCAGATTGTTCGCATTAACTCAGAAGAAAGCAAAACCAGCCGTATCCTATGGTGGAAAATATAAGATCATTGACTTCCCACTGTCAAACTGTACAAACTCAGGAATTGACACAGTCGGAGTTTTAACACAGTATGAACCATTGGAGTTAAATGCATATATTGGTACTGGAGGATTCTGGGATCTGGACAGCTTAAACGGAGGTGCTTATGTTTTACCTCCATATATGAAGGGAGAAACAGGTAACTGGTATCGTGGAACAGCAGATGCGATTTATCAGAACATCAATTTCATTGATAATTTTGATCCAGATCATATCATTGTATTATCTGGTGACCAGATCTGTACCATGGATTATGACAAGATGCTTCAGTATCATAAAGAGAAAGGTGCAGATTGTACGATCTCAGTTCTGAACGTAACTTATGAAGAAGCAAAACGTTTTGGAATCATGAATACAGATGAAGATGAACGTATTTATGAATTCGAAGAAAAACCAGCAGAACCAAAGAGTACAAAAGCTTCTATGGGTATCTATATCTTTAAATGGAAACTGATCCGTCAGTATCTGATCGATGATGGAAATGATCCAGAGTCAGAACACGATTTTGGTAAGAACATTATTCCAAGAATGTTAGAAGATGGAAGAAAGATGTATGCTTACTCATTTGATGGATACTGGAGAGATGTAGGAACGATCGACAGTTTATGGGAAGCTAATATGGAACTTCTGGATGAAAATCCTCAGATTGACTTAAATGATGATAAGATGAGAATCTACACAAGAAACTTCTCATTACCTCCTCATTATATAGCACCAGGTGCATCTGTTAAGAATTCTATTCTTGCCGATGGATGTGTTATTGAAGGTGAAGTAGAGAACTGTGTCATCCATTCTGGTGTTAAGATCGGAAAAGGCAGTGTAGTTAAGAACAGTGTGATCATGAAAGATACTGTTGTAAGAACAGACTGTCAAATCGACAAGGCACTGATCGATGAAGAAGTAGTCATCGAGCAGGGATGCAAGGTTGGAGAAGGAAATAATGTAACTGTAATCGGATATCATTGTGTTGCATTAGAGAATGCGACTGTTGAAGACGGAGCAATGATCTACCCAGATACCATCTTACACTAGGAGGATTGAAGATATGGATAAACAGATGTTAGGTATTATCAATGCAGGAGAAGAAAATAGAAAATTAAAAGACCTTGTACGCTCCAGAAGTTTATCAGCGCTTCCAGTTGGTGGACGTTATCGTACAGTTGACTTTATGTTAAGTAATATGGTAAATGCAGGAATCAAGAATGTTGGATTATTAACAAGAAGAAATTACGATTCACTGTTGAGCCATGTGAATTCAGGAAAATACTGGGGATTGAACAAAAAACGTGGAGGATTATATATCTTCCCACCATATATTAATGATGCATCTCCATCTGGAGAATACGCAAGTGTTATGGATGGACTTCGTGGAACACTTGGATTTTTAAAGAAAGCAAAAGAAAAATATGTATTATTAGGACGTTCTTATGTGATCTGTAATGCAGATTTTCAGGATATGTTAGATAAACATATCAAATCTGGAGCAGATATCACACTGATGTATTTTGATAATAGTGATGATTCAACGAACTGCGATTATGATGGAGTTTATTTAAAAACAGATGAAGACGATAAAGTTCTTGATATGTGCTATTCTGAAGGAAAACATCGTTCAAATAAGAAGAGCATGGATGCTTATATCATGAAGACAACATTATTGATCGATTTTATTGAGACAGCGATCGCACATAATAAGAAACACTTTTTCTTTGATGTTATCGTTCCAAACTTCGATCGTCTTGTAATTCAGGGATATGAATATAAAGGATATGTAGGATGTATTACATCTTTAGAAGCATATTACAATGTAAATATGGATATGTTAAAACCAGATGTTTACAAAGAATTATTCTTGGGTAATAGAAGAATTTACACAAAATCTGCCGATGGAGCACCAGCAAAATACGGACCAAATGCGAAAGTCAGCAACAGCCTGATCAGTAGTGGATGTGAGATTGATGGTGAAGTTGAAAACTCTGTCATCTTCCGTGGATCACAGATTGCAGAGGGAGCTGTGATCAAGAATTCTGTTGTTATGGCAGAAGGATTTATCGCACCACAGGCAGAGATCAACCATACAATTTTAGACCGACACGTAAAAGTTTATTCAAATGCACACTTATCAGGATCATCAAACCATCCAGTATTTATTCCGAAAGGAGCAAGTGTTAATGAGTAATAACAATTCACTGAAAGTGCTGCTTGCAGGGGCAGAGTGTGCACCATTTGTGAAGCTTGGAGGGCTAGCGGATGTTATGGGAACCCTTCCAAAGGAATTGAATCAGATCGGTGCGGATGCCCGTGTGATCATGCCGTTTCATAGTCAGATGAAAGGGAAATATGGCGCACAGACAAGACATCTGGCAGATTTCAACATCAATTTTAGTGGTGGGGAAACATATGTAGGTGTAGAAGAACTGGTTTATAATGAAGTTACATATTATCTGATCGATAATGAAGGATTTTTTGGTGATGCGGTATATCGTGGTGGACTTGCAGAAGGAGAGCAGTATGCGTTCTTCTGCCGTGCAGTGATCGAAGCAGCAAGCCGTATTGGATTTATTCCAGACGTCATCCATTGCAATGACTGGCAGACAGGTCTGATCCCTATCTTACTCCGCACACAGTACGGACATTGGGATATTGGACATGCAAAGACGATCTTTACGATCCATAATATGATGTATCAAGGAGAATTTGGTTTCGATCAGTTTGAACATTGGTTAGGAATCGATCCAAAGTATGACACACCAGAATTTATGCATAACTATGAATGTGCAAGTTTCATGAAAGCAGCACTTGTGTTTGCAGATCGTTTAAGCACAGTAAGTCCAACTTATGCACAGGAGATTCGTGATCCAGCATTTGCATACCGTCAGGAAGGTATCTTAAATGCGAGAGCAGGAGATACATGGGGAATCTTAAATGGAATGAATCAAGAAGAATTTAATCCAGAGACAGATCCATTGATTCCATATCATTTTAACAAAGATGATCTTTCTGGAAAGAAGAAAGATAAACAGGAACTGATCAAGGCTCTTGGATTATCGATCACACCAGGAGTTCCGATCATCGGTATGGTTACAAGATTAACAGAGCAGAAAGGTCTGGATCTTGTGAAATACATGTTGGATGAGATCATGTGTACAGAGAATGTCGCATTTGTCATTCTTGGAACGGGTGATTATGAATATGAGGAATTTTTCCGTTACATGGAAGAAAAATACAAAGGAAGAGTATGCTCATATATCGCATATGATAATGCAGTTGCACACCAGATTTATGCAGGAAGTGATCTCTTCTTAATGCCATCCAAATTTGAACCATGTGGAATCTCTCAGATGATCGCACTTCGTTATGGAACACTTCCAATCGTACGTGAGACAGGTGGACTTCGTGATACAGTACAAAGTTACAATGAATACGAGGACACAGGAAATGGATTCTCATTTGCAAACTACAATGCACATGAGATGCTGGGAGCAATCCGTTATGCATTACAGACATTGCAGAGTCCAAAGAGAAAACATGGATTGATCCAAAGAGCGATGGAATCCGATAACAGTTTTGCAAAATCTGCAAAGATTTATCTTGATATGTATAATAGTGTATTATAAATTCAAAAGAAGAATGGGCATCTTATTTTAAGATGCCCATTCTTCATAAAGACAAAAAATGAGATAAATTTACAGGTCAAAGATAAAGACTAGAAAGGAGGCTTAGATCACAATGGACTATATGGACAGCAATAAGATCGGACAACGGATCGAGAATAAATTAATTCATGCACTTGGAAGAACGATCAGTGAGGCAACAAATGATGAGATCTATAAGGCAGCAGCGGAGTGTATCAGGGATGATATCATGATATCCTGGGCAGACAGCAGAAAAAGGGTACAAGAGCAGGGAGTTAAGAAACTTTACTATATGTCAGCCGAATTTTTGATGGGAAGGGCATTTTCTAATAATCTGATCAGTCAAGGATTATATGAGGCATATCGGGAAGCATTCTGGGAGATGGGACTTGATTTTGATAAGATCACGGATGAAGAAAATGATGCAGGACTTGGAAATGGAGGACTAGGACGACTGGCAGCATGTTTTTTGGATTCACTTTCTACGATGGAACTTCCAGTACTCGGATGTGGGATCCGATATGAATATGGAATGTTTCGTCAGAAAATTGTAGATGGAACGCAGATTGAGATGGAAGATGACTGGTTAAGAGATGGAAATGTTTGGGAGATCGAGCGCCCGGAATTAAGTGTGGAAGTACATTTTAATGGAACGATTCAGGAAAACTGGACAGAGAATGGATTAAAGATTGAACATAAAGATTATAATACCGTCATTGCAGTCCCATATGATGTACCGATCATTGGATACAAGACTAAGACGCCAGCAACTCTTCGTCTGTGGAGTGCCAGAAGCAAGCGGCGGTTCGATTTTCATTCGTTTAATGAAGGAATCTATGATAAAGCGATGGCAGACCAGACATTTGCAGAAGCAATCTCGAAAGTCTTATATCCGTCAGATGATCATATGCAGGGTAAAATGCTGCGTTTAAAACAGTTTTATTTTCTGGCATCTGCAACGATGCAGTCGATGATCAAGAGACATAAAGCAGTATTTGATGATCTGAACTCCTTGCCAGAACATGTTGTCATTCAGATCAATGAGACACATCCGGCATTGGCGATGCCAGAACTTATGAGGATTCTAATGGATGAAGAAGATTTTGGATGGGATGAGGCCTACGGTATGGTCAAGAAGATATTTCATTATACGAATCATACAATTATGTCAGAAGCAATGGAATGTTGGGATGAGAATATGTTTCGTTTACTGCTTCCAAGAATCTATCAGATCATTTGTGCGATCAATGAGAAATACTGTCAGAAACTTTCCGTATATTACAGCAAGGAAGAAGAAAAGATCGCACAGATGGCAGTGATCGGAAACAATGAGATCCGCATGGCAAACCTATGCGTAGCTCTTTGCCGCAGGATCAATGGTGTTTCAAATCTTCACGCTGATATTTTAAAAACGAGGATTTTTAAAGGATCTTATCAGATCTTTCCACAAAAATATCTTGCGATCACAAATGGGATCACACACAGACGCTGGTTAGCACTGGCCAATCAGGGGCTATATCATCTGGTAAGAGAGTATGTGAAAGGGGATATTTTAAAGGATTACCGTCTGTTTGAACAGATCCTTCCATATAAAGATAACAAAGAATTTTGTAAAAAATATGAGAAGGTCAAACGAAATAATAAGATCCGTTTTGCAAAGTATATCAAAGAAAAGCAAGGGATCGAAGTGAACCCAGAATCTATTTTTGATGTTCATTGCAAACGTTTGCATGAGTATAAACGACAGCTGTTAAAATGTCTGCATATCATTTATATATATCAGAAGATCAAAAAAGATCCAACATGTATTACAACACCGATCACATTTATTTTTGCAGCGAAAGCAGCACCGGGATATGCCAGGGCAAAAGAGATCATAAGGCTGATCCATTCCATTCAGGAAATGGTGAATAAAGATCCAGATATGGACGGAAAGATTCAGGTAGTTTTCGTAGAAAATTATTGTGTATCGGTTGCGGAGATGCTGATTCCGGCAGCAGATATCAGTGAGCAGATTTCTACCGCAGGAATGGAAGCATCTGGAACAGGAAATATGAAATTTATGATGAATGGTGCATTGACGATCGGCACTATGGATGGAGCCAATATAGAGATCGCAGAGCGTGTAGGTCAGGAGAATATCTTTATTTTCGGAGACAGCGCTGAGGGTAATTACAATAAAAAAATGTACCATACATACAATCCAGGGATTATTTTCGAGAATCATCCAGGAATCCGTGATGTATGTAATTGTCTGATCGAAGGAAATCTGTTACGATACGGAAACAGAAAATATTCAGAGATTTACCAGAATCTTTTATTTGGGGAATATGGAGAGGCAGATCCATATTACATACTTGCAGATTTTCCGTCTTATATCGAAACATATGAAAAAGTATATCGTTTGTATGTCGATCATAAGGATGAATGGATCAAAAAAGCAGTTGTTAATACAGCAAAATCCGGATATTTTTCATCAGACCGAACGATTGAACAATATAATGAAAAAATCTGGAATCTGAAACCAGTAAAATAAGAGTTACAAAAAAGATGAGATTAAATTATGATTCATAACGCGTCAGTAGAAAAATACAGAACTCCCGTAGGTGCAGTCACATGTGGAAGCGAGATGATGATCCGCCTGTATGATGTAGGGCAGGAAGTCAATAAGGCAGAGATCATCATGTATTCTGAAAGTTTTCACCGGGAGTATGAGATGAAACGAAAAAAAGACTGCATGGAAGAACACATAAAGATGACCAGTGAAGCAGGTGTTGTCTGGTATTATTTCAGAATCTGGGAACATGGGAAATGTTATTTTTATGGAGCCAGACATGGGAAGACACAAGGAGAAGGAATGATCGTTGATGACAACCCGGATAGTTTTCAGATTACCGTATATGAAGAAGATTTCGATACCCCAAGGTGGATGTCAAAAGGAATCATGTATCAGATTTTCCCAGATCGTTTCTGTCAGGGAAACAAAGAAAATATGAAACGTGGGAAAGCATATCATGAAAGTATGGGAAGAACGGTCTATCTGCATGATGACTGGGAAGAACAGCCAGTATTTGGACCACTTCCAGGAAAAGAATTTTATGATCCATGTGATTATTTTGGTGGAGATATTGAGGGAATCATATCCAAACTTGATGATCTGAAACGATTGGGGATCAGTTGTATTTATCTGAATCCGATTGGAGAAGCAGCATCAAACCACCGCTATAATACATCAGATTATAAGAAAGTCGATCCATTCCTTGGAAATAACGAAGATTTTAAGCGGCTATGCCAGCTTGCAAAAGAACGCAGGATTCATGTGATCTTGGATGGGGTATATTCCCACACTGGGGATGATAGTGTCTATTTTAACAAAAAGGGAAATTACGAAGAACCAGGGGCATATCAAGGGGAAGAGTCAAAGTACTATGATTGGTATGACTTTAACGAAGATGGAACTTATAAGAGCTGGTGGGGGTTTGAAACACTGCCGGAAGTCAATGAATTAAATGAAAAGTTTGTTGATTACATTATCACAGGAGAAGATTCGGTGATCAAGCATTGGTTAAAACTTGGAGCATCAGGATTCCGTCTGGATGTTGCAGACGAACTTCCAGATGAATTTATCTTTAAATTGCGAAGTGAATTAAAGAAGAAATTCAAGAATTATACACTGATCGGTGAGGTATGGGAAGATGTCACAACCAAAGAAAGTTACGGAACGAAACGTAAATATGCTTTGGGTAAAGGCTTAGACAGCGCAATGAACTATCCGCTGAAAGTCAACGTTACAGATTATTTACTCGGTAATCAAAGTGCCAAAGATATGAAGACATTCTTGATATCCCAGCAGTGTAATTATCCAAAACCATTGTATTATGCACTGATGAACCTGTTATCTTCTCATGATATTCCAAGAATTCGGACAACACTTGCAACTGGAATGAATGAGAATCTGCCATCGAGAGAGCAGCAGGCAGAATATGTTATAACATCAAAGATGGATCAGAAAGGAAAAGCACTCACAAGACTTGCAATGGCAGTTCAGTTCTTTGTCCCAGGAATGCCATGCATTTATTATGGAGACGAATATGGAATGCATGGACTGATGGACCCATTTAACCGAGGAGCATTTTTTGAAAATGACAAAGAAACCTATCAGGAAGTTTTGAGACTGACTAGCCTTAGAAACCGGGAAAAAGTCTTACAGACAGGATATGCATTATACATGGCACCGACTGAAAATGTCCTTGCGATCTTAAGATTTATCAGTGAGAAAAAAGATGTCTTTGGAGAAGCAAGTGAGAACAAAGCAATATTACTTCTCGTCAATCCGACGATGAAAAAAGAAGAGATCAATCTAGATCTCAACAAGGTCAAAGAAGGTGTAAATGAGAATGCATTACAGGCGCTGTTAAAGAACTTGAGCAACGCTGTGATCAAGGCAAATGTAGCACCTATAGATTATAAAGTGATAGAGTTATAAAAGCAAAAAAGAAAAAGGATCTGCAGATCAAAGATACATAAAGTATCAAAAGGGTTTGCAGATCCTTTTCTTATATTCTAGGTTCAACTCAAATTTAATTCTTAGCAGTGAGGGCTTCACTCTCAGCAGCAAGTATTTCATCTTCATCTTCATCACTCATGGAATAAGCAATATTCACACTATGATCAGCAATACGCTCTAATTCAGAAAGCATATCGGAGAACAATAAACCAGCTCTTGGCTCACATTCGCCTTTGGCAAGACGTTTGATATGGTGTTTTTGATATCTGCGTTCCATTTTGTCAATCGAAGCTTCCAGAATTGCAATCTCAGCAAGCTTTTCTTCAGGTTTGTTGACACCATCTTGTTCCATGAAACATTCCAGGGAAAGTTTTAACAGTTTGGAAACAGCAGTGTACATCTTTTTGATCTCTTCTTTTGCATCTCCAGTAAGTCCAGTGTTATGTTTGATCTCTGTTTTTGTAAAATCAGCAAAATTTTCTGCGTGATCACCGATACGTTCGATATCATTAACAACATAAAACATGGAACCCAAGATCTTCTGATCGGCTAAAGGCAGTGATAGCTGGTTGGACTTTACCAGATAATCAGTGATCGCATGACTGACATTATTGATATCTTCCTCGCGATGATAGATTTTATCAACAAATTCATCGGATTGATTTAGAAATCCGTGGATGGCATGGTCTAAATTCTCCTGTGCCATATTAGCCATACGTCTTAACTCATTCTTCGCCTGAGGGATCATTGTTGCAGGAGATTTTAAGGAAATCTCTGTAATATACTGCAGTTCATTATGGTGAACTTTTTCATCTTTTCCACGGATGATCTTCTCTGTTAATGCAACAACTAAAGGTGTACATGGGAACATAAATAATACTTCAATGATCTTAAATGTTGTATGAGCATTTGCAACACTTCGTCCAAGATTTCCACCGGAAATACTTAAGAAAAAGTTTGTGATAGGAGTAAGTGCAAAGCTAAGTCCTGTAAAGATGATGATACTTCCAAATATATTAAATAAGAAATGAATCATCGCAGCACGTTTTGCACCTTTGTTACCACTTAAGCTGGCAAGCAATGCGGACACACAAGATCCCATATTACATCCAAGAATAATAAAGAAGCAGATTGGAAGATGTAATAATCCCTGAGATGCCATCAAAAGAACGATACTTACAGTAACAGAAGAACTCTGTAAGATCGCAGTCATGATAAATCCAAATAAAACACCAAGGAAATGGTTATCCAGCGTCTGAAGGTAAGATGTGATCAAAGGTGAATCCCTTAACACAGACATAGCACTTGACATGGAAGTTAATCCCATAAATAAAACACCAAATCCAAGAATAACTTCTCCCACTTTCTGAACGGTAGGATTATTTATAAATAATACCATAATAACACCCGCCATTAAAAAGACAGGGGCAATCTCAGAAAGGTTAAAAGAAACAAGCTGGGAAGTAACAGTAGTACCAATGTTAGCACCAAGGATAACTCCAGCAGCCTGAGACAGGTTCATAAGCCCTGCATTTACAAAGCTGACTACCATAACAGTAGCAGCACTAGAGGACTGAATAACAGCGGTAAAAAAGATTCCGACTAACATACCCGTTAAACGGTTTGTAGTAAATATTTCAAGAATCCGGCGAAGCTTCGCACCGGCAGCTTTCTCAAGTCCATCGCTCATCAGTTTCATCCCATAAAGAAAGAGGCCAAGGCCTCCCATCAGAGCAAGTATGATAGTATAGTTCATACGACAGTTCTCCTTCTTAACAATAACTTAACATAAATATTACTTATATTTTACTTTAAACAAAGCAATGTGACAAGAAAAATTTTAGTTTGATAGTGTAAATTATTGGTGGAATATTATAAAAAGACGGATAGGTATCTGAAACGCACTCTCGCTCGACTCGCACGCAGATGTACTAAGCTCCTACGGTTTCAGATACCTATCCGTCTTTTTATAATATTCAAATAATTTACGCTATTTAAAAGGTCTAAACAATCTGGTCTGGCTCCCTTATTCTGTTGTTTCGTTTTTCTCATATACATTGCATGACTCATTCAAATTTGTTATAATTAACGATACTGTAAAAATAGAGATGAATTATAAAAGTAGGAGAAATAATAGAATGGAACAGTTAAAGAACGAGTCGTCAAGACAGTATGAATATATGGAAGAAATGAAAAAATGGTTTCAGAAAAAGTCTGAAGAATTGGGAAGAAAGCTCACATGCCATGTAACCACATTTGGCTGTCAGATGAATGAGAAGGATTCTGAAAAGTTATTAGGGATCTTAGAAACGATCGGATATGAAGAAGTTGAAACAGAAGAAGCAGACTTCCTGATCTTTAATACATGTACAGTTCGTGAGAATGCCAATACAAAGTTATATGGACATTTGGGGCAGGTTAAGAAGATGAAAGAGAGAAATCCACAGATGATGATCGGGTTATGTGGATGTATGATGCAGGAAGAGCATGTGATTGAGAAGATTCGTTCAAGCTATAAATTTGTAGATATCATCTTTGGAACGCACAATATCTTTAAATTAGCAGAATTATTAAAAGCAAGAGTAGACTCCAAGGGAATGATCGTTGATATCTGGAAAGATACAGACCAGATCGTGGAAGATCTTCCAAGTGACCGTAAATTCTCATTCAAATGTGGAGTTAATATTATGTATGGATGCAATAACTTCTGCAGTTACTGTATCGTGCCATATGTAAGAGGAAGAGAAAGAAGCCGTAAGCCGGAAGATATCATCAAAGAAGTAAAGCAGGTCGTATCAGAAGGTGTCAAAGAAGTGATGCTTCTTGGACAGAATGTAAATTCTTATGGAAAGACATTAGAAGAACCGATGTCATTTGCTGAATTATTAAGAGAAGTAGAGAAAGTCGAAGGACTAGAAAGAATCCGTTTTATGACACCACATCCAAAGGATTTATCGGATGATCTGATCGAAGTGATGGCAACAAGCAAGAAAGTATGTAAACATATGCATCTTCCAATGCAGTCAGGAAGCAGCCGCCTGTTAAAATTGATGAACCGTCATTATACAAAAGAACAGTATGTGGCACTTGCTAAGAAGATTCAGGAGAGAATCCCTGGAGTGTCTTTTACAACAGATATTATCGTAGGATTCCCTGGAGAGACAGAAGAAGATTTCAAGGAGACATTAGATGTTGTAAGAGAAGTTGGATTTGACAGTGCATACACATATGTATATTCGAAACGTTCCGGAACACCAGCAGCGAGCATGGAAGATCAGGTGGACAAAGATGTGATCAAAGATCGTTTTGACAGACTTCTTGCCTTATTAAAAGAGACATCTGCAAAGAATTGCAAGAAGAAAGTCGGAGATATCGAGAGAGTTCTGATCGAAGAAGAGAATACGCACGAAGAAGGAATGTTAACAGGAAGATTGGAAAATAACCTGTTAGTTCATTTTAAAGGATGCAAAGAACAGATTGGTACAATGGCAGATGTTAAATTAGTTGAGGAAAAAGGTTTCTATTATATGGGAGAGCAGATCCATGGCTAAAAAAGGAAAACTGACACCAATGATGCAGCAGTATATGCAGATCAAAGAAGAGAATAAAGATTGTATCTTATTTTATCGTCTCGGAGATTTCTATGAGATGTTCTTTGATGATGCACTGACAGCATCCAAAGAATTAGAGATCACATTAACAGGGAAGAACTGTGGACTTGAGGAGCGCGCACCAATGTGTGGCGTTCCTTATCATGCTGTGGATTCCTATTTAAATAAATTAGTAGAAAAAGGATATAAAGTCGGGATCTGTGAGCAGGTTGAAGATCCAAGCCAGGCAAAGGGAATCGTAAAACGAGAGATCGTGCGTATTGTAACGCCAGGAACGAATATTTCCCAGCAGAGTCTTGATGATGAGAAAAATAACTATCTGATGTGTATTTTTGCAAATGATGGAAGTTACGGAATTTCATTTGTTGATGTTACAACGGGGGATTTTAGAACAACATCAATGGATAGTTTAGCGAAAGTCAGAGATGAGATCTTCAAGTTCGAGCCGGCAGAGATCGTTTGTAATGATGCATTTTTGATCAGTGGCATGGATTTTGATTACTTAAAAGACAAGATGTCGATCGTGATCTCAAGCATTGAGCCATACCATTTTGATGAAGAACAGGCAGAGGAAAGGATCAAGCGTCAGTTCAAAGTAGGAAATTTAGAAGGTCTTGGACTTTTGGATCATCCAATGGGAGTGATCGCAACGGGTGCATTGCTTGGATATCTTCATGAGACACAGAAGAGTTCTCTGGATCATCTGATGCATATTGAAGCTTATGAGACAAGTGAATTTATGATCATCGACAGCTCCAGCCGTAGAAATTTGGAACTTTGTGAGACATTACGTGATAAACAAAAAAAAGGGTCACTCTTATGGGTATTAGATAAGACAAAAACAGCCATGGGTGCCAGAATGCTAAGAAACATGGTTGAGCAGCCATTGGTGGACAAGAAAAAGATCGAAGAGAGATACGATGCGATCACAACACTTACGGATCAGACGATCGTAAGAGAAGAATTAAGAGAATACTTAAATCCGATCTATGATCTGGAACGTTTAATGACAAAAGTAAGTTATAAGACAGCGAATCCAAGAGATATGATCGCATTTAAAACATCGTTGGAATTGCTGCCTGCGATCAAAACAGTTCTTGAAGAATGCAAAGATCCATTATTGTCTGGATTAAGAGAAGATTTAGATCCATTGGAAGATATCCACAATCTTTTGGAAGATTCCATCATTGAAGAACCACCGCTTGCGATCAAAGAAGGTGGGATCATCAAGGAAGGATTCAAGGAAGATATAGACAAATTAAAACGTGCTAAAACAGAAGGAAAGCAATGGTTGATGGAACTTGAGGAACGGGAACGTGAAAAAACAGGGATCAAGAACTTAAAGATCAAGTTTAATAAAGTATTTGGGTACTATTTAGATGTGACAAATTCCTACAAAGATCTTGTACCTGATCATTATATCCGTAAGCAGACACTGGCCAATTCCGAGCGTTACACAACCGAAGAATTAAACCAGCTGGCGGATACGATCCTGGGTTCCGAAGACCGTCTGTATGCGTTAGAATATGAAACGTATGTTATGATCCGTGAAACATTAGCAGGAGAGATGGAACGAATCTCAAGAACAGCGAATGTGATCGCGCAGATCGATGCACTTGCCTCCCTTGCATATGTCGCAGAACGCAATCATTTTGTACGTCCGAAGTTAAATGTCAGAGGGACGATTGATATCAAGGATGGAAGACATCCGGTTGTAGAGCAGGTGATTCCAAATGATATGTTTATTTCTAATGATACATATCTTGATAACAAGAAGAATCGTGTAGCGATCATCACGGGACCAAACATGGCAGGTAAATCAACTTATATGAGGCAGGTTGCCCTGATCGTATTAATGGCACAGATTGGTTCCTTTGTACCAGCGGCGAAAGCAAATATCGGTATCGTAGATCGCATCTTTACAAGGGTTGGAGCATCAGATGATCTTGCTTCTGGACAGAGTACATTTATGGTTGAGATGAGTGAAGTTGCCAATATTTTAAGAAATGCAACGAAAAACAGTTTGTTGATCTTAGACGAGATCGGACGTGGAACGAGTACATTTGATGGGTTGTCCATTGCATGGGCAGTTGTGGAATATATCAGCAATTCCAAGCTCCTCGGTGCAAAAACTCTGTTTGCGACACATTATCATGAACTGACAGAGTTAGAAGGTAAGATCGACAGTGTACATAACTACTGCATTGCTGTCAAAGAACAGGGAGATGACATCGTGTTCCTGCGTAAGATCGTAAAAGGTGGTGCAGATAAGAGTTATGGAGTGCAGGTTGCAAAACTTGCCGGAGTCCCAGATGCCGTGATCAATCGAGCAAAAGAGATCGCAAGAGAATTAGAAGAACATGATCTGACGTCAGGAGCGAAGGATATCATGCCATATGGAGAGGCACAACAGTTAAGTTTCTTCAGAGAAAGCGATGAACCAACGATGGAACATCCATTTATGGCAGAACTAAGAGAAAAAGACCTTTCTGACATGACACCGCTGGAAGCATTGAATTATTTATATGTGTTACAGGAGAAGTTAAAGAACGAGGAGTAATTTTATGGCGAAGATACAATTACTAGATCAAAAGACGATCGATAATATTGCAGCAGGAGAAGTTATTGAACGGCCAGCTTCTGTTGTCAAAGAGCTTGTGGAAAATGCAGTGGATGCAAAAGCAAATGCAGTGACTGTGGAGATCAAAGACGGCGGAATGACATTGATCAGGGTAACTGATAATGGGATTGGAATTCCAAAAGATCAGGTAAAGACTGCATTTTTACGTCATGCGACAAGCAAGATCCGTTCGGTTGAAGATCTGTTAAGTGTATCTTCGCTTGGATTTCGAGGAGAGGCATTATCAAGTATCAGCGCAGTTGCACAGGTTGAGCTGGTAACGAAGACTGCAGAAAGTTTCAGCGGAGTATCCTATAAGATCTATGGAGGCGAGGAAGAAGCTTTTGACGATATCGGAGCACCCGATGGAACAACATTTCTGGTAAAGAATCTGTTTTATAATACGCCAGCAAGAAGAAAATTCTTAAAGAGTGCGACAACCGAAGCAGGGTATGTAGAACAGATGATGGTACACATTGCCCTAAGTCATCCGGAAATTTCATTTAAATTTATCCATAACAATAAAAATAAGATTTATACTTCTGGAAATGGTAAGGTAAAGGACATCATCTATCATATTTATGGGCGAGATGTGGCAGGAGCATTGATCCCGCTAGAAGCACAAAATGAAGATGTGAAAGTCACGGGATTTGTCGCAAAACCGTATGTTTCCAGAGGAAACAGAAACTATGAGAGTTACTTTATTAATGGAAGATATATCAAAAGCTCGATCATTTACAAGGCAATCGAAGAAGGATACCGCACCTTTACGATGAAACACAGATATCCATTTGTGTGTCTTGATTTCAAGATCGATCAGGAACTGCTGGATGTGAATGTTCATCCGACAAAGATGGAGATCCGTTTCCGAAATGGAAGAGAAATCTACGAGCTTGTAGTAGATGCAGTCAGAGCGGCATTACTTCAGAAAGATCTGGTGCAGGATGTATTAAGAGAGACACCGAAGAAGAAAGAATTGCCGAAGACAAAAGAAGTGAAAAAGCCTGAGCCATTTGAGGTGAACCGAAGGAAAGAAGAGGTTCAGAAGGTGGAGCAGCAAGGGCAAGGTGTACAACATCAGGTTGAAAAGCAAAGGCAAGCTGTACAACAACAGATTGAAAAGCCGTCACATCCTGTAAAGAAAACACCAACAGCCAGCGAATCATCAAAAAATACAAAGAAACCGACTTATGCAGGCTTAAACTACAATACTCAGAAAAAAGAATTTCCACAATACAAGACCGATGAATTAAGCAGCAATCAGATGACACTAAGAGAAGATCCAGTATTTTCAGTTCAGGCAAGACCTGACCGCAAGATCTTAGGTCAGCTCTTTAAGACATATTGGCTTATTGAGTACGAAGACCAGTTATTTATCATGGACCAGCATGCAGCACATGAAAAAGTCAATTATGAGAGGCTGATGAAGAATTTCAAAGAAAAAGAAATATACAGCCAGAGATTAGAACCGCCAATGGTTGTGACGGTTTCTATGACGGAAGCAGAAGCGTTAACAAGATACAAAGATGCATTCGCAGGTTTAGGATTTACGATCGAATCTTTTGGAGGGAATGAATATTGTATCCGGGAAGTTCCAGCCAATCTCTATGGGATTGGGGAAAGAGACTTATTTATGGAACTTTTAGATGCGGTAAGTCAAGAAAATGGTACCTTGGATACAGAAGTGATCGCATCAAAGATTGCGACAATGGCATGTAAGATGTCGATCAAGGGAAATCAGAGAGTATCGTTAATGGAAGTAGAACATCTTTTAGATGAACTGATGAAGCTGGAAAATCCATACCAGTGTCCACATGGAAGACCAACGATCATCAAGATGAGTAAGTATGAGATAGACAAGAAGTTTAAGAGAATCGTATAGTGAAACCAGACAAGGAGGGAAGACTATGACAGATCAGGAATTATTAGATTTTGCAGATAAAGCAAAAGAGAAAGCATACGCACCATATTCCAGATTTCAAGTAGGAGCAGCAATTCTTACCAAAGAAGGAAAAGTATTCACCGGGTGTAATGTGGAGAATTCTTCTTATGGAGCAGCCATTTGTGCAGAGAGAACAGCGGCAGTCAAAGCTGTCAGTGAAGGATATCATGACTTTGAAATGATCGCGATCGCATCCAATGGCAGTAACAAAGAAACGGTTTATCCATGTGGGATCTGCCGCCAGTTTCTACATGAATTCAATCCAGATCTGAAAGTAATCTGTCAAAGCCCAGATGGATTTGAAACATATCGATTATCAGAACTTATGCCGAAAGGATTTTAAATAGATGAAACCAATGGTAATTTTAACAGGACCGACAGCAGTTGGAAAAACAGAACTGTCGATCCGATTAGCAAAGATCTTAGATGCAGAGATCATTTCCGCAGATTCTATGCAGGTTTATAAGAAGATGGATATCGGAACTGCCAAGATCATGCCGGAAGAGATGGAAGGGATCAAGCATTATCTGGTGGATGAACTTGATCCTAAAGAAGAATTTCATGTAGCGAGATTTCAGCAGATGGCAAAAGATGCCCTAAAGGAAATCTATGCAAAAGGCAAGATTCCACTGATCGTTGGTGGAACAGGATTCTATATCCAAAGTCTTTTATATGATATTGATTTCACAAAAGAAGATGGAGATCAGGAATACAGAAAACAACTGGAAGAAAAAGCTAAAAGAGAAGGAAACGACAGTTTATACGAGATGTTAAAACAAGTCGATCCAAAATCTACAGAAAAAATTCATAAAAATAATGTAAAGCGGGTGATCCGTGCATTAGAATTTTATAAATTAAATGGATATCCGATCTCAGAGCATAATGAGAAGGAAGCAGCAAAGACCTCACCATATAATTTTGCTTATTTTGTATTAAACCACAAAAGAGATATCTTATATGACAGGATCAATCGCCGCGTTGATATTATGGTGGAACAAGGATTGATCGATGAAGTAAAACGATTAAAAGAAGAAGGATATGAAAAAACAATGGTTTCCATGCAGGGAATCGGGTATCGTCAGGTGTTTGAGTATTTAGAAGGAAATCTTTCTTTGGAGGATACGATCGAACAGATCAAGAAAGACACCAGACATTTTGCAAAGCGTCAGCTGACCTGGTTTGGAAGAGAAAAGGAAGTCTGTATGGTAGATAAATCACAATTTGGGTCAGAAGATGAGATTTTAACATATATGCTTACAATATTAAAAGAAAAGGGGATCTATGATGGATCAGTTAAAGAACTATTATAAAGAAATGGGCGTCGATGAGAAAGTCTTCGACTATGCACAGGAAGTAGAAAAGGGATTAAAAGATCGTTTTGAAACGTTAGATGCGATCGCACAGTTAAACCAGATCAAGGTATTAAATGCGATGCAGAAACATCAGATCGCGGAAATGCATCTGGGTGGCACAACAGGATATGGATACAATGATTCTGGAAGAGAAGCTGTGGAAGCATTGTATGCGGATGTTTTTGGAACAGAAGATGCACTTGTAAGACCGCAGATCACATGTGGAACACATGCATTAGGACTTGCATTATCAGCAAACTTACGTCCGGGAGATGAGATTCTTGCAATTTCAGGAAAACCATATGATACCTTAGAAGAAGTCATTGGAATCCGTGAATCCAAAGGTTCCCTAAAAGAATACGGGATCACATATGCACAGGTCGATCTGTTAGAAGATGGAAGCTTTGACTTAGAGGGAATCAAAAATGCGATCAATGATAAAACAAAACTGATCCATATCCAGAGATCAAAAGGCTATGCGACAAGACCAACCTTATCTGTTGATGTGATCGGGGAAGCAATCGCATTTGTAAAAGAGATCAATAAAGACCTGATCGTAATGGTTGATAATTGTTATGGTGAATTTGTCGAAGAAAAAGAACCATCGGAAGTTGGAGCTGATATGATCGTAGGTTCCCTGATCAAGAATCCGGGTGGAGGACTTGCACCGATCGGTGGATACATCTGTGGAAGAAGCGATCTGATCGAGCAGTGTGCATACAGACTTACAACACCAGGGCTTGGAAAAGAAGTAGGAGCCAGTCTTGGAGTTAATCGTCAGTTTATCCAGGGATTCTTTATGGCACCAACGGTTGTCAATGCAGCAGTCAAAGGAGCAATCTTTGCAGCCAATTTATATGAAAAATTAGGATTTAAAGTGATTCCAGATGGAAAAGAAGACCGACATGATATCATTCAGGCAGTGGAATTTCATGATCCTGAAAAATTGATCGCATTTTGCGAGGGAATTCAAAAAGCATCACCGATCGACAGTCATGTAACACCAATCCCATGGGATATGCCAGGATATGATAGCCAGGTGATCATGGCAGCAGGAACATTTGTATCTGGCGCATCCATTGAATTAAGTGCTGATGGACCAATGAAAGAGCCTTATGCAGTATATTTCCAGGGAGGTCTTACATATCCACATGCCAAATATGGAATCATCATGTCCCTGCAGCGAATGGCAGAAAAAGGTTTGGTAGAAATTCCAGAGATTTCATAAAATAAAATAAGAAAAATTTAAGGAAAACAACGGTTTGATTTCTATACATCAGTGAAAAGTTATGGTAAGATTTAATGTGAGAAATGTTTTGACCATGGAGATTTTTCGACAGAAAGGATCAGATATGGAAGAAAAACATCAGACATTAAAGGAATTACCAGTGTCAGAAAGACCTTATGAAAAGTGTGAAAAGAATGGAACAGCAATGCTGTCAGATGCAGAACTTCTGGCAGTGATCTTAAGAAGTGGGACAAAGGATCAGACGGCGATCGATCTTGCAACGAAAGTGTTGTCGATCGATCCGTTTTATGAGGGAATACTGGGAATTTGCCACACTTCAAGAGAAGAATTACAAAAGATTCCCGGGATTGGGAAAGTAAAGGCGATGCAGATCTTGTGTATTGCAGAATTGTCTAAACGATTAGCAAGTGCGAAAGTCGAAGATAAGATAAGCTTTCATTCACCAGCATCCATTGCAGATTATTATATGGAACGGATGCGGCATTTAAGCCGGGAAGAGATGATTTTAATTTTTTTTAATGGAAAGAATAAAGTTATAAAGGAACTTACGGTTTCTGTTGGTACAGTGAATCAGACAGTGGCATCACCAAGAGAATTATTTCTGGAAGCACTTCGATGCGAAGCGGTTTCCGTACTTATGATCCATAATCATCCATCTGGAGATCCAACGCCAAGCCGTCAGGATATTCTGACGACCAAGCGGATGAAAGAAGCAGGAGAATTTCTTGGGATTCCGCTATGTGATCACATTATCATCGGAGACCAGACATATTTAAGTTTTCGAGAAGAACACATGATGTAAGGAGCAGAACATGAAAACGGCACAACTAGGAATTGAACTTGGAACCAGACATTTAAGAATCTGTACAAGAGATAAAGAAGAATTTTTAAAGATAAAGAACATGATCGCATTTGATGAAGATGCAAAACTAAAAGCATTCGGCAACGAAGCATTTGCGATGTATGAGAAACAGCCATACAGTATTCATGTAGTGAAACCAATGGAACACGGCGTGATCTCAGATTATACGAATATGAGATATCTGTTAGGAACGGTATTGGACCATTATTTCAAACGGATCAGGAAAACCGGTCTTATGATCGCAGTTCCAGTGGATATTACGAATGTTGAGAAACGAGCATTTGAAGATCTTGCATGGGAATCAGCTTCAAGGGTTAAGGATGTAACTTTAGTTCCCAAGCCAATCCTTGCGGCAATTGGAAGCGGAATTGATGTCAATGCGCCATGTGGAAATATGATCATTGATATAGGAGCTTCAACAACAGAGATTTCTGTGATATCTTTAGGTGGGATCGTAACAAGCAGACTTCTTCCATATGGAGGAGACCAGATCGATGAGTGGATCAGAGATTATGTAAAGAAGAATTATAAATTAGCGATCGGAACACGAAGTGCAAGACACTTAAAACTTGCATATGCGAAGATAGAAGATAAAGAAGCAGCTATGATCAAGGGAAGAGATCTTGTGAGTGGACTTCCAAAACAAGAGAAGATACCAATTCAGATCGTTGAAGAAAAGGCCCACAGTCAGGTCAGAGACATTTGTGTGCAGGTAAAAGCAGTGTTAGAAAGCATTACGCCAGAACTTGCATCAGATATTATGAATCAGGGAATCTATGTATCTGGAGGCGGGGCAGCATTTCCAAAGACGGCAGAGTGGATCAAAGAAGAATTTAAGATACCGGTTCATATTGCTGACCGGCCAGAAGATCATGTGATCTTAGGAATGCAGTCATATTTAAAACGATAGATGATGAAAGAGGATAGACGTATGAAATTGCAAAAGAAAAAATTTAATTCAAACCACCTGTTAGCGATTTTTATCGTGGTGTGTGGGTTACTGGCGGGAATCAGTGTTTTTGCCGGAGGAGTCTTAACTCCAGTCAAGAATATCTTTTTCACTGTTTTATCTCCGATGCAGGAAGGCATTAATTCGGTAGGAAATGCCGTATTTTCATGGAATGAGAATGCAAAAAGCAAGAAGACACTGAGAGCAGAGAATGAGCGTCTACAGGAGAAGATCGATGTTCTGAAGATGCAGAATCGTGTGCTACAGCAGAATCAGGTAGAATTAGAACGTCTGCAGGATCTTTTGAAATTAAAACAAAAATACAAAAAATATCATACAGTGGGAGCCAGAGTCATCAGTAAAGGATCAGGAAACTGGTTTGACATCTTTCTAATCAATAGAGGAAGCAAAGACGGCATTAAGAAAGACATGAATGTCATTGCAGGGAATGGTCTCGTAGGAATTGTCTATGATGTATCATCACATACAGCCAAAGTACGAACGATCATTAATGATACAAGTATGGTCAGTGCTATGTTCCTAAAGACAAATGATGCGTGTATCGTAAATGGAAGTCTGGATACGATGGAAGATGGATATCTGGAAGTTGTATATATCAGCAAAGATGCAAAAGTCAAGAATGGAGATGAGCTTGTAACATCTTATGTAAGTTCCAAATTTAATGAAGGGATCACGATCGGGAAAGTATCTGATCTGAAGCTTGATTCTACAAAGCTTACCAAGACAGCGAAAGTGACACCAGTCGTTGACTTCAAGCATTTAAAAGAAGTTTTGGTTATCACAGATCTTAAGAAAACAAAGAATCTTGATGAAGAAACAAAGGAATAGCAGGTGAGGATATGAAGATCAAACGAATTTTATTTTATGTGATATCGGTACTAGTCTGTTTCCTTTTACAGACATCCGTCTTTAATTTTTTAAAACTTGCAGGGGTTATGCCGAATATTCTGCTGATCTTAACGGTCACGATCGCATTTATCCGAGGCAGGAAAGCGGGAATCGTGATCGGATTTGTCTGTGGGCTGCTGATCGATATATTCTCAGGAAATGTTTTAGGACAGAACGCATTTGTGTATTTAATGTTTGGATATGTCAATGGATGGTTCCATACATATTTTTATGAGGATGATATCTTGCTGCCGATCGGACTTCTAACAGCGAATTCCCTTGCGTATAGTTTTGTGATCTTCTTTTTCTTTTTTGCAATGAGAGGAAGATTGCAGTTTTTTTCTTATCTGTTTAAAGTTATGATTCCGGAAGCAGTATATACGGGAATCGTAGCATTGCTTATATATAAGATATTGTTAGAGATTGATATCAGGATCAGAGATGGTGAAAAAAGGAGTATGTTCTAGTGTTACGAAAAATTTACGAGAAAGCAGAAAAATTACTGGCAAACAGACTGCTTGCCTTGATCATACTGATCGTTGTGCTTTATTGTGTGTTGATCGGGCGTGTGTTTGTCCTTCAGATCGTAGAAGGTCAGTCACATAAAAATGATTTTACATATAAAGTACAAAAGACAGTCAAGACATCTGGTACCAGAGGGAATATTTATGATGTGAATGGAAAACTGCTTGCATACAACAAACTTGTATATACAGTGAATTTCCAGAATGACAATGCATTTCAGACGTTGGCAGCAAAGAATGGTACATCAGAAAGTTATGAGAAGAATAAAGTCATTTATAAAGTGATCAAGATCCTGGAGCGAAATGGAGACTCTTTTATCAATGAGATTCCGATTGAATATACAGGAAGCGGAAAGTTTCGTTTTACAGAGACTGGGTCAAAATTAAAGAAGTTTAAGAGAGATGTTTTTGGAATTGGAAACAGCACAGACCTTTCAAAGTCCGAGAAAGAATTAAGAGATAAACAGCTGAATGCAACTGCAGAACAGGTTTTTGAATATTTGAGAAATGGAACTCTTGGCTCCGCAGGAACAGGAAAGATGTTTGATATTGATAAATCTTATTCCAAGAAAGATGCATTAAAGATCATGTCTGTCAGATACAGTGCATTTTTAAGTCGTTATTCTCAGTATATGAAGGTGACGATCGCAAATGAGATCAATAACAGAAGTATTGCTGAGATCAAAGAAAGAAGTTCAGAACTTCCGGGAATAGATATTGATACAAAGTCTATTCGTGTATATAATAAAAGTGAGGCGATGTCTCATGTGATCGGATATACAGGAACGGTTAATACGGATGAACTTGAAACATATAACAAAGGAAAGAAAGAAGAAGATAAAGATTACTATTCCAGTGATGAGACGGTTGGAAAGGCCGGTGTTGAGAAGCAGTTTGAGAATTATCTTCACGGAGACAGTGGAAGCAAGACTCTGGTTGTCAACAATGTTGGAAAGATCATTGACACGACCAAGACAGTCAAATCGGGAACAGGAAATAATATCACATTATCGATTGACAGCGAATTACAGGAATATGTATATAATCTGCTCGAGAAGAAGATCGCGGGAATTGTTCTGTCTAAGCTTACAAGTTCTGACAGCGCAGGAAATGACCGTGAGAATATTATGATCCCGATCAAGAAAGTATATTATTCATTTATTGGCAATAGTGTGATCGACCTTGAGAATCTCAATGGAGATAAGGCGACATCCTATGAGAAGAAGATGTATCGAAAGATTCAGACTTTAGAAGATCAGGCGATCAATGTATCAAAGAATCTTGTTTTGAAAGATACCAAAGCGTACAAAGATCAGAGTGAAGAAAAACAAGCCTATGCATCTTATGTATACAGTCTGTTGTCTAGCAAGAAAGTATTGATCTCAAGTTCTATCGATACGACGGATAAGACATATCAGAAGTGGAAGAATGAGAAGATCAGTTTAAGTGAATTCTTAAGGTATGCCGTGAACAAGGAATGGATTGATATTTCTTCACTGAATATCAGCAGCAAATACAATGACACTGAAGAGATCATGAAAGCACTGGCTGCTTATGTAGAAGATGCTTTGGTTGATGCAGATGATTTTGATATGACAGTCTGCGAACAAAGCATCATGAAAGGAAAATTAAGCGGAAGAGAAGTATGTCTCCTTCTTTATGAACAGGGAGTTTTAAAGAAGAAAGGTGACAGTGATTATACGGCATTGAAATCTGGTTCCCTAAACAGCTATGATTTCATTCGAAGAAAGTTAAAGAGTTTACAGATCACACCAGGACAGATTGGTATGGATCCATGTTCCGGATCTGTTGTGATCACAGATTCCAAGACAGGAAAGGTAAAAGCATTGGTAAGTTATCCTGGATATGACAGCAACCGTTTATCAAACGGAACAGATTCCGGATACTACAGGCAGCTGGCAAACTCAGCATCTACACCATTATATAATCAGGCACTGAAACATAAGACAGCACCGGGATCTACATTTAAGCCATTGTCTGCTTTGGCAGGTCTTAATGAGAAAGTGATCACGACAAGTACAGTCATCAACTGTACAGGGTTATACGATAAGATCACACCACCGGCGAAGTGCTGGAAATATCCAGACCGTCATGGAGCAAGAACTGTGTCAACAGCGATCGAAGCATCTTGTAATTATTTCTTTTATGAAGTAGGATATAGATTAGGAGACAAATCAGGTTCCTACAGCAGTAAAGAAGGTCTTAAGTACTTGGAGAAATACGCAACACAGCTAGGGCTTAATAAGCAGTCAGGAATTGAACTGGATGAGTCATCTCCACAGGTTTCTGATGAAACATCCGTACGTTCTGCCATTGGACAGGGACGTAATAGTTTCACGCCAAGTCAGATTGCGAATTATGTGACAACATTATCCAACAGTGGAACCGTATATGATCTAAGTATCATGGACAAGATCACTGACGATAATGGAAAGACAGTCAAGAAATATGGAGTTAAGAAAGTAAGACAACTTCATTATGATACAACATACTGGAATGCAGTGCATACTGGTATGAGAGGTGTAGTCAGCGGAAAGGACAGCTCCGTAAGCAGTATCTTCCAAGGCATGAAAGTAAAATTAGCAGGTAAGACGGGTACAGCACAGGAGAATAAGAAACGTCCGAATCATGCGTTGTTTATCTCTTATGGACCATATGAGAAGCCAGAGATCACAACGACGGTTGTTATTCCGTTTGGATATACCTCATCTAATGCAGCAGCGACTGCAAAGGATATTTATGAGTATTATTTTGCAAATGATAAGACAAAGAAGACATTAGAGAAGAATAATAAATCAGTCACAGAAACCAGTGTTGGTACTGCAGGAGATTAGAGAAAGAAGAGAGGAATTGTATGAATCAGCCGGTATTGCTCAAGGGAAACAGTCTGGGACTTACCATGGTGTTAGATCCCGGAATGAAGTTTGATCAACTGATCAAAGCGATCGAAGATAAATTTGTGCAGGCAAAAGATTTCTTTAATGGACAGACACAGATCGCACTAAAGATCGAAGGCAGAAAACTAGATGCCAAAGAACTTCAGAATGTACTGCAGATCATTGCAGAAAAAACAACTTTGACGATCGCATATGTGATAGAAGATGATAAGATCATGGAAACTTCTTTTAAGGATGTATTGAAAAAGATTCAGGAAAGAGAACAAAAAAGAAGTCAGTCCATGGTTGATGAGAGAAGAAAGGGAGATGGACAGTTCTACCGTGGAACACTTCGCTCCGGACAGAGTCTGGAATCTGATGCAAGTGTTGTAGTGGTCGGGGATGTGAATCCTGGAGCTTCCGTATGTGCCAAAGGTAATGTAGTTGTTCTTGGATGTGCCAAAGGATATTTGAGTGCAGGATGTGATGGAGATGATCACGCTTTTGTCGCAGCACTTGATATGCAGCCGATGCAGATCCGTATCGGAAAACACATCGCAAGAAGTGCCGATGGAGAACCAGAGAAGAAGAAAAAGCTTTTCGGAAGATTAAAGAATAATGACAATCAGCCGATGGAAGCACAGATTGCATTTGTAGAAGATGAAAATATTTATATCGAGCCCATATCTAAAGCGCTCTTAAATGAAATCATAGTATAGTGAATGGAGGAAACAAAAATGAGTGAAGTTATCGTAATCACATCTGGAAAGGGTGGCGTTGGAAAGACAACAACCACTGCCAATGTGGGAACAGGATTAGCGAAGGAAGGAAAGAAAGTCGTATTGATCGATACTGATATCGGACTTCGTAATCTGGACGTTGTCATGGGGCTTGAGAATAGAATCGTTTATAATCTGGTTGACGTTGTGGAAGGAAACTGCAGAATCAAACAGGCAATGATCAAAGACAAGAAATATCCAAATCTTTTCTTACTGCCATCTGCACAGACAAGAGATAAGACATCCGTAACACCAGAACAGATGTCAAAACTGGTGGAAGAACTAAAAAGTGAATTTGACTATATCATTCTTGACTGCCCAGCAGGAATCGAACAAGGATTTAAGAATGCGATCGCAGCAGCAGACCGTGCACTGATCGTTACAACACCAGAGGTATCAGCAATCCGTGATGCAGACCGTATCATTGGACTATTAGAGGCAAATGATATACATAAGATCGATCTGGTGATCAACAGGATACGTATGGATATGGTAGAACGTGGAGATATGTTATCCAAAGATGATGTTCTTGATATTCTTGCGGTTGACCTGATCGGAATCGTACCAGATGATGAGAATATTGTCATTTCCACAAACCAGGGAGAACCATTGGTTGGAAGCAATACACCAGCAGGAAAAGCATACCAGAATATCTGTAATCGTGTGATGGGCAAAGACGTTCCATTCATGGAAATCACAGGACCAACTTTCTTCCAGAGACTTGCAAACGTATTTAAGAAGTAGAGGGGAGAGAAACGATGGGTTTTTTTGATAATTTTTTTAAGAAAAAAAGTTCAGGAGAAGTGGCAAAAGACCGATTAAAACTATTATTGGTATCTGACCGCTCAAATTGTTCTCCTGAGACAATGGAACTGATCAAAAACGACATCATTCAAGTAATCTCCAAATATATGGAGATCGATCCAGAGGGACTTGATATTCAGATCACACAAAGCAGCGAAGAATCCGAAGGACCTGCATTATATGCAAATATTCCGATCCGTGAGCTTAGAAAATAACATTGGAGAGATACTATGTTGCGAAATTATCGACTGCAGAATTACAATTTCAAACTTGTTTTTAACGTACTTGTACTGATGGCGATGAGCCTTTTGTTTATTCACAGTGCCAAAGCATCCTATGTGCCAAAGCAGGCATTGGGGATCATTATGGGACTTGGAATCATTGTGATCGTATCACTGATCGATTATCAGGTCTTTACAAGAAATGCAGAAATATTGTATATTTTGAATGTGATCATGTTGATCGGCGTTAAATTATTTGGAAAAGATGTCAATGGTGCCAAACGATGGTTTTCATTAGGTCCATTGGGAACTTTCCAGCCATCAGAACTTAGTAAAGTGATCATGATCATTGTTGTTGCAGCATTTCTTGCGAAGCATCAGGATGATCTGAATGAACCGAAGGTATTAGGAAAACTTGCTGTAATCTGTGGGATTCCGCTGCTTTTGATCTTGAAACAGCCAAGTCTTTCTTCTACACTCGATATTTGTTTTATTATTCTTGGAATGATCTTTATGGCAGGATTATCCTCCAGATTGATCGTTCAGGTATTGATTGTAGGCGTACCACTTTTAGCAATCTTTTTGTGGTATGTCCAGACACCAGGACAGGTGTTGTTAGAGCCACATCAGGTAGCAAGGATCATGTCCTTTTTACATCCAGAGAATTACGCAGATTCCACTGCTTTACAGACAAGCAATTCGATCATGGCGATCGGTTCTGGCGGACTATTTGGCAAGGGATTTGGAAGTAATACGATCTCAAATGTATCTGCAAGTGATGTAAATTTGGTATCAGAAAATCAGACAGACTTTATTTTCTCTGTGATCGGAGAAGAATTTGGGTTTGTTGGATGTGTGGTATTGATCATTGTTTTTGCATGCCTTGTATATCAGTGCATGAATGTGGCGAAGAAATCAGGGAATCTGATCGGAACTTATGTGGCTGTAGGAGTTGCGTGTTATATGGGATTTCAGTCTTTTATCAACATTGCAGTTGCTACAGGAACCATGCCGAACACCGGACAGCCCCTGCCATTTATCAGTTATGGATTAAGTTCCTTAATGTCGGCGTCGATCGCGATAGGAATGGTACTTAATATATATTTACAAAGAAAAAGACACTAGGAGGTTCTATCTATGAATGTAGGATTAGTTGCCCATGATGGCAAAAAGAACCTGATGCAGAATTTATGTATCGCGTATCAGGATATTTTAAAAAAACATAAATTATATGCTACAAGTACGACTGGACAGATGATTGAAGATGTTGCAAACTTAAAGATCCACAAACTTCTTGCCGGCCATTTTGGCGGTATGCAGCAAATGGGATCTAAGATCTCCAATAATGAAATAGACCTCTTGATCTTTTTACAGGACCCGGCAAATAAGAAGAGAACACCAGATTTTTATAATGTTTTAAATCTCTGTGATCAGTATAATATTCCGTGTGCTACGAATCTGCCAACAGCAGAAGTATTGATCCTGGCACTGGACCGAGGAGATTTAGATTGGAGGAATATGTATAAATAGACTGTCACACGACGGTCTTTTTTTACAGAAAGCATAAAATGAAAAAATTAATTTGTATTTGTATGTCCGTCATGATGATCACATTATCTGGCTGCCAGACATCGGCGAAGACAGGTGGATTTATATCATATGATGAACATTATCAGAAGAATGAAACGGCATTAAAAGAAGATGCATTGAGTGACCGTTGGGAATCCAGAGGTTCTAAGGTAGCGGTTGTATCCAAAGAAAAGGCGGATAATAACGACTATCCAGAAGCCAAGGAAGTTCTGTTGGTTAATAATACAAAGAATAAAGTGATCGTTAGTCAGAAGGTTTTTGATCAGGCTTACCCGGCAAGTACAACAAAGATCATGACAGCATTGCTGACTTTGGAAAATTTAAATTTAAGTCAGGTTGTAACGATCAAACATGACATTACATTCCCTGATGGAGCAGCTGTGGCAATCCACCTAAAGAAAGGGGATAAGATCACAGTGGAAGCATTGTTAAATGCATTGATCATTATGTCAGCCAATGATGCAGCCGTTGCACTTGGAGAGGCAGTGGCTGGAAGTGAAGCAAATTTTGTAAAAATGATGAATAAGAGAGCCAAAGAACTTGGAGCAACCAATACACATTTTGCAAATCCGAATGGACTTCATTTAAGTGATCATTATTCTACAGCGTATGATCTTTATCTGATCTTTAAAGAAGTAGCTAAACATAATGAATTCTTTAATATTGCAGGAAGATCAAGCAGTAGGATTGAATATCTTGGTTCCAAGGGAGAACAAAAGATTTATGATATGGCTTCCACAAACCAGTATATTGCCGGAACATACACACTTCCAAGCCAGGTATATATGATTGGAGGCAAGACTGGTACAACAACACAGGCGGGTTCTTGCCTGATTCTTCTTACAAAGAATAAAGACGGTGAGGAATTCATTTCCGTGGTGTTAAAAGGCGTTACAAAATCAGCTCTTTACCATACAATGACAGATATATTATCAAAGGAAAACTAAGATGGAACGATACAAAGCTTACAGCACACATTTAAAGGAATTATATGGAGAAAAAGTATATAAATTACCAGTTAATCTTCCGGTGACTTGTCCAAACCGCATGGATGGAGATGGGTGCACTTTCTGTGGAGGTGTGGGAACCGGCTTTGAAGCTATGAACAGTGAGGTATCTGTAAGTGAACAGCTGAATGCAACAAAAGGGAAGATCACAAAACGCTATAAAGCAAAGAAATTTATCGCATATTTTCAGAATTATACGAACACATTCCTGCCGGTTGACAAGTTTGAAAAGTATCTGGTAGAAGCAGCACAGACGGAAGATATTGTAGGAATTTCGGTATCCACAAGACCTGACTGTATTACGAAGGAATATTTAGATTGTTTAAAGAAGATTTCTGAAGAATATCAGGTGAAGATCTCTATGGAATATGGACTTCAGACAGTCAATTATAAGACTTTAAACAAGATCGATCGAGGACATACACTGGCAGAATATCTAGATGCTGTGTTAATGACAGCACCATATGGATTTGAGATCTGCACTCATATTATTTTGAATCTGCCAGGAGATGACATGACGGATGTAATCGAGACAGCAAAGATTCTTTCTGCACTTCCAGTGCAGATCGTAAAATTACATTCTCTTTATATTCCCAAAGGATCAAAAATGTATGAGGAGTATAAAGAAGGAAAAATAACTCTTTGTGATCCAGAAGAATATCTGGACAGACTGGTAAACTTTATCTGTTATGTACGAAAAGATATGGTGATCGAGCGTCTATTCAGCAGAGTGCCCAAGGAAGATGCATCATTTTCTAACTGGGGCATCAGCTGGTGGAAATTAAAAGATCGATTTGACGAGATCATGGAAACAAATGACTATATGCAAGGATGTAAATTTGACTATTTAAATGGAGCAGCGCTCAGGCGATGGGAGATTTAAGAGATGGCAGCAAAACGAAGACGAACAACAAAAATACATTGGAATATTGGAATGATCATTTTTGTAGTCATATTGGTCTACATTCTGATTAATGTCATCCTGTTTCTAGGCAAGAAAAAGCTGACTGTCTACAAGGTGACGGAAGATAAGATCACCAATACCTTATCGTTTACAGGAATTGCGATCCGTGATGAGGAACTTTTAAAGGCTTCACAAAGCGGTTATATTACCTATTATGTAGAAGAAGGAAAACGGATCAAAAAATCAGGAACGGTCTTTACGGTTGACAAAGATCAGAAGGTTCAGGATGCATTTGTAAGTCAGGTGCAGCAGCTTGAGAAAAATAAAAAAGTGATCGATGATGAAGAGATTCAGCATAAGATCACAGATTATCAGTCTGTATATAGTGATCATAAGTTCAGCACGGTTTATGATCTGAAATATGATCTCAAGAATGCAATCCTCAACTTAAGTGAAGATTCTATGAAAACAGTTATAGAAGCAGTCAAACAAAAGCTTGGGGATACAAGTTTTGAGACACAGAAAAGTACAAGCAGTGGGGTAACACAATTTTATTCTGATGACTTTGACGGTAAGAGCGCAAAAGATATCACAAGCAAGGATTTTGACCAAAGTCAGTATCGTGTTCAGAGATATAATACGTCCGATAAAGTAAAGAAAGGCAAAGTTGTAGCTAGGATCAACAAAAGCGAAAAATGGCAGATCGTAATTCCATTAGAAGCAGATCAGTATCGGATGTTGAAGGATAAAAGTGAAGTGTCGGTTCGTTTCCTGCAAGATCAGACAACAGCCACAGCAACGGTGGAAGTCGCCAAAAAGGGAAGTTCGTATTTTGGATATCTTAAGTTTAATGATTACGCGGTACGTTATATCAATGAGCGCTACTTAGAAATCGATGTGACGCTTGATTCCTACAAGGGATTAAAGATTCCAAACACATCCATTGTAAAGAAGAAATTCTACCAGGTTCCAGTAAAATACCTTACAAAAGGAGATAATAGTGCGAAAGAACAGTTTACCGTACGTGATACAAGCAACAAAGGCGATGTGACGGTGGAACAAAAGAGCTTTACGATCTATGGAAGAACGAAGGATTACTGTTATCTTGATCCAGAAGAAGTTGGAGAGAACGTAGTGCTTCAGGCAATGGATTCCAAAGATACATTTTTGATTGAGAAAATGAAGACATTAAAAGGAGTTTATTGTACAAATCAGGGATATGCGGATTTCCGTCCAATCGATATTCTGATCGAGAAAGATGATTATTCGATCATTGCAAATGATACCGATCAGGGAGTTAGTCGGTATGATTTCATTGTTCTTGATGGAACAACGATCAAGGAAAACCAGATCATATATTGAGGCATATAAATTTATAAGAATTACAGAAAGAAGGAATTGGATATGTTGATCGAACGCTATAATGAAGTAAAGAAACATGTAGAAGAAGCTTGTAAACGTGTAGGACGTGATCCACGAGAAGTGACAGTGATCGCAGTCAGCAAGACCAAACCATTAGAAATGGTAGAAGAATTAAGAAAAGAAAAAGTACTTGATTTTGGAGAGAATAAGGTACAGGAGATCAGAGATAAGTATGCAAATATCAGCTGGCCGGTAAGATGGCATCTGATCGGACATCTTCAGACCAATAAGATTAAATATATCGTGGATAAAGTAGCATTGATCCATTCTGTAGATTCTATAAAACTTGCTCAGGCAATTGACAAAGAAGCTGCAAAGCATGATGTCAAAGAAGTTCCGATCCTGATCCAGGTGAATTTTGCACACGAAGATACCAAATTTGGATTGAATCCAGAAGATGTTTTTGATGTGGTGAAAGAGATTTCTGCCTTAGAACATGTAAAGATCAAAGGATTAATGCAGATCGCACCATTTGTTGACGATCCAGAAGACAATCGTAAGTATTTCCGTGCGATGAAGCAATTATCTGTTGACATCAACAACAAAAACTTCGATAATGTAAATATGAGTATACTTTCCATGGGAATGACCAACGATTATGAGATCGCAGTAGAAGAAGGTGCGACAATGGTAAGAGTTGGAACGGCAATCTTTGGAGAGAGAAACTATAATATTTAGTGGAGGAAGATCTATGAAAGGTACAGTTGACAAACTGCTGAACTTTATGAAACTATCAGACGATGAAGAGTACGATGAAGAATATGAAGAGTACGAAGATGATGAGGAAGAAGAGGAAGAACCAAGAAGTACTTTCTCTTTCTTTAAGAAGAAAGAGCCTGAAGTAGAAGAAGAAAGCAGTAACAGCAAGATAAGTCAGCCGTTTGATAATACAATTACAGCAAGCAGAGAAGCAAAGAAACGAAGATTTACAAGTACAGGAAGCAAGGTCGTATCTATGAATGGAAGAGGCGTGGAAGTTTATGTAATAAAGCCACAGGATTTTGCAGAAGCACAGACAGCAGCTGATCTTTTAAAAGAAGGAAGAACAGTTGTGATCAATCTGGAAGGTGTAGAACTTACAGTTGCACAGAGAAGTATTGATTTTGTGGGCGGAGCAACTTATGCGATCAATGGATCCTTACAGGCAGTATCAAACAATATTTTTATTGCAGCACCAGACAGTATTGAAGTCAGCGGAGATTTAAAAAGCGAGATCATGAATGAGAATACGATCTCACCACAGTTAAAATAAAAGGTCATGAAGGAAGAAGAGTTATTAAAGAAACGTCTGATGGAATTATGTGAGAAAGCATATAGTCAGAATATCTATACATATACACACTTTCTGAATGAATATGAACAGAGTATCTATCAGGATATGAAGCTAGAACTTGCTTATGCACATCCAACACTTGTTGGAGGGCATGAGCATTTTACAAGGGCAGTGGTAATGTTTGGCTCAGAAGAATTATTTGGTTATCAGGGTGAGGTTCCAGTGGTTTGTGCCAGGATCTCACCTGTTTTTGATAAATTCGCAGAAGAATTAAGCCACAGAGATTATCTTGGAGCATTGATGAACCTTGGGATCGAGAGGCATTTGATCGGTGATATCCTGATCGATGGGAGATATGCCTATATTTTCTGTATGGAACATATCATAGGTGTGATCAAAGAACAGCTTGATCAGGTAAGACATACGCGAGTTTTTGTGGAAGAAGTTTCATGGGAAGAGACTGGATATGTCCAGAAATACAAGAGAAAAGAAGGATTTGTTGCGTCCATGAGGCTGGATGTGCTGGTTTCACAGGCTTTTTCTTTATCTAGGAATATCAGTGAGAAGCTGCTAAAGAGCCAGAAAGTATTTCATAATGGAAAGATGTGTTTATCAGGTGGACAAAAGATCAAACAGGGCGATATCATATCCGTGCGCGGATATGGGAAGTTTCTGGTGGAAGATTTAGGAAAAACATCAAAAAAAGGCCGTCAGTTTATCACACTGGCGATCTTTCAATAGGAGGAATATATGATTACACCAGTTGAGGTATTAGGGAAAGAACTAAGAAGAGGATTTGGCTACAAAGCAGTCGAAGTTGATGAATTCTTAGAAGAACTAGCGAAAGACTATGAGAAAGTCTATAAAGAAAACAACGAACTGCGAGAGAAAGTATCTGCATTGACAGAGAACTTAAGCCATTACCGCACGATCGAAGAATCCTTAAAGAGAGCATTGGTTCTTGCGGAAGAGACATCCAAAGAGACAATTGAGAATGCAAACAATAAAGCACAGGCATTAGAAGCAGAAGCATCCCGCAATGCAAAACAGTTGGTATCAGAGGCAGAGGATCAGGCAGAGAAGATCTTAACAAGTGCGAAAGAAGACTTTAAAGAAGAGAAAGAACAGCATGAAAAGACGATTGAGAATTATCAGAAGCTGATCCGTAAATTGGAAAGTGATTATCAGAGCTACAAAGCCAGAATGAAGCAGTTTATCAATGGGCAGATGGATATTTTAGATAATCCCGTTTATGAGATGGAATTCGAAATTGCAGGATGTGAGCAGACAGATGGAGATGAAGAAGATGAACAGCAAAAACAATTTGGAAATGAACAATAAGATTGAGATCTGCAATGAAGGAAAGAAAGCATATGATATCGTATTAAGAGATTCCTTTGCAGACCTCCTGGACCAGATGGAATTCCTTGAAATTGAGAAGAAAAAAGTCTGTATTGTGACAGAAAGCAATGTTGCACCAATCTATTTAAAAGAAGTTTGTGAACTGATCTCATCCAAGGCTTCCAAAACGATCACATTCAGTTTTGAAGCCGGGGAAAAACATAAGCAGTTAAAGACGATTGAGGCATTATATGAAGAACTGATCATCAATCATTTTGACCGACAGGATCTGTTGATCGCTCTAGGTGGAGGAGTTGTCGGGGATATGACAGGATATGCTGCAGCAACATATCTTCGAGGTATTGATTTTGTACAGGTTCCAACAACACTTCTATCTCAGGTTGACAGCAGTATCGGTGGAAAGACTGGTGTTGATTTCTTGCAGTATAAGAACATGGTTGGGGCTTTCCATCAGCCAAAACTTGTATACATCAATACAACAACCTTAAAATCTCTGCCAGAGAGAGAATATTTCTCTGGAATGGGAGAAGTGATCAAACACGGATTGATTAAAGATGCTGTTTATTATGAATGGATCAAAGAAAATATTGATGCGATCAAAGCAAGAGAGCATGAGGCAGTGAAAGAAATGATCTATCAGAGCTGTCTGATCAAAGGCGGTGTGGTAGAACGTGATCCAAAGGAAAAGGGTGAGAGAGCACTATTAAACTTTGGACATACTTTAGGGCATGCGATTGAGAAACTAAAGGATTTTACATGGCTTCATGGAGAATGTGTGGCAGCTGGATGTTGCCTGGCAGCAGAGATTTCTTGTATAAAAGGGAATATCAGTAAAGAAGAAGTTGATGATATCAAAGGCATTTTTGAAGCATTTGATATGAATGGAGATATCAGTGAACTTTCAGCAGATGATATTGTAAAAACAACCAAATCCGATAAGAAGATGGTCGGAGATAAGATCAAGTTTGTATTGTTAAGATCTGTCGGAGATGCATATATTGATATGAGCGTGACGGATGATGAAATGAAACAAGTATTACAGGGATGAGTTTTTAAGGACGAGACATGAAGAAACAGATTCGTATTTATATATATATCATAGGGCTGATCTTGATCGATCAGTTAAGTAAAGTCTGGGCATTATCTGTACTTCGAGGTACAGAAGGGATCGCTGTGATCCCCAATGTATTTGAACTTTCTTATCTGGAGAATCGAGGGGCGGCTTTTGGAATCCTTCAGGATCATCAGATTTTCTTTGTATTGATCACAGTAGCTGCTGCAGTGATCTTAACATGGATCTATCGGAGAATACCACAGACGAAGAAATATATACCACTTCGTATCAGTTATGCATTGATCATGGCAGGAGCGTTTGGAAATCTGATCGACAGAGTATTCAGGGGATATGTGGTTGATTTCTTTTATTTTAAATGGATCGATTTTCCAGTCTTTAATGTTGCAGATATTTATGTGACCGTAACAATGATATTACTTTTGATCTTGATCTTATTTTTCTATAAGGAAGAAGATCTTGATTTTCTTAACAGGAAAGGAAAACATGGACGAGACAATAGAAATTAAAGTGACAAGTGAAATGGCAGGTAAGCGTCTGGATGTGGTGCTTTCGGAGCAGTGCAGCGATCTTACGAGAAGTTATATCAATAAATTGTGTAAGGAAGAACGTGCAGCATTAAATGGCAAGACTTCCAAAGGCAATAAAAAGTGTAAAGAAGGAGATGTGATCACCTTACAGGTTCCAGAACCGACAGAACTTGAGATTTTGCCAGAGGAGATGAATCTTGATATTGTCTATGAAGATCAGGATGTTATTTTGATCAATAAGCCCAAAGGCATGGTAGTGCATCCGGCAGTAGGACATTACAGTGGTACGCTGGTCAATGGATTGATGGCACATTGTAAGGATGATCTGTCAGGAATTAACGGAGTGTTAAGGCCTGGAATCGTGCATCGTATTGATAAAGACACAACAGGGATCCTGATCGTCTGTAAGAACGATATGGCACACCAAAGTATTGCCAAGCAGTTATATGATCATTCGATCACAAGAAAATATCATGCGATCGTTTATGGAAATATCAAGGAAGAAGAAGGGACAGTCAATGCACCGATCGGAAGAAGCTTAAAAGACCGCAAGAAGATGGGAATCGTCATGGATGGAAAACATGCAGTGACGCATTATAAGGTATTAAAACGTCTAAAGAAAGGTTTTACTTATATCGAATGTCAATTAGAGACAGGAAGGACCCATCAGATCCGTGTGCATATGGCATCGATCAAGCATCCATTGCTAGGAGATGATGTCTATGGACCAAAGAAGTCAAAGTATACACTGGAAGGGCAGTGTCTTCATGCGAAGGTCCTTGGATTCGTACATCCAAGAACTGGAGAATATATGGAGTTTGAAGTGCCTTTGCCAGAGTATTTTGAAAAATTACTGAACAAGCTGGATAATTAGAACAATCATAGGAGGAAAAACGGAATGAAACTTGGATTTATCGGATGTGGAAATATGGCACAAGCAATGATCACTGGAATTTTGACACAGAAAGTCGTAAGTCCACAGGAATTGATCGTATCCAATCCACGAGAAGAAAAAACAGCGAAACTAAAAGATGAATTTGGAATCATTACAACAACAGACAACAAAGAAGTGGCAAAACAATCAGATATTTTGGTGTTATCTGTAAAGCCACAGGTATACCCAGCTGTGATCAAAGAGATCAGAGATGAAGTAAGCTCAGAACAGATTATCGTAACGATCGCAGCAGGTGTTTCTATGGAAGCAGCAGAGCGTCAATTTGGAAAAGAAGTTAAGATCGTACGTGTGATGCCAAATACGCCAGCTCTGGTAGGAGAAGGAATGTCAGGACTATGTTGTAATGAATATGTAACGGAAGAAGAGTTTGACCTGGTACATAAGATTTTTGAAAGTTTTGGAAAAGCGGAAAAGATCACAGAGAATCTAATGGATGCCGTTGTTGGAGTCAGTGGAAGTGGTCCAGCCTATGTTTATATGTTTATTGAGGCAATGGCGGATGCAGCAGTTGCACAGGGACTGCCAAGAAAGCAGGCATATACATTTGCTGCACAGACATTACTAGGAAGTGCAAAGATGGTTCTTGAGACAGGACAGCATCCAGGAGAATTAAAAGATGCTGTATGTTCTCCAGCAGGAACAACGATCGAAGCGGTTAACGTTCTTGAGAAAAAAGGAATGAGAAGTGCAGTGATCGAGGCTGTGACTGCAGCAGCAAAGAAAAACCATCAATTAGGAAAAAAGAAAGAAAAATAAAAAAGTTCTTTACAAATCATAGAAACCTATGATATTCTATAAAAGTTAGTGAAACCGATACTCAGATTTGGGCACTCCAACCCTTTCCTGGTATCAGGCGATATAAGAATTTTAAGGAGGAAAACACAATGATTTCATCAGAAAAGAAAGCAGAAATCGTAGCTAAATACGGTAAAGACGCAAAAGATACAGGTTCACCAGAGGTTCAGGTAGCAATCTTAACAGCTAGAATCAACGAACTTCAGGATCACTTCAATCAGCATCCAAAAGATCATCATTCAAGAAGAGGACTTCTTAAGATGGTTGGTAAGAGACGTAACTTATTAGCTTACTTAAAGAGCAAAGATGTTGAAAGATATCGTTCATTAATCGAAAAATTAGGATTAAGAAAATAATCTTATCAATGAAGATATTGAAACTGCCGCATGGAATGTCATGCGGCAGTTTTTTATTGCATAGGAAATTTCGATGAAATCGCCAATAAAATAAAAATCATCTGGTTTTTTTAAACAAACCATGCTATACTAACTAAGTTACTGAGGCGTTTTCCGAGACTGCTGAAAAGCTTATTACAACATGAAGGAAGACAAGTAGTCGGTTTTTCAGTTGTTTCGGCGCCTTAAGACAAAAAATATAAAGGAGACGAACTATGACAAAACAGTTTAGTATGGAACTTGCAGGACGTACACTGATGGTAGAAGTTGGACGTGTTGCAGCACAGGCAAACGGTGCAGCATTTATGCACTACGGTGATACTGTTGTATTATCTACAGCAACAGCATCTGAAAAGCCAAGAGATGGAATTGATTTCTTCCCATTAAGTGTAGAATATGAAGAGAAATTATACGCAGTAGGTAAGATCCCAGGTGGATATTTAAAGAGAGAAGGAAAACCTTCTGAGAATGCAATTCTTACAGACCGTGTGATCGACCGCCCAATGAGACCACTGTTTCCAAAAGACTACAGAAATGACGTTGCATTAAACAACTTAGTTATGTCTGTAGATCCAGATTGCAGCCCAGAACTTACAGCAATGCTTGGTTCTGCGATCGCAACAGCAATTTCAGATATCCCATTTGACGGGCCTACAGCATCTACAATGGTAGGACTGATTGATGGAGAATTCGTGATCAACCCAACTTCTGCACAGAAAGAAGTTTCTGATCTTGCATTAACTGTTGCATCTACAAGAGAAAAAGTTATCATGATTGAAGCTGGTGCGAATGAAGTACCAGAAGATGTGATGTTAGAAGCAATCTTCAAAGCTCACGAAGTGAATCAGGAGATCATCAAATTCATCGATACGATCGTTGCTGAATGTGGAAAAGAAAAACATGACTACGAGCATCATATCGTAGATCCAGAGATGTATGATGATATGGTAGCTTTCATTACTCCAGAAGCAATGGAAGAAGCTGTATTTACAGATGACAAACAGACAAGAGAAGCAAATATCCGTGCGATCGAAGAAAAATTAGAAGAAAGATATGCTGAGAATGAAGAATGGTTAGCACAGATCGGTGAAGCTGTTTATGCATTCCAGAAGAAGACTGTCCGTAAGATGATCTTAAAAGATCACAAACGTCCAGATGGTCGTGATATCAAACAGATCCGTCCACTTCACGCAGAAGTTGACTGCCTGCCAAGAGTTCATGGATCTGCATTATTCCAGAGAGGACAGACTCAGGTTATGACAGTGACAACACTTGGATCATTATCTGAAGCACAGCGTCTTGATGGAATCGATGTAACAGAAACAACAAAACGTTATATGCATCACTATAACTTCCCTTCTTACTCTGTAGGAGAAACAAGACCAAGCAGAGGACCAGGACGTCGTGAAATCGGACATGGTGCATTAGCAGAGCGTGCGTTAGTTCCAGTATTACCAAGTGAAGAAGAATTCCCATATGCGATCCGTACAGTATCAGAGATCATGGAATCTAACGGATCTACATCTCAGGGAAGTATCTGTGCTTCATCTCTGTCATTAATGGCAGCAGGTGTTCCAGTGAAAGCTCCAGTTGCAGGTATCTCTGTTGGACTTGTAACAGGAGAAGGAGATGACGATTACATCATCTTAACAGATATTCAGGGACTAGAAGACTTCTTTGGAGATATGGACTTTAAAGTAGCAGGTACAGACAAAGGTATCACAGCAATCCAGATGGATATCAAGATTCATGGATTGACAGAACAGATCATCCGCGAAGCGATTGCAAGAACAAAAGAAGCAAGAACACATATCCTTCATGATGTTATGAATCCAGTGATCCCAGCTGCAAGAGACCACGTCGGAGAATTTGCTCCAAAGATCTCTCAGTATACGATCGATCCTGAGAAGATTTCAGAAGTTATCGGTAAACAGGGTAAAACGATCAATGGAATCATTGATGAAACAGGTGTTAAGATCGATATTGACGAAAGCGGACGTATCGATATCTTAAGCGAAGATCAGGCAATGATCGATAAAGCGATCAGCATCATCAAATCCATCGTAGAACCATTGAATGTTGGAGATATTTACGAAGGTGAAGTTGTAAGGATCATGAACTTCGGTGCATTTGTACAGCTTTCTCCAAACAAAGACGGAATGATCCACATTTCAAAACTTTCTAATGAAAGAGTTGAGAAAGTAGAAGATGTCGTGAATATCGGAGACAAAGTAGCTGTCAAAGTATTAGAAATCGACAAGATGGGAAGAATCAATCTGAAATTAGAAGAAAAGATTGAAGATTAATTAAGAATGACAAAACAGCTTTTTGTATGCGAAAGTGTATGAAAAGCTGCTTTTTTGTTCTATAGGAGAATTTGATAACTCAAGTAAAATAAACCCAAATAAGAGGATAAAACAAATGAAACATATTATATTAGCATCTGCTTCCCCAAGAAGAAAAGAAATCCTGGAACTTGCCGATCTGAAATTTGATGTTATGCCAAGCGATGCACAAGAGATCACAACAAAAACAGCACCAAATGAAGTAGTTATGGAATTAGCATCGATCAAAGCAAAAGACATATATAAGAAGTCAGAGAAACAAAGTATGATCGTGGGAGCAGATACCGTTGTAGCATATCAGGGACAGATTCTTGGAAAACCGACAGACGAAGCGGACGCAAAAAGAATGCTTACGATGTTAAGCGGACAGACACATGAAGTGTATACAGGAGTTTGTGTCATCGAAGATGGAAAAACAAAAACATTTTATGAAGAAACAAAAGTTACATTTTATGAGATCAGTGATGAGCAGATCGATCATTATATCAAGACTGGAGAACCTATGGATAAGGCTGGGTCTTATGGAATTCAAGGAAAAGCAGCTGTCTTTATCAAAGGAATCGAAGGAGATTACTACAATGTTGTAGGATTTCCAATTGCAAGATTTTTGCAGGAAATCACAAAATAGTTATGTATTTTTTCCAAATATGAGGGGAAAACCTTTGACGATATCTATGAATCTCTGTTATGATGTGAGGTAAAGGCAAAAAACAGATATATCGATAGGAAATTTTAAGAAAGGGATTAGAAGAATGGGCAAGATTGCGATCGTAACAGATAGTAACAGCGGAATTACTCAAAAAGAAGGTAAAGAATTAGGAATCTCAGTGATTCCAATGCCATTTTATATTAACGAAGAATTATATTTTGAAGATATTACATTAACACAGGATGAATTTTATCAGAAATTAAACGAAGATGAAGATATCAAAACATCTCAGCCTGCACCTGGAGATGTGTTGGATCTATGGGAGAAGTTATTAGAAGACCATGATGAGATCGTGCACATCGCGATGTCCAGCGGATTAAGCAGTTCCTGTGCGACAGCAGCAATGTTAGCAGATGATTACGATGGAAAAGTTCAGGTTGTAGATAACCAGAGGATTTCTGTCACACAGAGACAGTCTGTCTTAGATGCGATTAAGTTGGCGGAAGAAGGAAAGTCAGCCAAAGAGATCAAAGACATCTTAGAAGCAGATAAATTAGACTCTGGAATCTATATCATGGTAGATACGTTAAAGTATCTGAAGAAAGGCGGACGTGTTACAGCAGCAGGAGCAGCCATCGGTACAGTACTTGGAATCAAACCAGTTTTACAGATTCATGGTGAGAAGCTGGATGCATTCGCGAAGACAAGAGGTGTCAAACAGGCAAAGAAAAAGATGATCGCAGCAGTAAGAAAAGAGTTAGAAGAGCGTTTCCCAGATGGAAATTTTGGTAAACACGCATATCTTCAGTCTGCATATACAAAAGATGAAGAGGCAGCGCTCAAATGGAAAGAAGAACTGATGGCAGAATTTCCAGGAATGGAATTCCATCAAGATCCATTATCTTTAAGTGTTGCATGCCATATCGGCGCAGGTGCATTGGCGGTTGCTTGGACACATAAGATTGATGATTAATAATAAAAAATATAGTATATTTTCTTGTCATTTAAAAGAAATGTAAATAAAACATGAATTTTACATGAAATCCTTGTGTGATCATAGCACAAGGGTTTCTTTTGTGTTACAATACAGTCAATTTCGATACAATAGATAGCAGGAGATAGATGTTATGGAAATGAAAAAAGTATTAAAATACGCAATGGAGATCGGGGAATGCATGTTGGTATCAGGAGCAGGTGTTTCAAGGGTAGAAGATACGATTTCAAGAATCTGCAAGGCGTATGGAGCAAAAGAAGCCAATGTATTTTCTATCACATCAAGTATTGTAACAACGATCGAAGATGAAAAAGGAGAAATCTTAACGCAGACAAAGCGTATTAGGTCATATAAGACAGACTTTACCAAACTGGATGAGTTAAATCAGTTATCAAGATATATGTGCAAAGAACTTCCGGAAGAAGAGGAAGTAAAACGAAAGATCGCAGAGATTAAAAAGGGAAAATTCGTCGTTTTTACAGAGGAAGTTCTTACATCAGCGGTCATTGCAGCAGCATGGACTTCATTTTATGGAGGTGGCATTACAGAAGGAATCATAGCAATGATCGCAGGGGCATTTGTCACGGTTCTTGCAAGATATATCAAGATCTTAGCACCCAACGAAATGGTATTAAACTTTCTATTATCATTTTTTGTTGCAGCATTTGCATATATCAGTGCAAAATTCGGACTGACAGAGGATTATGGAAAGATTATCATCGGTAATATCATGTTGTTGGTTCCTGGAGTTGCATTTGTTAATGCACTTCGGGATATGATCGGCGGAGACATGATGTCAGGAATCTTAAGAGTCTGTGAATCGATACTGTTAGCGGTATTCCTTGCTGCAGGTTCTTTTATGGCATTGATGTTCTTAGGAGGTATGTTATAAATGAAAGCAGAGATCATACAGGTACTGGCAAGTTTTGTTGGAAGTTTTGGATTTGCAGTACTTTATAACCTTCGAGGGAAAAAACTTTGTATGGCTGGGATTTCAGGGATGGTATCATGGATCGCCTATCTTATCGTATGGAATGAAATGCCAAGTACATTTGTGGCGAACCTGGCAGCGGCCGCAGTTGCGACAATCTATGCAGAAACAATGGCAAGGATCTTAAAGACTCCTGTAACAGTATTTTTGATCACGGGGATCATTCCATTAGTACCAGGTGGAAATTTATACTATACGATGAATTATGTCTTGGCAAAACAGTGGCATTTATTTTATTTATACGGGCAAAAAACATTGCTGATCGCAGTGGCGGTTGCAGCAGGGATCATGACAGCATCTTCTGTTTACGGAATTTGTGCATCCGTATGGAAATACTGCAAAAAAGAGATATGAGCAATCTGAGAATAAACCCCACAGATTTTGCATAAGATAAGAAAAACGAAAGTGTGCAGGTATCGTATGGAACAGGATGAAAAGTTTGAAAATCAATTAAATCTTGCTCTGGATCTTAGCGAAGAAGAACGGGAGAGGTCCAAGGATTTAGATGCAGGATACGATAAAGAAACGGATCAGTGGGAGATCATATTTCGCTACGCAGGCACACTTGATACGATCAGATGGTCAGACACAACGAGGATCGAACCGTTGAGTATGGGTTATGCGATCGCCTATATAAAAGAAGACGAGTTGGAAGCATTTGGGGCAAATGAACAAGTTATTTATATAGAGAAACCGAAAAATCTATTATTAAGCCGACAGTCATCGATAGCCGCATCTTGTATGTTGTCGGTCAAGAATCCACCTCTTTCATTGACTGGAAGAGGTGTTTTTGTCGCTGTGATCGATACAGGGATTGATATTTTTCACCCAGATTTTATAGATGAAAGTGGAGATACTAAGATTTATGCACTATGGGATCAAACGGTCAAAGGAAGCCCGCCTAAACCATTTCTTAACGGAAATCTCTATACAAAAGAAGAAATCAATAAAGTATTGCACTCAGAAAGTGAAAGATACGATTTTCGGAGCAGAGATCGATCTGGGCATGGAACACATGTAGCTTCAATCTGTGCCGGGATAAACGGGGTTGCACCAGAGGCAGAACTGATCGTTGTGAAATTGGGAGATACGAGAGAAAAAGGGTTCCCAAGGACGACACAATTGATGACAGCATTACAATATGTGATCAATGAAGCATCACAGGCAGGACGGCCGGTTGCGGTCAATATCAGTTATGGACATAATTATGGAGACCACAGAGGAAATTCCTTGTTAGAAAGATTTATATCACAGATCGCACAGCAATGGAAATGTACGATCTGCATTGGAACAGGAAATGAGGGAAATAGTGGGAGGCATAAACAAGGAAAGCTGATCAAGGAAGAACAAAAAATCTTATTGGATGTTGCACCATTTGAACAGAATCTAAATCTTCAGATATGGAAAGATTTCGTGGATGAGTTAAGAATACAGTTGGTATCTCCATCGGGAATCTCTTATGAGATCACAGATCAACAGGGAAAGTCACAATATTCATATGGAAATACGATCGTGTTTGTATACAATGGTTATCCAACACCGTACAATGTAAGACAGGAAATATTTCTTAGTTTTATTGTGCAGGATGGAGATCATATAGAGAGTGGACAATGGAATCTTACATTGATTCCAAGAAATATCAGAAACGGGGAATATCAGATGTGGCTTCCGGTATCCTCGGGAAGTAATCAGGAAACTAGATTTTTAGAGCCAGATAAAGAGTTTACTTTAACAATTCCATCAACTGCAGAAAATGTGATCTCAGCAGGTGCGTATGATGTCAGATATCAGTCTTATGCAGATTTTTCGGGGCGAGGTGATCAAAGATATGGTGTAAAGAAACCAGATCTTGTGGCACCAGGAGTTGGAATTTTGGCAGCAGCACCAGGAGGCGGTGAAAACAGCTTGTCCGGGACTTCGATGGCAACGCCATTTGTCACAGGAGCGGCAGCTCTTTTGATGGAATGGGGAATCATAAGAAACAATGATCCTTATTTGTATGGAGAGCGGATAAAAGCGTATTTTCATAAAGGTGCAAGGAAAATGAATGGATTTTTGGACTATCCAAACAATGAAATTGGATACGGAAAATTATGTGTGGCAGCTAGTTTGTATAAATAGAAGAGCTTACGAAAAAAAATACAAATGATATTTGTAATTTTTGTGTCATATTTCCAATTTATATGATAAAATTAATAACACACTGGGAATACGAAAGGGGAAGAGACAATCATGAAAACAGAAAGATTTGATAAGAAACTGTTTAAACAGGAAGTACTCAATAATTTAAAGACTCAGTTCAGAGTTGAGCTTAATAATGCATCCCAGCAGCAGATTTATCAGGCTGTAGCTTATGCTCTGAAAGAATGGATCATTGAGGACTGGATGGATACTCAGAAGACCTACGAAGAGAAAGACCCAAAGATTTTATATTATATGTCCATGGAATTCCTGATGGGAAGAGCACTTGGAAATAACCTCATTAATATGAGCATGTATGGAGAAGTGAAAGAAGCACTCGATGAATTAGGCGTAGATCTGAATGCCGTTGAAGACCAGGAACCAGACCCAGCACTTGGTAATGGTGGTCTTGGAAGATTAGCAGCATGTTTCCTTGATTCATTGGCAACACTTGGATATGCAGCTTATGGATGTGGAATCCGCTATCAATATGGAATGTTCAAACAGAAGATCAAAGACGGATATCAGATAGAAGTACCAGATGAATGGTTAAAGAATGGAAATCCATTTGAATTAAAACGTCCGGAATATGCCAAAGAAGTACGTTTCGGTGGAAATATCCGTACAGAATATAATGAAGCAACTGGAAGAACCAACTTCATTCAGGAGAACTATCAGTCAGTTATGGCAGTCCCATTTGACTATCCGATCGTAGGATATGGAAATCATATCGTTAATACATTAAGGATCTGGGATGCAGAAGCGATTACTGACTTCCAGCTGGATTCTTTTGATAAAGGTGAATATGATAAAGCAGTAGAACAGAAGAACCTTGCAAAGAACATCGTAGAAGTATTATATCCAAACGATAATCACTACGAAGGAAAAGAGCTTCGTTTAAAACAGCAGTATTTCTTTGTATCTGCAAGTTTACAGGCAGCAGTAGCCAAATATAAGAAAAACCACGATGACATTACAAAACTTTACGAAAAGATGACGATACAGATGAACGATACTCATCCAACAGTATCTGTTGCAGAACTTATGAGAATCTTAATGGATGAAGAAGGTCTTGGATGGGATGAAGCATGGGAAGTTACAACAAAGACTTGTGCATACACAAATCATACGATCATGGCAGAAGCGTTAGAGAAATGGCCAATCGACTTATTCTCAAAATTACTTCCTAGAGTATACCAGATCGTAGAAGAGATCGACCGTCGTTTCGTAAACAAGATCCGTGAGATGTATCCAGGAAACGAAGAGAAAGTCAAGAAGATGGCGATCCTTTGGGATGGACAGGTACGTATGGCACATATGGCGATCGCAGCAGGATATTCTGTCAATGGTGTTGCAAAACTTCATACAGAAATCTTAAAGAATCAGGAATTAAAAGATTTCTATCAGATGATGCCAGAGAAATTCAACAACAAGACAAATGGAATCACACAGAGACGTTTCTTAATGCATGGAAACCCATTACTTGCAGACTGGGTAACAAAGAAACTTGGAACAGACACATGGGCAACAGACCTTTCTTTAATGTCAGGACTGAAGAAATATGTGGATGATCCAAAAGCTCAGAAAGAATTTATGGATATCAAACTGCAGAATAAAAAACGTCTTGCAAAATATATCTTAGAACACAATGGCGTAGAAGTTGATCCAACATCCATCTTTGATGTACAGGTAAAACGACTTCATGAATACAAACGTCAGCTGATGAATATTTTACATGTGATGTATCTGTATAATCAGTTAAAGAAGAATCCAAATATGAAGTTCTATCCAAGAACATTCATTTTTGGTGCTAAGGCAGCAGCTGGATACCTTCGTGCAAAACAGACGATCAAACTGATCAACTCTGTAGCTGATAAAGTAAATAATGATGCATCCATTAAAGGTAAGTTAAAGGTTGTATTTATTGAAGATTATCGTGTATCTAATGCAGAATGGATCTTTGCGGCAGCAGATGTCAGCGAACAGATTTCAACAGCATCCAAAGAAGCATCAGGAACAGGTAACATGAAGTTCATGTTAAATGGTGCACCAACACTTGGAACAATGGATGGAGCGAATGTAGAGATCGTTGATGAAGTTGGAGCTGAGAATGCATTTATCTTCGGTATGAGCTCAGAAGAAGTTATCAATTATGAGAATAACGGTGGATATCATCCATATGAGATTTACCAGAAAGATAAAGACATCCATGAAGTCTTAGATCAGTTAGTAGATGGAACATATGCAAATGGTGATCCAGAACTTTACAAAGATCTGTACCAGAGTCTGTTATTTGGTGATACAGGAAGCCAGGCAGATATGTACTTCATCTTAAAAGACTTCCGTTCATATGCAGAAGCTCAGAAGAAAGTAGAAGAAGCATATAGAGATACAAAAGGATGGGCTAAGATGGCGATGACCAACACAGCAGGATGTGGCAAGTTCTCATCTGACCGTACAATTCAGGAATATGTTGATGATATCTGGCACTTAGATAAGATCAGATAGTCTTATACAGAGTCTTGAAATATAGTATTGAATATGATAAGTTAAGAGGAAGAGTTCCCAAAGGAGGAACTCTTCCTTTGTTCATGTAAAAAGAGATGATAAAATATTTCAAAAAAATTGCAAAAATATTAAGAATGTGTTAAAATTCGATTGTAAAAAAGAAATATCAAGAATAAAGATGAAAAACAAAGAAAGGGAGTAACAAATGAGGAACATTATAAGGAAACTTGCAGTGTGCTTTCTGGCATGGATATTGGTCTGCACAACAGTTGTAACCGGGCATGGAATGCATACGGCAAAAGCAGCACAGACATTTAAGATTCATTTTATTGATGTCGGGTGTGCAGATGCTGCGTTATTACAGTATGGAGAAGGAACAGAAGCAAAGTATGCATTGATCGATACAGGAGCAAACCAGTATCATAATACAAAAGATACGACGATTGACACAACAAAGACACCAGTCTATGAATATTTAAATAAGATGGGAGTAAAACATCTGGAATTTATACTTCTGACACATCCTCATCAGGATCATATTGGAGGTATGGAGAAGATTCTTTCTGATACAACGATCAAGATTGATAAGATTTATGGGAATGATTTGAATATTCAGTATTTGGAAAGCAGCGAGGATAAGAGCAAGCAGTCTTCAGATGAAACAAATTGGACAGAATTTGATACCAAAATATACAAGAACTTTAAAGCAGCTTTAGAAGCAAGAAATAAACTTGCCGAAGAGGCAGAAGACGAAACAGAGAAAGAAAATCTAAAAGTAGATTATGTAGTGCCAACTGCAGGAGATACGATCAACCTCGGAGAAGCAAAGATGACTTTTTACGGACCATTGGAGAATGACTACCAGTATGGACGTAAAGTTGATTTGAATACAAGACAGGAAAATAAATATTCTATCGTTACAAAAATCGTTTACGGAAGCAACTCTTTCTTAATGACCGGAGATGCTCAGAAAGAAACGATCGAGAAGATCATCGCGAAGGGATATGATCTGACAGCACAGGTGCTCAAGGAGCCACATCATGGATTTCAGGATGTCACAGAAGAAGAGTTAGCCAATGGCTACAAGTATTCTGATCATAAAACAGTGATCGATGCATCACAGGCTAGTATTGCGATCATCAGCAATGGATACATGAATACAGGTGGTGTTCCATATACCAAAGTCTTAAGAGACTTATCAAAATTAGATGTCTATGAAACAGGAGACCGTGGAACGATCATTGTAACATCCGATGGCTCACAGTTATCTATTCAGACAGAGAAAGGAGATAACCAGCCAAGTGTCAAAGGAAAAGAAAGTGATGATGAAACATCATCTCCAGTGATGAAATCCATGAATATCACCGCAAACACAACAAAGCCTTTGACAGCAACAAGTGTGGATGCTGCGAATACCTATGATCGATACGAAAAGAAGAATATTACAGTAAGATTTTCAGGAGCAGCTCAAGGATTTACAAAGTTGACAAGCATTGAATATAAGTTTGTGCCAAAAGGTGTGAATAATAAAACCATAGCATATAAGACAGGAAGTTCCTATACAGTCAAAAATGGAAATTGTGGAAGGTTTTATGTAAGATATAATACACCATTAGGATCAACAGAGATCAAACTTCCAGGATTTACCGTTGATACGAAAGCACCAACCAGTGTGAAGATCAAAGCGAATAAGTCAGGGATCAAAACATTGTCAACATCTGCAAAGAATACTTACAGTAAACGAATCAAGAAGTCTGTCAAATTTACATTTAGTGCCAATTATGGAACCAGTGGAAAATCCATGACACAGTATAAGTTTGTACCAAGAGGAAAAAAAGCTTCCAAGTACAAATGGAAAACAGCAAATAGTGTAACTTATAAGACAAGAAATAAAAAAGTTCGTTTATATGTAAGATATATTGATAAATCTGGAAATATCACAACAAAGAAGACAAACGGATTTTACGTAACTAAGAAATAACAAAGAAAACGCTAGGATGAAAGTATGAAATATTTTACAAAGAAGATCATAGCGGTACTGCTGACAGTGATGCTTACAGGCATCACTGTTTTGCACGTATCGGGAGATCAAACGATCAAAGTTAATGCAGCACAGACATTTAAGGTTCATTTTATCGACGTAGGGGCCGCCGATGGAGCTTTGCTTCAATATGGAGAAGGAGAAAACGCGAAGTATGCCCTGATCGATTCTGGGGCTTATTCTTATGAGACAACAGATCATGATACGATCGACGTATCAGACCGTGTGCACCAGTATTTGCTAGATCATGGAGTAAAACATCTGGAATTTGTTGTTCTTACTCATCCACATGGAGATCATATCGGTGGAATGAAAAAGATACTAGAAGATAAGAATATTACGATTGATACGATTTATGGAAATCCATTGGAGTTTGAATATCTGGAAAGCAGTGAAGATAAAGAAAAACAAACAGAAGAAACAGCCCGATGGACAGCATTTGATACACAGACGTATCAGACATTCAAGAAGAAACTAGAGAAGAGGAATTCATACAAAGATGCATCATTGCATATCCAGTATGTTGTGCCACAGGCCGGAACATCTATAAAATTAGGTGAAGCGGTAATGACCTTTTATGGTCCGTTAGATAATAACTATAGATATGGAAGAGCACAGGATGCACCAAATTTAAATACAAGACAGGTAAATAAATATTCAATAGTGACGAGGATCGTTTATGGCAGTAATTCATTTTTAATGACAGGCGATGCACAGCAGGAAACGATCAAAAAGATTGCAGCCAGAGGTTACAATTTAAGTGCACAGGTATTAAAGCAGCCACATCATGGATATCAGGATGTTCGTTTGCAGGATAAACCGAAAGGTCGTTATGTATACGATTCGGATCATAAGTATCTGATCGATCGAACAGGTGCAAGTATTGCGATCATCAGTAATGGATATAAAAATGTAAATCAGACACCAGAGAGCAATGTGCTTCGTGATCTGTCAGGAATGGATGTTTATCAGACATCAGATAAAGGAACGATCGTAGTATCGTCTGATGGTAAGAAACTAAGTGTGTCAGCACAAAAAGGCGGTAATGTACCAAGTCATGCGGGCTATGTGGTAAAACAGAAGCGTACCCCTTTGATGCAGAAAGTTACAGTGCAGGCAAATACAAAGAAGAAAATGACACCACTTCGTTCCGATGCCTCTGCAGCATATCAGTATTATGAGAAAAAAAACATCAAGATCAGGATTTCAGCACAGGCAAAAAGCTTCACAAATCTAAAACAGATTCAGTATAAATTTGTGAAAAAAGGAACTTCCAAAGGAAGCGTACCATACAAAAACGGTACAACATTAACGATCAAAGACGGCATGATAGGCAAGGTCTATGTAAGGTTCATCACAGATGCAGGGATAGATGAGATGCAGCTTCCAGGAATCGCGGTAGATAAAAAAGCACCAACAAAGACGAAGATCAAGGTCAATAAATCAGGGATCAAGACGTTGAAAACGTCAACAAAAACGTCTTACAATAAAAAAATCAAAAAATCAGCCAAATTTGTATTTTCAGCATCCTATGGAATCAGCGGGAAATCAAAGACACAATATAAGATCGTGCCAAAAGGTAAAAAAGCATCCAAATATCGATGGAAAACGGCGAATAAGATAACCTACAAAAAGAAGAACAAAAAAGTGAGTATCTACGCAAGATTTATCGATAAATGTGGAAATATCACACAGCGAAAGAGTTCTGGATTCTATATTACAAAATAAGGGAAGAAAGATATAGGAAGGCTTAGCTTGTATGCGAAAAGAGAATTTGTTATACTAAGAGGCAGAAGAATTAAAAATGCAAAGCAGGAGAAAGATTATGAACAGTAAAGGAAAAGGAATCATTACAGCAGTTATAGTTGTCCTGATCGCGCTGGCTGCTTTTTGCGGATTTGGATATATCAGCCAAAGAATGACAGCAAGCGAAGGAATTACATATCTTGATAAGAAAGAATATCAGAAAGCATACGAACAATTTGACCACGCAGCAGGGAAATTCACTCTCATTTTCACAAAGCAAAAGAAAGATGTTTTATTCTACGAAGGAGAGGCCCTTTATCAGATGGGAGAGTATGGGAAAGCCATAGAGATCTATGATCAGCTGATCGATCATGGAGAAAGCCGGGCATATTCTTTGAAAGCATATTGCCTTGCCCAGCAGAATAAGCTAAACAAAGCAATAGATGTATGTGATCAGGGAATAAAAGAGCATCCAGACGATGGAGAGATCTATTGTACAAAATATGCGGTGCTGGCAAAACAGGAGAAGTATACACAAGGGCTAAAAGTGATCGAGAGAGCATTAAAACAGAAGGATCTTGAGAATAAGAAGGAAGTTTTATTCGCTAGGATCAGTGCGTATGAATCCATGTTTGATTTCAATACAGCATATCGCTATGCAAAAGCTTATGTAAAAGCTTATCCAAAGGATGCAAATGGCAAGAAAGAGCTGACATTTTTGGAGACACGATAATTTCGTGACAATTTCATGATAAGAGTTGAGAAGGACGAAAGTCCTTCTTTTTTTATGCAGAAACAGAAAAGATCGATTAAAAATTGTGCAAAATATACAAAAATAGAAAGCAAAAATCATGACTTTATACAAAAAATAAAATTTTGTGAAAAACTAATTGACGAAATTTTAGTTTATGACTATAATCAAGTTACGAAATAAAATTTCACATAATTTATTTTATTTGCAGTAGGAATTGTTGGATATGGATTAGGAATTTTAGCGTAATCTGTTAGGGGGAAAGTTATGAAAACAAAGGCAGTAAGACTTTACGGAGAAATGGATTTAAGACTGGATGAATTTGAACTGCCAGAGATGCAAGATGATGAAATTATGGCAGAGGTTGTAACAGACAGCTTGTGTATGTCCAGTTACAAAGCAATCACTCAGGCACAAAAACACAAAAAAGTACCAGATGATATCAGTGAAAATCCAATCATTTTAGGACACGAATTTTGCGGAACGATCAAAAAGGTCGGTAAAAAATGGAAAGATCAGTATCAGGAAGGTGACAAATTTGTCATTCAGCCTAACATTGGAGATATCAGAGGCTATGCCCCAGGATATTCATTCCATCATATGGGAGGAGATGCCACAACGATCATCTTTTCTGATCAGGTTATGGAAAATGGTTCACTATTAAAATACAACGGAGATTCCTTCTTTGAAGGATCTCTCGTTGAACCACTGTCATGTGTCGTAGGTGCATTTAATGCACAGTATCATATGAAGAAAATGTATTCATATGAACATGTGATGGGAATTAAAGAAGGTGGAGCGATCGCACTTCTCGGTGCAACAGGGCCAATGGGATTTTTAGCGATCGACTTTGCGATCCATGGACCAAAGAAACCAAAGACATTGGTTGTCACAGGAAGAACACAGAAGAAGATTGATATGGCAGCAAGATTATACACAGTAGAAGAAGCAAAGAAGAATGGTGTGGATCTTGTATATGTCAATACAAGAGATATAGCAGATGTCAATAAAGAGCTACGTAAATATTCAGAAAAGGGATTTGATGATGTCTTTATCTTTGCACCAAATGAAGAAATGGTAACATACGGAGTTAAAATGTTAGCATTCGATGGATGTTTGAATTTCTTCTCAGGACCTGCCGATCAAGAATTTTCATCCAGAGTAAACTTCTATAATATTCATTATAATTCTACACATTTTGTGGGAACAAGTGGTGGAAATACAGAAGATATGAAACAATCCATTGAACTGATCGAGAACAAGACAGTCAATGTTGCAAAGATCGCAACACATATATTAGGGCTTGACCATGCGGTTGAAACAACAAAGGCATTACCAGAACTTGAAGGAAGTAAAAAAATTGTCTATACGCACAAAAAATTTCCATTAACAGAGGTTGACAAATTCGATGAAAAGGCTGATGATAAGTATATCAAAGAATTAAAAACAATCGTAGAACGTAATGGTAACTTATGGAGCGCAGAGGCAGAAAGGTATTTCATACAGAATGCTCCTGAGATTTAGAAGGGAGTAGTATGAGTAGTGATATCTTAGTTAGAGACCAGATTTTTTCAACATATGATAGTTTATATGATGCAGAGAAGAAAGTAGCCGATTATCTGATCAGTCATCCGTCCGAAGCGATCGAGATGTCTGTATCAGAACTTGCATCTCACTGTGATGCAAGCCAGGCAACGATCATCCGTTTTTGTAAGAAGATCGGGTGTAAGGGATTTCATCAGTTGAAGATCAAGCTGGCCGGAGAACAACGACAGCAGGAAGAACAGGTGATATCGAACGAGATCGATATCGATCAGATGGACAAATCACTCAATAATATCATGATCAGTAAAGTGGAAGAGATCAAAGCGACGTTTCACAATTTTAATCCAGAAGAATTAAGAGAGATCGTGGATCTGATCATACATTCCAATCTGATCGAATTCGCTGCGATGGGAGATACGATTCCGATCGCACTGGATGGATCTTACAAGTTCAACCAGTTAGGATTGAAAGCAGTCAGTTCAACAATCTGGGAGAGTCAGGAAGCATTTTCCAGAACTTTAAGAAAAGGTGATGTATTTTTTGCGATTTCCGCCTCTGGGGCATCCAAAAGGCTTGTGAAGATGGTAGAGATCGTGAAAGATAATGGTGTAACAACAATTGCGATCACCAATCAATCCAAATCGCCACTTGCAGAGTTATGTGATCATGTTTTACTGACAGCAACAAGAGAACACATTTTCCATGATCAGGTTAGTTTCACAAGAATGGCAGCAATGTCAGTGATCGACACACTGTTCTTATTACTGTTCTCCACAAAATGGGATTCATTTGAGAATGTGGCACAGCACGAGCAGTCTGTTGCAGAAGAAAAATTATAAAAGGAGATCATAACGATGAATAATGATCGGTTATGAAACAGCTCTGGCTTATACAAGAGGGATCACAGTAGAACAGTTAAGAGCAGGATATTCCAAAACATCCACAATTCCACTAGGACGTTCTGGAAAGCTTTCTGAAGTTGCAGATCTGTGTGTATATCTTGCAAGCAAGAGATCTTCTTACGTACATGGTGTGACGGTCAACGTTGCGGGTGGTAAGACAAGAGGATAGAATAATTTCTGATAGAAGATAAAGATATCAGCTGGTTTTAGGATCAGCTGATATCTTTTTTTAATATCATAGAAAATTCCGATGGAACCCTCTATGATATAAGAAAGTATAGCAAAGCAGGATTCTTTCTGGTTGCTACAAAAAAAGAATCGTTGTATAATGATTCTTAGCATCACAATTAAAAAGAAAGGAAATATGATGTTTTCGTTTTTATAAAAACATCATACAAGAATAAAATGTTAATTCTGGCCGTAGGAATCGGAATTGTATTTTGTATAATAGTATTTATTTGTTATTCTTATAAACAAAATCAACGGTCAAAATACACATCCGAAGTATACAAAGTATTTAAAGGACAATATGAGAGAGGATCAGTGATCTCCATGGGTTATGCACAGACGAATGCATTTACAGAACCTGTAACATTAATGTTGGCAGTCAGCAAGGATGATCACAGAGTTGTAGATGCATGGGAAGTCACGCAAGAGGAGATGGAGAATAGCTGTCGGTCATGTGAAGAATATATAGGAATGGACCTGATCAAATATTATAAAGAGAATCAGGAAAGAATTGAAAAAAGTCAAATGATGAATCAGACGATGGGCAGGGATTCAGCGAAGAAGCAAGCATTTGACATGGCAGTCCAACAGATATTAGGGAAATTAGGAAAATAGATACAGGAACATATATTATGGAAGAAATCAAAAAAGAAATCATAGAGAAAGTGATCTTGGTCGCGGTTGCTGATCAAGACACAACAGAAGCAGAAGAATCTCTGGATGAGTTAGAAGAACTGGTCAAAACGGCAGGAGCCGAGGTTGCAGCACGGGTGATCCAGGTAAGAGAAACACCACATCCAGGAACTTATATCGGAAAAGGTAAGATTGATGAAGTCAATGCTTTGTTATACGGAACTGATGCGACAGGAATCGTCTGTGATGACGAATTATCACCAGCACAGATCAGCAATTTAGAAGAAGCATTAGATACCAAAGTGATGGATCGAACACTGATCATTCTTGATATTTTTGCGAAGAGAGCATTTACAAGAGAAGGTAAGATCCAGGTCGAACTTGCCCAGTTAAAATACAGAGCATCCAAGCTTACCGGACAAGGAAGAGCTTTATCAAGATTAGGTGGAGGAATCGGAACCAGAGGCCCGGGAGAGAAGAAACTGGAGATGGACCGAAGACTGATCCGTACAAGAATCTCCAGATTAAAAGCAGAGTTAAGAGATGTTGTAAAGCACAGAGAAGTCCAGAGAAAACAACGCCAGAAGAATCACCTGCCAGTGGTTTGTATCGTTGGATATACCAATGCAGGAAAGTCAACACTATTAAACCATTTTACCAATGCAGGAGTTTATGAAGAAGATCAGTTGTTTGCAACCCTTGATCCGACGACAAAGAGTTTAGATCTAAGCGGCGGGCAGACAATTCTTATGACGGATACAGTCGGTTTTATCCGCAAACTTCCACATCATCTGGTCGAAGCATTTAAAAGTACATTAGAAGAAGCCAAATACAGTGATCTGATCCTGCATGTAGTTGATGCATCCAATCCGCAGAAAGAGAAACAGATGGAAGCAGTCTATGATACATTAAAGCAGTTAGGAGCTAACGAATCACCGATCGTTACAGCATTCAATAAGATCGATCTGTTAAATGGTGATGAAATCTTAAAAGATCCAAATGCAGAAGCGGTGGTAAGGATTTCCGGGAAAAATGGCGAAGGAACCGATCAGTTGTTAGAGCAGATCGAGAAAATACTGCAAAAACAGAAATTATATTTAGAAAAGCTGTATGGCTATCAGGAAGCAGGAAAGATCCAGCTGATCCGAAGTCATGGACAACTTTTGAAAGAAGAATACAGAGATGATGGAATTTACGTAGAAGCATACATTCCAAAAGAGATTCTTGGAAGTATCTAGGAGGCGAGAAAGTGATTATACAGAAAGTAATCAACAATAACGTGGTCAGTACATTTGATTCAAACGGAAAAGAAGTTATTTTGATGGGAAAAGGAATTGGATTTCGTAAGAAAACAGGGGACGAATTAGATAAGACGAAGATTGAGAAGATTTTTACCTTGGACCTTAGCGGCAAATCATCTTTTGTACAGGAAGTCATGGCGATCATTCAGGAGTTTTATGAAATCGTGCTAGATACGGAACATCCAGCATATCAGAGATTTGCAACACATTTACAATATCTTGAGACGGAAATCTTATCAAAGAAACGCCCGATAGAAGAAGACGAAGAAGATGATGTTGAATTTTATGAACGCAATCAGAAGAAGTATCCAGAAGCCTATGTGTGCAGTCAGAAGATCGTGGAACATATCGAGCAGCATTACAATTGCAAACTTTCAGCAGATGAGAAGATGTATTTGATCATTTATGTCAAAAGACTGATCTTAGAAATGGGGCATCAGTCATAAAACCAGGTTGACTTATAAGGCAAAATTTGATATTATAATGTCATCGGATTTTGGATTGTGACTGGTGAGGCAGGCAAGACCTATTTAATAAGTGTGAACATTTGTTAAAGTAGGTCTTTTTTTATGCTTTTTTAAGGAATTGCACTTAGATGAGTACAAAGATAAGCCAGTTAAAGATCCAGATAAATTAAAATTATTTTATATGTGAGAAGGAGAAACAATTATGGTATCAAAGAAATTTGTCATTGAAAACGAACAGGGATTACACATGAGACCAGCAGGAGTTTTAGCGAAAGCCGTAACTAAATTCGAATCTGACGTAACTATCGTATTCGAAGATAAAAAAATCAACGCTAAAAGCTTATTAAACATCATCGGAGCTTGCATCAAATGTGGTTCTGAAATCGAATTAGTATGTGAAGGTCCAGACGAAGAAGCAGCTCTTGCACATGCAACAGAACTGATTGAATCTGGATTAGGTGAATAATCACTGCTCATAACGGGTGTAACATATAATTTGATAAAGGACGGGTGGCAACATGTATAAAGGTATAGGAGCATCTGCTGGTATCGGTATCGGTAAGATTGTTAAAATTAAGGAAGAAGAACTTAATTACACAAAACAGTCTATCGAAGATACAGAAGCAGAGAAAAAACGTTTAAGCGATGCAATTGAAGTTTTCATTGAGAAGACTCAGAAGATGGTTGAATCCATGAAAGTAACTGCTGGTGAGCAGGAAGCAGAGATCTTAGAAGGTCATATCATGATGATCCAGGATCCAGCGATCTCAGAACAGATCGAAGCTAAGATCGATGGAGAGAAGATCAACGCAGAAGCTGCAGTAGAAGAAGCTTGCGATTTCTTCGCACAGATCTTCGCTATGGCAGACGATGAACTGACACAGCAGAGAGCATCTGACTTAGGCGACATCAAAACTCGTTTAATTAAGATCTTACTTGGAATTGAAGAAGTAGATATCAGTGCAGTTCCAGAAGGAACAATCCTAGTAGCAGAAGATTTAACACCATCTATGACAGCAGGAATCAATCCTGCAAACGTTCAGGGTGTATTAACAGAGATCGGTGGTAAGACATCTCACTCTGCGATTATCTGCAGATCTATGGAAATTCCAGCAGTTCTTAGTATTGAAAACATCGTTTCTATCGTTAATGATGGAGATGAAGTTGTTCTTGACGGATCAACAGGAGAAGCATTCATCAATCCTGAAGCATCTGTTGTAGAAGAATATAAAGCTAAGAAAGCAAAATTCTTAGAAGAGAAAGCTGCCCTTCAGAAGTTTGTTGGACAGAAATCCCAGACAGCAGACGGACACGTTGTGGAACTGGTTGCTAACATCGGTGGACCAGACGAAGCAGAAGGTGTCTTAGAGCGTGATGGAGAAGGTGTTGGATTATTCAGATCTGAGTTCTTATTCATGGAAAGCGATGCGATTCCATCAGAAGAAGCTCAGTTTGAAGCATACAAGAAAGTAGCTGAAACTCTTGACGGTAAACCAGTGATCATCCGTACATTGGATATCGGTGGAGATAAAGCACTTCCATATCTTGGACTTCCAACAGAAGAGAATCCATTCTTAGGATTCAGAGCAGTACGTTTCTGCTTACAGAGAAAAGAAGATATTTACAAACCACAGCTTCGTGCATTATTACGTGCAAGTGCCTTCGGTAAAGTTCGTATCATGGTACCATTAGTAACATGTGTAGACGAGCTTCGTGCAGTCAAAGCGATCATCGAAGAACTGAAACAGGAATTAGATGCAGAAGGTATCGCATACGACAAAGACATCCAGGTTGGTGTTATGATGGAAACTGCAGCAGCAAGCTTAATTGCTGACATTCTTGCAAAAGAAGCAGACTTCTTCAGTATCGGTACAAACGATTTAACTGGATACACAATGGCAGCCGACAGAGGTAACCCAGATGTTGCATATCTGTACTCTGCATACAATCCAGCTGTACTTCGTTCTATCAGAAATATCATCTCAGCTGCAAACAAAGAAGACATCATGGCAGGTATGTGTGGAGAAGCAGCAAGCGATCCATTATTAGTACCAGTATTATTAGGATTCGGATTAAACGAATTCTCAGTAAGTGCTACAGCAATCCTTGCTACAAGAAAAGTAATGTCTCTGTGGACAATGGATGAATGTAAAGCATTAGTTGATGAAGTAATGCAGTTAGAAACAGAAGCAGAAGTAAAAGCTTTATTAGAAGAAAGAGCAAGAAGCTAATATTATATGATTTAGTTTCTTACGGGAATATGGAAAGGACCTTGGTAATTTAGTTATCAGGGTTCTTTTTTTGTATAGTAATGGAACAATATATTAAATAGGTATACTTATTAAAAAGTCAACTAAAATATTTCACAAATATAAAAAAGTTTTTTGTATTAAACGACGAAAAAACTAAATCTGATTGCCTGTAAAATGGTGAAATGTTACAATCCAAGCATAAGGGGAGAATGCTATAGCAGAAATAATGAAGCGGAAACAGTATCGTAAAAGAAACAAAGGAGAAAGCTATGAAAAAAAGATTCAGGAAGCTTTTGTGCTGTTTTCTGGCGTTTACATTAATGTTTACATCAATTGAGTGGTCAGGAATCACGCAAAGCATTCATTCTGTAAAGGCAGAGGAAAGCCAGAAAGAAACGAAAACAGTAGAACAAAAAGAAGTTATAAAAAGTGAAAAAACAAAAAATTCTACCACCTTTGCACTTGCAAATGGTAAGAAACAAACAGTTTTTTATGGTCAGGATGTTAGATTTGAAACAAAGAACGGAAAATTAAAAGATTACGATCCAAGTCTTGTTAAGATTCAAAATAAAAAGAGTGAGAACGGAAATGATCTGAAAGACTATGTGTATGAGAATGAAGAGGGAGATAAAAAGCATTATCTTCCAAAGAATCTGACCGAAGAAACACCGGTATTGATGGAGAATGGACAATATCAGATTTCTTTTGCTCCAATTTACGGACAGAAAACAAAGAAAGAGGAAGAAAAGCAGGGAGAGCAGGAAACTGATACGGTACAGCAGGCGATCACACAGGCAGAACAAGCAGTTCAGGATGTGGCAGATCATACAGATATTTCGGATGAAGTAACAGATGATACACAGGATGCCCTAGATTCCGTAGATAACTTAGAACGTACCAAATTAGAAAATGCAGAGGTTGAAGATGCAGAAGAGAATAAGATCGAAAAACCGGTAAAAGTATCCTATGAATCACAGCAGAAAGAATGTACATTTTCCTATGAATCATTAAATACTGGAATCAAAGAGAGCATTGTTTTGACCAAAGCACCAGAGGGAAATGTCTTAAAGTTTCGATTTAAGGCTTCTGGATTGATGCCTAAGAAGAACGTATTAGACGGAGGGATCAGTTTCCTGGATGAGAAAACAGATGAGATCGTTGCAGCACTGGAAGCACCAAATATGAATGATGCTACAGGAAAAGCATATAGTGAAAAGATTTCTTATGATATTGAGCCAGATAATGAAGAGGAAGATTCTTATATTCTGACATTACATTTGGATGAAGAATATTTTAAAGACAAGGACCGTAAATATCCGGTTACGATCGATCCAACCGTATCATGGACCGGATCCACGGATTTCTGGGATGTCTATGTAATTAATGGATCTTATAAAAATACGAACTTTTATGACAATGGAGTTACAGCCATGATGGCTGGAAAATCAAAACAGGGTGTCTACCGGACATATCTGCGTTTTAAAGATTTTACAGCAAAGATCAAAGGAAAATATGTAGACAGTGCAACGCTTACGATGTATGAAACTGGAAGCAGCCAGAGTGGACAGACAATCGAGGCAAGAAGAGTTACAGAAAACTGGACCAGATCTGGATTGAAATGGAGTAACCGCCCGGGATATAGTACGAATTATGGAAATGTAAAAACAACAGGGACTGCAAAGAAAGCAAGAAGCATTAATCTGACGGAATATGCGAGACAGTGTGCATCCGGTAAGATCACATCGTATGGTGTGATGTTAAAAAATGCGGACGAGACAAAGAGTTATGGACAGTTTTACAGTTCCAGAGCATCATCAAACCGTCCAAAGATGTCAGTAACTTATTATGATGGACCGACAACGGCATCATCTGTCAGTGTTACACCGCAGTATGCAAACAACAATCATCAGAAGACATTACATGTAAACTGGGCAGGCATCTCATCCCATTCATTAAACCGTGTGGAATACAGGATTGCAAACTGGGGAAATGGAGAAGAAACAGGTGATTATGTTTCATATTCTTCATCTACAAAGATTGGGACAACTGGAAACGGAAGTGCGGATATTGACTGCAGTACGATACCGGAAGGCCATTATAAACTTGTTGTAAGAGGCGTAGACAACGGTTATATTGCAGGTTGGGGAGCAGCGGCATGGTTTACGATAGACCGCACGGCTCCGGAAGCAGGAGATATATCCTTTGAGGAAGGAAATGATGAGAGCGAACCATCTGGTTCTCTGAATCCGAGACTGAAGGTCGGGATCGTAGATGAGAATGCATCCTATTTTAAATACCGTCTGGAAGGAACCTCAACTTACCATGAAAGTGCAAGGGCGGATGAAGATGGATACGCCTATGCAAATGTTTCGATTCCGGCAGACAGCATGACAGGAAGAACAGAGTATCAAGTTTATGTGATCGTTGTTGATAAAGCAGGGAATGAAAGCGGGGAAACGAAAGTATCCTATTATTATACGGATGCCTCAAAAGCACAGGATTATACACCAACCAATGTAAAGGTCAGAAAATCGTATGGAAAAAATGTCATCTACTGGGATAAGAGAGAACTGACAGACAGTATCTATTATGCGGTTTACAGAGGGGAATCCGCGGATTTCACACCGGATGATTCGACACTGGTACGTGGTGCGATCAAAGATTCCTACTGCATGGATACCAGAGTGGGAGACGGCAAGAGTTACTATTATAAAGTGCAGGCACAGAAACTGGCAATGGACGGAACGATCAATGAAGAAAGTACGGATGCATTATCAGAAAAAGTGGCACAGGATACACAGGAAGAATATAAAAAAAGACTAGGAAGCAAAGATTACAGAGACAGTATGGAGATCAGCACGCCCAATGGAACAGGATCCGTGGAAAAATCCCAGGGGAATCTGATGTATGAAAGTACAGATTTTTCAATTCCATCACTGCTTTTGAATCTTGAACTCACAAGAACCTATAACAGCCAGTCAGATAAAGAAGGAATGCTTGGAAAAGGATGGTATGACAGTTTTCATAAGGAATTATACCAGCTGGGAGATGATCTTGTATTTCAGGACAGTGACGGAACCTATCTGACATACAGTCCACAAAAAAACAGAAGTGTTGATGTTTCTTATCAGAATGAGGAGACAAAGGACTATGCACTTTCATTTAATACAGAAGATGATGTAAAAAGATCATCAAATGGGGATCAGAGAGCAGCGGCATATACAAGACTTCAGAATGCTGCTTCTGAAAATATCTTTGGAAGTGCCATTTCCAATAAAGGAAATTATCGTCCGGGGAAAAAAGACGATGATAGTGAAGACAGTGGAGCATCCGAAGGAGAAAAGGAAGTGATCACGGTGTCCAATGTCGGAAATATCCATATGAAGGATGGTATGACATATGCATTTGATGGGAATGGTGAGATCACAAAAGCAGAGGACAGTAATGGCAACTATCTGATCTATCAGTACGATGAAAAAGGAAGATTATATAAGGTTGTTTCCAATCTGAACAAAGAACTGGTTTTTACATATTATGAAAACGGAGAACAGGAAGATCTGTTAAAGAAGATCGATCTTGCAGATGGAACAAAGGTTGTTTATTCATATGCTGAAGGGAAACTTGCAAATGTTTCTCACAAAAACAGCGGAGAAACAGCTTCTGTGGATCAGACATATGCTTATGGAAGTAATGGGAAGATGAGCAAGATCATCGATGCAAAGAAGAACGGGTACCAGATCGCTTATACAGGAGAAAAAGCAGAAAGATTTATCCGTCCGAATGGAGAATACCAGCAGCTTTCTTATGGAGATGGAACAACAACGGTATCTTTCCACAAGGCAGACGGAACCAAAACAGCACAGGATTCCATGAGTTTTGACAAGAATACAGGAAAGATCCTGAAAAAGACGGATGCCAATGGAATTGAAAGCAGTTACAGTTATGATGATGGAGGAAAAGACGGAGAACAAAATGGCTGGGTAAATGAGTATCTTGTAAGAAAGATCAAAACGGAAGTGGATTATCAGGAGCTGGATGCTGCCGGACTGGTGAAATTTTTGAAAACAAACAAGGAAAAAGAAGAAACATTTACGATCGCCAGTATCGAGTACAATGAAAACGATGATGTCATCTCTGAGACCGAAGAAAACGGAGATATAACAAGCAGTGAGTATGAGGATGAGAAAAATCCATATCTTCCAACAAGCGAAACTACAACGAATGGAAATGACTTTATTTCACAGACTGTTTATGAATATGATCCCAAAGGGAATGTAATATCAGAAACAGATAAAGGCGAAAATAAAAAAGAAGAAACCAAAACAGTTACATCCTATGATGATCACGGACAGCCAACAACAGTCACGACAACAAAGGAAGGAGCTCCTGATTCTGTAGAACAAACGACATATCAGGATACTGTACAGGGAACGACACAGACAACAACAACGACACAGGGAGAAGAGAAAGAGACATCTGTGATAAAAACAGATGCCATGGGACGTGAAACAGAAAATACCAGTAAAGACAGGAAAGGAAATATCTTAAGCAGTACGGAAACATCGTATGATTTCATGGGAAGAGCGATACAGACGAAAGTAACATCCGATGGAGTGACACAGACAGAATCTAAAACATACGATGATAATGGAACCGTAGCAACAGAAACCAGTGCATCCGGAGTAAAGACAGCTTATCAATATGATTCTGTCAATCGTGTAGTCAAAGCAACAGAATCAGCAGACGGAACAGATACTGTCACGGAAACTTCCTATGGATATGAAGATGCACAGATTCATACGTTGAATGGAATGAAAGACTATCAGGATCTGAGCGTTCAGACAACAAAGACCAATGGACGTGTCAGTGAAAAGTCATGGACAGATGCAGCGGGACAGACCGTCAGAAGTTTCAGCCATGGATTATATACGGATCATGTGTTCACCAGTGACGGAAAAGAGATCGCAACGATCAGTCTTGGAACAAAGACTTCCGGAGATGGAAAGATTGCCTTGCAGTTATATGACAAAGAAGGAAAACAGACAGCTGCGATCCAGAATCCAGAGATCACAAAAGGGACTTCTGATGCCGCAGTAAAGGTTGGAAACAGTTCCATCTTACAGAAAACAGAATATGACACAAAGGGAAATGAGACAACAAAAACCGATGGTAATGGAGATCAGATATCCTATGCTTATGATGACCAGAATCGTGTAACCGAGATCACACAGGGAGGACAGAAGACAAAAGTTTCCTATCAGGTGAATTCAGACGGATCAACGACAACAAGTGTTACAGATGCGAATGGACATGTCAAGCAGGAAACAGCCAGTGCATCCGGATCAGTGACAACAACATCGGATCTTGGAGACGGCAGTGAATCCATTACAACAAAGTATACCTATGATGACCGTGGAAATAAGCTCTCAGAAGTCTATGCCAATGGGGCGAAAAAGACCTATGAATATAACAACCGGAATCTGGTTACAAAAACACAGTCTTATGACAAAGAAGGAACAAAAACACTGACCAGCCGGTATCGTTATGATGATAAAGGCCAGCTGTCAGAGATGACAGATTACAGTGTATCATCTGAAACAGAGACGGCATATCGTTATACAGAATATAGTTATGACACAAGAGGAAGGATCACAACGTTTGCAGAGATCAGTCAGAATGCCCAGCCAACGGCAGATGATATCAAAGCCCATCAGATCCGGTATACTTATAATGAGAATGGAAATCTCAGTAAGGTATCCTATCCGACCACCAAAGATGGAATCCAGTCATTATCTTATATTTATGATGAAAACGGATGGCTGCAGGAGATCAAAGGAGAACTGCATTCCAAGGGGCAGACAACAGAGAAAGTCCTTAGAAGTTACAGTTACGATGCGTATGGAAAGGTCAAAGAGATCAAGGACTACAGAAATCGGTTAAAGAACGGTGCTCAGGCAGTTCAAAAAATCTATACCTATGACAGTTTTGACCGTGTCAAAGAGATGACCTACACAGATCTTGAGACAGGCAAAGTGATGGAATCCTACCGCTACAGTTATGACAAGAATTCCAATATCACAGAGAAAACAGAAGTCAACAACTATCCAAAAGAAGAGAAAGACAAAGTCAATGAGACAAAAGCCTATACTTATGATGCACTCGGACGACTGACAAAGACTGTGACAACCGATCATAAGAATGATGACAGGACAAAGACCGTTACCTATACTTATGACAAAGCTGGAAACAGAACCAAAGAAGATGATGGAACCACACAGACAGCGTATACCTATAACGGACTGGATCAGTTACAGACAGCAACAAAAGAAAAAGGAACCGCAGTTGACGAAGTCCGCCAGTACAGCTATGATGCCAATGGAAACCAGACGGATGTCAAAAACACAAAGACAGGACAGACGGAATCTTATACTTATGATGCAGAGAACCGTCTGAGCAAAGTAGCGGTCACCGACAAAGACGGAAAAACAGCTGTGATCCAGCAGAACCGTTATAACGGAGACGGACAGAGAATCCAGAAAGTGGAAGGAAGCAAAACAACGAACTATTACTATCAGGACGGAGTAGTTTCCTATACAACCGATGGAGAGAACAGCCAGACATCCCAGAACCTGATCGGAACCGATGGAAATATCCTTGCAACACAGAGATATGGAAGTGACCATACGGACTATCTGTTGTATCATAAAGATATCCAGGGAAGTAGCACAAGTCTTGTAAAAGAAGATGGAAGTGCCGATGCAACGTACCGGTATACAGACTTTGGGGAAACAACGATCAATGGCGATAACAAAGCAGAGAATGAAGTTTGCTATACTGGAGGAATCTATGACCAGAGTACAGGGCTTTATTATCTGAATGCAAGGTATTATAATTCTGAGGATGGTAGATTTGTGACAGAAGATACATATCGTGGAGAAATCACTAAACCAGAAACAGCACATTTGTATGTGTATTGTGCTAATAATCCAGTAAATTATGTGGATCCTAGTGGACACTTTTTAGTAAGTACAGCTGTTTTAGTAGGCGTCGGAGTAGGAGGAATTGTTGGTGCAGTAGCAGGCTCATATAAAGGAAGATTAGTTGCTAAAAGATTAGGATATAAAGGGAAAAAAAGAAATTTATTTATAGCAACGTATGGAATTAAAGGAGCTGTTGTAGGAGCTATTATAGGAGCACTTGCAGGCTATGGTATTGGCGTTGCTATGGGTGCATCATCAAGCAGTGGATTAGCGGTGAAGGGAGTTAATAGTGCAATAAAAAGAGTGGCTTCTGATCAAAATAAAGTACGACATATTATGCAGAGTAAACATGCATGGACTAAAGTAGCAAAAAAGAATCAATGGAAATATGTAAAACCAATTGTAAAAAAGGCAATGAAAAGTGGGAAAATGAAGGCAATAGGAAAAACTAAAGGAAAAGAAATAGTATATAAATTTGCATACAATTATAAAGGAAAAATTATTGAAGGTACGTGTATAGCGAAGAAAGGAGTTGTAAAATTAAGTGATGCATGGGTTAAAACAATTGGTTTATGATGATCAACCTTTTTTCCCTTCAAATCAAAGTGAAAAAACAAATCAAGAATTATACATTTTGTGGAAACAAAATAAGAGTGATAATATTTTTTTAATTTTATATACACAACTTTGGATGAAATTAGAAGAAATTTATATGGAGAATGTTATAGACTATTACAAGAAGGATTGTTATGAAAAAAAGCTGTTTTTTGAATTAGTAGAATATCAAAAAAAGTTTTTTAAAGAAAACATTAAAATACAATTGCTTACAGGTTATTTTTATACGACTACAGAATATTTATTTTTGATGAATGTGGAAAATGATATTTATAATATTGTTAATGAAGGGAAAGATATAATTAGAAATCTATATAATTCTAATCAAGAAAAATTTGAAGTGTATATTTTTTATATTTGTATTTTGCAAGGAAAAAGAAAAAAATGGATAAAAAGAAAAAAAGGATATTTAGAAAAAATTAAAAAAATGTTTCCAAGTGATTCGGAAATAGATCATTATTTTCGAGAAATATTTTTGTAAGGGAGTGCAGACGAATTTTTGGATCAATTTACGCTAGTCTCAGACTTCGTTCGCCCTCCTTCGAGTAAGAGTTATGGGGGATTTATTAAGGTATCGTAGACCTTATGAAGTCAGAAAACAATGAAAAAGAAATGCAATGAAATAAGGAAGAATAGCGAAATCAGAAAAGTAGCTAGAATAATCCTGATAAATCTTGAAATATAAAAATTATCATAGTTCATAAGGGCTACGGTATCTTGGTCAGAGTGACTACCACAAAGGAAGATGCGGACAATACGACAAAAACAACAGAAGCTTCGTATGGATACGAAACTGCCGTGATCCATACCCTGACAGGCACAAAGACCTATAAGGATCTTCAGGTACAGACAACCAAAGTCAATGGAACCGTGACAGACAAGACATGGACAGATCATGCAGGCAATGCGGTCCGTACCTTAAGCAGCGGTATCTATACGGATCATGTCTTTACCGAAGACGGAAAAGAGATCGCAGCGGTCACACTTGGAAGTAATACCGATAGAGAAGGAAAGATCTCTCTAACATTATACAATAAGGAAGGAAAAACAACCCATACGATCATCCAGCCGATGGTTGATGGAGACAGCATCATCACAGGAAAAGATACCGTCATTAATGAGACAGCATATGATATCAATGGAAATGAGAGTGCTGTTACCGATGGAAATGTCACAACCTAAATCTATGCAGACGGCGGTTATAAGACATTTGATTATGACAGGAAGAACCGCCTGATCAAAACAGAGTCCTATGAAGCAGGGGAAGCAGGAGAAAGTATCGGAGAGAAGACCTTAAAGACGGTCTACAGCTATGATATCAACGACAGACTGTTGGAAAGTATTGACTATCAGATCGACGGAGCAGAAGAAACAGCTGTACGTTACACAGAATATCAGTATGACCGCAGAGGACAGACAACAGGATATGCAGAATTAAGTCAGGAAAACGAACCGACAGCCGATGAGATCAAAGCACATCAGATCAGATACTATTACGACAGTGATGGAAAGCTTACAAAGGTTACTTATCCAACGACAAAGAACGGAGTTCAGGCTTTAGCGTATGAATATGACCAGAACGGATGGCTGACAAAGATCAAAGGAGAAGTTCAGTCAGGAGATGGCAGTACAGAAAAGACGGTACGAAGCTATACTTATGACAGCTATGGCAAAGTTAAGGAGATCAAAGACTACAGAGATCTGTTAAACAGCAGTGATCAGGCAGTGAAGAAAGTCTACACCTATGACAGCCTGGACCGTGTGAAAGAGATGACTTACACAGACCTTGAGACAGGAAAAGTGATGGAATCTTATCAGTACAGCTATGATAAGAACTCTAATATCACAGAGAAAACGCAGGTCAATAACTATCCAAAGGAAGATGCAGACAAAGTTAATGAGACAAAAGTCTATACTTACGATACACTTGGACGACTGATAAAGACTGTAACAACAGATCATAAGAAGGATGACAAGACAAAGGCGGTCACATATACCTATGATAATGTTGGAAACCGGCTCAAAGAAGATGATGGAACAATGACAATATCGTATACTTATAATGGACTGGATCAGTTAAAGACATCCACGAAAGAAAAAGGAACTGCGGTAGAAGAAGTTCGTCAGTATGATTACGATATGAATGGAAACCAGACAGATGTAAAGAACACAAAGACTGGGGAAAATCAGACTTATGTATATGATGCAGAAAACAGATTAAGTCAGGTGTCCGTGACAAAAGACGGAAAGACAGCAGTGATCCAGCAGAACATCTATAATGGAGAAGGACAGCGAATCCAGAAGGTCGATGGAGATGAGATGACCAACTATTATTATCAGGATGGTGTTGCAGCTTATACGACAGATGCTTATGGAAATCAAAACTCACAGAACTTGATTGGAACAGAAGGAAATGTCCTTGCAACTGAGAGATTCAAAGGGGATGATACGCAATATTATCTGTATAATAAAGATATTCAGGGAAGTACAACTAGCCTAGTGAAAGAAGATGGAAGTGTAGATGCAACCTATCAGTATACGGATTTTGGAGAGACAACGATCCATGGAGATGATCAGGCGGACAATGAAGTATGTTATACGGGAGGGATCTATGACCAGACTACGGGACTGTATTACCTGAATGCAAGGTATTATGATCCAGAGGAAGGAAGATTCTTAACAGAAGATACATATCGTGGAGAAAATGATCAACCTGATACACAGCATTTATACGTATACTGTGCGAATAATCCGGTAAACTATGTGGATCCTAGTGGGCATTTTGCGATAGCAGTACCAATTTTAGTAAAATTGGTGCTTGTTGGTGGGGTTGTAATTTATGTGTCTTATTCTAGCTGGAAAAGGCATAGTCCGAAGACAAGATATGCAGGAAGAAAAATTTCTTATAAAAATACAATTTTTAGATGGATTGCAGCAAAAGTAATTAGGCATGGAATAAAGCAATCACAACATGGTAAGAACAATGTAAGAAAGACAGGTGGAAAACCAAGCAATAGACGAGAAGAAATTAGAGAACAAAAAGCAAGAGGAGAGAGAAATAAAAGAAAAAGAAAGGGATATAAGCATTCAAAGTAAATATACAAAATAATAGAAAATAGTGATACTTGATTCGCTTAAGATAACAAATATTTCCAATATTGAAATAATGTATCTAATATAGAAGTTAATATAGGAAATTATCTATTTCTTAAGTGAATCAAGTACTAAAGAATAGGTAAATCTATAAGAAAGATATTCGAAATAAAAGCTTTGGAAATGATTTAGGTTTTGACATTATTATGGGAGGAAATGACTATGAATTTATTGGAAAAACTAATGTCGATAATAAATAAACAGAAACAAGCCATATTATTTTCACAAAAAGATAAAGAGATTATACAAGAAATTAGCCAATGTAATAATAGTTACTATAAAACAAAAGTATTAAATGTTCTTCAATGTGAATTATCTGACTGGAGTTATGATATTTCAAAATATATGATAAAAGATAAGAATCGATTAATTGCAGAAAAGTCTATATCAGTAATTCAAGAATTTAAAAGGTTAGAAGATTTTTTGAATTTATTTGAACAATATCAAAAAGATGAGTTTATTAATTATGAGTTGATTGAAGCGATAGGATATATTGGGATAATGCGACAATTAGATGATGATATTATTGAAAAAAGGATGAAAGAAATTTTACAAAACTTAGAAAAAAAAGGTTATGCAAAATACAGAATTTATGATTATTTATTTTATATAACAAAGAATGAGAAATATTTAGATGCTATTTTGAATGGATTACAATCTTGGGATGATGATATAAGATATCAGGCACTTTATACTGTTGAGGATGTAATAATAAATGAAGATGATAACAAGTGGTTAAAAAAAATAAATAAAAAATTGATTGATAATATAGAAAAAGATAAAAGATATAACCGAATTTACAGAGAACGACTCATCAATAGGATTCGAGAAAGAATGGGAAAGAAAAAAACGATTATTTGCCAGAAAGAAAAAAAATTATATCAAAGATTATTATTAGGTGGGAAATTTATATTACAGAGATGTGTATTCGAACTATACTATCCTGTAAATAATGATAGATATGAGATGATATTGGAATTATTAGAAAAAAATAGGACCAATATGATGGAAGAACAATTTTTTATATTTGGAAGCTATGTGGAAAGTATTTATGGAAATAGTGAAATCAATAGATATCAGCAATGGTTGGAAAATAACGGATCTGAGAAAAATAAGGCATTGATCTTATATTTAAGAGCGGTTTGGGAAGTTGCAAAAGATGAATATGATTTATTCAATGAAACTGCACTTAAATATGCAAGAGAATCTCTTGAATGTGATAAGGATATTCCAGCAGTCTATCATATAATAGGTAGATTGACAAGTCCAGACACATCGGAGTATGAAAAAATAAAAAAAGATTTAAAAAAACATGTGGTCTATATATCTTTACAGGAAATTGAAGAGATGCCATTAAACAAATTATATAGTTATGATACTTTTCTTAAAATGGATATTTTAAAGAAAATCATAAAGCCGAAGAATTTTTCATTAATCTTATTGGAAGAAGTAAGTGATAACTTTTGGAATTGGGAGTTATAATGTGCGGTTTGAGATGCGTGTGAACTTAAGTTCCCTGAGACCTTACGAAGTCAGAAAACAAGGAATTAACAATACAATAAAAGGGCGTAGAATGAAGAAATCAGAAAAGCAGAAGTAGTAATCTTAAAAAAGAACAAGATATGGAAATTGCCAGATAACATAAGGTCTACGGTATATATTTCGTTTGTGAAAGAAAAAATTTTTTTTTGAATATTTTATTTGATTATAGTATACTGTTAATAGTAATTGAAGTAAACGATATCAAACAATTTTAGAAAGGAGTAAGAAAAGCATGGGAAGATTCGTAAATCCAGATAATAGTGCATTTCAGGTTGCTCTGAATTCTAAAATATATATAGATAAGACAGGTTTGATCGAATATACAAACAGTGTTCTTGATACGTCAGATGCACTTATTTGTAACAGCCGTCCACGCCGATTTGGTAAATCTTATGCAGCGAATATGTTAGCTGCATATTACAGTAAAGGCGCAGATTCAAAAGAAATGTTCTCAGAACTAGAGATTAGCAAGGATGAAGATTTTAGAAAACATCTTAATAAATACGATGTGATCCACATGGATATCCAATGGTTTCTTGCAAACTGCAAGGATGTAAATCACATTGTAGAATTTATTACAAAGAATATATTAGATGAACTAAAAGAAATCTATCCAGAAATATTATCGGATGAGGTATCTTATTTGCCAGATGCTCTTTCAAGGATAAAAGATAAAACAGGACAGAAATTTATTGTTATTATAGATGAATGGGATGTACTGATTCGTGATGCGGTGATCAACCGACAAGGACAAGGTGAATACATTACCTTTTTACGAGGAATGTTCAAAGGGACGGAACCAACAAAATATATTCAACTTGCATACCTTACTGGTATTCTTCCAATCAAAAAAGAAAAAACACAATCAGCTTTAAATAATTTTGATGAATTTACAATGTTAAGTGCAAGTAAGCTGGCACCTTACATTGGATTTACAGAAGATGAAGTAAAAAAATTGGCAAAAGAATATCATCAGGATTTTGATGAGGTAAAGAGATGGTATGATGGCTATCTTTTGAAAGATTATCAAGTTTATAATCCAAGAGCTGTTGTTAGTGTTATGATGAGAGACGAATTTAAAAGCTATTGGTCAGAAACAGCATCTTATGATGTAGTTGTACCATTGATCAATATGAACTTTGATGGATTGAAAACAGCGATCATCGAGATGCTTTCAGGTGCAGAAGTCAAAGTGAACACGGCAACATTTCAAAATGATGTAGAATACATAAAAAGTAAAGATGATGTTTTGACATATATGATTCATTTGGGATATCTAGGATATAATGAAAAAAAGAAGACAGCATTTGTGCCAAATGAAGAAATTCGACAAGAGTTAACGACAGCGGTTGAGAGTACACATTGGAATGAAATGTTGTTGTTTCAACAGGAGTCAGAACAATTATTGGATGCAACTTTGGATATGGATGGTAAGGAAGTTGCGAAGCAGATTGAAAAGATTCATAATGAGTATGTATCCGTTATTCAATATAATAACGAAAACTCATTAAGCAGTGTATTAGCAATTGCTTATTTGAGTGCAATGCAATACTATTTTAAACCAATACGTGAGTTGCCAACAGGACGAGGATTCGCAGATTTTGTATTCGTGCCGAAACCGGAGTATAAAGCGGATTATCCGGCACTGATAGTGGAACTGAAATGGAATCAGAATGTGAGTACTGCATTAAATCAGGTAAAAGATAAAAAATATGTATCTTCAATATTGAATTATACGGGTGACATCTTGCTTGTTGGTATTAATTATGATAAGAGCAGTAAGAAACATGACTGTTTGATTGAGTCATATTCAAAACAGAATTGATATATACTTTCGGACACATACTTGAAGGAGTCAGAGAAATCTGACTCCTCTTTTAACATAATATAGCAAGAATTCTCCGTAAGCACTTAAGATTTCAATGAATTAGTGATTGGTAATTTTTTGGATAAAAGCAAAGATAAGTCGATTTAGAGAAAACAAAAGCAGCAAAATTGTAGTGATAACAGGAGGAGACGAAATTGGAAGTTAATGTAGAAATTGTATTAAGTTATAATGATGAAGAAACAGATTGGAAAGTAAAAAAAATTATCTCTAGATTTTTATACAGATTAAAGAAATATAGAACAGGAAATCGATTTTCTGGAGAATATACATATAAGATTAATCAAGATTTAGAACTATATAAACAAATAATTGAATTTTATAAATCAAATAGGAAAGATGTAGAATTTATCTGTTTAGGTTATGATGTTGAAGTTTCAGATGAAGAATTTGAAAAGGCAAAAGCATTCGTTTTATGTTTTTCAGAATATTACTGTGAAGAATACGAAGATATTGAAAATGAATATAGTGAATGTGAAAGTTGTCATAGTAAAGAAAAAACAAATAGCTTATTTTATGTACAACCGAAAGGATATATAAAAAAACAGGAGAATGATTATGGGTTTGCAGGATTGGATGGAACAGGAGAGTTGTTGTTATTACCAAAACTGGTGGAGAAATTAAAAGAATCAGGAGTAGATAAAAAATATTTTCAGCCGATTATAAGCAAAAGTAAAAAGATATTAGGATATACTTTTATTACTGATAATATATTACCACAGAAAAGTTATATTGATGAAAATTATAAATTTGAAAATCAATGTGAAAAATGTGAAAGAATAAATATGACAGAAAATGAAAACATTTTCTATTTCATACCGAAAAGAATAACAGAAGAAGGAATAAAAAAATTAAAGGATGTAAATAAGACATATGAATTTTACGATGAGTATAGGGAAATTATAATAAGTAAAAAGGTTGCACAAATTATAAAAGAAAATGTTCCATATGCAAAATTTTACCCTGTTATAAATTTGTGGCGAAAACCCACACGCTTGCGTGTGGGATGAAAGCTACATTTCACTTGACATATACATAGATTAAATATATAATCTATATATTAAAATATAGAAAGAAAACAGACCATGAGTAAGAGCAACTATGATATAAACACGCATACAACACAAAATAATGCTGCACAATAGCATTCAAGTCGTGGAGGAAAAAATAATGGCACGAACTAAAAGTGACAATGTACAAATAAATATTTCCATTCCTACTGGATGGAAAACAGAACTTGAAAATCTTGCTCGTATCTATTCTGTTGAAGAAGGAAAAACCATCACTTTTCTTGACTTAATGCGTAGAGGTATTCAGGAAAAATATCAATTAGGAGAAAAAGGCAGTGAGTGAGGAACAATATCATAGTGCTTCACATTGTAAATATTTGATACAGTATCATATTATTTGGTGTCCCAAGTTCAGATTTTCAGTATTACAAGGAAATGTCGATATCATTCTTAAACAGATATTACAGAAAATTTGTAATGATTATAAATACAAGATCAAAGCACTCGAAGTGATGCCAGATCATATACATATTTTCATAGATGTTCCGCAGACAGTTGCTCCTTGTGATGTTGTAAGAACTCTAAAAAGTATCAGTGCTATCGAATTATTTAAAGTATTTCCAAAATTAAAACAGTTCTATGCGAAATGCGGAGTATTATGGTCAAGAGGATACTTTGTATCTACTGTCGGACATATAAGCGAAGCTACAGTAATTAAGTATATTGAGGAGCAGAAAAATGATAAGTGATAAAGAATATAAAAAACTTTTAAAACAATTTCATAAACTTTCTGACAGGCATATCTTGGTTGTAGAAACCGATATGCCATCTTCTGATGTACAAAAGGTTGTAAATCTTTCTGATAAGATCAGAAAAGCAGGTAATGAGCTTGTTGGTCTTATGAGAAAGAATTATGACCAACTTATGCGTACTAAAAAATATCGCAAGTTGCTAAAACTCTATGGTTCTACCAAAGATAAAAAGAAACACAGAGATCTAGCAAATCAGCTCAATGAAATGCAAAAACAATACAATGTCACATGGGATCATTGCAGAAACGCTATGATACATATAGGTAAGAAATATAGTATTGATGCCGTATTTGCCCTTACAAAAGCTGAAGATATATGGCGTGGTATTGAAAAATGTCTTTATAACAATGGTAAAACGATTCATTTTTCTAAATATGGTGAGTTGCCTTGTATCAGGGCAAAACAGATAAATCGTGGCATTTCAATGTCTGTTAAAGATAATGAATTAAAATTCAAATTAAAGGGAAATGTATTTGGGATACAGGTTAAAGATAGATTTCAAACAGATGAAGTTTGTGCGGTTTTAGAATATTTATCAAGATCAGAGATCATAAATGATAAAGCAATAAATAAATTTTTAGATAAAGCATACTGCATTGATACATACAGACCTTGCTATGCTACTCTTGTACCTAAATTTATTCGTGGAAAATATAGGGTGTATTTGCATCTTACTATTGAAGGTAAGGCGAAACCTAAATATGATAGGTTTGGTAATCCAAGACATAAGTTTGGCAAAGGTATTATAGGTGCAGATATTGGTACACAGACTGTTGCGTATACATCAAATACTGAGGTGGGCTTGAAAAATCTTTCAGAGCGTGGTAACAGTATTCAGACTTCTGAAAGAAGAGAACGCCTGCTTTACCGTGCGATGGACAGGTCAAGACGTGCAACTGATCCGCAAAACTATAATGATGATGGTACTGTTAAAAAAGGCCGCAAAACTTGGAAATATTCTAATCATTATAAAAAGCTAAAAGCTAAACACTCTGAACTATGTCGTATCAATGCTATAAACAGACAGCTTGCAATAAATGAAGACGCTAACCATTTAAGAAGTCTTGGAGATGTATTTATCACGGAACCTAAAAATGCAAGTAAACTTATGAAACGAACTAAAGATACTACGGTCAATAGTAAAGGTAAGTTTCATAAGAAAAAACGTTTTGGAAAATCCATAAAGAACAGATGTCCTTCTGGGTTTCAAACTACTGTAGAGCGGAAATTTAAGGTATCAGGTGGTATATATATTGAAGTACCTAATAATTACAGAGCAAGTCAATATGACCATACAGCAGATGATTATATCAAGAAAAAGCTGTCTGATAGAATATATAAACTTACTGACGGAACATTGGTACAAAGAGATTGGTATTCATCATTCTTATTATACTGTTACGATTACAGAACTAAAGATATAGATAAAAACAAATGTATTTCTGAATTTGATAAGTGTTACAACAAAGAAAAAGCTCTGATCGAATGGATCAAGGCTAACAAGATCAAAATATTAAATAGCGGAATTAAGATAGCGTAAAACATATTTAGGGAGATTGACTATACTTCCTTACGAAAGTAGAAATTTACCGTCAATGTGGTCGTTGGACTGCTTGGTAATGAAAGCTCTGATTCAAATAGACTTACACTTGTAACTCCAAAGTCTGAAAATGATGTACGATTACAAGCTACACTTGATAATCAGAACCCCGTGGGAGTAGTCAGTTTAGATAACAGAAATTAAAAACAAATCAACTATTCAGGAACCACCCCGCGATTCTCAACGATCGTAGAAAACACGATCATCGTACTAGTCTTCCCAAAGTGCTGCAATTTCCCAATAAATTCATCCAGTTCCATCGTACTAGGAAAAGCAACCTTCAGCAGCACAGAATAATTTCCAGTTACACAATCACATTCCAATACATTTGGGTGTGCTCGAAGAAAAGGATAAACTTCGGGTTTTTGTGCAGGGCTGATCTCAAGACTGATATATGCTTTAATATGATAACCGAGTTGGATCGGGTCAACAGAAGCATGAAATCCAGTCAGAATTCCTTCCGCTTCCAATCGTTCAATTCTGGCAGAAACAGCCGGAGAGGTGAGAAATACTTCCGCTGCGATCTTCTTAAGAGGTGTACGAGCATCTTGTTGTAAAATAGAAATAATCTTCTTATCAATTGTGTCCATAAAATCAAGTCTCCTTTGTGATAAAAATGCAAAATTACCGAATAACTAACTTAATTTAAGTATAGAACTTTTGCAAAAAGCATGCAATGGGCAACCACTTAATTATTTAAAGTAAATCAAGGTCTTTATTAAAAAAAGAAAAGATGAAACACAAAATTTGAACTTTAAATTTGGAAAGACAGGATTAAGGTTTACGAACATTGCATACTGTGTTAAGCTTCAACACATAAAATCTTGAAACAAAACGACAGCATGAGTAATCAGAAAAGAGGAAGACAATGTTAAGCAGAATGGAACACGATTCAATTGGAGCATTAAACGTACCAGCGGAAGCATACTATGGAGTTCAGAGTATGCGTGCAGCCACAAACTTTCAGATCACACACCGTCCATTACATCCAGTATTGATCGACAGCATCGTAATGGTCAAAAAAGCAGCAGCGATCACAAATGAAAAGTCTGGAAAACTAGATCAGCAGATTGCTCAGGCGATCATCAAAGCATGTGATGAGATACTGGATGGAAATTTACGAGATCAGTTTATCGTGGATGCGATCCAAGGTGGAGCAGGAACTTCTGCAAATATGAATGCAAATGAAGTGATTGCCAATCGTGCGATAGAAATCCTTGGTGGAACCAAAGGAGATTACAGCATTGTACATCCAAACGATCATGTCAATATGTCACAGTCTACGAACGATGTAATCCCAACGGCAGGAAAGATCACAGTCTTAAAATTACTTCCACAGACGATCAAAGAACTTGAGAAATTAGAAAAAGCCATGGAAGAAAAAGAAGCAGAGTTTGATGATATCCTCAAGATGGGAAGAACACAGCTTCAGGATGCCGTTCCAATGAGACTAGGACAAAGTTTTGGAGCATTTGCACATGTCTTAAAAAGGGATATCAAGAGACTGAAAAATGTTATGGATGAGATGAAAGTCTTAAACATCGGAGCAACAGCGATCGGAACAGCGATCAATGTAGACCCTTACTATCTTGCGAACATTTCTTATGAATTAAGCAAAGTTGCAGGAATTTCATTAAAACAGGCAGATGATCTGATTGATGCCACACAGAACTTAGACGGTTTTGTCAGTGTATCTGGGGTGTTAAAAACATGTGCCGTTGATATTTCCAAGATATCAAATGACCTGAGATTAATGTCATCTGGCCCAAGAACTGGTTTATCAGAGATCAATCTTCCAGCAAGACAGAATGGTTCATCCATCATGCCAGGAAAGATCAACCCAGTGATTCCAGAAGTTGTATCACAGGTTGCATACCTGATCATTGGACATGACTATACGATCACGATGGCAGCCGAAGCCGGACAGTTAGAATTAAATGCATTTGAACCAGTCTTATTTCATTATTTATTTGAATCTATCGATACCTTAAAAGAGGCGGCAGCCACACTTACAAAACACTGCATTACAGGGATCACAGCAAATAAAGGACAGTGCGAAGAATATATTGAAAAAAGTGTTGGAATCTCAACAGCGTTATGTCCATATATCGGATATGCAAAGTCTGCTGAGATTGCAAAGAAATCACTAAAAACAGGAATTTCTGTAAAAGAGCTGGTATTAGAAGAAGGTCTGTTAAAGGAAGAAGAATTAAAAGAGATCTTAAAACCAGAGAAAATGACACAGCCTATGAGAGAAAAAGTGATGAAAGCAGTATCATAAATACAATTAGAATACAAAAAAGAATGAAAAGTAAGAAGAGGCTTTGGAGAAATTCAGAGCTTCTTTTATTGCAATATCCTCTCGCACAAGATATAATACATAAATAGAACATAAGTACGATTGGAGGATGGAAATAATGATAATAATTCTATGCTTAGACAACAACAACGGTATGATGTTTAATGATCGAAGGCAGAGTCAGGATCGAGGCTTGCGAGAGTATATTGCGGAGATGACCAAAGGGGAGAAGGTCTATATGAATGCATATACAGAGAAGTTGTATGAAGAGATCAACGATTCGGTTGTTTGTGAAGATTTCTTACACAAGGCAGGAAAAGGGGAGACTTGTATTGTAGAGAATCTTCCATTAAAATCAGTGATAGATCAGATCGAAGAGATCGTGATCTTCCGTTGGAATAAAGTCTATCCGTCCGATCAGGTACTGGATGTGGATCTTGAGGAATGGAAACTTGCAGAAGAGGAACAGATCGAAGGTTCCACTCACGAGATCACAAAACAGATCTATCTTCCCCAATAATAAGCTAGATCAGAAAAGAATATAACAAGAGGAGAAACAGTTGATGATGAGAGTAACAAAGAAATTATATGCCCTGCTGATCGCAGGAATGATGGCGGTATCATTGGCAGGATGCCAGAGTACAGGCAATAGCAGTAATGACGGAAACGCACAGAGCGAACAAAGCAGCAAAGGAAGTACAAATTCTTCCACCAAATCTGTATCATCTGACAATATTCCGGATTTTTCAGGGAATATGACGGTTGCTGTTGACAATAATAATCCAGATTTTACATCCAAAGATCTGACAACAAAATCCTACGAGTCTTACAGCAGACTTGACTCTGAAGGAAGATGTCAGGTGGCGGAAGCGTGTGTTGGAAAAGATATCATGCCAAAAGGAAAACGCGGAGCGATCGGTATGGTAAAACCAACCGGATGGCATACAGCAAAATACGATAACGTTGATGGGAAATATCTATATAACCGCTGTCATCTGATCGCTTACCAGCTGACCGGTGAGAATGCAAATAACAAGAACCTGATCACAGGAACAAGATCTTTTAATGTGGATGGAATGTTACCATATGAAGAGATGGTTGGTGACTATGTCCGTGAGACAGGTAATCATGTATTATACAGAGTTACACCAGTCTTTGACGGAGATGACTTGGTAGCCAAAGGGGTACAGATGGAAGCGATGTCTGTGGAAGATAAGGGCGAAGATATTAAGTTTAACGTTTTTGTATATAATGTACAGGATGGAGTGAAGATTGATTACGAGACAGGAGAGAGTGAAGCAGACAGCAGCGTGCAGGTAACAACAGAGAATTCAAAAGCAAGCCAGAAATACCACATAAACCAGAATTTATCTAATAACAGCAAAAACTACAGCAGTAACAAAAATACAACAGCGGCAAAAACAAATACAAAAACAACTGCTTCACAGAAGATCCGTGGAAACAGCAGATCAAAGGTATACCACTGCCCAGGTCAAAGAGATTATGACCGTATGGGAACATCAAAATATTTAGTCACATTTAAGAGTGAGAAAGAAGCAAAGGCAGCGGGATATCATAAGGCACAAAGATAAAAGAAAGAGTTAATGATCCATAAAGACAGACAGGAGGGAATCATATGAGTTTAAATGCAACACCAAGAGGAGACAGAATTCACATCGCATTATTCGGGAAACGAAATGCCGGGAAGTCAAGTGTTATCAATGCTATGACGAATCAGGAATTAGCAATCGTATCCGATGTCAAAGGAACAACGACAGATCCTGTATACAAGGCAATGGAACTTCTGCCATTAGGACCAGTAGTTATGATCGATACCCCGGGACTTGATGATGAAGGAGAATTAGGGGAAAAGCGAGTCAAGAAAGCAAAAGAAGTCTTGGCGAAGGCAGATATCGCGCTTGTGATCATGGATGCTACAGCTGGTATGACAGAGTTTGAAGAAGATATGATACGCTTGATCAAAGACCGGAAGATTCCTTATCTGAAAGTCTACAATAAGATGGATCTTTCCAATGCCCAAGAATGGAAAGAAGACAAAGCCTGCTTTGTCAGTGCAAAGGATAAAAAAGGAATCTGGGAGTTAAAAGAAGAGATCGGGAAACTGGTTCCAACTGATGATGACACGCTAAAGATCGTTGGAGATTTAGTCTGTCCGAATGATTTTGTGATTTTAGTCGTACCGATCGACAGTGCAGCACCGAAAGGCAGACTGATCCTTCCACAGCAGCAGACGATCCGTGACCTTTTAGAAGCAGGAGCAGCCTCTATTGTTGTAAGAGAAACGGAATTAGAAAAGACATTAGAAGAGATCGGCAAGAAACCAGCATTGGTCATTACAGACTCTCAGGCATTTGGCAAAGTCTCAAAGATTGTGCCAGAAGATATCAAACTGACTTCATTTTCGATTCTGTTTGCAAGATATAAAGGTGATCTGGAAGAAGAAGTCAGAGGAGTGAAAGCCTTAGAGCATTTAGAAGAAGGGGCAAAGATCTTGATCGCGGAAGGATGCACCCATCACAGACAGTGCGATGATATTGGAACTGTGAAAATCCCAAGATGGTTAAAACAATATACAGGTAAGGATTTTGATATCCATACAAGCAGCGGAAACTCTTTCCCTGAAGATCTGGATACTTATGATCTGGTCATTCATTGTGGCGGATGTACTTTAAATAGAAGAGAGATGAAAAACCGTATCGCAAGAGTCAAAGATGCAGGTGTTCCGATCGTGAACTATGGAATCTTTATCGCGGCAACGCAGGGAATCCTAAAGAGAACCTTAGAGCCATTTGAGGAAGCTAGCAGGATCTTAAATGAGATTTAAGACGGATTGTTTCAAAAAATCAACATAAATTAACGAAAATCAATAAGACTGCTTCTTTACAAAGAAAGATAAGTTTTGTAGAATAGAAAGATAGAATTAAAACCAAATGGGAGGAAATCATGAGCAAAGTAAGAACAAGATTTGCACCAAGCCCTACAGGGCGTATGCATGTAGGTAACTTAAGAACAGCCCTTTATGCATATCTGATCGCACGTCATGCAGGCGGAGATTTTATTTTAAGAATTGAAGATACAGACCAGGAAAGACAGGTAGAAGGGGCAGAAGAGATTATCTACAATACCCTTAAGAAAGCCGGAATGAACCACGATGAAGGACCAGACATCGATGGTGGAGTCGGACCATATGTTCAGAGCGAGAGACAGGCACAGGGTCTTTATTTAAAATATGCAAAAGAACTGATCGACAAGGGAGAAGCATATTACTGTTTCTGTGATCAGGAGAGATTAGACACACTGAAAGTAAAATCAGGAGATGTTGTGATCAGTCATTATGACAAACATTGCTTAAACTTATCCAAAGAAGAAGTTCAGGCGAAATTAGACGCAGGAGTACCATATGTTATCCGTCAGAATAATCCAACAGAAGGAACAACATCTTTCGTTGATGAGATTTACGGAGAGATCACAGTGGATAATATCGAATTAGATGATATGATCCTGATCAAATCGGATGGATATCCAACATACAACTTCGCAAACGTAGTTGATGACCATTTAATGGGAATCACACATGTAGTTCGTGGTAATGAATACTTATCATCTACACCAAAGTACAATCGTTTATACGATGCATTTGGATGGGAAAAACCAGTATACATTCATTGTCCACTGATCACAGACGAAGAACATCACAAATTAAGTAAGAGAAAAGGTCATTCTTCCTTCGAAGATCTGATCGAGCAGGGATTCTTGCCAGAGACGATCGTAAACTTCGTTGCATTACTTGGATGGAGTCCAGGAGGAGAACAGGAAATCTTCTCATTAAAAGAATTAGAAGAGATCTTTGATTACAAACATATGTCTAAGACACCAGCGGTCTTTGATATGAACAAGATCAAATGGATGAATGGTGAATATATCAAAGCCATGGACTTTGACCGTTTCAAAGAACTTGCTATGCCATATGTAACAGAGACAATTCACAGAGAGATGGATTTTGATAAGATTCTTTCTATGGTGAAGACAAGAATTGAGTTATTTACAGAGATTCCGGGACACATTGACTTCTTCGAAGCAGTTCCAGAATATGATGTAGAGATGTACAAACATAAGAAGATGAAGACAACACCTGAGACTTCATTAACCGTATTAAAAGAGATCTATTCAGTGATCGAAGCACAGGAAGATTTTACAAATGATGCATTATATGAGATGTTAGTATCTTTTGCAAAAGGACATGAGTACAAGAATGGTTATGTGATGTGGCCAGTTCGTACAGCAGTCTCTGGAAAGCAGATGACACCAGGTGGAGCAACAGAATTAATGGAACTTCTGGGAAAAGAAGAATCATTAAAGAGAATCAATGATGCGATCGCGAAACTGGAGGCAGCACTTGCATAGCCAGCTGAGCAAGGCACAGAAAGAAGCAGTGATGCACAAAGATGGACCGATGATGGTACTTGCAGGACCAGGTTCAGGGAAGACACTTGTGATCACAAAGAGAATTCAATATTTGATATCGCACTATCAGATCCCACCGCAGCGGATTCTGGTCATTACATTTACCAGAGCAGCAGCGAATGAGATGAAAGAGCGGTTTTGGCGGCTGGCAGGGGAAACCCTGCCGGTTTCTTTTGGAACTTTTCATTCTGTGTTTTTTACGATTTTAAAATATGCCTATCACTATAGTGCAGATAATATTCTGCCGGAACATAAAAAATATGACTTTATCCGTGAGATCATCACAGATCATGAGCTGGAGATTGATGATGAAGCAGATTTTATGCGTCAGATCATACAAGAGATCAGCTTAGTCAAAGGGCAGATGATCCCTCTTGCCTATTATCACAGTGGGTGCTGTGGGGATGAAGTGTTTAAAGAAATTTACCGGGCATATGAAGAAAAACTGCATGAGAACCGTTGGATCGATTTTGATGATATTTTGGTTTATACGTATGAGTTGTTAAAAGAGCGTGAGGATATCAGAAAAGCATGGCAGCAGAAGTTTCCATATATTTTGATCGATGAGTTTCAGGATATCAATAAGATCCAGTATGAGATCGTCAAGATGTTAGCAGGAGAGACAAAGAACCTCTTTATCGTAGGAGATGATGATCAGTCTATTTATAAGTTTCGAGGTGCAAGACCAGAACTGATGTTAAATTTTCCAAAGGATTTTGAGAATACCAGACAGGTGATCTTAAACCGAAACTATCGTTGCGGGGAGGAAATCGTACAGGTTGCGGAAGATATCATTTCTTATAATACAAAACGTTTTGAAAAGAAGATGCAGGCAAGAGAAGATGCTGCAAGTATGGTCGAGGTCCGTACATTTAAAGATCACTATGAGGAGAATAAGCATATCATTTACACGATCAAGGAAGAAATGGCAAAGAAGACACCGTTATCTCAGATCGCGATCCTTTATCGGACCAATCAGGGACCAAGACAGCTGATCGCTGCATTGATGGCATACAATATCCCATTTTATATGCAGGATGCAGTGCCGAATCTGTTTGATCACTGGATTTCCAAAAATATCATAGATTATATGCATCTTGCGATGGGAGATCGCAAAAGAAGCACATTTTTAAGAGTCATGAACCGCCCTAAGCGTTATATCAGCAGGGAATATCTGACCGAATCACAAGTGTCATTTGATGATCTGTTAGAGAAGGTCAAAGATAAACCATGGCTTTATGAATATGTAGAAGATTTTAAGGAAGATCTTCGGATCATGAAGAATATGACTCCGTTGATGGCGATCAATTATATCCGGAAATCCGTGGGATACAATGCGTATTTAGCAGAATATGCAAGATTTCGCAAGATTCAGGAAGAAGAATTTACGCAAGTGTTAGAAGAACTTCAGGAGAGTGCAAAAGGCTATGATACGTATGAGGCATGGTTTGATCATATCAAAGAATATACCGAAGAATTAAACCGCCAGTCAAAAGAGAATCAGAAAGAAAAAGAAGGGGTTGTGGTCAGCACGATGCACAGCACCAAAGGATTGGAATTTGAACGTGTCTTTTTGCCAGATGTCAATGAAGACGTGATCCCACATAAGAAGTCCATGAAAGAAGAAGACGTGGAAGAAGAAAGACGCTTGTTTTACGTTGGAGTTACAAGAGCCAAGAAATATCTGCACATCTTGTCAGTAAAGAAACTTTATAACAAAGACAGCAGGCCGTCAAGGTTCGTAGAAGAACTAAGAAGCCGTCAGGAGAAAAGAGGTGTTTTGCATGGAAAATAGAGCGATGCCAAGAGCAGGCGAATTTTATATGCATTTTAAAGGAAAACTTTATCAGATCGTTACGATTGCAATACATACAGAGACAGAAGAACCATTGGTGGTCTATCAGGCAATGTATGGAACGTTTAAGACATATGCAAGACCACTTGCGATGTTTTTAAGTGAAGTCGATCATGAAAAATACCCAGATGTGCAACAGATATACCGTTTTCGGAAAGTAGAACTGTGTGAAAATGCAGAAGCAGAACTGGTTGATGAAGTGACAGCACAGGAAAATGAATGTGATGAGAAAGAAGAAACAGCAGACATTGAGCCACTGTTGAAATTCTTAGATGAAACAGATCTTCATGAGCGCCTGAATATTTTATTACAGTATAGAGATCAGATCACAGAAACGATGCTGGAATCCATGGGTATGGCAATGGATTGTGTCCTGAATGGAAAAACTCTGGAAGAAAAGTATTATGAACTTGACAAAGTGATCCGAACAAAACTTCAATATGAAAAAAAGCCCCGCATATAAGATGCAAGGGCTTTTTTATTAATATCATATTATTCTTCGTCTTCTAAGATCTCATCTAAGACAGCAGTGACTGTCTCATATTCTTCGTCTGTTTCAATGTTGTCAAGACTGAAAGTATCAGGATCTTCAGGGTCTTCGTTGTAACGATATAAAAGTAAAGCCCCTTCTTCGTCATCACTTTCTAAGTCTTCAACAGTGATCAATGCGATATATTCCTGATCATCTAATTCTTCTACAGAGAATAAAGCGATCACGGCACAGTCTTGTTCAGTTCCATCTTCTAATTCTAAATGTAGCACAGGAGTTTCTTCTTCAATGATATTATCTACTTCGTTAAATTCACTCATTTTGATACCTCTTTTCTTGGTCTTTTCTCCACTATACTAAAGGATCATAAAAAAAGCAAGAAAAGGATAAAAAAAGATCACTTTGTCTAAGAATTGACAAGAAAAAACAGGTATGATACGATACGAACTAATGGAGGTAAAACAATGGAAGAATATAAGTTTTTGCTGGATATCGCAATCATTCTGGCAATGACCAAGTCTTTTAGTCTTGTGTCGAAGAAGTTTAACATGCCGCCAGTCGTTGGAGCATTGATCGCGGGAATCATTTTAGGACCAGTGGTCCTTAATGTAGTGAGTCCTTCAGATTCAGTTTTAAATCTGGCTGAAGTAGGTGTAGTTGTTTTAATGTTTCAGGCAGGTCTTGAGACAGATATTGATGAGTTGAAGAAGAGTGGAATTCCCGCATTCGTCATTGCGTTATGTGGAGTATTGATCCCACTTATCATGGGAGCTGTTTTATCCGTTATATATGGAAATAATATCATGGAATCGATCTTTATCGGAGTGATCCTAACAGCAACTTCAGTAAGTATCACAGTAGAAGCCTTACAGGATATGGGACATTTAAAAGGAAGAGTCGGAACAGCGATCCTTGGGGCAGCGATCATTGATGATATTTTGGGAATCGTTTTATTATCAATTATGACAAGCCTTGGTGGAGCATCTGGATTCCATATTCAGGCAATCCTTAAGATCTTGATCCAGATGGCAGCATTCTTTGCGATTTCTATTATCGGTGGAGTTGGGATCAAGAAGTTCTTTGAGTGGCTTTCTACTTATAAGAATCCAGAGATTGAACGTCATAGAAGAAGAGTTCCGGTGTTTGCACTTGCATTTTGCTTAGCACTTGCATTTCTTGCAGAAGTGTTTGGAATCGCTGATATCACAGGTGCATATCTTGCAGGAATCATTTTATGCAGACTCCCAGAACGATTTTATATATACAATAAGATTGAAGTTTTATCGTATATGCTGATCACACCAGTATTCTTTGCAAGTATCGGTTTGAATGTAAATATTCATGGAATGACACAGACGTTGATCATCTTTACGGTCATTTTATGTGTGATCGCAGTGATCTCGAAGATCGCGGGATGCGGTTTTGGAGCATTGTTGTGCAAATATACGAAGAGAGAATCTGTACAGATCGGAGCAGGAATGGTATGCCGAGGTGAAGTTGCACTGATCGTTGCACAGAAAGGAATTTCTGTTGGATTATTATCAGAAGTTTTCTTTGCACCAGTGGTCATCATGGTCCTCGTCACAACACTCTTATCACCGATCATATTAAAAATGTTATTTGCAAAATAAGAAAAGTAAAATATTTACGATACAGATAAAATAATAGAAAAGAGGCTTTAATATGATAGACACAGTCGTATCTGTAAAACTTCCGATCGGAGAGATGCTAAGGATCAAAAGAAATCGTCTGATGCCGGATGTGGTGACTGGAGAGGAGAAGAGAATCTGTCTGGTGTCTGGAATCTACGGAGATGAGCTTGGCGGACAGTATATCTGCGGAGAGATCATTCGCCGGATCAAGGCAGAATTTGAGAATCTGACAGGTATTGTCGATGTGTATCCGGCGGTCAATCCATTAGGACTGGATGCACGAACAAGAGCAGTACCAATCTCAGATATCGATTACAGCAGTGCATTTCCAGGAGACATCAATGGAGGTCTGGAAGATTATACAGCAGCTAAATTGATAGAAGATATCAAAGGAGCATCCTGTTGCATTGATATTCATTCTAGTAATATCTTTTTGCAGGAAGTTCCTCAAGTACGTTTAAATAACGATTACGATGAGACATTACTTCATCTGTCAAAATATATGAATACGGATCTTGTCTGGATCCATCCTTCTCAGACAGTGAATGAAGGAAGTTTAGCTTTCACTTTAAACCAGATGGGAATCCCAACTATGGTTACGGAATCCGGTGCAGCATTTCGTATCCGTTACGAGTACTGCCGCCAGATCATAGATGGAATTTTTTCGGTGATGGCAGAACTTGGTATCTGGAAGGGAAAGGTTCAAGGCAAAACAAAGGTTCCGTTTATCCACGAAGACCAGATCTTTTATTTAAATTGTGAATCCAGTGGATTGTTTGTTTCTTACAAGCGATTAAAGGATCCGGTAAAGAAAGGTGAGATTATAGGGATCGTACAGAATCCTTTAATGGGAGCAACGGAAGAAGAAGTGGTTGCCCCAACCGATGGTATTTTGATGACATTAAGAGAACATCCAAGTGTAACGGAAGGGTCCTTGGTAGCCAGAGTGATCGGAGGGGGTGCACTATGAAAAAAGAAATCATATATTCCTCAGGAAATTACTTAAGAGATGAGTTTAAGATCGAAGGATATCTCTTTGGAAAACAAAGTGAAGGATCAGAACCAGCGGCATGTATTGTCGGAGCAATGCGTGGAAATGAATATCAACAGTTATATATTTGTTCTCAGTTAGTCAAACGTTTAAAAGAACTTGAGAACAGTGGTGCGATTGTTGGAGATAATCAGATTCTGGTCATTCCATGTGTGAATAATTTTTCAATGAATGTCGGAATGAAATACTGGGTATCTGATAACAGTGATATCAACCGTCAGTTTCCTGGGAATTTTGACGGGGAACCAACAAGCCGTCTGGCAGCACATTTATTTGAACGGGTTAAAGGATTCCGCTATGGAATCCATTTTGCATCATTTTTCAGAAGCGGGGATTTTGTGCCACATGTGCGAATGCCTGCAACAGGAAAAGAAAGCACCAGCCTTGCAAGTCTGTTCGGGCTGCCTTATGTATTAACAAGCAAACAACGAAATTTTGATAAAAAGACATTAACTTATAACTGGCAGATCAATGGGACGGATGCATTTTCGGTATATTCTGGGGAAACAGATAATATCGATGTGAATCTGGCCAGGAAGGCTGTATCTGCCGTGCTTCGCTTCTTGACTCGAATGGGTATTTTAAAATATAATTGCCATAACGGGTATATTGCGAGTATTATAGAAGAAGAGGATCTTGTATCCGTCAAAGCAAGTGCTCCGGGATTCCTAAGACGTTTTGTGACGATCAATGAGGAAGTTAACCGAGGTCAGCTGCTTGGTGAAGTCATTAATCCATATAATGGAGAGATTTTATCAGAGATCCGTTCAACGGCAGATGGGATCATATTCTATGCCGAGGATCAGCCAACGATTTTGGAAAATGCATCTGCATTTCAGGTGATTAAGAAACTACATGAATAAATGGGAGGAAATCATGGGAGAAGTTAGAAGAGTCTATGTTGAAAAGAAAAAAGACTACGCAGTAAAAGCAAAAGAGCTGCATGCATCATTGAAGCAGTATCTTGGACTGGATGTCGAATCTGTTCGTGTCCTTGTCCGCTATGACATCGAGAATCTATCCGATGCAAGTTATGAAAAAGCACTGGTTACAGTATTTAGTGAACCACCAGTTGACGACGTGTATGAAGAGACATTACCACTTGCCGATGGAGAAATATCTTTCAGCGTTGAGTTTCTGCCAGGTCAGTTCGATCAGAGAGCAGATTCTGCACAGCAGTGTGTGAAACTGTTGAATGAGGACGAAGATGCCCTGATCAGAAGTGCAACAACTTATGTTGTAAAAGGTGACTTAACTGACGAACAGTTAGAAGCAGTCAAAGAATATTGCATCAACCCAGTTGACTCAAGAGAGGCAGCTGCAGACAAACCAGAGACATTAGTGATGGATTTTGAAGAACCAGCAGATGTTAAGATTCTGGATGGATTCAAAGATATGGAAGAAGACAAATTTAAAGAATTATATGATTCTTTAAATCTTGCTATGACATTCAAAGATTTCCTTCATATCCAGAATTATTATAAAGGAGAAGAAAAGAGAGATCCTTCCATGACAGAGATCCGTGTACTGGATACTTATTGGTCAGATCACTGTCGTCATACAACATTCTCTACAGAACTTACAAGCATTGGATTCCAGGATGGATTCTATCGTGCACCATTAGAAGAAGCATATTATTCTTACATGGATGACTTTGAAGAGATGTACAAAGACCGTGATGACAAATATGTCTGCTTAATGGATATGGCATTAATGGCGATGAAACGTCTTAAAAAAGATGGAATTCTTGACAATATGGAAGAAAGCGATGAGATCAACGCCTGCAGCATTGTTGTACCAGTAGAAATTGATGGTAAGGAAGAAGAATGGCTGATCAGTTTCAAGAATGAGACACATAACCATCCAACAGAAATCGAACCATTTGGTGGAGCGGCAACATGTCTTGGAGGAGCGATCCGTGACCCATTATCAGGACGTTCTTATGTATATCAGGCAATGCGTGTTACAGGTGCTGCTGATCCAACAGTCCCATTAAAAGACACATTAAAAGGTAAATTACCACAGTATAAGATCGTAAATGAAGCTGCGAATGGATACAGTTCTTACGGAAACCAGATCGGTCTTGCAACAGGATATGTTAATGAAGTATATCATCCAGACTATGTTGCAAAACGTATGGAGATCGGTGCCGTTATGGGTGCAGCACCTAGAAAGAACGTGATCAGAGAGAACTCTGACCCAGGAGATATCATCATCTTATTAGGTGGAAGAACAGGACGTGACGGTTGTGGAGGAGCAACAGGGTCATCTAAAGTTCATACAGAAGAATCTATCGAGACATGTGGAGCTGAAGTTCAGAAAGGTAATCCACCAACAGAACGTAAGATCCAGAGATTATTCAGAAGAGAAGAAGTCAGCCGTCTGATCAAGAAATGTAACGACTTTGGTGCAGGTGGAGTTTCCGTAGCGATCGGAGAACTTGCAGATGGTCTGGTTGTAGATCTTGATAAAGTACCTAAGAAATATGCAGGACTTGATGGAACAGAATTAGCGATTTCTGAATCTCAGGAACGTATGGCTGTTGTTGTAGATCCAAAAGACGTAGATCAGTTCCTTGCATACTCTGCAGAAGAGAACTTAGAGGCTGTAGAAGTTGCTGTTGTAACAGAAGATCCAAGATTAGTACTGAAATGGAGAGGAAAAGAGATCGTTAATATCTCAAGAGCTTTCCTTGATACAAACGGAGCACATCAGGAAACAGAAGTATTTGTAGAGATCCCTCACCGTGTAGAATCTTACTTTAACCGCAAAGACGAGACAGGTACATTTGAAGAAGTGTGCAAGAATACATTATCTGATCTTAATGTATGTTCACAGAAAGGTCTTGTAGAGAGATTCGACAGCTCTATCGGAGCAGCAACAGTTACAATGCCATATGGTGGAAAATACCAGATGACACCAATTCAGACAATGGTCGCAAAACTTCCAGTATTGAAAGGAGAATGCGATACAGTCACAATGATGAGTTATGGATTTGATCCATATCTGTCCAAATGGAGTCCATTCCATGGAGCAGTTTATGCGATCACAGAATCTATCGCGAAGATCGTGGCTTCTGGTGGAGATTATAGAAATATCCGCCTGACATTCCAGGAATACTTTAAACGTCTTGGAGAAGACAAGACACGCTGGGGACAGCCAGTTGCAGCACTGCTTGGTGCATATCAGGCACAGATGGGATTTGGACTTGCATCAATCGGTGGAAAGGACAGTATGTCTGGAACATTCAATGATATTGATGTACCACCAACACTGGTATCTTTTGCAGTCGATGTAGCGAAGACAACAGATATTATCACACCAGAACTTAAGAAAGCAGGAAACCGTCTGATCCGTATCTGTATCCCAACAGATGCATACAATCTTCCAATCTATTCTGAAGTGAAGAAAGTATACAAACGTATTACAAAACTGATCAAAGATGGAATTATCAAATCTACATATGCAATTGGCGGCGGAGGAGCTTTAGAAGCAGTTGCCAAGATGGCATTTGGTAACAAATTAGGTGTGATCTTTGATGAAGAAGTAGAATTAAAAGACTTAACAGATCCTAAGTTTGGATCATTTGTTGTTGAAATGAGCACAAGAGATGTTCATAAACTTGCGATTCCAGGATTAATGTTAGGTGAGGTTACAGACAAACATGAATTTGTATTTGGTGACGAAGTTGTAACATTAGAAGAAGCGATCGATACATGGAAGAAACCATTAGAGAAAGTATTCCCAACAAGATCTGAAGGAGATCAGAGCATCGTTGATACAACAAGACACTATACAAAAGGAAATATTTACGTATGCAAGAATAAAGTTGCAAAACCAAATGTATTTATTCCAGTATTCCCAGGAACAAACTGTGAATATGATTCAGCGAAGGCATTTGAACGTGCAGGAGCGAATGTTATCACAAAGGTATTTAAGAACTTAGATGCACAGGGAATCCGTGATTCAGTGGAAGTTTTTGAAAAAGCGATCAAAGAATCCCAGATCATCATGTTCCCAGGTGGATTCAGTGCCGGTGATGAACCAGATGGATCTGCAAAATTCTTTGCAACAGCATTTAGAAATGAAAAATTAAAAGAAGCAGTCATGGATCTGTTAAATAACCGTGATGGATTGGCACTTGGTATCTGTAACGGATTCCAGGCCCTGATCAAATTAGGACTTGTTCCAGAAGGTAAGATCGTAGAACAGAATGCGAAATCACCTACACTGACAACAAACCGTATCGGTCGTCATATTTCCAAGGTTGCTTATACAAGAATCGCTTCTAATCTGTCACCATGGTTTAACAATGTACATGTAGACGATATCTTCAGTATTCCAGTATCTCATGGAGAAGGACGATTCGTAGCAGATGAAGATGTGATCCAGAAACTGTTTGACAATGGACAGGTAGCAACACAGTATGTTGACCTGAATGGTGATCCTACAATGAATGAAGAATTCAATCCAAATGGTTCTTACCATGCGATTGAAGGTATCACAAGTCCAGATGGAAGAGTCCTTGGTAAGATGGGACATTCAGAACGTCGTGACAGCTATGTAGGAATCAATATTTACGGACAGAAAGATCAGAAGATCTTCGAATCCGGAGTAGAATATTTTAAATAAGAGTACAAAAAAAGAACCTTGCAAGAAAAAGCAAGGTTCTTTTTTACTGCTCTTTTGGAATGATATGAATTGTTTCCATACGGTTCTTATCAACAGAAACAACTTTAAAAAGAAAATGTTCATCTTCTGCAGTTTCGCCCTCTGAAGGCAGATGATCAAGCAGTTCGATGATATATCCGCCAAGAGAATCATAATCCTCAGAATCAAGGTCTACGTCAAGCAGATCATCAAGATCATCAAGCTTTAAGGAAGCGGATACCATATAAGATCCATCGGATAATTTTTTGAAAGTTTCTTCCTCAGAATCATCATATTCATCACGCAGTTCTCCAAAAATCTCTTCAACGATATCTTCTAAAGTGATAAGACCTGCAGTCACTCCATATTCATCCAAAACAATGGAGAAACTAACAGATTTTTCACGCATCTGTGCAAGAAGGCTTGATACTTTCTGAGTTTCATACGTAAAGAACGGCTTACGCAGAACATCTTTCAAATGAAAGATTTCACCTCTGTGCTGGCTGCGGTAGAAATAAACATCCTTAAAATAAACAATACCAACAACATGATCTTTACTTCCTTCATAAACAGGAAGTCTAGAATAACCGGCCTCGCGGAAAATATCAAGAACTTCATCATAAGAAGCATCTACAGACACAAAAGTTACATCAATTCGCGGGATCATAATATCCTTGGCAAGAGATTCCTTAAAATCAAAAACGTTGTTTAACATATCTTTCTCAGATTCTTCGATAACGCCTTCTTCGTGGCTGACATCAACGATCGTACGAAGTTCACGTTCAGTCATGATACGTTTGGATTGTTTCGAGTCGATCCGCAAGATGATAAGGATCACTGTAGAAAGTTTGTTGATAATGTAAACAACCGGTGTCAGTAATTTTGTGATCAGATAAATGCTGGAAGCATAGCTTAGAGCAAGTTTTGTATTATTGATCGTTGCAAAAGTCTTTGGTGTGATCTCACCAAAGATCAATACAAGTACCGTGATCACAGCAGTTGCGATTCCAGCTCCCATGCTTCCAAAGATACGAATAGCGATCGTTGTAGTAAGGGATGTTAATGAAATATTTACAAGGTTATTCCCGACTAAGACGCTGGAAAGCATCTGGCTTGGATTCTCAATCAATTTTAAAACAATAGCAGCTTTTTTATTGCCATCTTCTGCCATGGCACGCATACTATGTGGATTGACGGTTGTAAGCGCTGTTTCTGCAGATGAAAAATAAGCAGAAAGCATTAATAAAATGATAATTGCGATTATCTGTAATATCATACTGGGGTCCAATGAAAATTCCTCCTAAAATAAATATCTGTTCATTTTTATACAGTTCTTTTCATTGTACGCAAGAAATATGTACATGTCAAGTTAGTCCTTGCCAACCATGGAAGAATATGGTATACCTATTTTTAGGAGGATTGTCATATGAGGTACTATTATGATTATAGTTTTCCAATCGGTAATTTAACGATTGAGGAAGATGGGCATGGCATTTGCGGGATATATTTTGGGACGAAGATATTAGAAGGCGAGAAGAAGAATACAGAATTGATCAGGGAAGCAGCACTGCAATTATCACAGTATTTTGATGGACGGAGAAAGAAGTTTGACCTGAAACTTTCTTATCATGGAACAGAATTTCAGATCAAAGTATGGAAAGTATTGGAGAAGATTCCATATGGGGAAACTTGTACTTACAAAGACATTGCGGAATTAGTAGGAATTCCCAAAGGATGTCGAGCTGTTGGCATGGCGAATAACAGGAATCCGATCGTGATCGTTGTTCCATGTCACAGAGTGATCGGAATGAACGGTTCACTGACAGGATATGCAGGTGGTCTGGAAATGAAAGAATACCTGTTAGATCTTGAAAAGCGTAATCAAAAATTAAAGGAAAGATATTGACAAAGATTCTCAGTTGAGATATGATACATAGGCACATTTTGCCGGAAGCACATCCGGTATGATCTTATAGATATTTCCGTGAGGGAGTAGTTAGCAGAGAATCTGTGACAGTATCAACATAATGATGAACGACATCTGGTGCTGTCTTAATTAACGAGACTCACAGACGATAAGCTTTTGTTTATAACAAGGCTTTCGTCTGTGGGTCTTTTTCATATCATAGGAAATTCCGATGGAATCCCCTATGATATGAAAAACTTACGATATGGAGGACGTTTTTATGGATTTACTTACGTTATTAACACTGGCTGTTGGATTGGCGATGGATGCATTTGCTGTTTCTATCTGCAAAGGACTGGCGATGAGAGAAAAAGTTTTGAAAAAAGGGATCATTGTTGGTTTATGGTTTGGAGGATTTCAGGCACTGATGCCAACAATTGGATTTTTTCTTGGAACACAGTTTAAAGACCAGATTACATCGATCGATCATTGGATCGCATTTGTGCTTCTTGGGCTGATCGGAATCAATATGGTCAAAGAAGCATTATCAAATGATGAAGAACAGGCAGATGATTCGATCGCAGTGAAAGAAATGTTCATGCTTGCTGTTGCGACAAGTATCGATGCATTAGCAGTTGGGATCACATTTGCCTTTTTAAATGTGCATATTGTATCCGCAGCGTCGATGATTGGAGTCTGTACTTTCTTGATTTCATTTGCAGGAGTAAAGATCGGAAATATTTTTGGAACAAAATATAAATCCAAGGCAGAGCTCGTAGGTGGCATAATACTGATACTTTTGGGATTTAAGATTCTGTTTGAGCATCTTCATATTCTCTAAAATGAAAAATTAGCTCTTTCTTTTTTATGAAAAAGAGTGTAATATAATAAAGGCAATGGCACAAGATATAGTGCTGATTGGTAGAACGACAACAAGATTTTGTGCCAGAAAATGGAAACACACAGAATCTTGTAATTTTATATAAATGAGGGAGAAACTATGAATGGTGATGTAAAAACAAAGATTATCAAGAGAAACGGTGAGGAGGTAACCTTTGATCTCGATAAGATCATCAATGCGATCACGAAGGCGAATGAAGAGGTAACAAAGATCCATCAGATGAATCAGTATCAGATCATGGCAATCGCAGAGAAGGTTGCAGATCAGGTAGCAAACTCTTCTCATGCGGTGAATGTAGAAGATATCCAGAATATGGTCGAGACAGGAATCATGGAGATGAGAGGATATGAAGTTGCCCAGAAGTATGTAAGATACCGTTTTAAGAGAGAACTGAGAAGAAAATCAAATACGACCGATGACGGAATTCTTTCTTTACTTGATAATATTAATGAGGAAGTAAATCAGGAGAATTCGAATAAGAACCCAGTGATCAATTCCACGCAGAGAGATTATATGGCAGGAGAAGTCAGCAAAGACTTAAGTAAACGTGTCCTTCTGCCAAATGAGATCATTCGTGCTCATGAAGAAGGAATCATCCATTTTCATGATTCTGACTATTTTGCACAGAGAGAACATAACTGTGATCTGATCAACTTGGAAGATATGCTTCAGAATGGAACGGTGATCAGTGAGACATTGATCGAGAAACCACATTCATTTTTTACAGCATGTAATGTGACAACACAGATCGTTGCTCAGGTTGCAAGCAACCAGTATGGAGGACAGTCTTTTACATTAGCACATTTAGCACCATTTGTAGACATCAGTCGAAAGAAGCTGCGTAAGAATGTCGTGAAGGAACGTAAAGTGATCGGAGAATCTATGGATGATGCGATCATCGACAAGATTACAGAGATGCGTCTGTATGATGAGATCAAACAGGGAATCCAGACGATCCAGTATCAGCTGGTAACTTTAATGACATGTAATGGGCAGGCACCATTTGTCACAGTCTTTATGTATCTTGACGAAGTACCAGAAGGACAGACAAGAGACGATCTGGCTCTTGTGATCGAAGAAGTCCTGAAACAGAGAATTCAGGGTGTTAAGAATGAAAAAGGAGTCTGGATCACTCCAGCCTTCCCAAAACTTATTTATGCATTAGATGATGATAACATCACACCAGATTCCAAGTATTGGTATCTGACAGAATTAGCTGCAAAATGTACAGCAAAACGCATGGTTCCAGACTATATCTCAGCGAAAGTGATGAGAGAACTGAAGAATGGTGAAGTATATCCTTGCATGGGATGCAGATCATTCTTAACGGTTGAAGATTCCCAGAGAAATGCAGATGGAAGCCATAAGTTCTATGGAAGATTTAATCAGGGTGTTGTAACGATCAACTTGGTTGATGTTGCATGCAGTTCTAATGGAGATATGGATAAATTCTGGAAGATCTTAGAAGAGAGACTGGAATTGTGCCACAGAGCATTAAGATGTCGCCATGAGAGATTAAAGGGAGCGGTATCTGATGTTGCACCGATCCTTTGGCAGCATGGGGCGCTTGCGAGATTGAAGAAAGGCGAGAAGATCGATAAGTTATTATACGATGGATATTCCACGATTTCCCTTGGATATGCAGGACTTTATGAGATGTGTGTCCGCATGACAGGCAAGTCTCATACATCCGATGAAGGAAAAGAATTTGCATTAAAAGTTATGCAGAAATTAAATGATAAATGTAATGAATGGAAGGCAGCAGAGAACATCAGCTATTCTGTATACGGAACACCAATGGAATCAACAACTTACAAGTTTGCAAAATGCTTACAGAAACGTTTTGGTATCATTCCGGGAGTTACAGATAAGAACTACATCACAAACAGCTATCATGTTCATGTAACAGAAGAGATCGATGCATTCAGCAAACTGGCATTTGAGTCAGAATTCCAGAAATTATCTCCAGGCGGAGCGATCAGCTACATTGAAGTACCAAACATGCAGGATAATATTCCAGCCGTCTTATCCGTGATGAAATTTATTTACGATAACATCATGTATGCAGAGTTAAATACAAAGAGTGATTACTGTGAATGCTGTGGATACGACGGAGAGATTCAGATCAAAGAAGATGAATCAGGAAAGCTGATCTGGGAATGTCCAAACTGTGGAAATACAGATCAGGATCATATGTTTGTTGCAAGACGTACTTGTGGATATATCGGAACACAGTTCTGGAATCAGGGACGTACACAGGAGATCAAGGATCGAGTCCTTCATTTATAAGACACGATGACAGAGGAGATCATATGAACTACGGAGAAATTAAAAAATGTGATATTGCGAATGGACCAGGAGTCAGAGTCAGCTTATTCGTATCAGGCTGCCGAAATCATTGTCCAGGATGCTTTAATAAGGAGACATGGGACTTTTGTTATGGAAAGCCATTTACGACGGAGACAAAAGATCATATCATGGAATTGTTAAAGCCAGATTATATTGAAGGTTTTTCGCTTCTTGGAGGGGAACCATTTGAACCGGAGAATCAGGAAGAACTGGTTAGATTATTAAAAGAGATCAAAGAAAATTATCCAAAGAAGAATATCTGGTGCTATACAGGATATACTTATGACAAGGATTTGCTCGAAAGTGGTAAAGTATACACACCGTTTACGGAAGAGATGTTATCTTATATTGATACGCTGGTTGATGGACAGTTTATCGAATCCCAGAAAGATATCACATTAAAATTCCGAGGAAGTGCAAATCAAAGAATTTTAGATCTGAATGAAAAATAGACGAGAGAGATGTAGTTTTTTACACTACATCTTTTTCTTTATCATCTGGAAGAGAAGCTCTTGACAGACTGTGCTTTATATTATAGTCTATGTATAACAAAATAACATAGATAAGTTGTAAATTTCGAAAGAGGAAAGAAGGGTTGCACAATGATACTGGAGATTGATTTCAATAGTGACGAGGCAATCTATGTACAGTTAAGAAATCAGATCATTATGGGAATCGCATGTGCAGAATTTGCTGATGGAGAATCACTTCCATCTGTCCGTCAGTTAGCACAGGTGCTTGGAGTGAACATGCACACAGTGAACAAAGCCTATGCGATCTTAAGAGAAGAAGGATACCTGAAACTAGACCGAAGAAAAGGTGCAGTCATAAGTGTTGAAACTTTGGAAAAACAGCAGGAATTAGCAAGCATTCAGGAGAATTTAAGAATGTTAGTTGCAGAAGCTGTCTGTAAAGGAGTTACAGAAGACGAGATGAATCGGTTGATTCATGATATGTACCAGAAATTAGACAGAAAGTAATAACAGGAGGAATTATGAACCGATTACCATTTACAAAATATGCCTCCAAAGCATTGAATGAAGGACGAGAGATTGCTGGATATCTTGGATTTAAAGATGTCAGCAGTATTTTTGTTCTGCTAGGACTTTATGGGGCAGATGGATCTCTTGCAAGTGAAGTGCTCAAGATGCACGGAGTGACAAGAGAATTAATAGAAGAAGCGATCAAAGAGAAGTCAAAGATGCCAAAAGACCGAAGAAGAACGGTAATGGATACTCCGAAGACAGAATACCTGTTAGAAATTGCAGGAGAACTTGCAATGAAATACGGGTGTGAAGCGATCGGATCAGAACATATCTTGATGGCGATGATCAAAGATGGAGATAATGAAGCATTCCGTTTTCTGGAAGATCATAAGATTTCATCCGAAGGAATCTATACAGATATTTTAGTTACTGCAGGAATTGATTTCAGAAGTGCGAAGAATGAATATAATGAAGCAATCTCTGATGGCGGTGATATGGAAGATGGAGCGGGAGAATATATGCTGCTTCAGTATAGTACAGATCTGACAGAGAAAGCAATGCTTGGGAAGCTTGATCCGATGATCGGACGTGAAAGTGAGATGGAACGTCTGATGCAGATCCTTTGCAGAAGGACAAAGAATAATCCATGTCTGATCGGTGATCCAGGGGTTGGTAAAACAGCGATCGTTGAAGGCCTTGCACAAAGGATCGCCGAAGGCAATATGCCAAGAATTCTTAAGAATAAGAGGATTTTGTCCTTAGACCTTACGAAAGTGATCGCTGGAACGAAATTCCGTGGAGAATTTGAAGAACGAATGAAACGTATCGTAACCGAAGCAACACAGGATGATTCTATTATTTTGTTTATCGATGAGATTCATACGATCATTGGAGCTGGAGGTTCTGAGGGAGCTATGGATGCATCTAATATCTTAAAACCAGCATTGGCAAGAGGAGATTTTCAGCTGATCGGTGCGACAACGAGTGAAGAATATACAAAATATTTTGAAAAAGATGCAGCATTAGTTCGAAGATTCCAACCAGTCAGAGTGAAAGAACCAACCGTAGAAGAAACGATCACGATCTTAAAAGGGATCAAACATCGTTTTGAAGATTATCATAGGATCTTGGTATCAGAAGATGTGACAGAGGCGATCGCCTCTCTTTCTGATCGATATATCAGTGATCGTTTTCTGCCAGATAAAGCCATCGATCTGTTAGATGAAGCCTGTGCAAGGAAACGAATGGAACAGCTTGGAAGTCATGTAGGTTTCAAGAAAGAACGCAAGGAGATCAGGGAGATCATAGAGAAGATCGAAGCAGCGCTTTCTGATGGAGATATTACAGAAGCAAGAGAACTTAAGAAAGAGAAGAACAAACTTGAGAAATCTCTGGAACGTAAGATGAAGAGAAATCAGAAGAAGCAAAATGAGATTCCAGAATTGACAACAGAGGATGCCGCAGAAGTCGTTTCTTTATGGACACAGATTCCAGTAACACAGCTTACAAAGGGAGATATGGAACGATTAAGACATTTAGAGAAAGAACTTCACAAACATGTGATCGGGCAAGATGAAGCGGTCAATGCAGTTGCCAAAGCTGTGAAGAGAAGCAGAGTCGGTCTTAAGAGTCCAAACCGTCCGATCGGATCATTCTTATTTTTAGGGCCAACAGGAGTTGGTAAGACAGAGCTGTCAAAGACATTAGCAAAAGCTTTATTTGGAAGAGAAGAAGATCTGATCCGTGTGGATATGTCTGAATATATGGAGAAGCACAGTGTATCAAAGATCATCGGATCTCCTCCAGGATATGTTGGATTTGGAGAAGGCGGACAGCTGAGTGAACAGATTCGAAGACATCCTTACTCTGTTATTCTTTTTGATGAGATTGAAAAGGCTCATCCTGATGTATTTAATATCCTTCTTCAGGTATTAGATGATGGACATATCACAGATTCCAATGGAAGAAAAGTCGACTTTAAGAATACTGTTATCATTATGACTTCCAATGCAGGTGCAAACCGTATCATCGCACCAAAACATTTAGGATTTTCTATGGATGATACAGATAAAGCCAAGACCCATGAACGTATGAAAAAGGGTGTTATGGAAGAAGTGAAACAGATCTTCCGCCCAGAGTTTTTAAATCGAATCGATGAGACGATCGTATTTGCCGTCCTTACAAAGGAAGAAGTTAAGAAGATCGCAAAATTATTTATGGATGAATTGAGAACCCGTTTATTCAGTGAACATCAGATCACATTAAAGATCACATCTGGTGCGATGGATCTGTTAGCAGATAAGGGATATGATGAGAATTATGGAGCAAGACCATTAAGAAGGATCATCCAGAATGAGATTGAAGATGTACTGGCAGATAAGATCTTAGAAGGAACCCTTATGAATGGACAGACGATGACGATTGGTAAAAAAGATAAAAAACTTACTTTTTCGGTAAAGGAAAACTAGTAAATAATACTGAAATATATTATAATATACATACGACGACCGAAACAGATATTAGGAGGAAAAGACAATGGCAGTGGTAACTGAATTATTCCGCAGCGAAGACAATGGAACACTTAGCTTTGGTGACTATACATTAGCACAGAAAGCGAAGAAAGGAGATATCCAGTTTGAAGGAGATATCTATAAGATCAAGACTTTCAAGACAATGACAAAACTGGACAAGAACGGACAGCTGATCTTTGAATCAGTTCCAGGTTCAGCAGTACATAACTTTGTTGCAACAACAGATGGAGTTGCATTTGAGATTGAATCTTCATCTGATGTCCAGGTTACTTTAGAAGTAGAAGCTGGACAGGAATATAAAGTTTTTATTGATAATACGAATGTAGGAATGATGAAAGCAAATCTTGGAGGAAAACTAACTCTGGGTGTTGAGTTAAGCGAGGGAACAGCAGCAGCTGTTCGTGTAAAGAAACAGTAGTAACATAAAGGAGCACCAATGGCAAAACAAAAGACAGTTTATTTTTGCAGCCAGTGTGGTCATGAGTCTTCCAAGTGGATGGGGCAGTGTCCTGCCTGCAAGCAGTGGAATACTTTTACAGAAGAGAAAGTTACAGAAACGAAAAAAGGAGGGGCGAAGTCTTTAAAGACTTCTGCCTCTCCTATGAATATATCCGAGGTAACAGTAGAGAATGAAGAGAGGATTCCAACAGGGATTCATGAACTTGACCGTGTGTTAGGTGGCGGGATCGTCAAAGGTTCACTGTCACTGGTCGGTGGAGATCCAGGAATCGGAAAATCCACGTTATTATTACAGGTATGCAGGAATCTTGCGAACAGTAAACGCAAGGTTTTATATATTTCTGGAGAAGAATCTATGCATCAGATCAAGATGAGAGCAGAGAGGATCGGAACATTTGAAGAGGAGATGCTTCTGTATTGTGAGACAGATCTTGATGCAATCACGAATGCGATCTTAAAGACGAAACCAGAATTTGCGGTGATTGATTCGATTCAGACAATGTACAGTGAGGATCTTTCCTCGGCGGCAGGAAGTGTGTCTCAGGTAAGAGAAGTGACTGCAGCGATGATGAGAGTTGCGAAAGAGAATAATATCGCAGTTTTTATCGTAGGACATGTGACCAAAGAAGGAGTGGTTGCAGGACCAAGAACACTTGAGCATATGGTAGATACGGTCCTTTATTTTGAAGGGGAAAGAGAAGCGGCATACAGAATCTTAAGAGGTGTCAAAAACCGTTTTGGATCCACGAACGAGATCGGTGTGTTTGAGATGTGTAACAATGGACTTGTAGAAGTGGAGAATCCGTCAAAGACGATGCTCAATGGAAGACCCCTTGATGCGTCAGGATCCGTTGTTGTATGTTCCATGGAAGGGACCAGACCGATCCTGATCGAGATTCAGGCATTGGTATCACCAACAAGCTTTCAAATGCCAAGAAGAACAGCGGTTGGAATTGATTATAACAGGGTGAATCTTTTGATGGCAGTGCTTGAGAAGAGAGTTGGACTTCAACTTGGCGGCTGTGATGCATATGTGAATCTGGCTGGAGGTATGAAACTTGGCGAACCGGCGATCGATCTTGGTATCATTATGGCGATCGCATCAAGTTATAAGAATCGGCCAATCTTAGAAGATACGATCATTTTTGGAGAAGTTGGTCTGGTAGGGGAAGTAAGAGCCGTATCAGGCGGAGAAGCAAGGATCAAAGAAGCACAGAAACTAGGATTTAAACGATGCATTCTGCCTCAGGCGAATGTAGATCAGATCAAGGTCCAGACAGACATGAGACTTGTAGGAGTTTCAAATGTCATGGAGGCATTAGATCTTATATAGAAGGATCATCTGTATTTCACAATGATACAGAAATTATATGATTGCAAGTGTATAGAAGATACATTATAATCAGAATAGAAAAAACTATATGGAGGAAGACATGGAAGAAACGATTTCTAAGAATTTTATCGAACAGATCATAGAAAAAGATATAGAAGAAGGGCACTGCAAGAAGGTAGTTACAAGATTTCCACCAGAACCAAACGGATATCTTCATATCGGACACGCAAAATCCATCTTATTAAACTATGGACTGGCTCAGGAATATGGCGGAGATTTCCATTTCCGTTTTGATGATACAAACCCAACAAAAGAGAAGGAAGAATATGTAAATTCTATTAAAGAGGACGTAGAATGGTTAGGAGCAGATTATCACGAACATATCTATTATGCTTCTAACTACTTTGACAAGATGTATGAATGTGCAGAATTCCTGATCAAGAAAGGGAAAGCATATGTCTGTGATTTGAATGCTGAACAGATCAGAGAATATCGAGGAACTTTAACAGAACCTGGAAAGAACAGTCCATATCGTGACCGTACACCGGAAGAGAACTTACAGTTATTCCGCGAGATGAAGGAAGGAAAATACCCAGATGGAAGCAAAGTTCTTCGTGCCAAGATCGATATGACATCTGGAAATATCAACATGAGGGATCCAATTCTTTATCGTATCGCAAGAATGGAACATCATAATACAGGAAACAAATGGTGTATCTATCCAATGTATGACTTTGCACATCCATTAGAGGATGCATTTGAAGGGGTGACACATTCTATCTGTACACTGGAATTCGAGGACCACAGACCATTATATGACTGGGTTGTGAATGAATGTGAATTTGAGAATCCGCCAAAACAGATTGAGTTTGCGAAGTTATATCTGACAAATGTTGTCACAGGAAAACGTTATATCAAGAAATTAGTTGAAGATGGAATCGTAGATGGGTGGGATGATCCACGTCTGGTATCATTATCAGCACTTAGAAGAAGAGGATATACACCAGAATCCATCAAGAAGTTTATGGAACTTGTCGGAGTTGCAAAGAGTCACAGCTCTGTAGATTCAGCGATGCTTGAATACTGCATCCGTGATGATCTGAAATTAAAACGTCCACGTATGGCAGCGATCTTAGATCCGATCAAGCTGGTGATCACAAACTATCCAGAAGGAGAAGGGGAACTCGTTGACGTTCCAAATAATCAGGAAAACGAAGAGATGGGAACAAGACAGGTACCATTTTCAAGAGAATTATATATCGAACGAGAAGATTTCAAGATTGAGAAGCCTAAGAAATACCGTCGTTTATATGTAGGCAATGAAGTGCGTCTGATGAATGCATATTTTGTGACATGTACAGGATATGATGTAGATGAAGATGGCAATGTAACTTGTGTATATGCGACATATGATCCAGAATCCAGAGGAGGAAACAGTCCGGACGGAAGAAAGGTTCGCGGAACGATTCACTGGGTATCTGTACCAACTGCGAAAAAAGCAGAAATTCGTCTGTATGAAAATATTGTAGATGAAGAAAAAGGTGTATATAATGAAGATGGAAGTATCAATGTGAATCCAAATTCACTGACTGTGATCAAGGAAGCATATGTAGAGCCTGAGTTAGAGAAATATGATAAGGAAGACAGTTTCCAGTTTATGAGAACAGGATATTTCTGTTTAGATTCTAAAGATTCTACAAAAGAACACATGGTATTTAATAGAATTGTAAGCTTAAAGAGTTCTTACAAACCAAATTAATCAAATTTGCCGTAACAGGCAAGATGTGATGAGAGAAGAGAGGAAAATTGATGAAGGTAATCGTGGTATCTCATGGAAGTTATGCAAGAGGACTTGTGGATACAGCACAGATGATCGCAGGGGAACAGGAAGACCTTGAGGCATTTGGGCTTGAACCAGAAGAATCAGTGGATACTTTGAGAGAGAAGATCAGAGAGAGTATTGAACAGACATCAGAAGGAGAAGAAGTCCTTATATTAACAGATCTGTTTTATGGAAGTCCGTTTAATACGGTAATTTCTTTAATGTCAGAATACGATCTCTACCACGTAACTGGAATCAATCTTCCGTTGATGATGGAAGTAGTTATGGGACGTTACGCGGGAAAGAGTGCACAAGAGGTGTGCAAAGATCTTCTTAAGGCAGCACCAGAGACAGTGAAAGATGTGCGTGAATTATATAAGGAGGTAGAAGAATGAAAAACATTGTGTTAGCGAGAGTCGATGACAGGCTCATACATACGGAGATTTTGACATTATGGGTGCCGGAAGTCAGAGCGAACAGGATCATTATTGTAGATGATGTTGTGGCGAAGGATAAATTCCGAAGCAAAGTGATCAAAGAGATGGCGCCCCAAGGCCTTATAATTCATGTATATGGGATCGATCGTGCAACGGAGAAATTAAAAGAAGCCCCATCCTTTGATGGAGAGCGAGTGATCGTAATTGCAGAATCCCCACTGGTATTTGAAGAATTGATCAAACGAGGGATCAAGATCAATCAGCTTAATATCGGAGGTATGGGAATTCGTGGGGAACGTAAAGCAGTTGCAAGAAGAGTTGCGTGTGATGCCATGGAGATGGAAGCTATTCATGAACTGATCAAAAAACATGTACATGTATATTTCCAGACGGTTCCAACAAGAAGTTCAGAAGAAGCAAAAAAATACATTAAAGAATAAGTAAAATACCAAAGAATGCAATCTCAATTTATAGAATTTTTATAAAAAGGGGGTTGCATTTTTTTTGTCTGGTGTTATACTAAAGAACATAGAGTTAGCACTCGATATAAGTGAGTGCTAACAAAAGATAAAAAGAACAATAATTCTAATATATTTAGGAGGTAATATCATTATGAAATTAACACCATTAGGAGATAGAGTTGTATTAAAACAGCTGGAAGCAGAAACAACAACTAAGTCAGGAATCGTCCTTACAACAGCAACACAGGAAAAACCACAGGAAGCAGAAGTTGTTGCAGTCGGACCTGGAACAGAAGATGTGAAGATGGAAGTTTCTGTAGGACAGAAAGTTATTTATTCTAAATATGCAGGAACAGAAGTAAAATTAGAAGATGAAGAATATATCATCGTAAAACAGAATGATATTTTAGCAGTTGTAGAATAGTTTTATCACATCACACAATTATTTGATTTAATCAAGGAATTAGTCGGAGGTAATGAAGATCATGGCAAAAGAGATTAAATACGGAATTGAAGCAAGAAAAGCACTGGAAGCAGGAGTTAACCAGTTAGCAGATACAGTAAGAGTTACAATCGGACCAAAAGGACGCAATGTTGTATTAGACAAATCTTTTGGTGCACCGCTGATCACAAATGACGGTGTAACGATCGCAAAAGAAATTGAATTAGAAGACCCATTTGAGAATATGGGAGCTCAGATAGTCAAAGAAGTAGCAACTAAGACAAATGATGTTGCCGGAGATGGTACAACAACAGCTACAGTTCTTGCACAGGCAATGATCAACGAAGGAATGAAAAACTTAGCAGCAGGAGCAAACCCAATCATTCTTCGTAAAGGAATGAAGAAAGCGACAGAAGCAGCTGTTGAAGCAATTGCTGAGATGAGTAGCAAAGTTACAGGAAGAGATCAGATCGCGAAAGTAGCAGCAATCTCTGCAGCAGACGAAGAAGTTGGAGAATTAGTAGCAGATGCTATGGAAAAGGTATCTAACGACGGAGTTATCACGATCGAAGAATCTAAAACAATGAAAACAGAATTAGATTTAGTAGAAGGAATGCAGTTTGATCGTGGATATTTATCAGCATATTTCTCAACAGATATGGAAAAAATGGTTGCTGAATTAGATGATCCATATATTCTGATCACAGACAAGAAGATCACTAATATTCAGGAAATCCTTCCATTATTAGAGCAGATCGTACAGAGTGGTAAGAAATTACTGATCATTGCTGAAGATATCGAAGGTGAAGCATTAACAACACTGATCGTTAACAAATTACGTGGAACATTCTCTGTATGTGCAGTGAAAGCACCTGGATATGGAGACAGAAGAAAAGCAATGCTTGAAGATATCGCTATCTTAACAGGTGGTACAGTGATCTCTGAAGAAGTTGGTCTGGAATTAAAAGACGCAACATTAGATCAGTTAGGACGTGCAAAATCTGTCAAAGTTGAAAAAGAAAACACAGTCATTGTAGACGGTGAAGGAGATAAAGATGCAATCCAGGCACGTCTTGGACAGATCAAAGCACAGATCGAAGAAACAACATCTGAATTCGACAAAGAAAAATTACAGGAAAGATTAGCTAAATTATCTGGTGGAGTTGCAGTGATCCGTGTTGGAGCAGCAACAGAAACAGAGATGAAAGAAAGCAAATTACGTCTGGAAGATGCCTTAGCAGCAACAAAAGCAGCAGTAGAAGAAGGAATCATCTTCGGTGGAGGATCTGCTTATATCCATGCATCTAAGAAAGCAGCTGAGAAAGTAGCAGACTTAGAAGGAGACGAAAAGACAGGAGCAAACATCATCCTCAAAGCATTAGAAGCACCATTATTCCAGATCGCAGTCAATGCAGGTCTTGAAGGAGCTGTTATTGTCAACAAAGTAAAAGAAGCAGAGATTGGAAAAGGATTCGATGCATTACATGGAGAATATGTAGACATGGTAGAAAAAGGAATCATCGATCCAGCCAAAGTAACAAGAAGCGCATTACAGAATGCAACATCCGTAGCTTCTACATTATTAACAACAGAATCAGTTGTTGCGAATATCAAAGAAGAAGCACCAGCAATGCCAGCAGGAGCACCAGCCGGAATGGGAATGATGTAGGCATTGAACACTTAGTGAAAACAAGCTGACAAGCGAAGTTTGAACTTAGTGAGAAAGCCCATCCCGAACCTTAGCGAATCCGAGCCACAGGCGAAAGATGAGCTTAGTTGAGGGATGTTACCTTGTGGAGCGAAGCGACTCAAAGACTAAATATCAAAAATCCTACAGAAATTCGAATGAATTTCTGTAGGATTTTTTTCTCCATAAAAAACTAAAATCGATACGCCTTCCCTTTCTTCCAAACCACCCAATATTCCACATTCGCACAATCATCCATGATCGGAATCCTCTTCCGATCATTTAAAATCTCATCCGGATAAGAAGCATAATTCGTAGAAAAACAAAACAAAGTCGAAGATTTCACCAATTCCAAAAATTCCGATTCATCTGTCTGTATCAGAAACTTTGAAGCAGGCATTTTACGTTTGCAAAGATCTGTCCAGAAGCCAAGCTGATCCCGAAGCAGGCAATTATAACCATTCAGATCATGAAATGTAAGTTTGTCATAAGAACAAAGACTATGCCCAAAAGGAATACAAACCGACAAATGTTCTGTAAAGAAATGTGTGGTACATAAATCATCCTTCCGATATTCAAAAGGCAAAATTCCAATATCAATCTGTCCAGTTTCAATCTGCTTGATCACCTGATCAATATCACAGATTGAAGATGAGATCATGTTATCAGGATAATAAAAAGAAATGTTAGGAGACAGCAGCCAAAGCGGTGCAGGTGCACAAGACGCAATTGTAATAGAACGCAGCTTCCGGTCAAATTCCTGAACCATATGAACTATATTTTGTTCCGTTTTTAATAACTGCCTCGCATATTCGACAGCTGTTTTTCCAGTTTCATTCAAGGACATTTTGTTTTTCTGTCTGTTAAATAAGGAGACTCCAAAGTCAGCTTCCACATGTCTCATATTTCTGGTAAGTGTCGGCTGAGAAATATTCATATGCTGTGAAACTTCAGATAAGGTTCCAAAATCAGCAAAAGCAACAAACTGTTCTAATTCGATTAAATTTAACATTATAAACCTCACTATTCGTAAAATGAAATCCAGATTTCTCTATTTCTATTGTACAATGACCAAAAAACGCTGTAAACTAAGAATATCGAAAAAAACACTATTCAATTTTAAGAATCTATTAAGGAGGAAATACAAAATGGAATATGTAACATTAAATAACGGAGTAAAAATGCCACAGTTAGGATATGGAGTTTACCAGACACCACCAGAAGACACAGAAAAATGCGTACTGGCAGCGATCAAAAATGGTTACAGAAGTATCGATACTGCACAGGCATATGGAAATGAAGAAGGTGTTGGAGAGGCTATTTCAAAATGTGGTATTCCAAGAGAAGAACTTTTCATCACAACAAAGATCTGGATCACAAACGCAGGATACGAAAAAGCAAAAGCATCCATCGAAGAATCATTAAAGAAATTAAAAACAGACTACATTGATCTGTTATTGATCCATCAGCCATTTGGAGATTACTATGGAAGTTATCGGGCAATGGAAGAAGCATACGAAGCAGGAAAAGTTCGTGTAATCGGTGTATCAAACTTCTATCCAGACAGATTTCTTGACATTGCACATTTTGCAAAGATCAAACCAGCTGTGAATCAGGTAGAGACTCATGTATTCTGCCAGCAGAAAGAAGCGAAAGAATATATGAAGAAAAATCATACACAAATCATGTCCTGGGGACCATTTGCAGAAGGAAAGAACGATTATTTTAACAACGAAGTTTTAAAAGAAATCGGTGCAAAACACGGAAAAACAGTTGCACAGACAGCATTAAGATTCTTATTACAGTCCGATGTAGTATTGATTCCAAAATCTGTTCACGAAGACAGAATGAAAGAAAACTTGGATATCTTTGACTTTGAACTGACAAAAGAAGAAATGAAACAGATCGAAGCGCTGGATACAGGAAAGAGTTTATTCTTCTCCCATCATGATCCACAGACAGTTGAATGGTTTATGTCTATTTTATAATTACAAGATAAAGAAAGATCGAAAAAGAATCTTGAAAATTCAGGGTTCTTTTTTGTGTATAGAAACTTCTATAACTCAAAAAAACAGGTACTTTGCTATCACATGATGCTGTTCTAAAAAGTTTGAAAACCATACCAAGAAAATACAGTATGGTCAAATGACCATGTAGTTGGAAAAATGTTTGACAAAACAAATGAGTTGTATTATTATAAATACAACAAGAACAGAATCACGTCACAAGGTGCATATGCACAAATGGAGGTAGAAGTTATGCTTACAGATATGGGAACGATTTTAAGACAGGCGAAGAAAGAAGGATATGGAGTTGCCGCTCCAAACGCATGGAGTTTAAATACAGTAAAGAGTATTTTCGAAGCAGCAAGCGAATTAAAAGCACCGGTCATCATTGATGGTGCAGGAATTCATCAGATTGAAGAAATATCAGATGCCGTTCATTTTTATGAAAAGAAATTTCCAGAAGTAACAGCAGCATTAAACTTAGACCATGGAGGACCATTTGAAGAGATCATCCAGGCAATTCGTTGTGGATATACATCTGTCATGGTAGATCGTTCCACTCTGGCGTTTGAAGAAAATGTCAAAGAAGTTGCAGAGATTGTGAAGATTGCTCATGCAGTCGGAGTTTCTGTGGAAGCAGAACTTGGGCATGTTGGACAGGGATTTGAATACGAACAGACCAGAGATTCCGGTCTTACAAGGAAAGAAGAAGCGATTGATTTTGTAAAACAGACAAATGTAGATGCGCTGGCAGTATCTGTCGGAACATCTCACGGAACTTACCATGGAACTCCAAAACTGGAATTTGAACTATTAGCAGACCTGCATCAGATGGTCGAAGTGCCATTGGTTCTTCATGGAGGATCAGGAACAGGAGATGATAACCTTAAGAAAGCCGTACAGACAGGAATTCAGAAAGTTAATTTGTGCACAGACTTAAGTAATGCTGGATTGGAAACATTAAAAGGATATTTACAGATTGATTATGATCATATGAAGAAAGACGGAAGCCTTGGCGAGTTTGGAAATAAAACAGCGAATATGTTTGATCTTTCTAATGAGATGAGGATTGGATACAAGGAAGCATTAAAACACTACATTACACTATTCGGCGGTGTAAACAAAGCATAGCAATGAAATGATCCAGGTACATCAATATATGAAAAATAAAGATAAAAAGGATGAGTCTTGAAAGGAAGTGCAGTGTCATGGGAAGAAAAATGAAGTTTGGATGTTTGGTAAAAAAGGGTGTTGCAGAAGTCAGAGAACGTGATCTTCCAGAAGTCGGACCGTATGATGTATTACTTAACATGAAAGCGTGTAATATCTGCACGACAGATTATGGACAATGGTTAGGATTGCGAGAACATCAGGGATATCCCATGGCAGGAGGACATGAAGCAGCAGGGATCGTTGAACAGGTTGGAGAAAAAGTAACAGATCTCAAAGTAGGAGATATGGTAGCAACTGGATACGAAGGATGCGGACATTGTCCTGCTTGTCGTGAAGGACATATCGATCAGTGTAAAGAAATACGCAATGACACAGAAGATGGATATAAATGGGGATTCTTTGGTTTTTCAAATTATTGTGTAAAAAATTCAAGTGGAGTTTATAAAGTGGCGAATGACCTAAATCCATCGGAAGCAGGATTTATGGAACCACTTGCAACAGTCATTCACGGAGCAAAGAAATTAAGATTAAAGCCGTTTGAAACAGTTGTTGTGATCGGAGCAGGAACGATGGGACTGATCAATGCCCAGACAGCCAAAGCGTATGGATGCCGTGTGATCGTATCAGAGATGATCCCTAAGAAGATTGAAACAGCCAAAGCCATGGGATTTGAAGTTATCGACTGCAATGAAAGTGATCCTGTAGAGAAAGTAAAAGAGTTAACAGAAGGTGTTGGAGCAGATGCAGTGATCGTAGCTGTTGGAGCAACCAGTGCTAACAGCCAGGGACTTGAGATGTTAAAGCAAAATGATGGAAGAATGTTATTATTTGCGGCAGGATATCCAGTTCCAGAGTTGAAAGTTGACTCAAATATGTTACACTATAGAAAGATGGAACTGATCGGGACATTCGGGGCAGATCATGAAGACTTCAAAGAAGCTGCCAAAGCATTAAGTACCAAGGTTGTGGATGTGTCTAAATTGGTAGAAGAGAAGAAATTCCCACTAAGCAGATTGCAGGAAGCTTTTGAAGAGGCAAGCAAACCTGGAATGTACAGAGTCAGTGTCATGTTAGATGAAGAGTAAATGAAACATCAAAAACAGGAGGTAGCCATGAACAATTTTACGTATTCCATTCCAACAAAGATTCATTTTGGAAAAGGACAGATTTCTCATCTTAGTGAACTTTCAGAGAGCGGTAACAAAGTTTTACTATGCTATGGCGGGGGAAGTATCAAAAAAGCAGGAATTTATGACGAAGCAGTCAAGATTTTAAAAGAAGAAGATATTGAAATCTTTGAATTATCAGGAATCGCTCCAAACCCCAAGATCGAATCTGTCAGAGAAGGTGTAAAACTTTGCAAGGAAAATGATATCGACATGGTACTTGCCATTGGAGGGGGATCTGTCATTGACTGTGCAAAGGTTGTAGCGGCAGGAGCATGTTATGATGGAGATCCGTGGGATCTGGTTATTACACCAAGATGGATCAAGAAAGCATTGCCGATTTACAGTGTCCTGACATTATCAGCCACAGGATCAGAGATGGATAAATTTGCGGTTATCTCCGATATGTCAAAGAATGAAAAATGGGGAACTGCAAGTAACCATATGAAACCAAAGATGTCAATCCTTGATCCGGAATATACCTATTCTGTATCCAAGAAGCAGACAGCGGCAGGAACTGCAGACATCATCAGCCATATTTGTGAAAATTATTTTACAAATGTGAAAAATGCAGATGTTCAGGCAAGATTTGCGGAAGGATTATTAAAGAACTGTTTTAAATACGGACCGATTGCATTAGAAGAACCAGACAATTATGATGCAAGAGCCAATCTGATGTGGACAGCAAGTATGGCAATTAACGGAATGATCCAATATGGAGCTGAAGTCGCATGGTGTGTACATCCAATGGAACATGAATTAAGCGCATTCTATGATATCACACATGGAGAAGGATTAGCGATCTTAACACCTCACTGGATGGAATTTGCATTGAATGATGATACAGCATATAAATTTGCAGACTATGCAAGAAATGTCTGGGATGTTGTGAATGACGATGACATGGCAGCAGCCAAAGAAGGAATTGCATATACGAGAGAGTACTTTAAGAAGATGGGACTTCCACAGACGTTAACAGATGTTGGAATTGATAAAGAATATTTTGACATTATGGCACAGAAAGCGGCCGATGGATGCAAGGGATCTTTTGTACCATTGAGTAAAGAAGATATTGTAAGTATTTACGAAGCAGCTCTATAATAATGTAGAAAGTAAGCAGCATGGCAGCAAAGAAAGCAGTTATGCTGCTTTTTACATAAAAAACAATAAAATTTTATTAAATATTTTAATGCGAAATAAAATTTTATATAATTTTATTGCCGATAAAAAATAAATAAAAAAACACTTTCTTATTGTGCAGATTCCATGTATAATAAAAAGAAGATATTTTAAGAAAGAGGTGTACGTGGTGTATAAGATTGTCAAGAAGCAGACACTTAACCAGGCAGTTGAGTTAATGGAGATTCATGCTCCTTATGTGGCAAGAAAATGTGAACCGGGACAGTTCATCATTATCCGAGTAGATGAAGATGGAGAAAGAGTTCCTTTAACGATCGCAGATTATGATCGTGAGAAAGAGACAGTAACGATCATTTATCAGGTTGTAGGATATACAACAGAATTGTTAAGCAAGAAAGCAGAAGGAGATTATGTACAGGATTTCGTAGGACCATTAGGTCAGCCAGCTCCTTTGCACAAGTGTGATCGTGTCATCGGTGTAGCCGGTGGTGTAGGTGCAGCCCCATTATATCCACAGCTTCGTAAGTTAGCGAAGATGGGAGTACCAGTTGATGTGATCATCGGTGGTAAGAGTGCAGAATTTGTTATTCTTAAGGAATTATTCGAAGAATTCTGTGATAATGTATATATTGCGACAGATGACGGAAGTCTTGGAACCAAAGGTTTCGTTACAACAGTATTAGAAGACCAGATCAAAGCTGGAGTAAAATACGACGAAGTTATCGCGATCGGGCCACTTATCATGATGAAGAATGTGGTTAAGATCACAAAAGAATATGACATCCCAACTATGGTATCTTTAAATCCGATCATGATCGACGGAACAGGAATGTGCGGTGGATGCCGTGTCAACATCGGTGGAGAAACAAAATTCGCATGTGTTGACGGACCAGATTTTGATGGATTTAAAGTAAACTTTGACGAATGTATGCAGCGTCAGGGTATGTTCAGAGAAGAAGAACATGAATGTAGAATTGGAAGGGGGATGTAAACGATGGCAAATATGAGTCTTAAGAAGGTAGCCATGCCAGAACAGGACCCAAATGTCCGTAACAAGAACTTTGAAGAAGTTGCTCTTGGATATACAAAAGAGATGGCAATGGAAGAAGCAGCTCGTTGCTTAAACTGTAAGAATAAACCTTGTGTTGGAGGATGTCCGGTTAACGTACCAATTCCAGCATTTATCGAGAAAGTAGCAGCAGGGGATTTTGAAGGTGCATACGAAGTGATCACAACAGAGAATGCATTACCTGCAATCTGTGGACGAGTATGTCCACAGGAAAACCAGTGTGAAGGAAAATGTGTCCGTGGTATCAAGGGAGAGCCTGTTGGTATTGGACGTATGGAACGGTTTGTCGCAGACTGGCATATGGCAAACGCCAAAGAAACAGAAGTTAATATCGAGAAGAATGGAATGAAAGTTGCAGTTGTCGGATGTGGACCTGCTGGTATCACATGTGCCGGAGAACTGATCAAGAAAGGTTATGATGTAACAGTCTTTGAAGCATTACATAAACCAGGTGGAGTATTAAGCTATGGTATTCCAGAATTCCGTCTGCCAAAAGATCTGGTAGCAAAAGAGATCGAAAGCGTTCAGAAGTTAGGTGTAGATATCGAAACAAACGTTATCGTTGGACGTTCTATCACAATTGATGAATTAATGGAAGATGGATACAAAGCAGTCTTCGTAGGAAGTGGAGCAGGACTTCCAAGATTTTTAAATATTCCTGGAGAAAACCACTTAGGAGTATATTCTGCAAATGAATTCTTGACTCGTGTAAACTTAATGAAGGGATACAAATTCCCAGAGTGCCCAACTCCAGTCAAAGTTGGTAAGAAAGTAGCAGTCGTAGGTGCTGGTAACGTAGCAATGGATGCTGCCAGAACAGCCAAACGATTAGGTGCAGAAGAAGTTTATATCGTATACCGTCGTAGCGAAGAAGAAGCACCAGCACGTTTAGAAGAATTACATCATGCAAAAGAAGAAGGAATTATCTTCAAATTCTTAAATAACCCAGCTGCGATCAAAGCAGATGAGAATGGATGGGTAAGCAGCATGGAGATCATCAAACAGGAACTGGGTGAACCAGATGCATCTGGAAGACGTTCTCCACAGCCAATCGAAGGATCTAACTACGATCTTGATGTTGATACAGTCATCATTGCGATCGGACAGAGCCCTAACCCACTGATCCGTCATACAACACCAGGACTTGACACTCAGAAGTGGGGAGGAATCATTGTTAATGAAGAGACAATGGAGACAAGTAAAGACGGTGTATACGCAGGTGGAGATACAGTAACTGGAGCAGCAACAGTTATCCTTGCCATGGGAGCAGGAAAGAAAGCAGCAGCAGCAATCGATCAGAAATTACAGGGTAAATAAAAGGAGGATTCCAAATGGGAAAAGCAATATTTCAGACTGAGATTATCGAACTGGGAGAACAGGTAGATGCTTTTTTTGAGGAAGGTATGTTTGTATTATTCGGAGAAAATGTACCAGATACATTAAAAGATTTCTGTCATTTCATAGATCAGAAGAAGGTAGACGGAACAATCAAAAAAGGAGATAAACTGGTTGTGGATCAGAAAGAATATCTCATCACTGCCGTAGGAGATATTGCCCAGTCTAATTTGGAGACACTGGGACATTTAACCGTTGTCTTCAGTGGAGCGAAAGAAGCAGGTCTTCCTGGAAGTATTTGTGTTGAGGCAAAACCAATGCCAAAACTTACGATCGGAAGTAAACTTTCTATCGTAGAAGAGTAGAAATTACAAGAGATATCACGCAGATTGATATCAAGATCATAGAAAAGGAGTTATTGTGAAAGCAGTAATTCCTTTTCTTGTACTTAAAAAGACATAAGTATGAGTTACTATATTTAGAATATTCAGATAATTTTATACATGTACAGAAAATAATCCATACGTTTTAAAAAAAGTATAAAATAATCTGTTGACATCAAAGAAACTATTTGTTAACATATCTAACAATACAAATCAGATATTAAAATACAAGAAAGCGAGGAAAACAAGAAAATGGGTAAGTTAATTGGTGAAGGAATTACATTTGATGATGTTTTATTAGTACCAGCATTTTCAGAAGTGATTGCGAATGATGTGGATACACGTACACGATTGACAAACAAGATTCAGTTAAATATTCCACTGATGAGTGCCAGCATGGATACTGTTACAGAACACCGTATGGCAATCGCAATGGCAAGACAGGGTGGAATTGGTATTATACATAAGAACATGTCAATTGAAGAACAGGCAGAAGAAGTGGATAAGGTAAAACGTTCTGAAAACGGAGTTATCACAGATCCATTTTCATTATCACCAGAACATACCATTCAGGATGCTGACGACTTAATGGCGAAGTATCGTATTTCCGGTGTGCCAATTACAGAAGGTACAAAGCTTGTTGGTATTATCACAAACCGTGACTTAAAGTTCGAGACAGATTTCTCTAAGAAGATCAAAGAATCTATGACTTCTGAAGGATTAGTAACAGCTAAAGAAGGAATTACATTAGAAGAAGCAAAACAGATCTTAGGAAAAGCAAGAAAAGAAAAATTACCTATCGTTGATGATGACTTTAATTTAAAAGGATTGATCACGATCAAAGATATTGAGAAACAGATCAAATATCCAAATGCAGCGAAAGATGATCAGGGAAGATTATTATGTGGAGCTGGTGTTGGTATCACAGCAGACGTTTTAGATCGTGTGCAGGCATTAGTGAATGCTCATGTTGACGTTATCGTTGTTGACTCAGCACATGGACATTCTGCAAACGTATTAAGAGTTGTAAGAATGGTCAAAGACAAATTCCCAGATCTTCAGGTGATCGCAGGTAACGTTGCAACAGGAGCAGGAGCAAAAGCACTGATTGAAGCAGGAGCTGACTGTGTGAAGATCGGTATTGGACCTGGATCTATCTGTACAACTCGTGTCGTAGCTGGTATCGGTGTACCACAGATCACAGCGATCATGAGTGCATATGAAGAAGCTAAGAAAGCAGGAATTCCGATCATTGCCGATGGTGGTATCAAATATTCAGGAGAACTTACAAAAGCGATCGCAGCCGGAGCAGATGTATGTATGTTAGGAAGCATGCTTGCAGGATGTGATGAAAGCCCTGGAGACTTCGAATTATATCAGGGAAGAAAATACAAAGTATATCGTGGAATGGGATCTTTAGCAGCTATGGAGAATGGAAGTAAAGACCGTTACTTCCAGACAAACGCTAAGAAGTTAGTTCCAGAAGGTGTCGAAGGACGTGTTGCGTACAAAGGAACTGTTGAAGACACAATCTTCCAGATGATGGGTGGTCTTCGTTCTGGAATGGGATATTGTGGAGCAAAAGATATCAAGACATTACAGGAGACAGGAGAATTTGTTAAGATTTCTGCTGCATCCTTAAAAGAAAGTCATCCACATGACATCCATATCACAAAAGAAGCACCAAACTACAGTGTAGAATAAGAGATCAAGAATATACAGAAACCAGAGTACATAAGAAGATGTATTCTGGTATCTTTTTGTGTGAAAAAAGTTTACGATCCGATGCATTAATTGACAATTATCAATAAAAGTGATTGACTTCTTTAAGAAACAGGAATATCATTAAATTACTTTGGTTATCAAAATAGTAATCAAAAGAGACAAACAAGGAATAAGAAAAGAAATGTGAGAAAGGTAAGAAAATGATCTCAAAATTCAGCGTAAAGAAACCGTATACAGTCATTGTAGCGGTTGTACTAGTTATCATTTTAGGAATCGTGTCATTTACAAAGATGACAACAGACTTGCTTCCAAGTATGGAACTGCCATATGCAATCGTTATGACGACATATCAGGGAGCATCTCCGGAGACTGTGGAAACGACAGTTACAAAACCAGTGGAACAATCAATGGCAACGATTTCAAATATCAAAGAAGTTAATTCAATTTCCAGTGAGAATATGTCAATGGTCATTCTGGAATTTGAAGGTGACACGGATATGAATGCAGTATCTCTTGATATGAGAGAGAAGCTTGACATGATCAAAGGCTACTGGCCAGACGAAGTAGGCAATCCAACGATCATGAAATTAAATCCAGATATGATGCCGGTTATGGTAACAGCTATGGATTCTGATAAGTTAAGTAACACGGAATTATCAGAGTTGATCAATGATAAGATTGCACCATCTTTAGAAGCTGTTGACGGAGTCGCATCCGTAAGCAGTACAGGACTGGTAAAAGAACAGATCAATGCGATCATCAGCGAGAAGAAGATCAATAAATTAAATGAGAAGATCGAGAAGGCATTGAATGGTCAGTTTGATGAAGCTCAAAATAAGATTGATCAGGCAAGAGCCCAGATGGAATCTGGAAAGAACACATTAGATGCACAGAGAACAAAGGCTAATACTCAGCTTGCGAAAGCTCAGACTGCACTTACGGATGGACAGTTAAGCCTTGCTCAGAAAGAGGTGCAGGTAACGAGTTCGATCACGAATTTGAAGGTGCAGAAACAATCGTTGCAGACATCCCTCAAGACATTAAAAACACAGATCGCCAAGATGGAAGAACAGGCAAAACAAGTTCCGGATGCAGCAACAAAGATGCAGCTTGCGGCTCAGATCGAAGAACTGAAAAAGCAGGAGACAACAGCAAAAAGTTCGATCAAAGCATTAGATAAGAATCTAAAAACATTAAATAATGCATTAAAACAGATCAAAAAAGGAAAGAAAACGATCAATTCCAAACTGACACAGTTTAATGTACAATCAGCAACGGCAACCCAGAAGATGAATGATGGGGAGATCAAACTGGCACAGGGAGAAGCACAGTTGAATTCCAGCCAGCAGCAACTTGATTCCAGCAAAGAGCAGGCAAAAGAAGCTGCAAATATTAAGAATAAGCTGACAGTTGCGAATGTCAAAGCATTGTTAACAGCACAGAACTTTGAGATGCCGGCAGGATATATCAGTGAAGGAAATACACAGTATCTGGTACGTGTTGGAGATAAGGTGACGAATCAAAAAGACCTTGCCAATATGGAATTATTAGATCTTGGAATCAAAGGAATCCCACCGGTCAAACTTTGTGATGTAGCAGACGTAGCGATTGTAGATAACTCAGCAGATACATATTGTCGTGTGAATGGAAACAATGGTGTTGTATTAACAGTCCAGAAACAGAATAATTATTCTACAGCTGATGTAGCAGACAAAGTTGCAGCGAAGATGAAGACACTTACCAAAGAAAATAAAGGATTCCATTATGTTAATATTATGGATCAGGGTGTATACATTGATATGGTAACAGGTTCTGTTATCCAGAATCTGTTAATGGGAGCGATTCTTGCAGTCTTTATCTTATTATTATTCTTAAAAGATGTCAGACCAACGATCGTTATCGCATGCTCCATTCCGTTAAGTGTTATTTTTGCGGTGGTGTTAATGTACTTTACAGGAATTACGCTAAATGTAATCTCCTTGTCGGGACTCGCACTTGGAGTGGGAATGCTTGTGGACAACTCGATCGTAGTCATTGAGAATATCTATCGATTAAGAAAAGAAGGAGTTCCAGTTAAAGAAGCAGCGATCACAGGAGCAAGAGGGGTTGCAGGAGCGATCACATCTTCGACACTAACAACAATTTCTGTATTCCTGCCGATCGTATTCACAACAGGACTTACAAAACAGCTCTTTGTGGACATGGGACTGACCATCGGTTATTCTCTGGTAGCCAGCCTGATCGTAGCGGTGACATTTGTGCCAATGATGTCAGCTGGAGTACTCAATAAAGTCACACAAAAAGACAGTAAGGTGATCAATAAACTGCAGACATTATACCGTAAAGTTATGACACGGTTGTTAAATCGTAAGATGATTGTAGTAGCTGTAACACTCGCACTGTTCGCGGGAAGTATTTTTGGAGCAATGAATATTGGAAGCTCCTTAATGCCAAGTATGGACAGTACACAGATGACGATGACGATCAAGATGCCACAGGGATCTTCTATGGAAGAAACAGCATCGATGACAGATACAGTAATGAAGAAAGTAAAAGAGATCAAAGATGTTGATAGTGTAGCAGGAATGATCTCCTCTGGCTCTTCCGGAATTTCTTCAATGACATCAGGAGGATCTTCCAATGAAGACCAATCCAGTATGTATGTTTTATTAAAAGAAAAGAAAAAACATACAAACAAAGAAATCAAGAAAGAAATCTTAAAGAAAACAAAGAAATTTGATTGTGAGGTTGAAGTGCAGGAATCCAGTATGGATATGAGTGCACTTGGTGGAAGTGGTATTTCCGTACAGATTAAAGGAAATGATTTAAGTAAACTAAGATCCATTGGAAAAGATATTGCCCAGATCGTAGAGGATACGAAAGGAACACAGAATATCTCGAATGGAAGTGAAGAGACGACACCAGACCTCCATGTTGTGGTAGACAAGAAAAAGGCAGTAAAAAATGGTTTAACAGTTGCAACGATCTATCAACAGTTAAGTGAGAAATTAAAAGATGCCAGTGAAGCAACAACGATCACGATCAATGAAAAAGAATATAGTGTCAATGTTGGAAATAGTGCAAAGAATACACTGACAAGAGATGATCTTAAGAAAGTGAAACTTACAGGAACAGTAAGTGGAAAAGAAAAAGAAGTTACATTGGATCAGGTAGCGAACTTCAGAAATAGTGACAGTTTATCTTCTATTAATAGAAACCAGCAGGAGAGAACACTGAGTGTAACATCAGAGATCAAAGATGGCTACAATGTAGGAAAGGTTAGTAGTGCTGTACAAAAGAAGATTAAGAAATACAATGCACCAAAAGGATACAGTATCACAATGAAAGGTGAGATGGAATCCATTCAGGAAACAACAGGACAGATTGGTCTGATGTTATTACTGGCAGTAGCATTTATGTATTTGATCATGGTAGCACAGTTCCAGTCATTGAAATCGCCGTTTATCATTTTATTTACGATCCCAATGGCATTTACAGGAGGATTCTTAGGATTGCTGATCACTGGAAAAGACTTAAGTGCGATCGCAATGATCGGATTTGTTATGCTTGCAGGTATCATTGTAAATAATGGTATCGTGCTGGTAGATACGATCAATCAGTTAAGAGAATCAGGATATGAATTTGAAGAAGCAATCCTGACAGCAGGTACGATGCGTGTACGTCCGATCCTGATGACAGCGCTTACAACGATCCTTGGATTATCTACAATGGCGATTGGTTTAGGGCAGGGTGCTGAGATGATGCAGCCGATGGCGATCGTTACGATCGGTGGTTTGATCTATGGAACTTTACTGACATTATTAGTGGTTCCATGTATTTATGGACTATTTAATAGAAGAAAAAAGAAAGCAGAGTAAATCTTACAAAACTATTAAATATGGCCGCTTTCCTTTACTTTTAAAAAGAGAAAAGATATAATAGTACAAGAATCATGTCAGAATTGACATGATTCTTTGATATATGGAAGAACCATAAGAGAGAAAAGAAAGAGGATAGATCATTGGAAGGAGCAGACATATGAATCAGAAAAAAGATTATGTTCTGAGATGGATTCCGAAGTATTCTATCATTCCGCTGATCACAGCGTTAGTACTGAATACGTTGGTTTACAGTGGAACAATGGTGCTTTGTAAAGGATTATATCATCACGACTTTACAACCGCATTTGACCGGATGGTACCAGTAATCCCAGAATTTACAAGTATTTATTTGATATGCTATGTGTTTTGGGTTGTGAACTACATTATGACTGCGAGAATCGGTAAAGAACATATGTATAGATTTTTGACAGCTGATTATCTGTCAAGGATCGTATGTGGGATTTTCTTTGTCTTTTTGCCAACGACACTGGTAAGGCCGGAGATCACGGGAACAGGATTTTGGGATCAGGCATTACGATTTGTCTATTCGATCGATGAATCGGCAAACTTATTTCCATCAATCCACTGTCTGGTAAGCTGGTTTTGTTATGTTGGGATCAGACATCAGAAGAAGATTCCAGTGTGGTATCAGAGATTTTCACTTGTTTTTGCAGTTTTAGTCTGTATTTCCACGCAGGTAACCAAGCAGCATTATATCATAGATGTGTTTGGAGGGATCATTTTAAGTGAAGTCTGTTATCTGATCGGAAGAAAGACCAATTTGTATCAAGGACTCTGGAAAGTGTTTGAGAAGATCAACCAACGAGTTGGTTTAGAGAGAAGATCTGTGAAATACAAGGGGAAATTATCGGAGATCAAAGGGTAGGAAAGATGAAGAATAAGAAAAAAGTCATCGGTAATACAGTCTTTTTCTTTGCATTATTTGGATTGACTGCATATGCCGTATTGAAAGGAAAGGAACTTTCTGAGCTGGCGGAAGTTCTAAAATCAGTAAAACCTGCATATTATATTGCGGGATTGGTTATGATCGTTGTGTTTGTGTGCTGCGAGTCGTATATTATTTATCGCATGCTACGGCTGCTTCATTACAATGATGTGCCGAAGAGAAATTGCGTCAAATATTCGTTTGTAGGTTTCTTTTTCAGTTGTATTACACCGTCTGCAACTGGCGGACAGCCAATGCAGCTTTACTACATGAACCGCGATAAAGTTGACATATCCGTGGGAACCGTCATTTTGATGATCGTTACCATTTTATATAAATTTGTTCTGGTATTTTTAGGAGCACTGATCTTTTTATTCCGTCATTTTCTTGTGGCAGAATATATTGGGAAGGCAGCATTCTTCTTTTACCTTGGAATGGCATTGAATGTGTTTTGTGTTGCGTTCATGCTGATTCTTGTATTTGAGCCAACGTTAGCATCCAAAATCGTGCTGTGGCTGTTTCAGAAATTAGAAAAGTTCCATATTTTAAAGAAAAAAGAAGAACGTCTTGAAAAACTTCAGAATTCTATGATCGAGTATCATAAAGCAGCAGCAATCATTCAAGGACATCGGATTTTTATTTTTCGGATGTTCGTTGTCACATTGATTCAGAGACTGATCCATTTTTCAATTACATATCTTGTATACAGAGCAATGGGACTTTCTGCATTAGGATTTATTGATGTAGTTGCTTTACAGAGTGTTATTTCAATTTCTGTGGATATGCTTCCGTTGCCAGGCGGAATGGGAATCAGTGAAGGCTTATTTTTAAATATCTTTAAGAAGATTTTTGTTGGCGGATTATTATATCCGGCAATGCTGTTAAGCCGAGGAATCAGTTATTATGCACTGGTATTGATCAGTGCAGTGATGACAGGAGTCGCACATGTTACGATAAAGCGTAAAGAATAGAGGGAAAAAGGTATGATAGGATTTTATAATGCATCTGTAATACTGACATATTTAGGAGTTGTCAGTGCAGTATTTGGAATGTCACAGGCATTCAATGGAAACTTTAAGATCGCAATTTTATGTTTGATGATCTCAGGATTAACAGATATGTATGATGGAACGATCGCAAAGATGATCAAGAGAAGTGAAGACGCCAAGAAGTTTGGAATCGAGATTGATTCTTTATGTGATCTTGTCTGTTTTGGAGTGTATCCGGTTGTGATCGGTTACTGCCTTGGAATGGACCAATGGTATGCAAGGATCATTTATATGTGTTATGTTTTAGGCGGAGTTATTCGTCTGGCATATTTTAATGTTACAGAAGAGCAGCGTCAGGCACACAGCAGTTCCAGAAGAAAACATTATCAGGGACTGCCAATTACATCGGTTGCACTGATCATTCCAATCGTATATCAGCTTCGAAGATTCTTTCCAGAAGAATTTCCATACATATATGTTGCAATGTTAGCAGTGATCGCTTTCTTATTTGTATTTGATTTTAAAGTCTTTAAACCAGATAAGAAATGTATGCTTGCATTTGTAGTTATTGGAGCATTGATCGCAGTAAAGATGTTCTTACTGTAAGATGATAGGAGAATCGTAGATGAGATATGCCGATAGAGATGGGAATATTTACGAAGAAGAGAATGGGCAAGATCGTTTGCTTTATTGGATGTATACAACTATGGCAGGACGAGCCAGTCTAAAAATATTAATCAGACCTTGGGTATCCAAACTAGGGGGAGCTTTCTTAAGTTCTCCCATTTCCAAATATCTGATCAAAGGATTTGTCAAGAATAATCATATTGATATGAGTGAATATGAGAAGAAAAATTACAAATCTTATAATGAATTCTTCTCAAGAAAGATCAAAGAAGGAAAACGTCCATTTCCGGAAGATGAAACAATCTTAGGAAGTCCTTGCGACTGTAAAGTAAGTGTGTATCCGATCGAAGAGAAGACATCTTTTGTTGTAAAGAATACAAGATATACGTTGGATTCATTGATCAGAAACCGCAAGATCGCAAGACATTTTCAGGGCGGTTATGCCGTGATCTTACGCCTGACAGTAGATGATTATCATAGATACTGCTATTTTGATGATGGAATTAAGAGTGAGAATCATAGGATTGATGGAGTTTATCATACCGTCAATCCGATCGCAAATGATCATGTGAAGATCTATAAAGAGAATACCAGAGAATATACATTGATGAAGACAAAACATTTTGGAGATGCACTCCAGATGGAAGTTGGAGCATTGATGGTTGGAAAGATTGTTAATCACGATGGAGCCGGATCTATGAGACGCGGGATTGAGAAAGGATATTTTCAGTTTGGAGGTTCAACGATCATTTTATTATTAGAAAAGGATAAGGTTGAGATCAGAGAAGAACTGTTAGAACGTACCAAGAACCAGTGTGAGACAAAGATCAGGCAGGGTGAGATGATTGGGAAAGCATTGGTATGACCTTAAAATAAATATTGACAGAGTGGTCATATATGGCTATACTAAGTTCATAAGTTGAAGGAGCAACGAATTTTCGTTGCTCCTTTTTTGCATTTTAGAAATGAAAATAAGATCAGAGAGGAGAGATAGTATATGTTAAGTAAGATCATATCTGATGTGGATGCCTTTGTATGGGGACCAGTGATGCTAGTGCTTCTCGTGGGAACAGGAATCCTTTTAACAATTCGATGCAAATTCCTAACCTGGAGAAACCTTCCTTGGGCGATTAAAAAGACATTAAGTAAAGAATCCAGAACAAAAAACAGAGGAGAGGGTGATGTATCACCATTTTCAGCATTGACAACAGCACTAGCGGCAACGATTGGAACTGGAAATATCGTAGGAGTAGCGACAGCAATGGTTTCAGGAGGTGCTGGAGCATTGGTTTGGATGTGGATTTCTGCATGTTTTGGATTATCATCTAAATTTTCAGAATGTATGTTGGCGATCAAATACAGAGAAGTCAATGAAAAGGGCGAGATGTCCGGTGGACCAATGTATACAATGAAAAAGGCACTCAAGAACAAAAAGCTTGGAGCCGTACTTGGATGGCTGTTTGCTTTATTTGCCGTGATCGCATCCTTTGGAATTGGAAATATGACACAGGGAAATTCAATTTCAACAGCAGTTCATGAGACATTTGGAGTATCGGTTAGTACTGTTGGAGCAGTGATCACTATTTTAGCCTTACTGATCATCATCGGTGGAATAAAAACGATATCAAAAGTATCTTCTGTCGTAGTTCCAGTGATGGCAATTTTTTATGTGATCGCAGGAGTCATCGTCATTCTTGGGAATATCAGTAATCTTCCAGCAGGACTTTCTATGATCTTTCATATGGCATTTAGTGTGAAAGCAGTAGGTGGGGCTCTTTGTGGAAATATCGTTGCATCTATGATGAATGCAGCACGTTACGGAGTTGCCAGAGGATGTTTTTCAAATGAAGCTGGAATGGGATCTGCAGCGATCACAGCGGCAGCTGCAACAACAGACCATCCAGTTCGCCAGGCATATATCAATATGACAGGAACTTTTTGGGATACGATCGTTGTCTGTACGATCACAGGTCTTGCAATCGCAAGTTCCGGAATGCTTGGACAGATCGATTCAGCAACAGGGGAAATGTACATAGGATCAGCATTAACAATTGCAGCATTTTCTACGGTTCTTGGAAAAGTTGGAGGATATCTGGTAACAATCGGAATTGCGCTTTTCGCATTTTCAACAATTCTTGGATGGGAGTATCATGGAGAAAAGGCGTTTGAGTATCTGATGGGAACTCATAAGTTCAACATGATCTACCGAATTATCTTTTCTCTGGTAGCTTATGTCGGGGCAACACAGACATTGGAGCTTGTATGGAACTTCTCAGATATTGCAAATGCATTGATGGCAATTCCAAACTTGATCTGCATGCTGTTATTAAGCGGTGAGATCGCAAGAGATGTGAAAGAATTTCAGAAGACCATAGAAGAAGAGAAAGCGGGAAAATAGAAAATAAAGAAAAAGAAAGAGAACATCCTGATAAAATGAGAAGAAGGATGTTCTCTTATTTGTGTGTTTTAGAGTTTTTTTAGGAAAATTGTTATGCAGTTAAAATAGTTTCTATCAGAAATCTGCCATAAGTTTACAGATTTATGCTTCGTATGTGCAATGGAATCTCTTTTCAAATTCCGCGATCAATCCAGGACGGAAGTCCGGATGAGCGATAGAGATTAAGAGTTTTGCACGCTGTCTTAATGTTTTACCTTTCAGAGGTGCGATACCATATTCTGTAATGACATAATCAATATCATTACGAGAAGTTGTGACAGCTGCACCTTCATCGAGGAATGGAACGATCTTAGAGATTTTTCCATGTGCCGCAGTAGAAGGAAATGCCAGAATGGAGATTCCATGCGCTGCCATGGATGCACCACGGACAAAATCGACCTGGCCGCCAACACCACTGATCTGTTTTAGACCAACAGATTCAGAACAAGCCTGTCCCATAAGATCCACCTGAACACAGGAGTTGATACAGATGATATGATCATTCTTGGCAACAACGACAGGATCATTTGTGTAATCTGCAGGATACATGGCAACATCTTTGTTATGATCAACAAAATCATATAAACGTTTCGTACCCATTAAGAAATTTGCAACCATCTTGCCTGGTAAGAGCTGTTTTGCAGAACCATTGACAACGCCAGCTTCAACAAGTTCTACAACACCATCAGAGAACATCTCAGAGTGAATTCCAAGATTTTTTTTATCTTTCAGACAGAGAAGTACGGCATCTGGAATTGCACCGATTCCAAGCTGTAAGGTGTCTCCATCTTTGATCAAAGAGGCACAGTTTGCACCGATCGCTTTTTCCACATCACCTAATACGGCTGGTTTTAACTCAGGAAGAGGGGCAGAATGTTCTACAAAATAATCAATTTCAGAGACATCCATGAAACTGTCACCATAAGTATAAGGCATTTGGTCATTGACTTGTGCAATGACGATCTTCGCATTTTTTGCTGCACCTTTTGTATAATCAACAGAGACACCAAGGCTTACTTTTCCGTTCTCATCTGGAGGCGTTACCATGATAAGGGCAACATCAACAGGGAGTTCAGATTCAAATAAACGAGGAATCTCATAGAAGAAGCAAGGGGTATAATCACCACGGCCATCATTTACGGCTTTCTTTGTGTTTGCACCGACAAACAGTGCGTTATGATGAAAATGTCCTTCCATACCTTCCTGGCAATATTCATCTTTACCGAGAGAAACCATATGGCAGACTTCCACATTGTGGAACCATTCTTTATTTTCTGCCATAACGGTCATCAGGTAGGCAGGCTCCCCGACGGCATGACCAGTTACAACACGGCCGCCATCAGGAATATGTTTTAAGGCTTCTTCGGCAGAAGTCAGTTTTTGTTCATATATTGCTTTCCAGTCCATAAAAAGCCTCCCATTCTATTCATCAATCTTAGCAATGTTTTTAGCCAGTTTCTTCTTCATTCTCATATTACTCTGACGAGCGATCATGATTCTCTGAGCCTGAGGAGATCCAGCACCATGCATAGATTCTGTACGATATCCAACTGCAGCACTACCAAGTGTTAAGTTCTCGATCAGACGTAAGATACGCATACGATTTTCTGTGGATACATCAGCAACACCACGGAAGTATTTGTCGATATAAGCACCAAGTTTTGGATCTTTCATATCTTTCTCAGATGGAGCTGTAACCATTAATCCACCAGCGATATCTTCTGCAAGACGGGCAATCTCATAAGGGAAACGAGTGACATTCTGTTTACATACATTTGCAAGAAGAAGGTCAATTAAGTAGTTTCCTGATTTTGTAGGAGTACCCTCTGCAGAACAGGCGATACCACAGCAGTATAATGTTTCATTTAAGTGAGTCATCTCGATCAGTTTATCTTTGATATGAGAAGCTCTCTGCGCACCATTGTATTCAGCAGCAACAGCAGCAGCACCGATCAGTACGTCACCTACACCAACTTTACATCCACCATAAGACTGTCTGTGATATCCAGCGAAACGTTCAACTAAGACTCCAGCAAATTCATTTTCACCATTTAAGAAGATACGGTCATTTGGTACGAAAACGTTATCAAATACAACCAAAGCTTCCATTCCACCGAATTCAGAGTTACCAACATCAATCTGAGATCCTTCTAACTTACGAGTATCACAAGACTGACGACCAACGATCATGAAGATTCCTTCTGTGTCTGTAGGAACAGCAAAAGATACTGCGTAATCTTTGTCATCCTCACCCATAGCGATCGTAGGCATTACGATAACTTCATGAGAGTTGATGATACCAGTCTGATGAGCTTTCGCTCCACGAACAACGATTCCATCCGGTCTTCTCTCAACAACATGAAGATAAAGATCAGGATCAGCCTGTGCATGAGGAGCTAGGGAACGATCTCCTTTAGGGTCAGTCATCGCACCATCGACGGTTAAGTCATTTTCTTGTACATATTTTAAGAAGTTTAAGAAGTTTTCATGATAGTTTGTTCCATGAGCTTCATCTGTATCATATGTAGTACTAAATACAGAGTTAAATGCATCCATACCTACACATCTTTGGAAACATGCGGCTGTTTTCTGTCCACACAGACGCTGCATTTTTACCTTTTTAATTAAGTCTGCGCTGCTTTCATGAATGTGAGTAAAACGATTGACTTTTTTCCCTGTATATGGAGAAGTTGCAGTCATCAGATCTTCGTATTCAGGATCCTGTGCAAGATCATAAGTCATTTTTACTGAATTTAAAGATGGACGAAGAATTGGGTCATCTACAGGGTTTTCGATCTTCTTTCCGAACATATACACCTGAAGATTTAATTTTCTCATACTTTCTACATATTCGTTTCCTGTCATTAATGCCATAGTTTTGTTCCTTCCTTTCCGTATAACATAAATTTTTTCTTGATGCCCTTATAAGAAGCAAGGGGTGTGCCAGCTTTTGAAAAAATGGGAAAAAACCACGAAAAAAGAAGAAAATAAATTTGTGAAAACAAAATATTGAAAAAAAGGCGAAGAAAACTGTTTCAAAAATGCAAAATAGCAACAAATGATTGTTTTGAAAATGAAACAATGCTCTTATTGATTCATTTTTGCAACAAGCAAATGGGAAACAGTATACAGGAAGACAAGAAAACAGTCCTTTTATATAGAAGAAATAAAGTGGCACAGTATTTGCTATATATAAGATAAGAGATGATAAAGGAGGAAACCAATGATGTTAGAAAAGATTGAAAAAGTATTAGAGGAAGATGTAAGACCAAAATTATTGGCACATGAAGGAGATGTGGAGATCAGGGAATTTAAAGAGGGAATCTTAAAAGTAAAGTTATTAGGACATTGCTCTGGCTGTCCATCAGCAATCGTTACAACCGAAGAGATCATTGCAGAGACAGTGAAAGAAAAGATTCCAGAAGTAAAAGATGTCGTTTTGGTACAGGAGGTCAGCGATGATCTGATTGATATGGCAAAGAAACTGTTAAATCACACGCATACAGAACAACAGGTGAGATCATGAAAGTCGGAGTAAAGTTCTGTGGTGGATGCAATCCAAGATATGACAGAGGTGCCTGCCTAAGAAAGATAAGAGAGCAGCTAAATGATGTCATATGGGTCACAGGAAAACAAGATGAAATCTGTGATTATTGGTTATTGATCTGTGGCTGCCAGAGAGGATGTATAAGATCCGAAGATTTCACAGCAAGTAAAAAAATTCTGAAATTAGAAAGTCCGATGGATTTTATGAAAGCAAAGCAATTGATCCAGGATTTTATGGAAGAAGAAAGTAACGATAAAATAAAAATAGTCTATCTAAAAGAACAGGCGTCTATGAAAAAGGTTATTACAGCACAGGATATTATAGATTTTGCAAAGACAACTCTGGACTATAACAAAATGCATACAGATCCAGTCTTTTGTGAAGATACAAAGTTTAAACGTCCGATAGCCCATGGAATGTTATCCCTAAGCCTTCTTTCATCCGTGATGGGAATGAAACTGCCGGGAAATGGAACGGTGCTGATGGGCTGCAGCTCCAAATTTGTAAATCCAGTTTTTATTGGAGATGAGTTAACAGCAACAGTGATATTAACAAAATGCAGGGATTTTGGAGAATATTATATCGCAGAACTGGAAGGGACAGTTATAAACCAAAATAATGAAGTGGTGACAACAATGACAGCGAATCAGATGATGAGCAAGCAGTTTTTTAAATTAGAGAGTTAAGGAGAAATTATTATGACAAATTTAGAAAAATACAACAAAGCATTTAAAAGAATCTTAAAAAAAGAAGGAGAAGAATTAAAAGACCTTCGTTACAGAGGGATCCCAGCATGGGATTCCATGGGACATATGAATCTGATGGGAGAATTGGAAGAATTTTTTGATATTATGTTGGATACGCAGGATGTTCTTGCATTTACAACTTATGAAAAGGGGAAAGAAATTTTGGCAAAATACGGAGTAGAGATTGAAAAAGAAGAATAAAGGAGCTACATTATGGCAGCATTTCTTGTATCGATCGATCCATTGACAGACAGCAATTGTTATCTGATGGAAGAAGAAGGACATGTACTGATCATTGATCCGAATCGAAAAGAAAAGATTACAGAAATTATAAAAGAACACCAATGGATCATAGATTATGTCATACTGACACACGAGCATTGTGATCATATGCAAGGATTGAATGATCTAAGAGAAAATTATAAGTTTCCAGTGATCGCACAGGAAAAATGCAGTAAAAATCTTGGAAACAGAGTCAAAAATATGAGTGCGATGATGGAAACCTATTTATATTTTAAAAATGGGGAAAAAGAGATCATATCATATGCCCCATTTGTTTGTGAACCTGCCGAGATCACATTTGACAATATCTATGAGTTTATATGGAAGGAGCACAAATTTCAATTAAAGTCAGTTCCAGGACATACCGCAGGAAGTATCAGTATTTTCATGGATGAGATTTATTTATTTTCAGGAGATTATCTGTTGCCATCAGGGGAAGATTCAACTATTTTCCCAGGGGGAAGCAAAGAAGATTATGAAACTTATGCGAAACCATGGATACAGAGCCTAAAAGAAGGATTACATATTTATCCAGGACATGGAGAAGATTATATTTTGACAAAGTAAGCAGATAAAGATCAGAGAAAGGAGGAAAAACAGATGGATTATGATGAATTACTAAATCAGCCGCCGTTTGGGATCGATCAGCAGACTAAAGAAGCATGGTACTGTGAATTGTTTGAAAAACTTACAAAGGAACATAAAAAAAGATGCAAAAAATATGAGTATTTTTTAGAAGCTTTTGATCATAAAGAAACATTTAAGACAATTGAAGAAATCCCGATGCTTCCAGTTGGCCTTTTTAAGAAGCAAGAGTTAAAAAGTATCAAGGAGGAAGACATATTTAAGACGATCACATCATCTGGAACAAGTGATCAGCAGGTATCAAAAATTTATCTGGATCAAAAAAATGCAGCTGATCAGCAAAGAACATTGGCAAAGATCATGGAAGAAGTGATCGGGAAAAAGAGAGTTCCCATGCTTATCATGGATTCTCCAAATGTATTCAAAGACCGAAAAATGTTTTCTGCAAGAGGTGCAGGAATCCTTGGATTTTCCATCCTTTCAAGCCGAAGACAATTTGCTTTCGATCAGGATATGAATCTGGATATCAAAGGGATCGAAGCTTTTTTAAAAAAATATCATGAAGGTCCGATCTTAATCTTTGGATTTACCTATATGATCTGGGAATATTTTTACAAAACATTGAAAAAAAACAATCAGCACATGGATCTTAGCAGAGGAATTCTCATTCATGGTGGTGGATGGAAAAAGATGCAAAAGGAAGCTGTATCACCAAAAAAATATAAAGAAGAAATCTGGAAAGTAAGCGGCATACAAAAAATTTACGATTATTATGGAATGGCAGAACAGACAGGATGCATTTATCTTGAATGCGATGAGGGACATCTTCATGCAAGTACATTTTCTGATATTCTGATCCGTGATATGAAAGATTTTTCAGTCTGTGAAATTGGAAAAGAAGGATGTATTGAAGTGTTATCACCAGCAGCAACAGCCTATCCTGGACATGCCATTCTTACAGAAGATCAGGGGATTTTATTAGGTATTGATGACTGCCCATGTGGAAGAAAAGGAAAGTATTTTCAAGTGACAGGAAGAATGAAACATACAGAAATCAGGGGGTGCAGTGATACTTATGGAGCGTGAAAAGATAGAAAATAAGATCACAAGGCTTGCAGGCGGATGGAAATTTGATGAAATCAAAACAAGGCAGCCATTTGATCAGAATGTTATGGAATTTTTAGAGGAGCTGTCAAAAGAAATTTGTATGAATGAAAAGACAGCAGTATCCATAGAAGCAAGATCATTCGCATTCTGGTGTAGAAAGAATCATCTGATCCGGTGGAAAGTGGAAAGAAAAAATGGTGAATATCCACGAGGAATTGGAATGATCTTTCACATTGCACCATCCAACATTCCGTTATTATTTGCTTACAGCATGGTGTTTGGAATGCTTTCTGGAAATGGAAATGTGATCAGAATATCACAAAGAACAGTAGGGGAGTCCAAAGACCTTTGTGAAGTGATCGATCAAGTGATGAGAAAAGATAAATATAAAGATATTTATGAAAGTCAGCTGATCATGACTTATGAAAAAGACGATGAGATCACAAAAGAGATTTCACAAATATGTGATGGAAGAGTTATCTGGGGTGGGGATGAAACAGTTCAGAAAATGAGACAATATCCATTAAAAATAGGTGCTGCAGAACTTACATTTCCGGATCGAAATTCGATCGCTGTATTTGATCTTGTTTATATGAAGCAGGCCAGTTATCGGGAAAAAGAAGATTTAGCATATCGTTTTTATAATGATACACTCCTTATGGACCAAAATGCATGTTCAAGTCCAAGGCTGATTTACTGGCTCAATGAAACGGAGATTTTAGAGGATGAAAGTAATAAGATAAAAAAAGAATGGTGGGATATATTTTCGAAGATAAGCAAAATATATGATCTGTCTCCGTGGAAAGTCAGTAAAAAATATGAACAAATATGTAGTGAGGTCATGGAATTTCATGAGATTTCTAAGGTTACAAAATATGGAGAAAATCTGATTTATGTAAGCCAGATGAAAGATATACCAGAGAAAACAAGTCATTATCAAGGGAAATTTGGCTGTTTTTATGAGTATGAAATAAAAAATCTAAATAAGTTATGTAAGATTCTGGACCGAAAAGTTCAGACGATCGTATACGAAGGAATTGATCCCGAAGAGCTGGCAGCAGAGATCATAAGAGCAGGAGTTAAAGGAGCGGACCGAATCGTAAAAGCAGGAAGTGCATTAGAACTTGACAGAATCTGGGATGGAAAAGATGTCATAGCAAGTTTATCAAGAATCATACAAATAAAATAGGAGGCGGATTCATATGTATTTTTGGGAGACAAAAGAAGAATATTATGACAGAGTGTTTTTGTTATCTGATCAAGGAGAATCGGTAACATACCAGAAAAAAGACGAGATATGTGAAAGAATGCAAAAAGAGATCAAACAAGGAGAACTTGCATTTATTTTGTGCAGGAATACCATTGGATCTGTGCTTTCTTATTTTGCATGTTTAAAAAACAGAACAATTCCTCTTTTATTAGATGCCAAAATGGATTATGATATGATTAAGAATTTAATAAAAGAATACGAACCGGATGCATTATTTTATCCGAAGGATCAGGAAGAGTTATGGAAAGAATTTGGACAAAAGAGTATGTTTGATGAGCATGGATATTGTATCAGACATCAGCAAAAGGAAGAACCAACGAAGATTTACAAAGATCTGGCATTATTACTTACAACGTCAGGAAGTACCGGAAGTCCAAAGCTTGTTCGGCAAAGTTATCAAAATATCCAGTCGAATGCGGATTCAATTGCCAAGTATTTGCATTTAGATGAAAACGAACGTCCGATCACGACACTTCCAATGCATTATACATACGGACTATCAATCATCAACAGTCATGCATTATGTGGAGCAACGATCCTCCTTACGGAACATGGATTGTTTGAGCAGGAATTTTGGGATTTTCTGAAAAAAGAGAAAGCGACATCTTTTGGAGGCGTGCCATACACCTATGAGATGTTAAAGAGATTGAGATTCTTTGATATGGTTCTTCCGGATTTAAAAACGATGACTCAGGCAGGAGGGAAACTTGCAAAACATCTGCATCAGGAATTTGCTCAGTATGCAAAAGATACAGGGAAAGAGTTTATCGTCATGTATGGACAGACAGAAGCAACCGCAAGAATGAGCTATCTTCCAGCGAAAGATTCCATAAGGAAAGCAGGAAGTATCGGGATTGCGATTCCTGGAGGAAGAATGGAGATCGAGGATGGAGAACTTGTCTATTATGGAGAGAATGTAACGCTGGGATATGCACAGAACAAAGAAGATCTTATCAAAGGCGACGAACGCGGAGGAAGATTAAAGACTGGAGATATGGCAAGAGTTGATGAAGAAGGATATTATTACATTGTTGGGAGAAAGAAACGTTTTTTAAAAGTCCTTGGAAATCGCATCAATCTTGATGAAGTTGAACAGATTTTAAAGGCTAGATATAAAGAATGTGAGCTTGCATGTGCAGGAATTGACGATCATCTTTATATCTATGTGGAAGAGGAAAATGCACCAGACAAAGAAGAGATCATATCCTTTATCTCAGAAAAAACAGGATTAAATCCAGGCGTATTCGAAGTGTTTTATATCGATCATATTCCAGTCAGTGAATCTGGAAAAATAAAATACAAAGACTTGGAGGATGTAGAAAATGTCATATGAAATGAAGCTGGAACAAGGCTTATCACAGCAATTAAATCAGTTTCAGATGCAATCATTAAATATTTTATCATTTGATAATTACGAATTAGAGAAGTTTTTACAAGAGGAATATGCAGAAAATCCATTGATGGAACATAAGGAATCTGGAAAGGAATTCTTTACATTGCATGGAAATGCAGGAGGATATCAGGATATTGAACAAAGTGATATTGAAGATAAGAAAATCGAAGATCCAGAAGCTTTCTTTATGGAACAGTTAAATGCAAAAGATTATACAAAGAAAGAGTGGAATGTCATGAAATACATGGCACAATGCCTGGAGGAATCCGGGCTTTTGCTCGTTTCCACAAAAGAAATCAGTCACAAGTTTGGAATTGAAGAAAAAGATTGTGAAAGGCTTTTAGATGATCTCAAACAATTAGAACCAGCAGGTGTATTTGCAGGAAGTTTATCTGAATGTCTGCTGCTTCAGTTAGAAAGAGAGGGAAGCTTAAATGATGATTTAAGATATATTGTAGAAAATAGCCTCGAAGATATCGCAATGGGACATTTATCGACGGTTTCAAGAGCACTTGATATTAAGACATCACAGGTAAGAAAGTATATTTTTGAGATTCAAAGATTAAATCCAAGGCCGTTAAGTGGATATACAGGGGGAACCGATCAGTATATCATCCCAGATATTTTAATGGAAAAAGACGGAGAAGAACTAAAGATTCGTTTAAATGATGATTGGATCGGGGATTATTCGATCAATGACTATTATGTCAAAATGATGGAACAGGCAGAAGACTCTGAGCTAAAAGAATATTTCCGAAAGAAATATGAGAGATGTCGTTTTATCATTACAAGCATTGAACAAAGAAGAGAGACGATGCTTAAGATTTCAAATGCAATCCTAGATCGTCAGAGAGAATATTTTATGAACCATAAGCAGTTAAAACCAATGACCATGCAAAATATAGCAGATGATATTGAAATGCATGTATCAACGGTAAGTCGCGCAGTCAAAGGAAAGTATATTCAATATCCAGGTGGAACGATCGGAATGAGAGACATTTTTAATAATACACAGACATTTGGAGACCAAAATTCGACGACAGAAGAGATCAAGGAAGAGATAAAACGGCTTGTGAAAGAAGAAGATAAGAAAAAACCATTAAGTGACAGTAAGATCGTAAGTTTGTTAGAAGAAAAGAATATGAAGATTTCAAGAAGAACCGTAGCAAAATATCGTGCACAGCTTGGAATTGCAGGAACGACGCAGCGAAAAGAAATATGATAAATAAAGAAGTAAAACAAAAAGAGTGGAATCAAACAATATATCAGATTCCACTCTTTCCTTATGTAAGAGGTATGAATAAGGAAGAAAATTATGCTTTTTCTTCGCTTGATTCTGCGGTTGTTGCTGGATTCTTGAAGCTACCATTTAACAAGATATAAACAACAATACCGATGAGCAATCCCCAGCTGGCGCCTTTGATCGCAAGGATCGCAGCCATAACACCGGCAATTCCACGTTCCATATCCGTTTTGATCATTCCAAGCCCAATCTTGCAGCATACATAACCCTGAACGATCAGTGTTAAGGAAAGTGCAGCAGGAAGGATTGGCTGTACAAAGGATGCAACAGGTACCAGTGCAACACAGATAAATGTCATCCAACGGAAAGTACCAATTCCACCGAATAAAGAATCCATAGATTCGCGTCCTTCTTTGTAACGTTCAGAAACGGCAGCTGTAACAGCAGCCCAGAGTGGACCAGACAGTACAACATAAGGACAGACAAGACCTTCGATCAGGTTACGGATCGCACTGATGATATTGGAACGGTTTGCATTGAAATCAACTTTTTCATCCTGACGAACCTGATCAGCTTCACGGATCAACTCTTCACTGGATACGAAATCACCGAATGCGATGATATAAACAGCAATGGCTGTTGGGATAACAGAGATAAACGTTGATAATGTTGGAAATCCAATGGAAAATGGACTCAATGTATGAATAATCTGTCCGATTTCAGGTACTTTGATAATAGAACCAAGTACAAGATTTGGAGCAGGAAGTTCCCCGGAAACAGGTCCAATGATAACAGCGATAATGATCGCAGGCAGCATACCAAAATTACCGATCACATGCCATAGTTTACTGTTATCTTTCATTTTTCGAAATAATAATGAAAATAACATAAAATAAGCAAGTAAAGCTCCGATACCAACAGTGATCGGATATTTTCCAAAACGCCCGCCATCTTGAAATTCTCCCATGATCGCTGAGAAACCAGCACCAAGCAGGATACCAGCTTTGATCGCATTTGGAATCAGTCCAATGATCTTACCAGCCATTCCAGAAATACCCATGATCAGGAAAATAAGTCCTACAACTAATTGTAAAGCAATGAGTGCTTTCACACGTTCGGGTCCTTGTTGTGATTGTGTTAAAAATGCAGAAACCAATGGTACGGCTGGAGTGATCCATCCAGGTACAACCGGATCTCCAAGTAAAGAATGCAAGTTGTAAAGTAATCCATTGATGATAACCATACTCCATGCAATCTCATAAGGAACACCTAAAATCTGTTCTAAGATTGGAATTGCTCCAAGGCATGTTGCACACATAAGAATTGCCTGAAGACATTCGGAGATTTCCCAACGGTAGTGGATAAATGGGAGTCTGATCTTAAAAATGCCAGCAGGGATATATGGTTGTTCTGTGCCATCTTTTCTTTTTAAAGCCATATTTTTTCTTCCTCCTTTAAGTAAGATTTTATAGTAATGATATTAATATAAGAAGCAAGCAGTGTGCCAACTGTAAAATGTTGAAATATTGTTAAAATATTCTCAACTATCTTGATTTTTTGATAAAAATGTTTAAAATTGAAACCGAGGAGGAATCAAAAATGCAACATGTTGCATAAATGACACAAGGAAAGTTGCAAAATGGAGGATGGGTATTATGCAGGAAAAAACGATTTTTCGGACACTGGAAGAGACAAAAAAACATTTGGAGATGATCATAGAGAATTCGTTTGATGGAATTTATATCACAGATGGAAATGCTAATACGGTGATGATCAATCATGCCTATGAACAGATCACGGGCCTTAGTAAAAAAGAAGTGTTTGGAAAGAATATGAAGAAACTAGTTGGAACAGGGACCATTTCTCAGTCAGGTTCTTTAAAAGCGATCAAAGAGCGAAGGACAGTCACTTTAATGCAGGAATTTAAAACAGGGAAGAAAGCAATGATCACAAGCACTCCTGTATTTGATGAAACAGGGGAAGTTGATATGGTTGTTACGAATGTAAGAGATCTTACAGAAATTTACCGACTCAAAGAAAGGGTAGAAGAACAAGAGCAAGAAGAAGAAAAATTAAGGAGAAATCTAGAACATGTCCAGCAGTGTCTTGTGACAGAAAATATGATCGCACAAGATAAGAATACATTGGAGGCAGTCTTACTTTCTGGAAAAGTTGCGCCGCTTGATGCAACCGTGATGCTGCTTGGAGAGACAGGGGTTGGAAAGGAAGTATTTGCAAAACATATTTATCAAAACAGCAGCAGGAAAGGAGAAAATTTTATCAAAGTAAACTGCGGTGCGATTCCAGAAAATCTTATTGAGAGTGAACTTTTTGGATACGAAAAAGGTGCATTTACTGGAGCAAACAGAAATGGGAAGATGGGATTATTCGAGTTGGCAGATAAAGGAACAATCTTCTTAGATGAGATCGGGGAGTTGCCGCTTTCTATGCAAGTAAAATTATTACGAGCGATTCAGGAGAGAGAGATTGAACGAATTGGAGGAACAAAACCGATTCCAATCGATGTGCGTATCATCGCAGCAACAAATCGTAATCTGGAAAAGATGATGAAAGAAGGAACTTTCCGTGAAGATCTTTATTATCGATTGATGGTATTCCCAATTCAGATCCCTCCACTAAGACAGAGAAAAGACGATATTGCCCCACTTGCTGAATTTTTCTTAAGTCAGTTTAATAAAAAATATAATTTCCGCAAGAAGTTCTCGGAAAGCAGCATATGTGTGTTAAATGAATATGCATGGCCGGGAAATATCAGAGAATTAAAGAATATCGTTGAGAGAGCGATCATTATAAGCAGTAGTGATGTGATCGATCCAGATGTCTTGCCGATTGGAGAAACAAGACAGATGAAAGCAGCGAAAACAAGTAGGAAACCAGTCACAGATCTTCAAAAAGAACTACAGGAGATTGAGGCAGGATATATGGAAGAAGCATATGAGAAGTATGGAAATGTCAGAGATGCAGCCAAAAGCTTAGGGATGAATGCATCGACATTTGTGAGAAAACGAAAGAAATACCAACAAAAAGGATAAAATTTATACTCCCAAGGAGGGGAAGCATGATTTATCATTTTGGAGAATACAAAGACAGGGTAGAAATCCTGTACCTGCTAGAAGGAAAAGGGTATCATACGATCGGAAAAACTACCTATGAAACGCAGGCAGGCGATCTCCTGATCATAAATGCAGGAACAGCACACGAGGAAAGGATCAGAGGAGAGTATCCTTTGCGTTACTGTGTATGTGCAGTGACAGATCTTCACATAAAAAGAATGAAAAAAATAAAGAAATATGATATATAAGGGCAAGAAAATAATATTTTTAAAATAGAAAATTCTGGGAATGAAACAAAAAACCGCAGAAAACAGCCATTTTTAGAAAGAGAAACAAGCCAAGGATCATGCATGCACATAAAGATTTTGTCGAACTTATTTGATCTATATGGATGCAGATCTTATGAACAGCATAGGAATGGCAAAATACTGGAAAGAACACCCAGATAAAACAATCAATTGTGGTATTCAAGAAGCAAATATGATCGGAGTGGCAGCAGGAATGTCTGCAACAGGACTGATACCACATCATACGACAGACAAAAGATAGTAGATTATCTAAAAGAGCGATTTGAAATGACAGCAAGTGACATTGTAAAAGCGGCAAAGAGAGCAATTGCAAGAAAAAATTAATAAAATTTTAACAATTGAAACACTTGATTAACAAACTCCCCTCTGTTATAATCAGTAACTGATGTATTATGTCAAAAGCAGAAGTTATCTGGAGGGTACTATGAGATTGAACAAGATGACTGGCAGAGTGATCGCAACGATGGGGATCGCAGCAATGATGATGACACAGACAGCAGGGGTTATGGCTGCAGAGCAGACAGAGAACAAGCAATTAAAAGTTGTTTATTATAATCAGGCAGATTATCCGGGGAAGAAGATCGGCGGAAGTACGATTCAGGCAGCAGGATGCGGACCAACCGCAGTTGCTGTATGCTACAGTTCTTTAACTGGAAAGAAAGCTGATGTTCCAAAGATGTGCAAACAGGCATATAAACATGGATGGTATTACACAGGACAGGGATGTTCTCACAGCGTAGTTCCAGGATTATCCAAATTATATGGAATGGAGTGTAAAGGTCTCGGAATGAATAAAGATGCTGTAGAGAAAGCATTAAGAGCAGGACATCCAGTCGTGGCACTGATGGGGCCTGGAGATTTTACAAAGAATGGACATTTTGTTGTATTAACAAGAATGGTCGGCAAAGATAAAGTAAAGATTGCCGATGTAGGAAGCAGAGCCAGAACAGCTGAGACGTGGTCGCTTAAGAAAGTGATCCGACAAGGCAAAGAAGGTGCTAATGCAGGGGGACCATTCTGGGAGATCAGTGTAAAAGAAGAGAAGCAGGAAGAACCAGATTATAAACAAAAGATGTTAGATGGTCACAAAAACATAGATGCTGTGACAAATGCGATCGATAAGATTGCGGATTAGAATTAAAAATAAAATGTAAAAATTATGGAAAATACATAAAAATTTATAGATTCGTCATAATGCACAAAAAAAGTTTGTGAAATTAGAATAAATGACGAAAATAGAAAAAACAATGGACAAATAAAAAGTTACCTGATATTATAATAGCAGTAAGTTTGTTATTACGTAATGGTAAGCAAGACTGTTTATGACATAGGAAGAGAAGTATGTCTTAAGCAGTCTTTTTTTTATCATAGGAAATTCCGATGGAATCCCTTATGATATGAAAAAGCCCTTCGGGCAGGATCGCACTGCGGCGGAAGGGTAATATGTCGCAGAAGCGACCCGCCGCAGGCGGAGAATCCTGTAAAGCAGGATTCTTTCTTGTACATTTATAGAGATACAAAAAATGATGAAAAACTTAGATAAAATTAGAGGAGAGGATGAACGTGAAAATAATCAGAGTTCTGAATACAAATGCTGTTGTCAGTGTAGATTCACAAGGAATGGAATTGATCATGACAGGTCCGGGAATTGGATTTAAAAAAAGAAAAGGTGAAAATATTGATCAGTCTCTGGTAGATAAGACATATCATCTAGAGAATAAAGAAGAAAGCAAGAGACTACAGGAAGTAGTAAAAGAGATTTCGGAAGAATACCTTGGAATTGCGGATCGTGTAGTAAAAGAGGCAAAAAAAGAAAAATTAGAAATAAGAGATTCCTTATATGTGACACTGACGGATCATATCAATTCAGCAGTCGCTCGTTATCGAGAAGGAATCGCATTAAAGAATATGATGAAAATCGATATTCGTAAGTTTTATCCAAAGGAATATCAGGTTGGTATGCATGCGATTGAATGGATTAAAGAACAGACAGGAGAGGATTTGGGAGATGATGAAGCTGCATTTATTGCAATGCATATCGTGTCTGCAGAATTAAATGCACAGAATATAACCGATGTGAATCAGATTACAGAGTTGATCAATACAGTCTTACAGATTGTAAGGATTCATTTTAAGATAGATTTAAATGAAGAATCTATTTCGTATGAGAGATTTTTAACACATTTAAAGTTTTTTGCGGCAAGAGTCTTTGACCATATGGAATATGAAGATACGATGCAAGAAATTTATAAAGTGATGGTAGAACAGAATGAAAATGCTTTTTCAGGAGTAAAAAAAATTGCAGAATATATTAAAAAGCAATATAACTATAAATTAACAATTGATGAACAATTATATTTATTAATTCATATCAAACGAATTTTAGATGAACAAACAAAATAATCATAGGTTTGTTATTATTAAGTTAAGCAAGACCTGACAATAGATGAAATAACCCCGGGAATTATTTTATCTATTGTCAGGTCTTTGTTATATAAAGAAAAATGAAAATTTTTAAATCCAGAAAAAAGGAGGAAAACAAAATGGATTATGAAAATACAGCAAAAAAGATCCTTCAAAGAGTTGGAGGAAAAGATAATGTCATCAATCTGGTACATTGTATGACAAGACTTCGTTTCACATTAAAAGATGAATCCATCGTTGATGATGAAGCAGTAAAGAAAACAAAAGGTGTTATGGGAATCATGAAAAAGGGCGGACAATATCAGATCATTATTGGAAATGATGTTGGAAACGTATTTAACGAATTAAATAAACTTGGGAATTTTTCTAATGAAGTAAAAGAAGTACCAGCAAAATCGAATGAAAAGAAAAATATCTTTACAATGCTGATGGATACGATTTCAGGTATCATGGCACCTGTTATTCCAGCAATCATTGGTGCAGCTATGATCAAAGTATTGCTTACATTACTTCCTATGATCGGTGTGTTAAGCACAAATGGGCAAACATATCAGTTATTAAGTGTTATAGGAGATGGTGCGTTTTTCTTCATGCCAGTACTGATTGCGATTTCAGCATCCAAAAAGTTTGGAACAAATATGTATTATGCAGCAAGTATTGCACTGATCATGTTACATCCAAACTTGATCACACTGATGAATACAGCACATGATGCAGGACAGGCTGTGAAATTTTTGAAATATATTCCGGTAACTTATGCATCCTATTCTTATTCGGTTATCCCAATCATTTTGGCAGTATATTCTCTAAGATATGTAGAACGTTTTGTAGATAAAATCACGCCAGTTGTCACAAAGAACTTCTTAAAACCAATGTTAGTTGTTTTAATTGAAGCACCGATCGCATTGATCGTTCTTGGACCTTTAGGAGCTATTTGCGGTAATGGATTATCAACAGTAGTTTATGCAATTCATGATAAATTAGGATTTATTGCCATTGGTCTTGTAGCTGGTGTTTATCCATTCGTTGTTATGGCAGGTATGCATCATGCATTTACACCGATTAAATTAGGGATGATCGCAACAACAGGATATGAGAACTTTATCTGTATCGGAGAATTATGTTCTAATATGGCACAGGGTGCAGCCTCCCTTGCAGTTGCGCTTCGAAGCAAAAACAAAGACTTTAAACAGATCGCAGGATCTTCTGCGTTTTCAGCATTATTTGCTGGTATCACAGAACCTGCACTTTATGGTGTAACACTTCGTTTAAAACGACCAATGTTAGGAGCATGTATTGGTGGTGCTGTTGGTGGATTAGTCGGTGGATTTTTCCAAATGAAATGTTTTGGAATTGCAACACCAGCAATCGTAACGATTGTTCAGTATGTAGAAAAAGGAAAACCACAGACATTATTATTTGCAGCACTCACAATTTTGGTCACAGTAGTTGTTACATTTGTTGCAACACTGATTATTGGCTTTGAAGATATTGTAGATGAAGATGATGATTTAGATTTTGTAGAAGAATCTAATATACAGTTATTAGATAATGAGATCAGCATTACAAGTCCAGTTGAAGGGAAAGTGATTCCTTTAACAGAAGTGAAAGATCCAACATTTTCGCAAGAAATTTTAGGAAAAGGAGCAGCGATCATTCCTGAAAAAGGAGTTGTCTATGCACCATTTGACGGAAAAGTAGATGCTGTTTTTGAAACAGGACATGCATTAGGATTAGTAAGTGAAGATGGAGTAGAACTTTTGGTACATGTAGGAATCGATACAGTAAATTTAAAAGGAAAATATTTTACTCCAAAGAAAAAATCTGGAGATACAATGAAAAAAGGGGATATCTTACTAGAATTTGATATTGACAAGATTAAAGCAGATGGATACGATGTAACAACACCGATCATTATTTCCAATACAGAACAATTTGCAAAAGTTAAAGCATGTGAAGATAAAGTAGTAACAAAGGAAAGTAAATTATTAAGTGTACAGTAGCAGAAAGGAAGCGTAACATTTATGGAAGAAATGAAAGTTACAAAATTTCCAGAAGGATTTTTGTGGGGAAGTGCTTCAGCTGCCTATCAGATTGAAGGCGGCTGGAGAGAAGATGGAAAAGGGATCACAAACTGGGATCAATTTGTAAGGATTCCAGGAAAAACATATAAAGCGACAACTGGAGATGTTGCGGTTGACCATTATCATCGCTACAAAGAAGATATCGCGTTGATGGCGGAAATGGGATTAAAAACTTATCGTTTTTCTGTTTCATGGGCAAGAATCTATCCGGAAGGAAGAGGAGAGGTCAATCCCAAAGGAATTGAGTTTTATGAAAATATTATTGATGAATGTTTAAAATATGGGATTGAACCAATGGTGACAATCTACCATTGGGATCTTCCTCAGGCATTAGTGGATCTCTATGGAGGATGGGAATCTGAGGAGATCATTGAGGATTATGTAAATTATGCCAAGACTTTATTTAAGGCATATGGAAGTAAGGTAAAATACTGGATTACATTTAATGAACAAAATATTTTTACATCACTTGGATGGCTGACAGCACAGCATCCTCCAGGAAAGTTTGACGATCAGAAAACATTTTATCAAGTGAACCATCACGTCTTTATGGCACATGCAAAGGCTGTTTTGGCATATCGCGAGATGGGCGGAACAGGAAAGATTGGTGCAAGCTTTGCTTATACACCATCTTATGCACTTGATTGTAAACCTGAAAATGTTATGTCAAAACATGATTATGATGAACTGAAGAATTTCTGGTGGATGGATGTCTATGCATATGGAAGATATCCCAAAGCAGCCATGAATTATTTAAGAAAAAAAGGATTTGCACCAGTTGTCACAAAAGACGGTCAGAAAATTTTAAAGGCAGCAGCGGCAGAGATTGATTTTATGGGAGTTAATTATTATCAAAGTTGTGTATGCGAATATAATCCGATGGATGGAGTAACACCATATGGTACAATGAATACAACAGGAGTGAAAGGTTCTGCGCAGGTACTTGGAGTTCCTGGAATTTATAAAAATCCAGCCAATCCATATTTGATGACAACAGACTGGGATTGGAGTATTGATCCAGTTGGGCTTCGCTATTGTTGTCGTGAGATCACAAGTCGTTATGATCTGCCAATCATCATTTCGGAAAATGGACTTGGAGCATTTGATAAGAAGACGGAAGATCATAAGATTCATGATGAATATCGAATTGATTATCTAAAAGAACATTTAAAAGAATTAGGAAAAGCCATCGAGGAAGGCTGTGAAGTGCTTGCATATTGTACATGGTCTTTTACGGATTTGTTAAGTTGGCTGAATGGATATCAAAAACGATATGGATTTGTGTATGTAGATCGCGAAGAAGAAGAGGGCGCTACATTAGATCGATATAAGAAAGATAGTTTTTATTGGTATCAAGATGTGATCAAACAGGATGGAAAGAATCTGTTTAAAGAATAAATAATTAGAAATTTTGGATAAAGAAAAAAGAAGCAGCAAAAACCAGACTATAAAAAGAAAACATTCTTAAAAAACTGAATAACTTTGATATAAAAATAAAATCCTAGGGTCTTTTCAGTGAAAAGACTCTGGGATTTTTGTGTATTGTATACAAAAAAGAAAACACAAAAATCGTTAAAATAAGACAAAAATAACAGCGAGAAATGCATCGAAAATCGTGTAAATGTGCAGTTTTTATAAGAAAAAGATAAGAAAAAAGAAAAAATTATGAAAAATACACAAAAAAGTTTTGCAAAATTAGAATTTTGTGGTATAATAAGTTCAATGACATATGAATGTGACATAACTTAATTTTAGGAGGTATTGACATGGCAACAAAATGGGTCTACAAATTTAGCGAAGGAAATGCCGAGATGCGTAACCTTCTTGGAGGAAAAGGTGCAAACTTAGCAGAGATGACAGGATTGAACTTACCAATTCCTCAGGGATTCACAGTTACAACAGAAGCGTGTACAAACTATTATGACTGCGGTGGAAAGATCAGTGATGAAGTAGCATCACAGGTGATCGAAGCAATGAAAGACTTGGAAGAGATTCAGGGAAAGAAGTTCGGAGACCTTGAAGATCCTCTATTAGTATCAGTAAGATCAGGAGCAAGAGTATCCATGCCGGGTATGATGGATACGATCCTTAACTTAGGATTGAATGATGAAGCTGTCGAAGGATTTGCGAAGAAGACAGGCAATCCTCGTTTTGCATATGATTCTTATCGTCGTTTTATTCAGATGTTCTCAGACGTTGTAAAAGAAGTGGATAAAGCGAAATTCGAAGATGTCTTAGATGACATCAAAGCAGAGAAAGGTGTGAAGTTTGATACAGACTTAGATGCCGATGATCTGAAGGAAGTGATCAAGAGATACAAAGGTATCTATCGCAAAGCTTTGAATGAAGAATTCCCTCAGGATCCAAAGGACCAGTTATTTGAAGCAATCAAAGCGGTATTCCGCTCTTGGGACAACCCACGTGCTATCTATTATCGTCGAATGAACGACATTCCAGGAGACTGGGGAACAGCTGTTAACGTTCAGACAATGGTATTTGGTAACATGGGAGATACATCAGGAACAGGTGTGGCATTTACAAGAAACCCATCTACAGGTGAGAAACAGATCTACGGAGAATACCTGATCAATGCACAGGGTGAAGACGTAGTAGCTGGTGTTCGTACACCACAGCCAATTACTAAACTGGCAGAAGACTTACCAGATTGTTATAAACAGTTTATGGACATTGCTCATACACTGGAAGAACATTATCGTGATATGCAGGATATGGAATTTACAATTCAGGAAGGAAAACTGTACTTCTTACAGACAAGAAATGGTAAGAGAACAGCCCCAGCTGCACTCCGTATCGCATGTGAATTAGTAGATGAAGGAAAGATCACAAAAGAAGAAGCAGTTTCAAGAATCGATGCGAAAGCATTAGATCAGTTACTGCATCCAAACTTTGACCAGGCAGCATTGAAAGCCGCTCTTCCAATCGGAGAAGCACTTCCAGCATCTCCAGGAGCTGCTGCTGGTAAAGTATATTTTGATGCTGAGATGGCGAAACTGCATCATGAAGCAGGACTGAAAGTTATCTTAGTTCGTTTAGAAACATCACCAGAAGATATCGAAGGAATGCATGCAGCAGAAGGTATCTTAACAGCTCGTGGTGGTATGACATCTCACGCAGCCGTTGTAGCACGTGGTATGGGAACAGCGTGTGTAGCAGGATGCGGAGATATCAAGTTTGCTGAAGATGGCAAATCTTTCACATTAGGTGGAAAGACAGTACAGGAAGGAGATTATATTTCCTTAGATGGATCCACAGGTAAGATTTATCTGGGTGAGATCCGTACAGTACCTGCAAGTATCAGTGGTAATTTCGATCGTATCATGACATGGGCCGATGAAATCCGTACATTACAGGTAAGAACAAATGCAGATACACCTGCCGATGCATTGAATGCAGTGAAATTCGGAGCACAGGGTATTGGACTTTGCCGTACAGAGCATATGTTCTTTGATGCAGAGAGAATTCCAAAGATTCGTCGTATGATCCTCTCTACAACAAAAGAAGCAAGAGAAATCGCATTAAATCAGTTAATTCCTTATCAGAAGAAAGACTTTAAAGATTTATATGAGGTTATGGAAGGAAGACCGGTCACAATCCGTTTCTTAGATCCACCTCTTCATGAGTTCCTTCCAAATACAATGGAAGAGATCACAGCTCTTGCCAAAGATATGGGAGTTACAGTAGAAGAGATCAATATGAGACGTGCAGCTCTTCATGAATTTAACCCTATGATGGGACATCGTGGATGCCGTCTGGCAGTTACTTATCCAGAGATTGCCAAGATGCAGACAAGAGCCGTTATGGAAGCAGCGATCGAAGTAAAACAGGAAAAAGGATATGATATCGTTCCTGAGATCATGATTCCATTAGTAGGAGAGAAGAAAGAGTTAGCATATGTTAAAGAAGTTGTTGTACAGACAGCTGAGAAAGTAAAAGCTTACTATGAATCTGACATTAAGTACAAAGTTGGTACAATGATTGAGATTCCTCGTGCAGCATTATTGGCAGACGAGATTGCCGAAGAAGCAGAATTCTTCTCTTTCGGAACAAATGACTTAACACAGATGACATTTGGATTCTCTCGTGATGATGCAGGTAAGTTCTTAGAGTCTTACTATGAGAACAAGATTTACGAATCTGATCCATTTGCTAAATTAGACCAGAAAGGTGTTGGACAGCTGATCGAGATGGCAGCTAAGAAAGGAAAAGCAACTCGTCCAGATATCCACTTAGGAATCTGTGGAGAACATGGTGGAGATCCATCATCTGTAGAATTCTGCTACAGAGCCGGATTAGACTATGTATCCTGCTCACCATTCCGTGTACCAATTGCAAGATTAGCAGCAGCTCAGGCAGTGTTAAAAGACAAATAATCCGTTTTTATTCATACAATCTATAACAATTCATTCTATAAAAGGAGGTTCATCATTATGGTGGACCTCTTTTTAGTTCATAAACAGGAGATATTTTATGATTGATACATTACTATTTGATTTAGATAATACATTATTGGATTTTGATAAAGCAGAAGCAAACGCTTTATCAAAAGCACTACATGATGTGAATATTAAAGTGGATGATCTGATGCTCATCCGTTACAATAAGATCAATAGTTCCCAGTGGAAACTACTTGAAAAAGGAGTTATCACAAGAGAAGAAATAAAACTTCGGCGATTTAAAATTTTGTTTGAAGAATTTTCACTAAATGCTGATCCAAAAGAAGTAGCAAGAAACTATCAAGAATATTTAGGGCAGGGACACTACTTTATAAAAGATGCTGAAGAAGTCTTAGAACAATTATCAAAAACACATCGTATTTATTTAGTGACAAATGGAACCTTATCCGTTCAAAAAGGAAGAATTGAAAGTTCCGGGATCAAAAAATATTTACAAGGCGTTTTTATCTCCGAAGAAGTTGGATACAATAAACCAAGCAAGGAATATTTTGAATATTGTTTCTCACACATTCCAGATTTTAAAAAAGAAAACACTGCAATTATCGGAGATAGCTTAAGTTCTGATATTCAAGGTGGAAAAAATACAGGGATCAAGACGATATGGTTTCACAGGCAACAAGATCAGACAGAGAAGATAGAACCAAAGCCAGACTATGAAATCAGAAGTTTAAAATTATTATTAGACGTGTTACGATAAAGATCGCAGTGATCATCCTTGTATTATTTATCTTATATATCATTATTGGAATGCTTGTGCCATTTGTACATATGAAGACGGTAAGCAAAGAAAGAAATTATTATATCTACTTTCGATATCAGAGAAGGAAATAGCAGTGACGACATTTTTTCAGAGCTTTTAAAAGCATCAAGAAGAGGAGTCAAAGTAAAATCTTAGTCGATGGACTTTATGGAACGATTCATACGCCATATGCTGTCTTTTCAGACGATATGTATGATGGAATCACAGAAGTTAAAAAACAGGTGAAAGATACTACGATGATCTTAAATTCTATTGCATCTGGCGACAATGTCTGTGCATTCGCTGATTATCAGAAAAATCGAGGAAAGATCTTAGATACAGGAATCTCACTCTATGAATATATGGGAAAGCATTCTACACATGGAAAATCCATAGTGATCGATGATGATATTGCAGTGGTCGGTTCTTACAACTTTGATTGCCGAAGTACTTATGTTGATACAGAAACGATGTTAGTTGTTCAAGGGAAAGAGATCACAAAACAATTAAACGACGATTTTGATGAGCTAAAGACAGAATTTTTAAAAGTTCATCCAGATGGAAGTTATCGATCAAGTGAAAATATCAAGATTCCTACGATAAAGGAGATAGAACAATGAAATATGAAGCAATCAGAAAAACAGTATTAGAAGCAATTTTAGAAGCAGTTGAAAAAATGCAAGCGTTAATTGCAGTTGACCAGGCAGTTTAATTCATAAAAGTAGTCTATAAACAATCCTTAAAATTAGTCCATATATAAATTTACCTTTTTCACAATAAAAGTGAATTATAAAAACTCCATGAAAACCAGTTGGAAAGAGTTGAGATACTCTTATCTGACTGGTTTTTTATTTCTGCAAGATCAACACAAACAAATGCAAAATAAAACTTGAAGAAATCATATTTTCTTGGTAAAATATAAAAAAATACTTAAATGAAAAGCAGATTGGATCATCTCGCCTGTCATTTGCAAAATCGGAATACATGAACCAATCCATGTAAATTTATAGGAGTGAATCATGAACATCGAAGGAAATAAAAAAGAAATAGAAGCAATGGAACAATTTCATAAAGGAAACAGGCAGGAAGGATTACGATTACAAGAACAATTTGCTGCAGCTTTCAGGGAAGAATATAAAGATAAGGATCATTGTCCTTGCAAGAAGGCGTGTCGGTATCATGGAAATTGTAAGGAATGTGTTGCGATTCACAGAGCACATCAAGAACATGTTCCAAATTGTATGAGACCGATCATTAATGCAAAGATAAAGCTGTTATCTGAATTGACAGAGCATACGATTGCCAATGAAATAGAGGCACCTCATGAGATATTGAGAAAAGAATATCAGTCAGTAGAAACGGATTAATTGATATATTTTTGTATATAAGTAAGATGCTCTTGTTATAGAATTTCGTAAATGCTATACTGAAAGTGTAGAAAAAAGAACCGTGTGAAATGATCGTTCTGTTTTACACGGTTTATTTTATAAATAATAGTTAGGTAAAGCTAATAAGAAAGGAGAGTTAGATAAATGGAAACATTTCTTGGTATATTAATTCCTTTTGTTGGAACAACGCTCGGCGCAGCGTGTGTATTCTTTATGAAAAAATCATTTGGAAGATCCGTACAGCGTTCGCTTGCAGGATTTGCCGCAGGTGTGATGGTTGCCGCTTCCATCTGGAGTCTTTTGATTCCGGCGATCGAGCAATCGAAAGATATGGGAGTGTTCTCATTTTTTCCAGCGTTCGTTGGCTTTTGGATCGGTGTACTTTTTTTACTTTTACTTGATCATCTGATACCGCATCTTCATGTTGGAAGTGATGAGGCAGAGGGTCCTAAAAGTAAGCTTAATAAAACTACGATGATGGTATTAGCAGTTACGTTGCATAATATTCCAGAAGGAATGGCAGTCGGTGTCATGTATGCAGGATTTGTTGCAGGAAATGTACAGATTACAGCAGCAAGCGCTCTTGCATTATCATTAGGAATTGCCATTCAGAATTTCCCAGAAGGAGCGATCATATCCATGCCGCTTAGAGCAGAAGGAGAAAATAAGAAAAGGGCATTTCTTGGAGGTGTACTATCTGGTGTGGTTGAACCTGTTGGGGCAATACTGACAATGATCACTGCGCAGTTTATCATTCCGGTACTTCCTTATTTACTAAGCTTTGCAGCAGGAGCAATGCTCTATGTTGTGGTGGAAGAATTAATTCCAGAAATGTCGCAGGGAGAACATTCAAATATTGGTACAGTATTTTTTGCAGTTGGATTTAGTTTGATGATGGTTCTCGATGTGGCACTTGGATAATGATCTCTAAAATTTTTGGAGACTATCAAAGAAATGTATGGAAAGATAAAAAGGAGACCAGCTATGAAATTTTACGAGAGTGGTGATAATTCAAGCAGCATCAGAACCGAATCAATTAAGCATTTACATAAATAAAGCAAATTGCACACATAATATGATTTAAAGAATAAGTTCGAGTCATTTGAATCATGTGTGCGAGGTAAGAATGGTATTTATTATATTATAGAAGGAGACAATTACTATGAAAAAACAGGTGATCAATTCAAAAAAAGCAGTCATGGTAGGATGTGGGTTTGTTGGTTCAGCATCTGTATTTGCACTTATGCAGAGTGGATTATTTACAGAGATTGTCCTAATCGATGCAGATAAGAATAAGGCAGAAGGAGAAGCCATGGATATCAGCCATGGAATTCCATTTACCAGTCCTATGAAAATATATGCTGGGGATTATGATGATGTTGCGGATGCTGCAATTGTGATCATATCAGCAGGTGCAGGACAAAAACCAGGAGAGACAAGACTTGACCTTGTTAAGAAAAATGTAGCAATCTTTAAGTCAATCATACCAGAAATAGCAAAGAGAAATTTTGCAGGAATTTTGCTTATAGTTGCGAATCCAGTTGACATTTTGACACAAGTAGCGATCAAATTATCAGGACTTCCAGAAAACAGAGTTATTGGGTCAGGAACTGTTTTAGATAGTGCCAGACTTAGATATGAGTTAGGAAAACATTTGTCTGTAGACAGTCGAAGTGTTCATGCATTTATCATTGGAGAACATGGTGATAGTGAAGTTGTTGCATGGTCATCTGTCAATGTATCAGGAGTTCCATTAAGCGAAATGTGTGAGATGCGTGGTCATTATAAACATAAAGAAAATACAGAAGAGATCGCAGCAGCAGTAAAGAATAGTGCGTATGAGATCATCAACAAAAAACACGCAACCTATTATGGAATTGCGATGTCAGTAAAACGAATCTGTGAAGTGATCATGAGAGATGAAAAATCAATCCTTTCAGTATCTCATATGATGCATGGTGTTTATGACATTGATGCAGTTTCACTAAGTATGCCTGCGATTGTAGGGGCAAATGGAGTAGAATCCGATATTCCATTGAATTTAAATGGGGAGGAAGCATTGAAACTGAAGGAATCAGCGGATGCTTTGAAGAAGATTATAGATTCTATCGAATTATAAAGCTTGGATGAGAAAGTAAATATTAAAAAATGCACAAAATCAATCGTAAATATTTGCGATTGATTTTTTTCGTTCGAAAACCACTGACTTCATGAAGAGCATCAGTGATCGCTTCTCGTTTATACAATGGAATGAATCCCTGTTCCTGTATCTTGGCAAAGTTCATTGCCTTGATAGACTGAAGGAAAAGGTATCCGCCGCGGTAAAAGACCTGTTTGTCATAATCTAATTGTCTGTCGGCATGAAAAGGGATGAGAACCGTTTTGGCTTCTTTTTCCTTTTTGTATTTTCCTATTATCCAACTGTCAAACTCCCGTGGAGATTCATCAATTATGGTGAATCTCTTTTTGGATATATGTGCAAAAATAAACACAATTTATACTTTTGACACTTACATCATGTTATAATATTACTATATATTAAAAAGGGAGATTGAGTTCTGATATTCAAGGCGGGATCAATGCAGGGATCAAGACAATCTGGTTTCACAGAGCACAAGATCTGACAGAAGATCCACAACCAAAACCCGATTATGAAATCAATAGTTTAAAATCTTTATTAGAGATGTTAAAATAAAGACAGTAAAATTATTTATCTAAATTAAAATAAGGATTTTAGAACAATGAAAAAATTAAAAATAGCAGGAATCATTCTGGTTTTGTTTATTTTGTATGTGATCATTGGAATGCTTGTACCATTTGTACATATGCAATCGGTAAGCAAAACAAATAAGTCAAAGATTCATACGGAAACATTTTATTCAACATCAAACGAAAATGGATCAGACCGAGCAAAGATCGTCAGTGATAATCAGGAAGCACTTGATCTGCGGTTGGATATGATACGAAAAGCAAAGAAAGAGATCATTCTATCAACTTTCGATATCCGTGAAGGAAGCAGCAGTGATGATATTTTTTCAGAATTACTCAAAGCATCCAGACGAGGCGTCAAGATAAAGATTCTGGTTGATGGGCTTTATGGAACAATCCATATGACAGGAAAGGATATTTTTGCGGCAGTTGGAAGTGAGCCAAATGTTGAAATTTGTTTTTATAACACGCCAAATCTTTTGAAACCATGGACGATCAATGGATGTCTGCATGACAAATATATTGTGGCAGATCATAAGTATCTCTTAATGGGTGGCAGAAATATGTTTGATTATTTCCTTGGAACACACAAAGGAAAAAGCAAAGGTATAGACAGGGAGATTCTGATCGTTAATCAAGGATCAAAAGATCAAGGTGCAGTCGGACAGGTCAGAAGATATTTTCAAAAAGTCTGGAACTTAGAAGTCTGCAAAACAAAATTTAGTACATGCTCAAAGAATAAAAAAGAGAAGGAAGTCAAGCGCCTTTTATCCCATGCAGAGAAAGTGAAAGTTCCAGATTATGATTATCAAAAGATTACAGTTCCAACGAAGAAAACAACACTGGTAACCAATCCGACAACAATTTATGGAAAAGAACCAGTTGTATTTGAAACGCTGAAGCAGTTGATGTTACAGGCAAAAAGCAAAGTTATCATTCATACACCATATGCAGTGTTTTCCAAAGAAATGTACGAAGGGATCGCACAGGTGAAACAACAGGTTCCGAACACAACAATGATCTTGAATTCAATCGCATCAGGAGATAATATTTGTGCATCAGCAGATTATCAAAAGAACCGATCAAAGATTTTAGGTACAGGAGTGTCACTGTATGAATATATGGGCAGACATTCCACACACGGAAAATCTCTGATCATTGATGATGATATAGCAGTGGTTGGTTCTTACAACTTTGATTGCAGAAGTACCTATGTAGACACAGAAACGATGCTTGTTGTACAAGGAAAAGAGATCACAAAACAGCTGGAAGAAGATTTTAGCAGATTAAAAAGCGGATCTTTGAAAGTGAATCAAGATGGAAGTTATCAAAATGATAAGGATGTAGCAGAACGCACGATGGATAGCAAAAAGCAGGGTATGATCAAGATTTTGTCTTATATCATACAGGCATTTCGTTATTTAGCGTAAACTCTCATCATAATATAGAAGGAAAAGAAAGACATGAAAGATATTAAAATCATATTTTTTGACATTGATGGTACATTAATCGCTATGGATCAAGATACGATTTCAGAAAAAACATTAGAAGCATTAAAGCGACTACAGGAAAAAGGAGTCAAACTTTGCTTGGCAACAGGAAGAGGACCGATGCTTGTCCCACATTTTGAAGGAGTTGAGTTTGATGCATTTCTTACATACAATGGGTCTTATTGCTATGATCACAGTGGAACACTCTATAGCAATTGTATTCCATTAAAAGATATTGAAAGGATCATTAAAAATGCAGACAAAATGGGAAAGCCAGTTGCATTAGCAACGAAAGACCGTATGGCTGCAAATGGAAAAGATCAGGACTTGATCGATTACTATGCATTTGGGAATGCCGAAGTTGATGTAGCAGAAGATTTCGAAGATATAAAAAAAGAAAAAGTTTATCAAGTGTTGATGGGTGCAAGAGTAGAAGAGTATCAAGAGATCTTAAAAGGTGTTCAGGGAGCTGAGATTACGGCATGGTGGGATCGAGCAGTTGACATCATACCGGTCAATGCAGGAAAAGGAGCAGGGATTGAGAAAATGTTAAAACATTATGGTATAGACAGATCTCAGGCCATGGCATTTGGGGATGGGAATAACGATATCGAAATGTTAAAAGCAGTTGGCAATGGAATTGCAATGGCAAATGCATCCGATGATCTGAAGGCAGTGGCAGATGAAATCTGTGGAGATGTTTCGGAGGATGGAATCTATCATTATTGTTTGGAGAAGAGACTGATTTGAGCATCAGATGAGGGCGATGAATTCTGTCCTCGTTGTGATGCAAATCTTACATTGCAGAGAAGATACTGAATATGGAAAAGCGTACAAAGAATCGAGATCTGATCCTTCGATTTTGCATTGTGGCACATTTTCAATTAAACGAGATCAACACAGCACTTAAACTATATGAGATGAAACCATTATATGCAAAAGACAAGCGGGATGCATGTATCATCGTAGCAGTGAACCACAGAAAATATGACTTGGGCGATATTGATGAAATGCTGGAAAACCAAGGGTTGACGAAATTATCAAAAGAAATTGTATAACGGATTTATTACATCCTCACCATTATGGTGGGGATTTCTTTTTATTCAGAAGTGTACAATTGTAACCAAACAAAAGAAGGAGAAATGAATATGAAGAAGAAAATATTGTTAGGATTAGTGCTTATTTTATGTTGTTTTACCGGATGTAGCAGCAATGGTAGTAGTAAAAAAGACGATAATAATCCGCCAGAGATCAAAATGTCAGATATTGATTGGAGTGTGAAAAGTGGAATCATTGATGATGAACGCAAGCTGACTTTTTCTTATAAAAATAATACTGATTATACTATAGCGTATATTGAACTAACATTTACAAGGAAAGATTCTGTGAGTGATCAAGAGATGTTAAATGGTTTTAAACAATATGAAAATGATGATTATTCTAAGAATGATATTAAAAATTTAAATATTGTAACGGAAAGTTATAGATTTGTAAAATCAGGTCAAAAATCAAATAATATATCTTGTGGTGCAGATGACGGATTATGGACGGATCTTACGCAAGATCAATACAATTTAATGACTCCAGATAATGCCATCATCAAAGTGATCAAAAATCGAAAGTTTTACACGTTTAATTATGATTTCAAAAACAAAGATATGATGTTAGATGATTCAAACAGTGATATCAATATATCAATGGTCATCAAGTGATATGGCGAAAAAAACTGTAAAACCAAATTTCGATTGTGTCGTGGTTAATAGCGATGATAATGATTATTTTTCGTTTAATGGATATGGAGTTAGTCGTAGACAATTTGAAACATATGTAGAAAAAGTAAAAACAAAATTTTCAGATATTGAAACTGACGACAGTGACATAGAATATTTTGAAGCAAAAAATAATAATGGTGATGAAATAGAATTATCATATAATGCATCTGAACAGGAGCTAAGTTGTACGATATCTAACGATAATGTAACGTCTGGAGATGAAGATGATACTGAATCGACAACAGAAGCAACAACTACAACTACTGCTAAAAAAGTAACGACAGCAGTGAAAAAGAAAGATACACAGACAAGTGGAATCAGGCCAAGGATCAAAAAAGCGATTGACAGTTACGAAAAAGTTATGGATTCTTATTGTGAATTTATGAAAAAATACAACAAATCCAGTGATACATCTTCTATGATAAAAGATTATGCGGATTACATGGAAAAATATAGTGATGCTGTGGAGAAATTTCAGAAAATCAAAAATGATAATCTAAATAGTGATGAATTATCATACTATACGAAAGTTCAGGTTAGAGTTACAAAGAAATTAGCGGATATTCAATAAATACATAAGAAAAGTTTAATCCTGATGTTCGATATAATGTTCAATCGTAGATTGTGACACTTTATTATGTCTCCGATGCTGATAAGGGTCTTTTTGTTTGATTGTATCTCACTACACATCATGTTATAATGTTTAGTAAATTATAGCATAAAAGAAAGATTTCCATGGGCATGGTGGAGGTGTATATGTCAGACACTTTGAAATTACCAGTAGGTGTTGATAGTTTCGAAAAAATCAGAAGAAACAGATTTTATTATATAGACAAGACAAAGCTGATAGAACAACTTGTAGAAATGGGTGGAGAGGTAACACTGTTTACGCGTCCTCGTCGTTTTGGAAAGACATTAAATATGAGTATGTTACGTTCCTTTTTTGAGATAGGTGCGGATGCTTTATTGTTTGAAGGGCTGTATATTGCTAAAAACAAATCCCTTTGTGAAGAACAAATGGGAAAATATCCAGTCATTTTTCTTTCACTCAAGAGTGTGGAAGGATTAACTTTCGAAAGTGCAAAGTACCGTATTACAGAGCTTATAGCAAGAGAAGCAAAACGTTTTGATTTTCTTTTAGGAAGCGATAATCTTTCAGAGGATGAAAAATGCCAATATAAAGCAATTACCCAGATGCAAAACGGTAAGTTTTGTATGGATGAGGATGTTTTAGTTTCGAGTGTTCAGATATTGTCTTATCTATTATCGAAACATTTTGGACATAAAGCTGTTATACTCATAGATGAATGTGATGTTCCATTGGATAAAGCTTTTCAGAATGGTTATTATCAACAAATGATTTCTATGATCCGAGGGATTTTTGGAATGGCGTTAAAGACGAATGATAATTTACAATTTGCTGTCCTGACAGGATGTTTGCGCATTACAAAGGAAAGTATTTTTACAGGACTTAATAACTTTAAGGTGATGTCTATCCTGGATTCCAGATTTGATGAACAATTTGGTTTTACAGATCATGAGGTAAAGAAAATACTTGATGATTATGGATTGACATCACATTTGAAAGAAATAAAGGAATGGTATGATGGATATCATTTTGGTAATGCTGATATATATTGCCCATGGGATGTCATAAATTATATAGATCAGCTTAAGTATGATCAGTCAATGGAGCCACAGGATTTCTGGTCAAACTCAAGCGGTAATGCCATAGTCCGCAGGCTCATAGATAAAGCAGATGTTTCCACCAAAGACGAAATAGAGCGCCTGATCGCAGGAGAGAGTATAGAAAAAGATGTAGTACCAGAACTCACATACGATGAGATTGATAAAAGTATAGAAAATCTGTGGAGCGTGCTTTTTACCACAGGATATCTGACACACAAAGGCCGTACAGAAAGTGGGAAATATCATCTGGTAATCCCAAACCGAGAGATCAGGAATCTTTTTGTCAAGAAGATCAGAGAGTGGTTTTCGGATGTCTCAAGAAAAGATGGAAAGACACTGGAGGAATTTTGCAGTGCATTTATCAAAAAGGATTCCAAAAAGATAGAACAGATTTTTGGAGATTATCTCTGGAACACGATCAGTATAAGGGATACAGCAGTTGCCAAAGAAAAGAAGGAAAATTTCTACCATGGCATTTTACTTGGACTTTTAGGATATAAATCAAACTGGCTGATAAAATCAAATGTTGAATCAGGGATTGGATACAGTGATATTTTGATTGAAGCTCCGATGAACAGAACTGGGATTATAATCGAACTTAAATATGCAGAAGATGGGAATCTGGATGCTGCGTGTGATGAAGCATTAAGACAGATTGAGGAAAAAGATTATACAGCGAAACTAAAGCAGGATGGAATGATAAATTTCATCAAGTACGGGATTGCATGTTATAAGAAATTTTCTAAAGTAGTGATAGGGGAATAAAAGTTTATGTCTGATACGGCAAAAAGAAAAAAACCAAATATGATCCATATCGGCATCGGTATTCTGACGGTACTTTTAGTGGTCTTTATCGTCATCCTGATGCAGTTGGTCTCGAACATTCAGGGAACAGCCCGTGTTGTAAATTATGCGGGGTTAATAAGGGGAGAAACACAAAGGATCATTAAGTTAGAGAATTCCGGACAGCGAGAAGATGAGCTGATCAAGGAAGTGCAGTCCTTTATCGAAGGTCTGCGTTATGGCAATGACCAATTAAAACTCGTACGGTTAAAGGACGATGATTTTCAGGATAAGATGAAGGAACTGGATGAATATTTTATTTCCTTACACAAAGAAATTTATCGTGTGCAGACGGTCGGCTATGAACATACAGATATCATTTCAAAGAGCGAGAGATTCTTTAAGATCTGTGATGAGGCAACAGGTCTTGCGGAAGTATATGCACAGAGAAAAGCAACGTCATTAGCAACTCTTGAGAAATTCATCACAGCAGATATCGTTGTATTGATGCTGCTGATCGGATATGAGTTTATTAAAGCGGTCCGTTTTGCGGCGATGAACCGTATATTGCGGCATAAAGCTTATTTAGATAATGCAACAGGACTTCCGAATAAGAATAAATGTGAAGAGATATTAGGTGAACTGAATCCACCAGAGGATATTATCGTATGCAGTTTTGATCTTAATAATCTCCGTCGGATTAACGATAGTATGGGGCATGATGCAGGAGATGCGTATATTTATCGGTTTGCTGTTTGTCTGCGATCTTCCATACCATCGGAATATTTTGTCGGAAGACTTGGGGGAGACGAATTTATCGCAGTGCTGCAGGGGCTTGATAAACAAGCGGTGAGAAAGCTATTTGAAGATCTTCGCAAAGATATAGCAGCAGAATCCAAAGAACATCGAGAGATTCCGTTAAGTTATGCAGCGGGTTTTGCTATGGCAAGTGATTATCCTGGCAAAACAATGAGAGAATTATTCAATGATGCAGATAAAAATATGTACATCAATAAAAACCATGTGAAACGGGAAGAAGCACTTGAAGAGAAGCGGTTGAATTATCAATTATTAAAACTGCTGAATCAACATGGAAAGAACTTTTTAGACTGTTTATATTGTGATGCTAAGCTGGATACATATCGTGTGATCCGTTCCAGTGAAAACTTTTTCTTAGCTTTAGATGGTGCGTATTCCAGTGCAGTAGAGCAGATCGTACAGGAAAAGATTGGGAAAGATGAGCAGAAGAACATTTGGGAAAGGCTTCAGATCACAAGGCTTCAAGAGAAGATGAAGGAGAAACAGGATGTACAGGAATATCAATATGATATGCAGGAAGAAGGATTCTATAAGCGTATGACATTGATCCCAGTTGACTGGGATGAAGATAAGAAATTACATCATTTTCTTCTGGCATTTGAAATCATCCGAAAAGGAGCTGACAATCAGACAGGGGCCAGAGAACAGTTACAGATTTATTATGAACAGCTAAAACAATCAATCATTGAAAATGACAGTTATGTCGATGCACTTTTGGAATTATCCGATGTGATCTATACGGTCAATCTAAAGACAGATACTCTGGAGAGAAATATTATTCTAAAGGGAAAAGAGCAAAAGAACAAAGAGTTGTTTCTTGATTATCCATTACCGTGTAATTATCAGGATTACTGCGCAGAATATGAGAAAAAAGTCACGAAGGAGACAAAAGCAGAGTATAATATGACAAATGATACGAAAAAACTGCTGGAGAGATACAACAATGGTGACACAAATATTTCTGTGGAATATTGTTTTCATGAAGATGATGGAAGTATTCGCTGGGTACAAAAAACAATCCTTATGACACAGATCGTGGTATACGATGAAGAGACAATGAGCGAGATTCCGACAGTTTATGCGATTACGCTCTTACAGGATACATCGCAAAGACATAAACAAGAAGAATTAGAACACGCACGTTTACAGGCAGCATTTGACGAAATGCGTACAGCAAGTCAGGCGAAGACCGATTTCTTAAGCCGTATGAGCCATGATATCAGAACACCATTAAATGGAATCATTGGACTTCTAAATATCAATGAAAAACATTTCGATGATCAGAAACTGGTATTAGAGAATCATAAGAAAATGGAAACTGCTGCCAAACATCTGCTTTCTCTGATCAACGATGTATTGCAGATGAGTAAGATCGAGGAAGGTCAGATCACACTGGCACACCAAGAGATTACTGTGAAGAAACTGATGCGGGAAGTTGAGACGATGATCAGAGAGCGGGTTCTAGAGGCAGGAATCCGATGGAACTATGAAGAAGATAACATAGATGACAGATATCCATATGTATATGCAAGCCCATTGCATCTTCGTCAGATCTTATTGAATATTTATGGAAACTGTATTAAATATAATCATCCGGGTGGAACTATTTCTACAAAGATGGAACAAATGGATGTTCATGATAAGATCTGTACGTATCGTTGGACGATCAAAGACACGGGAATTGGTATCAGTAAAGATTATATCGATCATATTTTTGAGCCATTTTCACAGGAAAAGACGGATGCCCGAAGTGTATATCAGGGGACTGGGCTTGGAATGTCGATCGTCAAGGGACTGGTAGAACAGATGCATGGAGAAATCAAAGTGACAAGCGAGAAAGGAATGGGATCTACCTTTGTGATCACGATTCCATTTGAAATCGCACAGAAGAAAGAACAGCCAGTGGCTGAGAAGATAGTGGAGCAAGCAGATATTCGTGGTTTAAACTTATTAGTTGCCGAGGATAATCAATTGAATGCAGAAATCATACAGACACTTCTGACGGATGATGGAGCCAATGTCACTGTTGTGGAAGATGGGCAACAGGCAGTGGATCAATTTAAGAATGCGTCACAAGGAACATTTGATGCGATATTAATGGATATTATGATGCCGGTTATGGATGGATTGACAGCGACCAAGGAGATTCGATCCATCAAACGAGATGATGCAGCACAGATACCGATCATCGCTATGACAGCAAATGCATTTGAAGAAGATGCAAAGAAATGTTTTGCAGCAGGGATGAATGCACACTTAGCGAAACCATTTCAGATTGATAAGGTTGAAAAAACATTAGTACAATGTATTCATAAGAGTATATAATAAACAATATAGTAAAAATCTTTTTGCATGAATTGATATAATTAAATTGGGTGATAATATTGTTATTCTAAAAATGTAAAAGGAGACCCAATAATGAGTAAAGGAATAAACAGCAGAAAAGTAGCAGTGATCGGAACAGGATTTGTAGGTTCATCTTCTGCATTTGCATTAATGGAAAGTGGATTATTTACTGAAATGGTGTTGATCGATGCTGATAAGAATCGTGCAGAAGGAGAGGCATTAGATATTGCCCATGGACTCCCGTTTGCCAGACCAATGAAGATCACAGTAGGCGATTATGATGATATCGTGGATGCAGCGATCATTGTTGTGACAGCGGGTGCAGGACAGAAACCAGGAGAGACAAGACTTGATCTTGTCAAGAAAAATGTAGCAATCTTTCAATCGATCATTCCAGAGATCGCACAGAGAAAATGTGAAGGGATTCTTCTGATCGTAGCCAATCCAGTAGATATTTTGACACAAGTTGCAGTAAAACTATCAGGATTTCCTGAAAACAGAGTCTTTGGTTCTGGTACAACCCTAGATTCTGCCAGATTAAAATACCTGCTTGGAGAACATTTACAGGTAGATGCAAGATCTGTTCATGCATGGATCATCGGAGAACATGGAGATTCTGAAATCGTAGCATGGTCAAGTGCCAATGTATCAGGTGTACCAATTTCAGAATTTTGCGAGATGAGAGGTTACACAGAACACGACGAGCATATGGAAGAGATTGCACAGGGAGTCAAAAATAGTGCATATAAGATCATTGAAAAGAAAAAAGCAACATATTATGGAGTTGCAATGGCTGTCAGAAGAATCTGCGAAGCAATCATCCGAGATGAAAAATCTGTATTACCAGTATCTTCTATCCAACATGATACCTATGGAATTGAAGGTGTTACATTAAGTATGCCAGCGATCGTAGGAAAAAATGGTATTGAGAAACAACTGGCGATCAAGCTGAATGAAAAAGAACAGGAAGCATTGAAGAAATCAGCAGAAGCCTTGAAAGAAGTGTTAGAAGATCTGGATATTTAAAAATTTATTTTTGGCCAGGAGGATTCGTATGTGGTTTATGATCAGGAAATTACAGAAAACAGATATATGGTTAGATACAAATTTAAAAGCACATGATTTTATTCCTGCCAAGTATTGGAAGAACAATTTTCAATTAGTAAAAGAATATGTAATGATATGGTCGCAAAAATAAATTCACAGGAGAGAAAAGTAATTGGAAGGAAATTTAACAAAAGGACCAATTTTAAAAACACTAACGAAACTTGCGGTGCCGATCATGGCATCGTCATTTTTAGGAACATTATACAACATTACAGACATGGCATGGATTGGACTTCTTGGATCAAAAGCAGTTGCTGGAGTTGGTGTCGGAGGCATGTTTACGTGGTTTTCACAAGGGTTAGCTTCGATGTCGAGAATGGGAGGACAGGTACAGGTAGCACAATGCATTGGACGAGGAGACAAAGAAGAAGCCCATAAGTATGCACAGACAGCAGTTCAGCTGGCAACGCTTATGGGACTTTTATTTGCAGCAGTGATGTTACTGTTTTTGCATCCGCTGGTAGGATTCTTTCAGCTACAAGATCCAGAGGCATTGCAGGCAGCATTGTCTTACACAAAAATAGCCTGTGGATTGATCGTGTTTTCATTTTTGACACTCACTTTAACTGGAATCTATACAGCACAAGGAGATTCAAAGACGCCATTTATAGCCAATTTTATAGGACTTGTAACGAATATGATCTTGGATCCATTACTGATCCTGGGGCTTGGACCAGTAAACAAGTTTGGGGTAAATGGAGCTGCGATTGCAACAGTAAGTGCACAGGCAATTGTTATGACTATTTTGATTCTTGGAATTATCCGACAGAAAAAACAAAATGTATTAAAAGGAATCAAGTTATTTACAAAAATTCCATTTAAATATCTAAGTGGAATCTGCAAGATTGGTATTCCGACAGCGATTCAGGGAATGGTTTACTGTGGAATTTCCATGGTATTAACTCGTATGGTTTCAGGGTTTGGAGCAGAAGCAGTTGCAGTCCAGAGAGTCGGAGGGCAGATTGAATCTGTTTCATGGAATACAGCCGATGGATTTGGGACAGCTCTAAATGCATTTATCGGGCAAAATTATGGAGCAGGAAAGATGGATCGTGTCAAAAAAGGATACAAAGCCTCTTTGTGCAGCGTTGGAATATGGGGAATCTTTATTACGATCATGTTTGTTTTTCAACCAAAGGCAATCGCAGAGATTTTCTTCCACGAATCAAAGGCAATTATGATCGCGATCGGATATTTGACGATCATTGGGGTGAGTGAAGCGTTTATGGCTGTAGAACTGATGACAGTAGGTGCGTTATCAGGATTAGGAAAAACACATTTATGTAGTGTGATCAGCATTCTATTTACCAGTGCAAGAATTCCGTTTGCGATCATTTTGGGTGGAGCATTGCTTGGACTGGAAGGTATCTGGTGGGCATTTTCTGTGACATCAATTGTAAAAGGAATTATCTTTGTATGTACATTTTGCTGGATCACGAGAGGTAAAGGTACGGCAAAAATGATGAAACTCAATAAGGAATAATAGAATTATTGCCGATAATATAGTTTGATCATGTTTAAGGGATGTCTAAAATATATATGTAGACTGGAAAGGATGTAGCGATGAAAATATATATAGACTTCGATGACGTTATCTGTGAAACAGCGAAGTATTTTACCAAAATTGCAAAAGAATTATTTAATATTGATGTGCCATATAGGGAAGTGCAGTTCTTTAATCTTCAGAAATCATTTGATCTAAGTGGAGAACAGTATGATGAATTGATGAAGGCAGGGCATATTCCAGAAAATTTACTGGATTATGAAGAAACACCGGGAGCTTCAGAAGTGATCAACAAGTGGGTTGATGAAGGACATGAGGTTTTTGTTGTCACAGGAAGACCATTTGATTCTTATGAACCATCTAGAAGATGGTTGGATGAACATCACTTAAATAGGCTTCCTATTTATTTTGTTGATAAATATGGACGAGAAATGTTCAAACAGGATCATACCTATAATCTGACATTAGAAGAACTTTATTGCATGCATTTTGATTTTGCAATCGAAGATTCACCAGCTGCGTTTGAGCATGTGCAGCATTTTAAAGATTGTAAAGTAGCTGTATATGATCGTCCGTGGAACAAGCAGGTGGAATTTCCAGATGAAAGCTTTGTGAGATGCCTGGATTGGAAGGAAATAGATAGATTATGGCAACAGCAGGTTGCTTTTCAGACTGCAGATTTATCGATATGATAAAGATAACGGAGGTGACGACTATGGAAACAAAAAAGATAATTCTTAAACTTAGAACAGAAAGAGGAATGTCACAGGACGAGCTGGCAAATAAAGTTATGGTGACGAGACAGGCAGTATCACGTTGGGAAAATGGAGACACAGTCCCAAATACTGATACACTTAGGCTTTTATCAAAAGAATTTGATGTTTCAATTAATACGCTTTTGGGAGAACCAAGAAAGCTGATTTGTCAGTACTGTGGAATGCCAATTGATGATGATTCTATCTTGGGACGTGATAAAGATGGTACATTAAACGAGGAATATTGTAAATGGTGCTATGCAGATGGAACGCACACATATAATGATATGGATGAACTTATTGATGTGTGTGTAAAGAATATGGTAAATGAAAACTTTACCGAAGAACAGGCACAATCTTATTTGAAAGAAATGCTTCCCAAATTGGATTACTGGAAAAGGTATGATGAACTTAGGATAATAAGCGGGAATCCTCGGCAATTCAATTAAAAAGACCTGGGACACAGGACAAACCAGAAGCTTCACAGCCTGCCGTATAACAG